>Ga0308160_10003289_pt1 | contig 18361 bp, 24 predicted proteins | sample PhyFR1_FD_201036 | JGI IMG/M metagenome (GOLD analysis project Ga0308160, IMG submission 201036) | Phyllosphere microbial communities from UC Gill Tract Community Farm, Albany, California, United States - DLSLF.R1 | ecosystem: Host-associated > Plants > Phyllosphere > Unclassified | place: USA...
AGTCCAGGAGAGCTCTGAAAAGACCATCGAGTCGAATATGGAGTCTACCGCATCCGAGACTGTCCCTGCTCCAACAACACCTGCCGCTGCCGATGAAAGAAAGGCTCCAACTCCACCAGCTGCGCCTGTTGCAGATGCTGCCAGCACCGAGGATGTGACTATGGCGGATGCCGAACCAACAGCACCAACCGCACCAACTACCGAGACCGCCGTCGCTCCAGCTACACCCGACTCTGCACCTGTGGAGGCCGCCCAGTCTGCTGCCGAGACCTCGACCATCGAGCCCACCGCTACTGAACCGGCCACTACCGAACCCGCTGCCTCTGCCCCTGCTGCCGCTAAGCCAGAAAGCTCCGCCATGGAAGTAGACGCACCGGCCGAGTCGGAACGACCAGCCACCCCGGATCTACCTGCTCCACCTGCAGCTACTGCTACTACTACTAGCGAAACCCCTGCCCAGTCGACGGAGGATGAGAAGAAAGATTGAAAATTGGGATTAGCTTATCATAACACATGAGACATAAGCACAAGGAGAAGGGAAATGTTCATGGATATATCTAGACTTGTATATAGTGTTCATGACTCATGTAGGGTGCGAATCCACTTAGAAGATAACTACTTTACGTTTGTGCACATGTACGGAGCAAGTATTCATTCATCTTGACGAGCGGTGGAGGCGATCGTCATTGCGAGATCCCGTAATCAGATTGCCGTATTCTAAGCTGTCTAACTCTATCTTTCTGGCATACCACTCAATACTATCTCTAGACCGCTCGTATACGGCCACTTATCAGGCCAGAGATGCGACCTCTACCAGATTACCGCATACCATTCCAATTGGTCAACCTTGGAACCTCATCAGCCGTGGCATCATCATCGAGATCGACACTTTCATCCGCTCCACGACCCAGGCTACCCTGCTCCCCAAACTGCTCCGGGCGGAGTCTACATACTTCTCCACCTCGTCTGGCTAAAGTCAAAAGCCATTACGAAGCTCTATCATTACAAAAGAATGCAACGAAACAGCAAGTGAAAGCCAGATTTTACGAGGTAAGTATATCCACTCAACCTAGATTACTACTAACGAGTAGTTGTCAAAGAAACATCACCCTGATGCGCCTGGAGGGGATAAAGATAGATTCTTAGAGATCAATGATGCGTATCATACATTAGGAGATGACGGCAGGAGGTATGTCCCTATTCATAAACCAGTCACGAGACCAACTAACCCTCAGGCGGGTATACGATAATTCCCAAACATCCAGATCGTCGGGACCTTCTTCCGGCTACTATTCGCCCCATTCCCCAGGATCGCGTCCAACAGGTCAAGGTCCTCATCGAGCATGGGGCCGCACGAGACCACCTCCATCAGGTAGATCGCCAAATGAACCTTATAACCCATTCGCTCGGCCTCACGCGTATCCCCGAGCCGAACCTTCTGGGCATCCTGGAGCTGGACCATTCGGGAGGACATCGACTGGTCGGAAACCACCTCCGAGCTCCGAGTTTGAGGGATTGAAGGCGGAAGGAGGGGTCTGGAGGTTCTCGGTGGTATTGGGACTGTTGGTCGCTGTGATCAGCTTTGGAGGTGGGTTGAGCGTTAGTGCTGAAGAGCTGGATACAGAGAGGATGGCAGTTCCTGAGGACTATGAAGAGCGCATAATGGACAGTCCACGGAGAATAGATCCAGAAGGTATAAGCAAGATTGATGCATAGAACTATGGACATGTCATTATTGTGTAATCAGACTCGGTGGTGGGGACGTTCAGGACCTTCAATTCCAGCTGGACAAGAGACGGTCAAGGTACTACTGTACCATCTCAACTGGCTGGCACTCGCTCTGAAGCCACTTGATCGCTCTCTCATCCCCTAATCGCTGTAGCAGCGGTGTCAATTTCTCCTCGACTTCCTGGTTGTAGTCGTTCAACCAGCGATGCTCTTTGGGCGATAATAAGCTGAGATCGACCAATTTGACCTGTATTGGCGCCTGCCAATCAGCTATGCCCGTCTGTTTGACAGACTATAACAATGACTGACCATGGTAAAATGTTCAAATTCGAGGTAACCTTTATTACCAAAGTTATTCCTCGTCTCGGAAAGCTTTACACCCATGACGTTCTCGATTCGAATACCGAATTTCCCATCTGCATAGTATCCTGGCTCGTTGGAGATAACATGTCCAGCTTGCAGTGCTGTGTCATTGTAGTGCGGCTTTGGTCCGATCCCTTGCGGTCCCTCGTGGACGTTTAGGAAGGATCCTACTCCGTGGCCTGTGCTGTGTCTGTAGTCTAGACCGTCGGCCCATAGGAATTGACGCGCTAGTGGATCGAGTATGTATCCTGCCAGTCAGCTGTTGGTCATTGTAGTTGGTGAAAGCTTACCTGTCGTACCCTGCGGGAACACTGCAGTGTCAATAGCTAGATGATCAGTATCTACTTGAGCTCCTTAAAATCAGACATACCAATATGCCCTTGCAAAACTCTGGTGAATGCTCTCTTCTCCTCTTCGGTGGGCTGGCCAAAATGCTGTCATGATCAGCCAAGTTCCGACATGACATAGCAACATACCAGTGTACGTGTAGTATCAGTTGTTCCTGCCGATCAGCCACTGAAACATGCCAGGTAGTAGCACTCACCATCAAGGTACTGTGCCCCAGAATCACAAAGATACACCTGGTTAATATCGATAATCGCTGACCCTACCTCAGGTGCTTTGTAGTGGATCACAGCTTTAGATCAGCGACATCGACCTCCAAGACTTACCTGCATTTGGTCCAGTCGATGATATAGTGTCAAATGATAAACCTTTGAAACCGAGCATCTCCCTATCTATCAGCTCGGGACAAATGATAAGTGAGCGGCGTACTTTCTGAACTTCTCCAATTCTTCACCGGCATCGTACTCTGTCCACTTCTCCCCCTTCTTGAGGACCTCCTCGAGCCAGGCAAAGTACCGGACAAGAGCTGCTCCATCCCTGATGTGACATTGTCTAAACCCTTCCATCTCAGACTATGTTGTCAGCTGCATGTGACCCGATGGAGGATTAGACTGACAGCATTCTTCTGAGCCTTCATGTCTTCAACCAGTGATCGTCCGACCTCAACATTGTCCTGCATGTCAGCTTTGTTTCCGCAGAGTATGAAGCAGATCACCTTGCCTAGAGCTTCAGCTACTGCCCAGCTGGTCTTGCCAGAGATCGAAGCCTTGTAGGTGGGAGGCGCGTTCTTCTTCTCTCCATCCTTGGAGTCTGACTGCTTCGCTTCAGATGGAGGTTGGCTGGTTTCGCGATCTGTATTGAGTTGCTGACCCCAGGTTGCTAGGTAGCTCCAGATCTCATGGTAGGGCAGAACCGTCACTCCTCCGGCCTCTAGGTGGCTTTTGGCGGTATCGTCGATGGAGCCAGCGTTCGTGAAGAGGGCACATTCGTTCATGGTGAGGATGGCATAGGCGAAGAAGACCTGGGGTGTCAGCTGGAGCTGAGTTGCAGCTTGGTCCACTCACAGGGTTGTAGGGTATATCACTTCCTCTCAAATTGAGCAGCCAAGCGACTTCATCCAGCTGACTGACAACCGTACCAGGTGATCCACTCTTGGCCATCTGCTCCCTCAAGCGACGTATCTTTGAAGATACACTTGCTCCAGTATACTTCTCATCAAGTCGAAAGATAGGATTACAGGGTCTAGAAGGCTGATCGGACCAAATGTCATCCACCAGGTTTTCTTTGACGGGTACAAGCGTCACTTCTCGGTTTGCTTTTTCGAACAGGGAGCTGAGATTCTGTGATTCCGCGAAAGACACTATGGCGGCGTCGATACCGACTCGAGAGCCTCGAGCAACATCCTAATTATCAGCATGCTGAATGTATGAGGAAAGGGATACATACTGTAGACAACCATTTAGACCATGTTGGAGTTTCCGGTAACCCAGCTTTCATCAATGTCCACCCTGGACCGAGCTCCTTCCCAGCTTGCAGGAAGTATCGTCCATCTGTCCAACATCTGGCGTCATCTCGAGTGATCACTGCAAGACCCGCTGAGCCTGTGAAGCCGGTGATGTACTCCCTCCGAGCATCGCAGGGCGCAAGATATTCGGACGAGTCTGTATGTCGTCAGCCACTGTGACCATCATGTGCGGGTCACTCACGAGCATCTTCTGAAGGTACGACACTGATTGTCAGCTCTCTCTGCAGGTGAAAGAAGATGCAAAACCTACTAAGCTTGAAGATCATGCTGCTCCATGAGCCGTCGCAAGCTCGACAGCCTGTCGGGCAAAGAGGTGGACGACATGGTTAAAGTGGAGGTCCTACGAAAATGGGCGAAACTTGGAGAGGGGTTGTTGAACGACTTGGTGAAAGATGTATGAGTAGATTGGATCCACCTGGCAGCTGCTGTTCCGACCTGGATACCTATATTGACTGTGTTCTAGCTGGGTAGAGTATAGTATGAAGCTTGATTCTGTATATAGACCATAGTCATGTGGTCCGGTTCGGAACAAGCCGAAGACGATCAATTTGTGCCTGGATACAACTGTGGCAAAGAAGCCTGAAGGCAGCATGCTAGATGTTCACGGCGGCTCTCAAAAGTGGTCAGAGTGTATAGACAGCATATCAGAAGATGGCATGGATTGCATGGCATTCTCCCCGATTTGAAGCGACTATTCCCTATAAGATTCCCATACAAGTCTGCCCTTGCGATGAAGGCGTGTTGGCATCTGTTGGAAGGTTGGAAGGAACTCGTCAACTCGTAGTGGTTGCCGACAGTGTGAACCAAATGACCGGGACGGACTGGTTCGTACGACGAGCTGACGACGAGGAGCCAGCTGCCGATCGGAGCCTTTTCTGAAGGTGTCGAACAATGGCTTTGAGGTCATCTAGCACGTTAGTATTTGGGTCTTCGATGGACGACGGCTGGGTAGTGATGTACCTCATCGAAAGCTACGGTGACTGTCAGAAATGAACAAGTGACAAACCGTTCGGATGCCTCGCGTTCATCGCCCTACACTAGGACATCTGCCCTTGCCTTACCGTCCTCGTAGGCCCGGATGGCCTTGACCAGACCTTCCGCAGTGGGCTCCTTAGCTACCGCATGTACCTCCATTCCATGCTGCACCAGAAAATGTGAGGTTGTTTCTCCAATCGCAGCGATCTTGCATTTTGCCCATGATTCATTCGAAGGGGGATCGCTCGGAGATGGAAAGTGGTTGAGTACCATCTCAGCTGAAGACGGCGAGAAGAAAGCTAGCCAAGTCTTCCCCTTTGTACCACTGATGTCGTCGAGCAGTAACCTGACGTCTGATTCGAGTGATGGGCGACAGGTAGTGAAGTATACTGTAGTTTCGACATATGTGCGCTGAGCTTCCTCCAGACCCTGCTGAAGCTCGTTCGTCGACTTGTCACCTCGTATGATGAGGAGAGGCCGGGTGTCGGTGGAAGGCGACTGCAGAATGAGGGGAAGGAGGGCAGATGCCGATTTCGCTTGGAGCGCTCTTGCTGTACTCAGTCGAAGACCCTCTGGTAGAGAAGGGTTGATTTCGGAGAGGTAGTCAAGGGAAGTCGAGCCGACAGTGTAGAGCTGTACATCGTTCCAGTCTGCTGTGTCAGATATCTCCCATGCCTACAGTTGAATGAAACTCACTGGTGGAAGAAGAAGCGTCCATGCGCCTCTTCGCCGCCTGTACCCATCCTTCAGCTCCACGCTTACTGGTAATCACCACCCCACCCCAGTCCGTCCTTTTGTCCGAGATATATTGTTCTAATTCATCGACATGAAATTCCTCCTGCAGGACGGGTATGTATTGCACCTCGAATCCAGCTTGGCCGAATGATTCTCTATACGCATCGGAACCATTGACTTCGCTCTGGGTCTTGAACAAGACTACTCGAGGCATGAACGAACGGACCGAAGTGATGTATGATATACAGTTGTAGGTAGCTAACTCCGCTCGCGTTACGCAACCTCAACTACCTATTACTCTTATTCCATCCTTCTTCGGTCATTACTATACATCATGGCTGGCTTCGTTCTTGGTACCGGATCAGGTGTATTGGCCTCGGCAATGGTCTATTACACCCTCTCTACATCACTACATCGAGAGACGGCCGACATTCAGCATCAGTGAGTCCTCTTCAAATCCCGTATATATGGACCTAGCTAATCCCTACTTAGACTACACCACTCTTCCCGCCTACTAGACAGCTCATTCGACCCAACAACTCCTCCAGCACCATCGTCTCTCATTGGCCCACCCCGTAATGCCCCTGTACCATTCTCCACACTCCTCGCCCAACGTTGGAACCACGCTATAACCTCTGCAACATCTACCGTCCGTCAAACCGATTTCCTAGCTCTCGGCGGATCAGTAGTCGCAGCCACCCGAGATCTAGCAGGCAGCCTAGGGAATGAGATGAAAGGGTCAGCGTCCGATATCCAAAAAGGCAAAGTAGGTAGGGATATGGGTGCTTTAGAAGGAGGAGTAGGGATGGATAGGTTACCAGGGAGAATCAGTCCTGATGTCTCGGATCCTACTAGAAAGGATTTGCACGAGGTCAAGGAGTTTGGAGAGGGTATGAGGGAAGAGTGGGGCAAAATCAAGGATTCTTTGAGGGAGGGACCTAGTAAGAATGAAGTCAAGGGGATGGCCAAGGAGATGTTGGGCGACAGGAGGCTAGTATAGATGACTAGAAGGGCAGAAATGCATCAGATACAAACAAGGAGAGACTGGATTATCATGACAGTCTGCAAGGTGAGCATCTAGTGTACGTATCAACCAGTACATTCTCCTCATCAACCATTTTCTGCCGTAGTATTGACCCCTTGATGCCTGGGACAATACGTACGCAGATCTGACGAGCTCAATCCCTCAGGTAATCACATCCTGCGGATCAGTCATGCGGATCAACTAAAACCATTTACAGGAACAGGTTCGAGGTATTGACATGCACACTTGATATGCCTACAACAGTGATCACCCTAAACACCGTCTCCAACAACCCCAACCGCCTCGGCCTCCGCTCTCTGATCAGCAAACTTCCCCTCCCAGATCTCAGCAGGAATATCATCCAAACTATCATCCAATCCATACTCGTCATCCACATCCCCATTTCCATTCCCATTATCGTCTTCTTTTCCCTTTAAGCCGACTCCCGAATCATCCATTTCTGCCCTGATTGCCTCCATGACTTTGCGTTTACGGAGTATGGACGCCAGGTCTAGTAATCTTCGAGAACCTGAGATGGAGTGTATACCCGAGGGGGCTATAATGTAATCGGTAGTGGAGGATGGAGCGAATGGAGAGAAGACGAGATGGAATCGACGAATGAGGGTAGGAGCGTCAGAGTCGAGTTCAATCCCAAATGTTTCGTCTTCGGGGTTATTCGTTTCGTCAGGTTGGTCGTCACCATTTCCAGCTAATCCATCTCGTCGAGCTCGCTTATTAGCGACAACGCTCAGACTCTCTAGAGCTATCCTCTTCCGCCTAAGTGTCCTCGACATCATGACCCTCGTATTGATCGCGTTTGCCCATACAATCCCCAGACTCGCTTCTTTCCTATAGCCCTGGCTTTGCCCCGAGAACCACCTCGCCTGTGTGGAATATAACATTGGTGGTTCAGGCCCTGGATCCGTGTAAAATTGTGTGCTATAGTCGTATGCGGATTGAGCTTGTGATGGCTGCATTTGAGATGGTCCGGAAGATTGGGTATATGAAGGTACGGGTTGGGGTAATTTATTGAATACGTCCGAAACTTGATTGATGACCACGACGGCGATATCGTACTCCACAGCGAGAGCTTTCAATTTATCGGCAATAGAGCAGAGTAATCTGGATCGATGCGTGAGACCAGCCGAAGTCGACGAGTATGTCGTATCTGCCCCTCTAAATAACGCGGTGATACTGTCCAATACGATCAGACGTAACTCCTTCCCAGCCAAGCGATTCTTTTCCAATTCCCAGGGTAGACTATAGCTGAGAGCATGATCGAGAGCATCAACATCCGTACATTTGTTGGTATGGATATTATCGAGAAGATCCTTGACCGATGGTGTCGGTGTCGTCGTATTGCCAAGGTTCGGTAAATCGGTCTGTGAAGCGAGCATACTCTTTGACAATTGAATCAACCGATCGGTAGGCAGTTCCCGCTCGGAAGTGAGGATGATTGATCCGCCGGGGAAGGGTGTACAAGAGGGGAGTTGAGCAGATAAAGACAACGCCATACAAAGGTGTGATTTACCAGCCGCACTGCCAATCAGCCTTTCCTTCCAGCCAAAGATACATATCATCGGAAGAGACAAGACTTACCTCTCCCCAGAGATCTCCGTCAATACCCCAGTCCTCAATCCCCCTCCTAAAGCCTCATCTAAACCAACATCCCCGGTCCCTACCCATTTCTCAACCCCAACTGTTGATCCAGTACTACACTCTCCATTCCTGATATCCTCTGTTCCATGTTCTTCTTCAGAGCCGAGACGCCTGGTGGAGGGTGCGATAGCTTTAGCGACGATCTTGACGATTTGTTGAATATGCTGAACGGTCAAATTCTTTAATTTCCGATTGAGTTCAGGTGGTGCAGCGAGTAATATATCCGCTGCTGTACTATATCCCGCTAAGCTGTCAGCTCTAGACCTAGGAATTCTGGAATACACGTACCTCTCTCACAGGCTGCTAGTTGTGATGGCGTTAATGGGAGCTCCGACAAGGGAAAGGAACCGAATGTCATGTTGCCTGTCGCGTTCTTTGATGATGTTCGCGCTATGCTCTGTGCCGGCGCTGGTGATGTTCGAGGCTTTCGACAACCGTCCTGTCCGCTACGATATGACAGCTTCCATGTGTAGGCTTCTTGAAGGGTGATGTATGAAGTATTGAATAGGGCGTAAGAGAAATCAGTCGGGTCAATTCAACATTATTGATCGACGCGTCGATTCACGCACTTCATTCATTACGGTGCCCGTCATCATTGCTTCACAAGTCTTCGAATCAGTATCAAGATGGTAGACACAAGTCGCCTGATCAGTAACGAGACTGCAGAGAGAGGTAGTGCCGGTTGAACAGACTGCATTTCTGTTTTTTTTTGTGTATTTAAATCTATGTAACAACTACTAACTTTTCGAGCTTTGAAACTCCCTTTTTTCGTAACAAAAGCATGTGGCTATATAACAATGAATGGACTCGAGAACAATGATGATGGTGGAGAATAATGGGTTATAATGAATGAAGAAGGAGGGGGAAGGTTGATGGCTGTTGAAGCAGTGACACCAGCTGTTTAAGCGTAGGTCTCACGGGCCCATCGGGCAGCGGCGACAAGGTTGGTGAGGGACTCCTCGGTCTCCTTCCATCCTCGGGTCTTGAGACCACAATCGGGGTTGACGATGAGGAGGTCGGCGGGGAGAACCTTGGCCATGGCGGCGATTCGGTCCTTGATCTCCTGCTCTCCGGGAACTCGGGGAGAGTGGATGTCGTAAACACCGGGACCGATCTCATTAGAGTAGCCGTGCGACTTGAAGACGTCGAGGAGCTTGAGGTCAGCCTTGGAGGCTTCGATCGAGATGACGTCGGCATCGAGTCGCTGGATGGAGGGGAAGATGTCTCCAAAGTCGGAGTAACAGAAGTGAGAGTGGACTTGGGTCTCGTCAGCGACACCGGAGGTCGACAATCGGAAAGAGTCGACGGCCCAGGTGAGGTAGTTGTCCCAGTCGGCCTTTCGGAGGGGAAGACCCTCTCGGATAGCGGGCTCATCGACCTGGATGGCCTTGATACCGGCGTTGGCAAGGTCGACAACCTCGTCTCGGAGAGCAAGGGCGAGCTGCTTGGACTGGACCTCCTTGGAGACATCGGCTCGGGGGAAAGACCAGTTGAGGATGGTAACGGGACCAGTCAACATACCCTTCATGGGCTTGTCAGAGATCTTCTGGGCGTAAGAAGACCATCGGACAGTCATGGGGGTAGGTCGGGAGACGTCAGAGACGACGATGGGGGGTCGAACGTATCGGGATCCGTAAGACTGGACCCAACCGAGCTGGGTGAAGATGAATCCGGTCAACTGTTCACCGAAGTACTGAACCATATCGTTTCGCTCGGGTTCACCGTGGACAAAGAGGTCAAGTCCGACCTTCTTCTGGAAGTCGACAGCGTACTGGATCTCGGCCTCCATAGCCTTCTCGTACCTGTTTATCAGTATATAGCTTGAACAAAGAGGAGGATGACTTACTCCTCCTTGGAGATGTCACCCTTGGTGAACTTGGATCGGGCAACTCGGATCTCCTTGGTCTGGGGGAAGGAACCAATGGTGGTGGTGGGGAACTTGGGTAGGTTGAGGTGCTTCTTCTGGGCCTCTCGTCGGGTAGCGAAAGGGGACTTTCGCTCGAGGTCCTTCTCGGTGATACCGGCAACTCGGTCTCGGACAGCAGAGTCGGAAGATCGCTCAAACTCTCGTCGGGCAGCGATATCCTTGGTGTTTTGGGCAAAGTATTCTCCCTCCTCACCGTTCAAAGCCTTGGCAAGAGCGGCGACTTCCTCACACTTTTCAGTGGCGAAAGACAACCAGCTGACTTGCTCAGGGGTAAGCTTGGTCTCGACCTTGATCGAGATGGGGGTGTGGAGTAGGGAAGAAGAGGTAGAGACATCGACTCGGTCGGCTCCGAGGGCAGAGACAGCCTTCTCGACGAGAGCCTTGGAAGCCTTGAGGTCGTTCTTCCAGATGTTTCGTCCGGAAACGACACCGAGCTCGAGGTGGATCTTGGTGTCCTTGATGGCGGCAACGACAGCCTCGACCTGCTCGGGTTCTCGGTTGACATCGAGGTGGAGACCGTAGATGGGGAGATCCTTGATGAACTCGATAGACTTGCCAACTCGACCGTAAGCGGTGGTGATGGTGATCTTGGGGGAAACGGGAGCGAGAGCCTCGTAGACCTTCTTGAACTCGGCACCCATGGACTCGGCCTTGTCTAGGACAAGGATGGGCTCATCAATCTGGACGTTCTCGACACCAGCCTCCTTCAATTGAGAGAGGAGCTCCTTGTAGACAGGGAGAAGAGAGTCGAGGAGCTGGATGGGCTCAAAGTCGGCGGGGGCATCTCGGCTCTTTCGGACAAGGGAAAGGTAGGTGATGGGACCGAAAAGGACAGGTCGGGTAGTGATACCGGCGGCCTTGGCCTCCTTGTACTCCTCAAGCTGCTGGTTGAAGGTGAGCTTGAAGGTCTGGTTGGCAGAGTGGTCGACCTTGACAATGTGGTAGTTGGAGTCGAAGCTGGCTGTTAGCTAGGTCCTAGGGTTTGAAGAAGAGAAGACTTACAATTTACCCATCTCGGAGGCAACGACATCGATACCCTTCTCTCGGTCCTGTCGACCTCGACCCATGGCAAAGTAGGTGTCAAGGGGAGAGAGCTTCTGGGACTCGTATCGCTCGGGGATAACACCAAAGTTGTAAGAGTGATCAAGGAGGTGGTCGTAAAGGGTGAAATCACCGCTGTCCCATTAGTTTATTATTTCGAAAAGGTCAAAGCGTAGCAAGACATACGAAGGGATGATGTCAACACCAGCGTTCTTCATGGCGTCCCATCGCTGCTTTCGGACAGTCTTGGAGGTCTCTTTGAGCTCCTCCTCAGAAGCCTTACCGTTCCAGTAGGACTCGATAACCTGTCGATCAGTATTTTGTTTCTAGCACGTTCGTTCCTCGATGGAAACAAGTGGGGGGAAAAGTATGACTGACCTTCTTCATGGCTCGGTTTTCACCGATTCTGGGGAAACCTAGGACAGCAGATTGAACCATTGTGATAGATTTAATGGTTAGATGTAATAGGAAAGAGAAGTATGAAAAAGAGAAAGACGTGGAACTGAATCGGTGGGGGACTTTTATGGGCGTGCCTCGCTCGTTCCATCGCGCTAGAATTCCGAAAAACCGTGATAATGGCGCGATGCATGACGTGGCATTTGGCAATTGGGTCAGGTTGGTCCAGTGGCTTCTCTTCGGGTCATGAGTACATAGAGCAAGCAAGCAGAATCGCCAAGGTCTACGATCTAGAAGAAGGAATCCATGTTGAACTCCATAGCACCCTGCGTGACATCCTGCTTCAACTCCTTCATCAAGTTGCCCATCTTCTTTGGTTTCTCCTCAGCTTCCTGTGGTTCGGTCTTAACGGGAACCTCCTCCACCTTCTCCTCAACAACAGGGGGTGGAGAAGCTGTCCTGGAGACAGGCTCGGACTCGACGAGGACATCCATGTCCATGTCCATGATCATACTCTCGTGCCTGTTGTGGCTGTTTGATAACATGAATGAAGGTCTCCTTTGACGGACGGGTGAGAATTGCGGATTGGCCTGTTTTTGAGGGAAGAAAGGTCGTTCGAAAGACCAGTTCCGCAGGAGATCAAGGGCGAGTGAATGACATCCTGGTGATCAGCTTAGATAGATTGGGTACTAGGATGGCTTACCCATTCGGAAGAACACCCTGGCGTTGTGGAGGACGAAATCGAATTCAAGCTTGGACGGGATCTCGCTTGCTCCTTTCGCAGTCTGCATCGATTTTGATTTAAGGTATTGAAACAAGAGCAGTAGACTCGGATCATCGTTCTCCGAGATCCCGACGGCAAGCTTGGACGAAGGCGACCAGGAGAGTGCGACGGTAGAAAGTGGTGACTATCATCAGCTGTCCTTCGTCGCAAACACTAGGGCTGAGACATACAATCAAGACCCTCACTGCCAGATCCCTCCTGCCCAGAGTCCAGAAAGCCCAACTAGCGAGCCATCGATGTCCGCCCTCGAATGCCATAGGTACCACCCGATCGGTCAAAATCCACTTGAGAAGCGGACCATTACTATCGGGCTCAATGGCTTTAGCAAGTGCAGCAGCAAGTTGCCAATCGCCCATCTGCCTCAGGCAGACGCTGATTGCATCTCGAGGTTGATCGGCCAGCATGAAGAATGCCGCTGCGTACTCTGCTCATCAGCATACTATCTAGTGTGATTTAAAAGACGTACCATAACGATTCTTGCTCAGCAAGGCATAAGCGTTCTTGAGAGCTGCAGTCTTCCATCGATCCTGGGTGAAGTCATTGGCCAAGAATTTGAGCATCATATTCTGTTCCTTATGCCCTGGAGCTTGGCGCCATAGTCCATGAACGACCTTCTTCTTTCCCAAGGCGAAGAAGATGAGGGAGCACGAAGTTGGATCTCGATCTTCTTGAGCCATGAATGTATTCCGAGCTACTACTTCCAATTGTCCCTTCTGTATAATCAGCACGATCACAATCACCTGTTAGGAGGACGTACAATGACTTCTGGCGATTTGAGCCATAGAAACACCCCCAACGCCTTTGCTTCTGCCCACATCATCTTTCCATCCAAACAGTATTTTGTCGAGGCGGTAAGCAACATATCTTGCGATTCGCTATGTGATGCCCAGACAATATTCCGGAAAGACAAGCGGTGTTGATGGTTAATAGTATCGTCAGGTCTGCCCTTGGTGTCGTGACGGCGGAAATGGCTTGCTAGTAGTTCCACCGATATCAAATATCGCAGACCACATAGATCAAGGGCACGCCGTTGTTGCTCGACCTGTATGTCAGTTGTGGTCTAAAATGTGACGGTAAGGCCTACCTCGTGTGTTCCCTCGATGACCGTGATCAAGAGTGCCTTCTCGTGAGTCGACAGCGGCAGTCGTACTGGTCCATCAAGCCTTCGTGTCAAGTCATTTACAATCCGATCATTAAATTCGTCATCATCACTGCGAGTCAGCTCAGTCCCGCTCGACCTGTTTCTCAAGGGCACTTACTCGACTACGGGTCCAGCATCAAACAGTCCGTCGTACTTTCGTGTTTTCTAGTCACCTCAGTTTCTGCTCTTCTTGAAGTTGGCTTACAGATTTGGGACTATTGGCAACATTCGTTGTAGTCTTGACAAATTCAAAAGGATCAAACCGCTTAAACACCAAGCTTTTCTTTCCCTCGTCCTCACATTCTTTCAGACTACGGTGTAATTCGAGCAAGATCCGTTTAACGAGATCAATTTTATCTATCATCATCAGCTTTATCCCCTCATCGCACAAAAGACTCACCCCAAATGAGACATTGAGCCAGAACAGTCGGATGATAATCCAAAAGAGGTCCATTATGCCATGCGATAAGTTGAAATAAATCCTCTGGACCTTCTGGATCGAGAACCACACTTTTCGCCGATGCCGAAGGCGACGGAGCGGGGGTATCGCGGTCCAAGAAACGGGAAAAGAGGTAGATCTGGTTCCCTGCTCCTATCGCTAGTGATCCGCCTGCTAGCCATATCGAGTCGTTGATTGGGGTCGAGGTGTACCTGATCGTCAGCTCTGCAGTAGGACGAGGAGCTCACTTTTCGAGATTGATGGTAATGAATGGTGCCCAGCCTGGGGTCTTTTCGGTATATGACATCCGCTGTTCGCAGACTAGTACTACTTCATGCGCAAAGCCAACTGCCAAGACAGACTGCAAGTCGGAGGTGGTCGTCCAATCAAGATCCTGTACTGGTCCACTCCCACTGAATATTAGCTTCAAAGCGGGCTTGTGGACAGAGGGACGCACTCGAAGTAATGAGTTAATTCCAGGCCTGTCGAGAACTCGCTAACATTCGAATCCCAGATTGTAGCTTCTTGTCTCCCATCCGGCATCTCCGAGACTACTCATCAGGTCATGGTCTAGAAGACTCGAAGAACTCACTCAGTACGGTCTTCTTCCTAGAACTACATCTGGCCATAACAACATTCGTTCGTCCTGTATCAACAAACCCGCTCCTCACCCAAGCCTCCCCATCCACGCCGTTCAGCTTTCCTCCTTCCTTCGCACCACCCTGCATGGCTAGATGTTGGCCCAATCGGGGTTGCCAGTATTCCAATACCCCAGCCGTCGAAATGGTGAGCACCATATCTTGAAGCGGAGTATCGCTCTTCCAATCAATAACGGAAGTATGCCATCCCATCGGATCAACAGGTAACACCAGAGCAGGCGACGAACCACCTTGAATCGGTAAACGGTACTTATGGAGTAATTGAATGTCCGGCTTGTCATTGTCCACTTCGTTGGTAGTAGAGGTAACGCGCCAACACCATGCCTGACCGGATTTCGTGACTGCCATGACAACCGCTCTCTGCGTCCGACGCCCTTTTCCACTGATCCCATCATCGATATCCGAAACAGCCAATAACATCGCGACATCATCATCTTCCTCCAACTGGAATTCAGGCATGAGCACTGGTTCAGTCGGTTGCGAAGATCCGGGATCAAGGTGTTGTATAGTGATTCGAGGACCTTGTTCGTCCTTGGAAAAGAAAACGATAGCGCGGCCTTTGGCGCAGATAGCGGAATGTAGCGGTGTGCTCGACATGTTCCATTGTCCTTTTCCAGCGAGTGAGCTCGGTGCTTCCTTGCCTATGACAGGTTGGTCCACTTTTTCTTTGGACCATACTCCAATTTCTCCATTTTCACATATTGCCAGTAAACCCCGACCATTGGGAGTACGAACAAAGTGCGACAGAGTGTTCTTGAGCTGCACGAGCGTCGTTTCTTCGTTTTTTGCGAGGTGTTCTGTTGTTGTGAAACCGGAAGGTTGTCCTGAAATGAGGTCGGTAAGGGATATGCGATATCCTTCTATCCGGTCTGAAGTGGAGAACGCCAGTAGTGACGACGATGTAGGTGAGTGGAGAAGCTCAGAGCGAGGACACCATGACGTCTTGAAGGTATCGGGAATTCGTATTCGGGCAATAGGCAGTGACTTGATCAAAGTAGGTGGTTTTCGATCAAGGTTCTGTCGATCAGCGTTGCCAAATCCTGAATAAGTTGACCTACCACTATACTCCGCAGCGCCAAGTTTCCCTGATTGTCCAAATACATCAGCACATCACTCTCCTCCGTCGCCAGCCCCTCTAATATCTTCCGCGTCATCGCTGAAGGCTTCGTCTTGCCCTCATTAGCCCCACTAATCTCGTCCAACAAACCAGCTCGGAGCACTTCAGCGTCAAGAGCCCATAGCCAGCCTTGCCGTCCTTCTCTATCCTTGTCTTTTCCTTTTCCAGAGGGAGGTATGGTAGGTTTCGCGAATGCCCGGTGGTCGATTGACGAGACGAGTTGAAACCATGTTGGATCGTCTAGGACTGGTGAGTATATTCGAAAGACGGTATCGGATGTGATGGTGTATAGAACTGCGTCTCCCCTGACTTTCAGTATGGCTCAGGCGTAGTTGGAGGGGTACATACGAGGATGAAACGCTTTTCCTCCATCCTATCCAATCGATTTCACGTGGATGCCTGAGTTCCTGCGGCATGCCAATCGCTTCTCCTTTCCGATTGATACCCAAAACATGGACCGACCGCGCTCCCTGCATATAAGCAAATGGTCCAATGGTGAAGGTATGGACGCACCTTCTGGTGCCAAGCGATATGACTAGACGACGGTGAAAGGCAGATTGGGCTTGGAGTCGGATACGACCTAATTTCAGCGCCGTCTTGTATATAACATACCTGGACCAAAGTCTATCCCAGAATACGACGTCTCTATCCTGACCAGCTCTCCAGAGCTGTACTCCTGTGGTAGTTCCCAGAGCCAGAGTTCCTTGCAATCAGCTGGCTCAGGATATTGTGGGGTAGCTTACCTTCTTTGAAGTCTAATGTCGTTATAGGATCTGAAGCTTGTAGCGTAGATTGGACGATCCATATCCTGCCATGCTTTCCGGTCTGATATTTCCAGATAACAACATGTACATCACACCATGCGATAATCTTTTCCATTAGCAGGTAATCGCTCGGAAGAGACGAGTGACATACCAATCCGTCGGTAGCTATAACACCCTGTACCTCGCCCAACGTCGATGAAGATGATGAACGATGCGGCAGAGAATCCCAGAATCTGAGCGTCCCCACTATCTCCTGCCTCTCGTCTAGTAGTACGACATTTGTCGACGAGGTATAGGCCTAGTTTATCAGTACAACCTCGACCAGAGCAAGAGGATACGGACGATGAAAGCTTGATCTCCGACAGTCAAAGAAACAAGTGACTGGTCTGAATGTTTACTTGGTCTGCCAGCTATAGTCTGCCGTAGCTTGAGCGACATTGGCTTGCAGCTTGACCTGTACTATACGATGCGGGATATACTCTTGGACAGGTAGAGTTGTGACGATCCTCCACTTCTCACTTGAGCCTGACATCGAACGCGAGTAGATCACGTGGCGCCGAGCCTGACAATTTCAACTACGGGCACGGCCATCGTGCCGGAAAACTCGGAGGCTGCAAATCGCTGGAAGGTTGAAGAAAAGCCAATAACATCATCCACACGATCATTCAATCACTCTCAATCACGCAATATCTACAATGTCTACCGCTGTCGTCCTCCCCGCCGCTTTTCCCCTTGTAGGCCTCGGCCTCGCAAGCACTTACTTCCTTACTGTACGCCCTTATTCCTCATCCGTGGCTACCGCTGATATGCCAGTTGTTCCAGGGAAGTAAAGTTATGACCCACCGAAAGGGGGCTAACGTCAATTACCCCAACATGTACGCCAGCGAGGAAGTTGCCGCCAAGAACCCTGCTGCTTTCGTACGTCCTCTCTTACCCTGAGTGTCTTGCTGATAAGATTAGAAATTGAACTGTGCTCAGCGAGCTCACCAGAACACTTTGGAGAATGTCGGTCAGATCATGATCCTCACTCTCTACCTTGGTATGTGCATCTTAATGTGATTGATGCTGGACTGACGTAAAGGTCTATTCAACCCGAAGGCTGCTACCGCCTACAACCTCCTCTGGGTTGCCGGTCGAGTCTTGTACACTGTAAGTCGTTTGCATGCATTTGCAACATATACTGACGACTAGTCCAACTACATCAACAAGGGTCCCGCTGAGAGGGTACGTCTCCACAGATCGTGAAGGAGGAAAGCTGACAACATAGAACGGTGGATTGGCCAAGATCGCTTACATCGGAATGCTAGGTATGTACCCGCTAACTCTGCTCAGCTGATACTAGGTCTATTCCTCCACTCCATCTACTACTCTGCTTTCCTCAGCTACAAGCTCTTGGCTTAGGCATTCCATAGCTCGTGGTTTAGATTGCGTAGCACATCGTCTCTCAAAAGTATCTTATGCATTTGCATTGATCTCATGATCTCTTGGAACTGAACAACCTTAATTACGTAATTACAGACAATGATCAACAAGCTGGCGCTCCGGTGCCTATCCATTCTATCCACTCTAGACATCTCCTTGTTGCACCCATACCGTAGTTCATATAGCGACCTAAGCCTATCCCTCGCTCAGAATCAGTCGGCTATCTCATAGACCGATTTTGTGTACCTCCTCTTCGAAGCCTTATCGACAATAAAGGTCCTGAGGGGAAAGGAAACGAGCTCGGACGCGACTGATTT
>Ga0308160_10003290_pt1 | contig 18361 bp, 14 predicted proteins | sample PhyFR1_FD_201036 | JGI IMG/M metagenome (GOLD analysis project Ga0308160, IMG submission 201036) | Phyllosphere microbial communities from UC Gill Tract Community Farm, Albany, California, United States - DLSLF.R1 | ecosystem: Host-associated > Plants > Phyllosphere > Unclassified | place: USA...
CGGCCTTTGGTGGTCAGACGCATCACAACCCCGGTTAATGTTAAAATATTGCTCTTGTTCACTAATCAGGCTCGCATACATCGCTTCGATGCTGCTTGTTAAAAACCGGATTAGTTGAACGATTTAGTCAAGTATAGCAAATTCCGGGGGGCTTGTCTTGGCGCCCCCAAAAACCGGCGGCGCCTTCATTCGGGCTCAGCGGCGGCGCAGCAGGTGCATCGGGCCGAACAATGCCTGCATTCCTGCGTGGGCAATGAAGCTGAGGTTGTACGGGTGCTCGGCTACCGCCTGCGGGAAGCGGCCCGTTTCCGGCAGCTTCCTCAACTCCTCGGCGATCTTCCCCCACAACACCAGCGTCGGCGGCTCGGCCTTCTGCGCCAGCACCTCGAGTACGACTTGCAGGAAAGGCAGCCAGGCGCGCGCATCGATCATCGGTTTGACATGCGAGCGGAATACCAGCGAGGCGTTCAGTAGCAGGAAGCCCTCGGCGGTCAGGTTCGCCTGCAACTCAGGCAATGTCCCGATCGAGCCGTTCGACATGGCGGCCGCCGCCACCGGCGCCATCGCCTCGCCGCCGGTCGCGCCAGGCTGGAGTTGACCGTCGGCTACCAACAGCATCTTCATGAAGTTGCGCAGCGAGGTCGCCCGGTTCACCGGCTTCGACAGTCCGCCCGCGCTCCACAAGTCGCCGACGGCCCCATCCATGAAGCAGACCCCGGTTGCACTCTCGGCACGCGGATACGGCCCCTCCCCTACCAGTACGTAGCGCACATTGTCCAGCGGCTGGGCAAAGGCGGCAAACAGGCGACCCTCGGTGGGCAGGTAGTCGTCGATGGCCAGCGCCGGCAGGTAGCCGGGATTGGCCTGCGCCACCGCTTCCAGGCCGCGCAGCAGATGCGGGCGCCAGGAAGCATCGGCAAGTTCCAGGGCATCGATAATGGTGGCGGGGATCGTGATGTCGGTCATGTTCGGCAAGCGCAGGAAAAGGAACGCGATTGTAGCCCAGCACGCATAGGCGAGGCGCCTGGCCGGCAGGTGATTCCGCGCTTCAATCTGGCGCAGCACGGCGGCGATTCAGGGCAGGATGTCCTTCCTGCGGCCTGGCCCGCCAACCTTCAAGGAGTGCAAGGATGCAAACGATTCAAGAGGTGATGACGCGCGATGTGCAGACCATTTCCACGCAGGAGACTGTGCAGCGCGCGGCCCAGCTGATGGACGAGCTGAACGTGGGCGCGATTCCGGTGGTGGACGACGGCAAGCTGGTCGGCATGGTCACCGACCGCGACATCAGCGTGCGCTCGGTCGCCGTCGGCCAGGACCCGACAACTACCCGCGTGAACGACGTGATGAGCACCGACGTGCGCACCTGCACGGTCGATCAGAGCGTGGAAGACGTGCTGGCGCAGATGGCCGACGTGCAGATCCGGCGCGTGCCGGTGCTGGATGGAAATGGCCAGATCATCGGCATCGTGTCGCTGGGCGACGTGGTGACCAAGGCCCCGGCGGATGTGGAGCAGACGCTGGACGAGATTTCGACGCCATCGGAGCCGGATAGGTCGTAACGGTTGGCTGAGTGGGTGCCGGTGCGTTTTTCGCGACGCACACGGTAGTGATCGACGCGTGGGCGGCGTCACCGGCACGAATGATCATCGTGCCCGGTGGAGCCGACCACCCTACCCGACTATTCCGCGTCGGGCTGCTTCGACGGATGCGCGGCGTCGAAGGCTGGCAGCCCGATGCAGTGCGCATGGATGCGCGCGATGTTCGGGTACGCGCTCACATCGATGCCGAAGCGCTCGGCATTGAATACCTGCGGCACCAGGAAGCAGTCGGCCATGGTCGGCGATGCGCCATGGCTGAAGGGGCCGGCGGCCGGGTCGCGCGCCAGGTGGGCTTCGAGACCGGCCAGGCCTTCGCGAATCCAGTGCTGGATCCATTCGGTCTTGGCTTCCTCGCTCAGCTTCAGCTCGCCCACCAGGTGGCGCAGCACGCGCAGGTTGTTCAGCGGATGGATGTCGCAGGCGACGATCTGCGCCAATTCGCGCACGCGGGCGCGGCCCGGGGCGTCGCTCGGCATCAGCGGCACGGCCGGGAAGCGCTCGTCGAGGTATTCGATGATCGCCATCGACTGGGTCAGCGTGATGCGGTCGTCCTGGAAGGCCGGCACCAGGCCGCTTGGATTGATCTTGCGGTATTCCTCCTGGCGCTGCTGGCCGCCGTCCTTGAGCAGGTGCACCGGCACCGCGTCGTAGGTCAGGCCCTTCAGGTTCAGCGCGATCCGCACCCGGTAGGCTGCCGAGCTGCGGAAATACGTGTAGAGCTTCATTCCTTCCTCCCGTGATAATGCGCGACTTCGTGGTCGATGGCGCCGAAGATGCTCGCACCCGTGACGTCCAGCATTTCGATGCGCACGCTGTCGCCAAAGCGCAGGAACGGCGTTTTCGGCGCGCCGTGTTCGATGGTTTCGTACATCCGCACTTCGGCCAGGCAGCAGTAGCCGACGCCGCCGTTGGCGATGCTGGAGCCGTGCAGGTTGCCCTGCTTGTTCGACACCGTGCCGGAACCGATGATGCTGCCCGCGCCCAGTTCGCGCGTCTTGGCCGCGTGGGCAATCAGCTGGGCAAAGCTGAAGGTCATGTCTTCGCCTGCGTTCGGCTTGCCGAACAATTGATCGTTCAGAGTGACGCGCAGCGGCAGGTGCAGCTTGGAATCGGCCCAGGCCTCGCCCAGTTCGTCCGGGGTGACGGCCACCGGAGAAAAGGCGCTGGCCGGCTTCGACTGGTAGAAACCGAAGCCCTTGGCCAGTTCACCCGGAATCAGGTTACGCAGCGAGACGTCGTTGACCAGCATCACCAGGCGGATGGATTGCGCCGCCTGTTCGATGCTCGCGCCCATCGGCACGTCGCCGGTCACGACCGCCACTTCCGCTTCCAGGTCGATGCCCCAGTCTTCCGACAGCGCCGCGATCGGGTCGCAGGGGCCAATGAAGGCGTCGCCGCCGCCCTGGTACATCAGCGGATCGGTGTAGAAGGAAGCCGGCACCTCGGCATTGCGCGCCTTGCGCACCAGCTCGACGTGGTTGATGTAGGCGGAACCGTCGGCCCACTGGTAGGCGCGCGGCAGCGGCGAGTGGCATTCCATCTCGATAAAGGAGTCGGCCTGGTCGGCGGTGCCGTCGTTCAGCTGCTGGTAGACCTTCTGGAGTTGCGGCGCGCTGCGTTCCCAGTCGTCCAGGGCGGCCTGCAGGGTGCGGGCGATCTCGGGAACTGCCTGGCAGGTAACGAGGTCGCGGCTGACGACCACCAGCGTGCCGTCGCGGCCGCCGGCTTTCAGAGTAGCGAGTTTCATGGCGATTTCCTTTGTCGTTGCGTAGTTGCCGCCATTAAAGATGAAAACGGACTATCATACAAACAATATTTTCCGGCTCATTTATCGGATTATCTTATGAATCCCACCCTGCGCCAGATGCGGGCCTTCGTCGCGTTGGCCAAGATAGGCAACTTTACGCTGGCGGCGCAGTACATGCACGTCACGCAATCGGCGTTGTCCGGTTTGATCAAGGAACTCGAACAAACCCTGGACGCCCGCGTGGTCGACCGTTCCACCCGCAAGATCACCCTGACCGACATCGGCCGCGAGCTGTACCCGCTATTTAGCCAGATGATCGACGATCTCGACGGTGCGCTGGCGAACGTGGCGGATCACACGCAGCTGCGAAAAGGCATCGTCCGTATTACCGCACCACAACTGATGTGCTGCACCCTGCTGCCCGAAGCCATCGCCGCCTACCGCTCCCAACAGCCCGACATCGAAGTGCGTCTCGCCGACAGCGAGGTCGACAGCGTGATCGCGCGCGTGCTCTCGGGCGAGTCCGACATCGGCATCGGCCCCGAACGCGAGCCGCTGCCCCAGCTGGAAGCGCGCGAACTGTTCGAGATGCCCTTTGCCCTGGTCTTCCCGCAGGGCCACCCGCTGGAGTCCGCCGAGCGCGTAACCTGGCAGGACGTAACGCGCTACCCTTTCATCGCACTGCAAGGGCAATTTACCGAGCGCCTGCTGGCCGACATGCACGCCGTGCTGCGCGAGGTGCCACTCAAGCCCGCAAACGAAGTCACCTTCATGACCACGGCGCTGGCGATGGTCAGCGCCGGCCTGGGCATCACGGTCTGCCTGCCGTATGCCGAGCCGCTGGCGCGGCTGTACCAGCTGCGCATGCGTCCGCTCGAGGAACCGGTGCTGACGCGGCGCTTTTACGTCTACACCCGCGCCGGCCGTTCGCTGTCGCCGGCGGCTGAAAGTTTCATCGATTTCCTGTTTCCGTATGTGGCGTCGAAACGTCGCCAGGCGCAGGGCGACTGAGGGCCTGCCTGCCCACTTGGCGCAGCTGCGCTAGAATCGGGCGATCGTCGTTTTACCAGGTTCGCACCGATGTCCCACAACACCATCGCCATCAACCAGCGCATGGACAGGTTCAACAGCCACGCCAGTGTCTGGCTGTTCGGCTACGGCTCGCTGATCTACAAGGCCGACTTCCCCTTCCTCGAACGCCGCCCGGCCAGCATCGCTGGCTGGACGCGCCGCTTCTGGCAAGGCTCGCACGACCACCGCGGCACCGAAACGGCGCCGGGACGCGTGGTCACGCTGGTGCCGGATGCGGATGCGGTTTGCCACGGCATGGCCTACCTGGTCACGCCCGAGGAATTCGCTCACCTCGACCACCGCGAAAAGAACGGCTACCTGCGCCTGGCCACCACGATCCGCTTCGAGGACGGCAGCAGCGCCGAGGGGCTGGTCTACATCGCCACCCACGAAAACGCCGCCTTCCTCGGTCCCGCCAGCGAGCAGGCGATTGCGCGCCAGATTGCAGAATCGCGCGGACCGAGCGGGCCGAACAGCGAATACCTGCTGGAACTGGCCAAGGCATTGCGCGAACTGGGCAAGGACGATCCGCATGTGTTCGAGATCGAGCGGCACCTGATCGAATTGGCGGCGGCCTGAAAGCCGGCGTGCTGCCGGCACGCCGACACACTGCCTCTCCGGATAGCCTGCTCAAGCGCAGGCAACCAGCTCGGAAGCGCAGCCCACCTGGCGCCCCAGCCGCCGTCAGCGGCCCTTTCGCTCAACCCCGCCTGGGTTTCGGTGGCTGCTAGCCTGCTTATTCATTCTGCCGATCCGCACCCAGGGCCTTCACCGCCTTTTCGAGCGCGCGCACCTTCTCGCGCATGGTCGACAGGTTGCGTACCAGCACCGCATTGCGTTCCCACTCCGCATTCCTGGCAACCGGGAAGTAGCCGGTATAGCGCCCCGGCTCGGTGAGCGAGTTCGGCACCATGGTGGCGGCGGTCACGTGGACATTGTCGGCGATTTCGATATGGCCATTAATCATGGCCGCGCCGCCGAACGTGCAGTGCTTGCCGATGGTGGCGCTGCCGGCCACGCCCACGCAGCCGGCCATGGCCGTGTGGGCGCCGATGCGGCAGTTGTGGCCGATCTGGATAAGATTGTCGAGCTTGACGCCGTCTTCGATGATGGTGTCGTCCAGCGCGCCGCGGTCGACGGTGGTGTTCGAGCCGATGTCGACGTCGTCGCCGATGACGACGCGCCCGGTTTGCGGAATCTTGATGTAGCTGCCGCCATCGACCGCGAAGCCGAAGCCGTCGCCGCCGATCACGGCGCCGGAGTGGATGATGCCGCGCGCGCCGATGATGCAGCGGGCGTGGAAGGTCACGTTGGCAAAGAAATGCGTGTCTTCGCCGACGACGGCCTCGCGCCCGATGTAGCAGCCGGCATCGATGACGGCGCCGGCCTTGACGACCGCGCCGGCCTCGACCGTGACATGGGGGCCGAGGTGGGCGCTGGCATCGACCCGGGCGCTGGGATGCACGTATGCCGTCGGATGCACGCCGGGTTCGGCCGCTGGGGTGCGCAGTGCCGCGAAGAATTGCGCGGCGCGCGCGAACCAGGCATAGGGATTGTCAGTAACGATGCGCGCGCCTTCGTAGCTGGCCGCCACCTCGGGTTCGTCGCCGGGTGCGAGGATCAGCGCCGCGGCCTGGCTGCGCGCCGCCAGCGCGCGCAGCTTGCTGTTGCTCAGGAAGCTGATCTCGGAGGCGCCGGCCCGGTCGAGCGGCGCGATGGCCGTGACCTCGATGCCGGGGTCCCCCGTCAGTTGGCCGCCGAAACGTTCGATCAGTTCGCCCAGGCGGATAGCCATATTGTTCGCCACTGTCGCTCCTCGCAGATTGATCATCCAACGATCCCGGTTGGACACGCAGCCCAACCCGGCAGTTCCGCAACTGGCCAGGCGCTCCGGTCCCTGTCAATCGTCAGCCGAATGACACTTGGAGATCAGCCGAACCTCTCAGCCGCACCCCAACCGAACCCAGCCTGTATCAATATAGCCGCTGATCAGAACAAGTCCAGCTGTCCAGCTCCCTTTGTAGTTCCCTTTGCACCGCCCTTGCCCGCCGCTGCCGCCGGCACCACCAGCGGACGCCGGAACTGCGATTTGTCGAGCCGCTCGAAGCGCCCGCGCAGCGCGCCCAGCCCCATGCGCTGGACGGTCTTGTTGAAACGCTGGCGGATCAGGTCGGACCAGACGCCCTCGCCATGCATGCGCTTGGAAAAGTCGGCGTCGTAATCCTTGCCGCCGCGCATTTCGCGGATGCGGTTCATCACGCGCCCCGCACGTTCCGGGAAGTGGGCCTCCAGCCATTGCTGGAACAGCGGGTTGACTTCCCAGGGCAGGCGCAGCACGGTGTAATGGGCGCTCACGGCGCCGGCGTCGCGCGCCGCTTCCAGGATCTTCTCGATTTCCGGTTCGGTAACGAAGGGGATGATCGGCGCCACGCTCACGCTGACGGGAATGCCGGCATCGGTGAGCGTGCGGATGGTGCGCAGGCGCCGCGCCGGGGCCGCCGCGCGCGGCTCCAGCGTGCGCGAGATGTCGGAGTCGAGCGTGGTGAGGGTGATGGCGGCGCAGGCCAGCGAACGCTCGGCCATGGGCGCGAGCAGGTCGATGTCGCGCTCGATCAGCGAGGACTTGGTGACCAGCCCGACCGGATGGCGGCATTCGTGCAGCACTTCCAGCACTTCGCGCGTGAGGCGGCGCTCGCGCTCGCAGGGTTGATAGGCGTCGGTGTTGACGCCGATGGCGATGTGCTCGGGCTGGTAGGAAGGATGCGCGAGCTCGCGCCGCAGCAGCGCGGCCGCATTCACCTTGGCGAAGATGCGCGTTTCGAAGTCCAGCCCCGGCGACAGGCCGAGGTAGCTGTGCGTCGGCCGGGCAAAGCAATAGATGCAGCCGTGCTCGCAACCGCGGTAGGGGTTGAGCGACACATTGAACGGGATGTCGGGCGAGGTGTTGCGCGACAGGATGGATTTGGCGGTTTCGTCGGTGACCACGGTCTTGACCGGCGCCGCCGCGCCGTCTTCCACGCCGGCCCAGCCGTCGTCGAAGCGCTCGCGGCCGTTCAGTTCGTAGCGGCCCTGGAGGTTCGATTCCGCGCCGCGCCCTTTCGTGGCGACGAGCGGACGCGGCGGCAGGACGATTTCTTCCGCACTATGTTCCCGGTCTATCGTTCGGTCGATGTAAGCCATGCGGCCTCCATTACTGTATATTTATACAGTATGGTACGCCGCTCTTTCAGGCAATTCAAGCGCCACGGCGCGTGTGTTCAGGCCGATAACGAAGAAGCCGGGGCGGACTGTGGTAAATAAGCCGCCTGCTGCTCGACAAAGCCGTCGAAAGCGGCAAACAGCGGCGCATAGCGCGTTGCATCGTTTTCGATCTGGCCCAGGGCATGGGCGCTGGCCTCCAGCGTGGATAGCTGGTCGGGCGCGTGCGCCTTGCGGATGCGGTAATGCGAGGCCGGCATGGCGCTCAGCGCCAGCCGTGGCAAGGCCTGCAGCACGGGATTCAGGTACAGCATCTTGCGGCTCTTGCGCCAGGTGGCGTCCAGCACCACCAGGCGCACACGGTCGGATGACGGCAGCGGGGCCGGGGCGGGTGCGCCGGGCGTGTCGGGATACAGCAACAGCGGCACGCGCCCACCGGCATGCAGCAGCGCGTCGAGCGCATCGGCGTCGAAGGCCTCCCCCACCACCAGTACACTGCCCGCCACGCTCAGGTGCAGCAGGCGCGCACTGTTCTTGGCGTTCGCCACTTCCAGCGGATGCTGCAGGATCAGCAACTCGACGGGCGACGCCAGCGGCCGCACCCAGCCGCAAATGCAGGCCGACTGCGCGCGCAGGCAGGCGCCGCAAGTGGCGCGGCGGGGACTCGTGGGCTGGTTCATCGGCGGCAACGCTTCGAAAAAGGCGCCGATTGTAGCAGCCCGCCTCCAGGCTCAGCTGGCCGCGTTGCGCAACCCCGCCAGCGCCCCGCTCCAGGCCTCTACCTGGTCGAGCATGGCGTGCACCGATTTTTCGTGGTGGGCCGCCGGCTTGAAGGTGGCAAAGTTCTCGAAATCGGTGAACAGCGACAGCATCACCTGGGCGCGCACGTCGGCCACCATGAGTTCGCCCATCACCAGGCGCAGGTTTTCGATGGCGCGCGCGCCGCCGGCGCTGCCGTAGCCGACGAAGCCGGCCGCCTTGTTGTTCCACTCCTTGTACAGGAAATCGATGGCGTTCTTCAGCGCGCCTGAGGTGGCATGGTTGTATTCGGGGGTAACGAAGACGAAGCCGTCGAATTCGGCGATCTTCGCGGCCCAGGCCAGCGTGTGCGGCTGCGAATACTGGCCCATCGAGGGCGGCACCGGCTCGTCGAGCAGCGGCAGCTTGAAGTCCTGGATGTCGACCAGCTCGTAGCTGGCATTGCTGCGCGTTTGGGCGAATTCCATGACCCAACGCGCCACGTCGAGCGCCTTGCGCCCCGGGCGGGTACTGCCGACGATCACCGCTATCTTGAGCATATCGTTCTCCTGTCGCGTGTTCGAAATGGATGCGTGCCCATTCTAGTCAGCGGCAAGAGACAGGCGCGCCGCCTTGCAAAACGACAAATTCAGCGGCGCCCGCTCAACCTTCCCAGCAAACCGGTTAATTGTTCCACGTCATAAGGCTTGGCCAGGATCTTCACGCCCGGAATCGACACGCGCCGCTCGGTGTAACCGGTGGCCAGCACCACCGGCAGCGCCGGCCAGCGTTCGCGCACGATGGCGGCGAGGTCGATGCCGCTGATGCTGCCCGGCATGACGATGTCGGAAAAGACGATGTCAACAGCGCCATCGCGCTCCAGCTCGGCCAGCGCCGCTTCGCCGTCGACGGCCACGCGTACCGCGAAACCGGCGGCGGCCAGCGCCTCGACCACGGCTTCGCGCACCAGCACGTCGTCTTCGACGAACAGGACCGTGACACCGGCGGCGGGCACGTCGGCGCCGGCGGCGTTTGCACTCGGCGCAGGCGGCGCCACCACGTCCGGCGCCATGTCCCGGGGCACGGCAGCCTCGGCCGCCTCGGCCGCCGCGGACACCGACGGCGCATCCGCCTGCGCCCGCGGCAGGTGGATATGCACCCGCGTGCCCTTGCCAGGCGTGCTGTGCAGGGTCAGCATGCCCTGCGCCTGGGTGGCAAAGGCATAGGCCTGGGGCAAGCCGAGCCCGGTACCCTGCCCTGGCGACTTGGTGGTAAAGAAAGGATCGAGGGCGCGGGCCAGCACGTCCGGCGCCATGCCGGCGCCCTCGTCCTGCACAGTCAGGAGCAGGTAGTCGCCCGGCGCCAGGCCTTCGGGAGGCTGCTCCAGCGTGACGTTGCGCGCGGCAATCACCAGCCGGCCGTTGCCGCCCATGGCGTCGCGCGCATTGATGGCCAGGTTCAGCAGCGCCAGGTCGAATTGCAGCGGTTCCACCCGCACCGGCCACAGGCCGGGCGCGAAGTCGGTCTCGAGCACGACGCTGTCGGCCACGGCGCCGCGGATCAGCTGCAACGCGCTGTCGAGCTGGGCTGCGGTCTCGACCGTCGCCAGCCGCCCTTCCTGCACCTGCCCGAAGGAACCGAGCTGGCCGGTGAGCGTGGTGGCGCGGGTGACGGTGCGCTTGCAGGTGTCGATCAGGCGCTGCAGGTTCGGCTCCTTCGCCTGCATCGCCGCCAGTTGCAGGGCCGTGGTCAGCGTTTGCAGCAGGTTGTTGAATTCGTGGGCGATGCCGGCCGTTAGGCGTCCCAGCGATTCGAGCTTCTGGCCGCGCAGCAGCGCGCCCTGCGCCTGTTCGGTGGCCAGGATGGCTTCGTTGACGCGGTGTTCGAGGTCGCGCTTCGAGCGGCGGATCTGCTTGCTGGCCTCGACCATGCGCCAGGCCACGGTATCGATCTCTTCCAGCCCGTGCGGACGATAGGGAATTTCCTCGCCGTCGGCCAGGCGGTCGGCGCAGCGGCCCAGGTATTCGATCGGCGCCACCGCGCGGCTGGCAAACCAGCGCCCGGCGGCGATCGCCAGCACCAGCAGCACCGCCATCATCCCCGCCAGCAGCGCCGCGGCTTCCATCGGGACGCGGCGGATCTCGGCGCTCGGGATGGCGATCAGCACCTTCCAGCCGGAATTCGGCACCGTGGTGATCTGGGCCCGCACCGGCACCCCGGTCAGGGTGTGGCTGGGGAAGACCAGGTCGCGGTCGGTGGTGGCCGCCAGCTTGCGCGTGCGTTCGCGCAGCAGGGTGCCGACGTAATGCCGGGGGTCGCTGGAACGGGCGGCGATGCGGCCGTTGCGGTCGAACACGGTGGCGATCCAGGCCTTCGGAAAGTCCTGGCGTTCGAGCAGCTGTTGCAGGATGCCGACATGCAGGCCCAGCACCAGGTGGTAGCGCGGCTTGCCGTCGACCAGCACCGGCACCTGCATCATGAAATCGTAGCGCTGCACCGGCGGGGCGAAGAACACGTCCGACACCAGGGTGCGCGCCTTGCCGTAGCGTTCCATCAGTTGCGGCAGGTTCGAGGGATCGCGCCCGGTCAGCGCCACGCCGAGCGGGCGGCGCGTGTTCAGGATCGCCTTGCCGTCGAGGTCGTACAGCACCGCCACCGCATCCACGGCCTCGGCCGCGCGCCGCGCGTGCTGGTAGAACTCGCCGAATTCGCCCGCCGCCAGTGCCGGCGAGGCCGCCAGCGTGCGCAGGATGCCTTCCTGGTGGCGCATCTCGTTATCGATCAGCAGGGCAAACGCGCGGCCGGTTTCGGCAATGCCGCGTTCCTGGTCCTTTTGCTGCTCGACGTAAACGTAGGCGACGGCCAGCGCCGCCCCGATGAACGAGGGCACGAGGATGGCAATGACGAGGAGCAAGAGCCGATTCCGGAAACGCATTGGTGCTGGGGCCTCCTGGGCCGGCGAAGGGGTAGGAAAACGTGGCGCGGCGTCGTGCCGGCGCGCAGCGCATGACGTCTCATCCGATTATACAAGAGGCAAGCTTGCCCACATGCTCATGCTTTTCGCTGCGCTTTTTCCAACATTTTGAACGTTCGCTATTGATATACGTAAGCATCTTTACCACACACAAAAATTTACCTGTGGAATTGCGTAAACGGATATTGCTCTCAGTGTTTTCGGTGCCTAGAATCAATTTATTCCTTCCAGCAATTCTGTCGCACCGGCAGACACTATCCAGAGTCGCCCATGTTCCGAGTTCGCACCGCCGCAGTTCGCAAGACCGTTACCGCTTTCCTCGCCGCCCTCGCCATCCTGCCGGGCGTGGCAATCGAACAAGAGCTCCAGCTCGACTACCGCATGAACGAGCGCGTCGTGCAGGTGCCTGCCGGCCGCGACAACCGCGCCATGCTGGAAACCACCGTCTTCCAGCCGAACGGCCAGGGCCCCTTCCCGCTGTTGATCATCAACCATGGCAAGGACCCGGGCAGCCCGAGCGCCCAGCCGCGCGACCGCTTTTACTACATGGCCGCGGCCTTCGTGAAGCGCGGCTACGCCGTGATGGTGCCGATGCGCCAGGGCTTCGCCAACTCGACCGGCCGCTACCGCGACCGCGGCTGCGACATGACCACGAATGGCTACCTGCAGGCAGAAGACATCCGCTCGGCCGTCGAATACGCCCGCACCCAGCCCTGGATCGACGGCGGCCACATCGTCGTGGCCGGCCAGTCCTACGGCGGCCTGGCCACAATGGCGCTCGGCACCGAGCAGTTGCAGGGCGTGCGCGGCCTGATCAACTTCGCCGGCGGCCTGCGCGACGACAGCGCCGGCTGCGGCTGGCGCTCGTCGCTGGTCTCGGCCATGGCCGAGTACGGCGCCAACAACAAGATCCCGAGTTTGTGGATGTATGGCGAGAACGATTCGCTGTTCGGCCCGGACCTGGCGAACCGCATGCACGAAGCCTTCCTGGAAGCCGGCGGCAAGGGCCGCCTGGTCGAGTTCGCCTCGTTCAAGCGCGATGCCCACGGCATGCTGGCCAGCCGCGATGGCGAAAAGATCTGGCTGAAGGACACCATGGCTTTCCTGAAAGGCGTCGGCATGCCAACCGAGGTGATCTACAACGTGCCGCCGCCTCCTACCGCGGCGCGTACCGACTACGCCAGGGTCGACGACGTCGAGGCCGTGCCCTTCCTGTCGGAAAACGGCCGCCGCGCCTATGCCGACTACCTGACCAAGATGACGCCGCGCGCCTTTGCCGTGTCGCCGAGCGGCGCCTGGACCTGGGCCGAGGAAGGCGAGGCGCCGGAAGCACGTGCCCTGGCCACCTGCTCGGCCAAGAGCAACCAGCCCTGCAAGCTGTATTCGGTGGACGACTACGTGGTCTGGAACGGCGAACGCATCGACGCCGCCGAGCGCGCCACGATGATGGCATCCGCATCGGCTGCCACGGCGGCCCCGGCCGATCCGAACGCGCCGGGCGCGGTGGGCAGCACGGTGCCGGCGGCGCCGGCCGGCGCCTCGGATCCCGCGGCTGCGGTGGTTGCTGAATCGCACTGATTCACCGCGACATTTGTTTCGTCAAGCCAGCTGCGCACCCTTGCGGCGCGCGGCTGGCGCCAATCTCCAGCGCACACGACCTGGCGCAAACCGGCGCCACGGCCGCGCTCCGACAATGTGGCAAGCGACCTCCGGACCTTGCCATGCCACGCTTCTTCCACATCCTGTTTTGCGCGCTGACGCACATGCTGCTGGCGTCGATGCTGGCCCTGCTGCCGCTCGGGCCCGCGCGCGCCGTCAACAACGATCCGGTGGTGCTGGTGCACGGCTTCCTCGGCTTCGGCCCCGAGCAGTTTCCCGGCACCGGCTACCTGTACTGGGGCGGCTACCACGACATCGCCTCCCACCTGCGCGTCTATAAAGGCCCGCGCATGGTGGCCACCGCCACCGTCGGCGCCATCAGCCCCAACTGGGACCGCGCCGCCGAGCTCTACGCGCAAATCAAGGGCGGCTGCGTCGACTATGGCTTCAGTCACGCGCGCACGCCGCCCGTGCGCGAGCAAAAGCCGCCCGGCAAATGCTGGGCCGGCGACCATGCCCACAATCCCGAAGGTTATCCGCTGGCGCTGTACCCGGCCTGGGATGCCGACCACCCGATCCACCTGGTCGGCCACAGCCAGGGCGGCACCACCATCCGCGCACTGGTCGAACTGCTGGAACACGGCGCGCCCGACGAAGGCGACGGCGATCTGTACCAGGGCGGCAAGATCGGCTGGGTGCGCAGCGTGACCACGCTATCGTCGCCGCACAACGGCACCACCCTGCGCGACGCCGTGCTCGACATCCTGCCCCAGCTGCGCTCGCCGCTGCGCGACTGGTTCCAGGCCGGCATGTGGAGCTGGGAACTGGCGCCCGACGGCGCACGCAGTTTCAATGCCTGGGCGCGCACCTCGCCCTACGTCTACTACTTTTCCATCGGCACCCAGGCCACCGAAGCCGGCGCCTGGTGCTGCAACGGCACCGACCGCGTAATCGCGCCGGTCCAGGCCTCGAACTACCAGTACCCGCGCATCGACATGTTCCCGTACTACAAAACCTATGCCGGCGAATGGATCGTGCCCTCGCTGCGCCAGCACGGCATGGGCGGCTACACGCAAAGCGCGCCGGGACGGGTGCGCATCGACAGCGAATGGTTTGCCAACGACGGCGTGGTGAACACGGTGAGCATGCGTGGGCCCGCCGGCCACCCGGTGCGCGACTACGACGGCACGGCCGTGCGCGGCAGCTGGAACTACCTTGGCACCTACCGGGGGTATGACCACTTCGACATCCTGAACTGGCCGAACAAGGGGCCGTCGGCCGATCCCATCTACGAACGGATCAGCGACATCATTTTTGATTTGTGACTGGATGCGCGGGCGTCATGGTGGGTTCAAGAACCCACCCTACAAAAGCCGGCTGCTCGTAGAGTGGGTCGGTCCGCGTGCGGCTGGAACCCACCATTTCATACGCGCCCCCGCCCATCACATCACGCCGCCGACCGCAACGCCCGCGCCAGGTCCGACAAGCGATACGGCTTGTTCACGAACGCAAACTCATTCAGGTTGTTGTGCTCGACCTTGAGCGCCGGCAGCGGATAGCCCGAGGCCAGGATCACCTTTACCTCCGGATAATGCTTGCGGGTGTACGTAGCCAGTTCCACCCCATTCATCCCGTTCGGCATGATCACGTCGGTGAACAGGATGTCGATGTGGCGGCTGCCCAGCAGCGCCAGCGCTTCCTGGCCGCTGGACGCGGTCAGCACCTCGTAGCCCATGCTGATGTAGAGCGCCGAGGCGACGTCCATCAAATCCGGCTCGTCCTCGACGATCAGCACCATCTCGGTACTGTCCTGCTGGGCCGGCGCATCCTGGCCGGGCGCGGCCGGCAGGTAGATGGCGATCGCCGTGCCCTCGCCCGGCGCGGTGCGGATCTTGACTTCGCCGCCCGACTGCTTGATGAAGCCGTACACCTGCGACAGCCCGAGCCCGGTGCCCTTGCCCACCTCCTTCGTGGTGTAGAACGGCTCGAAGGCGCGCTGCGCGGTCTCCGGCGACATGCCGGTGCCGGTGTCGGACACCGTCACCTTCACGTAGCTGCCCGGCGCCAGGCCGTTCACCTCGCGCTCGACGAGTTCGACGTTGGCGGTCTCGATGCAGATGCGTCCGCCGTCGGGCATGGCGTCGCGCGCATTCACCACCAGGTTCAGCAGGGCCGACTCGAAGCGCGCACTGTCGATCACGGTGGCGCGGATTTCCGGCTCCAGGTGCACCTCGAATTCGATGGCGGCGGTCACGGCGCGCCGCAGCACCGACTCGAAGCCGGACACCAGGTTGTTCACGCTGCGCGTTTCCGGCTGCAGCGGCTGCTGGCGCGCAAAGGCCAGCAGCTGCTGGGTCAGCGTGGCGCCGCGGTCGATGGCGCGGCGCATGCTGTCGAGGGTCTTGACGTCCCCGACGCCGCCGCGCAGGGTCAGCACCTCGAGCCCGCTGGCCAGCACCGACAGCAGATTATTGAAGTCGTGGGCGATGCCGCCGGTGAGCTGGCCGATCGATTCCATCTTCTGCGACTGGAACAGGGCCGCGTTGGCTTCGGCCAGGGCATCGGCCGCCGCCTTCTTTTCGGTCAGGTCGCGCGTGACCTTGGCAAAGCCGATCAGTTCGCCGTGCTCGTCGTGGATGGCGTCGATGATCACATGGGCCCAGAACGCGGTGCCGTCCTTGCGCTGGCGCCAGCCTTCGGCCTCGTAGCGCCCTTCGCGCGCCGCCGTGCCGAGCGCGCGCGCCGGCAGGCCGCCGGCACGGTCGGGATCGGTATAAAAACGCGAGAAATGCTGGCCGACGATTTCTTGTTCGGAATAGCCCTTGATGCGCTGGGCGCCGGCATTCCAGTTGCTGACCACGCCCTCGGGCGAGAGCATGTAGATCGCGTAGTCCGACACGCCCTGCACCAGCAGGCGGAAGCGTTCCTCGCTGGCGCGCAATGCATCCTGCGCCTTTTTCTTTTCGGTGATGTCGCGCGTGATCTTGGCGTAGCCGAGCAAGGCGCCGTGCTCGTCGTAGATCGGGTCGATGATCACGCTGGCCCAGAAACGGGTGCCATCCTGGCGCACGCGCCAGCCTTCGGCCTCGTACTTGCCTTCGGCCAGGGCGGTGGCCAGGGCGCGCGCCGGCAGGCCGCTCGCCTGGTCCTCGGGCGTGTAGAAGCGCGAGAAATGCTGGCCCAGGATTTCCGGCGCCTCGTAGCCCTTGAAACGGCGCGCGCCGCTGTTCCAGCTGCTGACGTGGCCATCGGTGTCGAGCATGTAGATCGCGTAGTCGCGGATGCCGGAAATCAGGTACTGGAAACGCTGTTCGTCGGTGATGTCGTGCCTGACAGATATTCTATTATTCATGGGCAGTAGCAGCGCGGTGCATGAAACAAGTCGGAAAACATCTTATGATAACCCCAACTTCTGCCATGCGGCCACGCGAACTTGCCTGCCGCGCGCCACACCTTTCCAGCTCGTCAATACCCATCCGGCTCGATCGCCTTGCAGATCGTTCGAGCCTGTTCCCTGCTGATCCATTTCTCGGGGAAAATGCCCCCTTCTTTTGTCTACCGCCAGGGTGTTTCAGGCTAAAATGTCGGTTCCGCAACCCATCCGTGCCTAGCTCGCATTCATGCCTCCAGGCCACTCCATGACTTCAGGCCCTACCGTACCGCTCGACTTGTCCAGCTGCGACAAGGAACCGATTCGCACGCCCGGCAGCATCCAGCCGCACGGCTTCCTGCTGACCCTGTCGCCGCAGCTGACCGTGCTGCAGGCCAGTGCCAACCTTGGCCGCTGGCTCGGCATCGAAGCCGATGCCGCCATCGAACGCCCGCTGGCGGATGTGATCGGCGAAACCGCCGCCTCGCGCCTGGCGCCCGCGCTCGCAGGCGGCAAGCTCGGCAACCGTCCGTTCTACCTCGGCACCGTCACTGCCACCAACGGCCAGCACCTCGACGTCCTGGGCCATGCCTGGGACAGCGTGCTGATCGTCGAATTCGAAGCCGTCGAGCGCGACGCGCCGGCGGGTTTCCGCGAGCTGTATCCGCTGCTCGGCGACTTCCTGCTGAACGTCAACGACAAGGCCTCGGTCGAATCGCTGGCCACGCTCGCCGCCCACCATGTGCGCAGCGTCACCGGCTATGGCCGCGTGATGGTCTACCAGTTCGACCCGGACGGCCACGGCCACGTCATGGCCGAGTCGAAGGAAGACGACTATGTCTCGTACATGGGGCAGCGCTTCCCGGCATCGGACATCCCGGCCCAGGCGCGCGATCTGTACACGCTGCAGCACATCCGCCTGATCCAGGACGCCAACTATGTTCCCGCGCCGCTGGTGCCGGCACACAATCCCGTCACCGGCGCGCCGAACGATCTGTCGTTCGCAGCCCTGCGCAGCGTGTCGCCGGTGCACCTGCAATACATGCGCAACATGGGCACGCTGGCCTCGATGTCGGTCTCGCTCATCGTCAAGGGCCAGCTCTGGGGCCTGATTTCCTGCCACAACGCCGGGCCCGCCCCGCTCGAATTCGAAAAACGCACCGCCTGCGAGCAGCTGGGCCAGGTGCTGTCGCTGTGCATCGAATCGCGCGAAGACGCTGCTGAACTCACCTTCCGCCTGGAAGTGCGGCGCATGATGGTGGAAATGCTGGGCAACCTCACCAAGGGCGCCGACATCATCGACAACATGCGCGGCATCTTCCCCGAGCTGCTGCGCTTTGCGCGCGCCGGCGGCGTGGCCATCGTGGCCAACGAGCGCGTGCTGACCTATGGCGACACGCCCGACGACGAGGCCATCGACGCCATCGTCGGCTGGCTCGAACAGCAGGGCCATGGCGCCGAAGTGTTCCAGACCGATGTCCTGGGCGTGGTCTGCCCGGCCGCCGCCGGACTGGAACGCAATGCCGCCGGCCTGCTGGCGATGTCGATCTCGCGCGTGCACAAGCACTACCTGCTGTGGTTCCGCCCCGAGCGGGTGCATACCATCGAATGGGCCGGCAATCCGCGCGGCAAGGACACCGCGCCGGCGGACGCGCCGACCCAGCTCAGCCCGCGCCTGAGCTTCGATGCCTGGCGCGAGGAAATCCACGGTTTCAGCCTGCCCTGGCACGTGGCCGAAGTCGAACTCACCGCCGAGTTCCGCAGCGCCCTGCTCGGCATTGCACTCGAACGCGCCGAGCAGATGGCCGAACTGGCCGAGGAACTGGGCCGGGCCAACAAGGAACTCGAAGCCTTTTCCTACTCGGTGTCGCACGACCTGCGCGCGCCGCTGCGCCACATCGTCGGCTTCTCCGACCTGCTGCTCGAATCGAGCGGCAGCGAGGACCAGACCCTGCGCCAGCGCTTCCTCACCAACATCAAGGAATCGGCGCGCCTGGCCGGCAAGCTGGTCGACGATCTGCTGAGCTTCTCGCAGATGGGCCGCGCCGCCCTGCGCCCGGTGG
>Ga0308160_10003291_pt1 | contig 18360 bp, 27 predicted proteins | sample PhyFR1_FD_201036 | JGI IMG/M metagenome (GOLD analysis project Ga0308160, IMG submission 201036) | Phyllosphere microbial communities from UC Gill Tract Community Farm, Albany, California, United States - DLSLF.R1 | ecosystem: Host-associated > Plants > Phyllosphere > Unclassified | place: USA...
GCTGCTGCGCCTCCCTTATGGCGTCCATTCGGTGCCAATATTAGTGTCTGACGATCGGGCAGGCGCAGGCGCAGGCTAGATGGCATTGCACTAGGAAGGTGATGCGATGACCTGGCCGTCGCCGACGGTCCGAAGGGAGCCGGAGCGGGCGGGGCGTGGGCGCAGGCGGGGAGAGGGACAGCCGAGCTTCGAGCGAGCAAGGCGGCGATGGCGAGGCGCCGAGGCTGGAGTGAGGGAGCTCAAGGGGGAGGCGAGCCGCAGCCGAGATGGCGCGAGGAGCTGCTGGTGGGCATTCGACGGGGTGTCGATGGAGGTGGTGAGGTGCGGAGGTGCGCGGCGTTCGGTTGAGGTGCGCGGCCGGTCGGTTGAGGAGAGCGCGCCAAATCATGGCACGGCGGGGACCGCATAGGCGGCATGCGCGCGCGCGCGGCGGGGCCGGCGGCGGGTCCGACGACCCCTTCCTCTCCCACCTCACGACCGCAGGATCGACTTTGAAGCCCTGCCGCTTGCAGATCCGTAATGAGGGCGTCGAGAAGGACCACCGTGCAAAGTTTCATCTCTGTCCGTTGCGTTTCTGTCACCACGACCACCCCCTCCTCCGCCGACCTTCCGGCCCATCTAGCGGCCGCAGGATTCACTTTGAAGTCCTGGGACCTGGGTTTTCGCAATGGAGAATCTCAGGGCTACCAGCGTGCAAAGTTTCAAAACGGTAGGATGGATATATGACACCACGGACCGTGGTCCTTGCATGTACCCCTTGGCCGGGAATTACCCCCCCTCCCCTCTCGTCACCGCCGGCCTCCTTCCTTTGCGCCTCCTTCCGCTACTGCTTCCGTCGAGCCGACCCCTCTCTTGGCTCGCTCCCAACCCTCCGACCTCGCTCGCTCCCAACCCTCCGACCTGGCGCCCACCTCAACTCGCCCGGACCAGAAGCTTGCTCGATAGTCGCCCGTCTTCGAGCCAGGCTTGGACCCCCTCGAGCCCCTTGCTCGGAGACTTTCGCGACGCGCCGCTTACGGCTCGCTCCTCGGACGCGCATCATCGGCCTCGACTTCGGGCTTGGAACGTGCCTCTTCGCGACCCAGCCTTCCACCGACACCTCTAGACAGTCAGGCGCCCTACGCGTCTCCCTGCGAGTTCGCCGCAGGCCTCGCCATCTCTCCGCCCTGCGCTAGCCCGACCGAGGTGTCCGCCTCCGCTCGACCGTCGCCGCCGCAGTCGACCTTACTCCTCCGCCAGCCCGGACCCGACCGACACAGAGCCCAGCTAGCCGTGCCTTGCCCTCTCCTCCTCCCGCTCGGCTTTCTAAGGGCTCATGCCCGTCCTCGCCGAGGCGCTCGCGCCGCTGACCGAAGCACGGGGGCTCGGCAAGCCTGCGCACGCCGGCTCATCGTCGACCGGAGGTCCGTCCGCCCGCGACCCCCTCTAGGCACGCATGTCCTCCCTTCGATCGCTGACGACCCACTCCTACCACTCGCCCTTGTTCCTCCAGACGGTCCGGCAAGTGAGGGCGATGCCGAGGCCAAGGCCTTGCCCCCGCTCTTCTCGCGCTTCCAGAACCTGCTCCATCCCGACCTGCACCCGGATCCAACCCCTTCTCGCGCCCACGGCCGGACCGTCCTCCCCCCCGACGCAACAGCGTGCGTCGACGCCGCCTACGTCCCGAGCTGCGGCCTATGTGCTGATGCGCTCTGCTCTCATCTGTAGCGCTGCGCTCAACCCGGACGCGCGGCCGTTCGTCAAGATCCGGTTCCTCACGTGGAACATGCACGAGAGTCTCCCCAAGGGCGATCTGACGCCCCTGCTCGGGCCGGTGCCGGCGTACGTTCCGCCGACGCAGGCCGAGATCGACAGCGGCCTTCTGCCGCAACTGCCCTTGCTGCTCGAGGGCAGCCAGCAGCCGCCGACGTACCACATGGTCGTCGTCTCGGGCCAGGAGACGCCGACGCCGTCGGGCATCCCGCTCGGCCTCGCCGCCGTCAAGTGGGGCGCCGGGCACTCGCACACGTCGACGCCGTCGATCGCCACGCATGCGACCTCGCCCTTCGCTGCTGCTGGCCTCGCCAGCGGCCAGCAGACGCCGCAGTCACTATCGTCACACCAGCAGCAGCAGCTCCAGCCGGCGTCGCCTCAGGCGGCACCTCCCGTCCGCTCGACCGCGCCCCCTCATCCCTCGCCGCTGAGAGGCACGCAGGCCGAAGGCTCGGCCGATGGCGGCCTTCATCCGCCGGCCTTCTCGCTCTCGCCAGCCTCGCCGCCGCCGACAGTCGTTTCAACGCCGAGGAACGCCGCCGCAGCACCCTCTCCGACCCCGTCAAGCGCGACGCCCGCGCCGCTGACGTCGGCGACACCAGCTGGCGGAGGGCAGAGCCTCAAGTCGAACCTCTCGCTCCAGATCCCAGGGAGTGGCGCGAGTGGGGCATCGAGTGCGGGCTCGTCTGGCGCGACAAGCAAAACGGGCTCCCCGACGGCGTCTGGGAGGACGACCGCGGCCGGCTCGTCTGGCCACTCGGCGGCTGACGTCGGTCTGCCCGACTCTGAGCCCCGGGCCGGGCCCTCGATGGCGGCCGCAGACGGGTTCGATGGCGTGCGGCCAGATGCGGCTCAAGTCGCTGGCACCGGCAAGACCAGCCAGCCGAGGATGTCGGAACCGAAGGGCTGGAGCGAGCTCCTCGAAGACTGGTTCTGCAACCGCGCAGGCGAGCCTGTGCCACAGCGCTCTGCAGCGCCGACGACGGCGCCCGTCTCTCCAGAGGCGTCTGACGCTGAAGACGATGGACCCGGCGCCAGCTTGGCCGTCCCTCCAGAACCTGTGGTCCAGAGCGGTGGTCGGTCGAGCAAGTCGGCTCGCATCGTCGAAGAGGGCCTCGGCGCCTACCAGCTCGTGCGCAAGGAGCGTATGCTCGGCATCTACCTTGCCGTCTTTGTCTGGAAGGGCGCCTCGCACCTGCTCGAAGCGACCTCGAGCTCGTACGTTACGACGGGGCTCATCGGCGGCCGATGGGGCAACAAGGGCGGCGTCGCCATCTCCGTCAAGCTTGCTAGCAAGCGGCTGCTCTTCATCAACTCGCACTTGTCGGTACTCCCCTTCCCTGCCAGGCTGTCGTTTCATGCAGCTAAAAGCTCTCCCTCTCTCGCACTCCGCAGGGCGGCCCACGCATCGCGGTCCGACGTACGGCTGCTCAACGTTGCCAAGATAAAGTCGGAGCTCAGCATTGACGCCTTCCTCGACTCGGGCGACCATCGAACGTTGCTCGAGGGTACGTCTCACGCGCCCTCGCGTTGGAGGATCGCGTTCATGCTGACACGACCGCCTGTCACTCAGACCCGACCGACCGCTTCGACTCGACCTTCTGGTGTGGCGATCTCAACTACAGGTGAGCCCCTCCGCGGCCTCTTTTTCTCTTTCCCTCGTATATCACCGTACTGACCCGATCTGATCGACTACAGGTTAGACATCACGCGACTACACGCCGACTGGCTCATGTCGAGAAAAGGTGCGCTCCTCGACGACTCTTCTTAGAGAGCGAGGGCAACGAGTACTGACACTTGTTTCGCTGCTTTCCTAACCGCCAGCCTACGAGGAGGCTTTCCAATTTGACCAGCTACGCAAGATCATGGAGGAGGGCCGCGGTTTCGAGGGCTTCAAGGAGGCGCCGATCGACTTTCCGCCGACGTCAGTCATCCGCAGCTCCTGAACGAGCGTGCGAGTCCTCATATCGCTGACCTCGTGCCCCCCCTCGCGGTCGGTGATCCAGTTACAAGTACGATCTGTTCAAGCCCGTCAAGCGATCCAACACTAAGACGGCCCGGCGGCGCAAGAACAAGTCGCTGTCCGAGGTTCAGGAGGATGGCGTCGCCGAGGAGGACGACGACGAAGGGCCCGAGGTCGACAGCTCGTCGATTCTCTCGACCGGCTGGACCTCGGTCGGCCAGCACTCGGATTACCACAGCGAGATCGAGGGTGACCTCGACGACGACGCCGTCGCGCCCGAGCCGGCCTCGCTCGGCCAGCAGTCGCAGATGCTCGCGGGCAAGATGGTGTCGGAGACCAAAAAGCTTTTCCTCCCGAGCACGGTCCTCAAGGGCAAGCGCAAGATCCTCAACCTCATCAAGCCGGCCCAGGCGAGCGCGACCTCGTCACCGGCGACGCCGAGCTCGGCCGAACGGAGGGGCAGCCTGCCCGGCAGCAGTCTCTACGGCTCGCACCACTCTAGCTCGGTCACCTCGCTCGACCTCGACCGCAAGAAGTCAATCAACTCGCACGCTTCGTCTTCTGGGCAGGCCGTCGCCGGGCCGTCGACTCCGGTCGGTTCGGCGCCATCATCGAGCCGCAAATCGCTCGATGGCAACGCCGGCGGCCCAGCCTCGCCCCCTCGGCCGGCGATTACGCGGCAGTTGTCGTCCAAGATCCGGCGCTCCTTCTCTGGTCGGCTTGACCTCGGCGGCCCGAGTCCGAGAGATCTCGCATCCGACGACGACACGGATGATGAGAGCGTTGGGCCATCGGCCGAGCGGACATCGGGCCTGACGAGCGACGTCTACGATACCTCGGCCAAGGCGCGCGTGCCGAGCTGTGAGTTGATGCGCTCCTGCTCGGGTTCGCCAGCTGGCTCACCATCCTGACGCCTGACTCTCGCGACAGGGTGCGACCGGATACTTTTCAAGTCGTTCGAGAGCGACTACCCGCCTCCCCCGCCTCCCCCACCGCCGCCGGCGGACGACGGCTTGGCGGCTCCACTCCCATCTCGGCTGGATCGCTTCACGTCAGCCCTTAATCTGCGCAAGCCGGGCCGGCTCAGCCGCTCCGTCTCGGCCTCGTCTCAGCTTTCGCATGTCTCGCACTCGCCGACGGTCGTCGAGCGGTCGATGTACAAGGGCGCCTCGACCTCTTCCTCGCAGACCTCGCTTTCACAGCAGCCACAGCCGACGCTGACGCGCACTCATTCGGCCTCGACGACGCAAACTATCTCGACTGCTGCCGGCGGCGCTCCGCCCAGCTCGCCCTCGGCCACCCGCGCGGTTCACGTCCACTGGAGCACGAGTTCGGCCCCCATCGACGGCGACGTGCCGCCGGCAGCGCCCTCGCCGTCGCGCCGATCGAGCCTGAGCCGCTACGTTCTCCGCCAGCGGTCCAACTCGGCTTCGCACATGCTGAATGGCAGCGAGTCAGACAGCGGTGGCGGCGCTGCGGGCAAGGGCAAGGCTGCGCTTCCTCATCTCGACCTCCACGTGACGACCGATCTTCGCCAGCCGGCACGCGTCAGCACGGCCCCGCCTTCGGGCGAGTCACCAACGACGACGGTCGCGGCCTCCTCCCCCGACCGACCGGGTCTCGCCGCTGAAGGTCGAAGGCTGTCGGCTCCACCAGGCTCGGCCGGCTCTGGCGGCGAGGGCCGGTCGTCGTGGTTTGCTCGGCTCCTGACGACCTTCACGCACGGTACCTCGAGCTCGACCGAGGATCTGCCAGCGACGGCGGCCGAGGGGCTTGCACTCCCTCCGCGAGTCGTTCGACGCAGGGGCGAGGTCCTTCCGCTCCATTACGGCACGCTCGACGATCAAGATATGCGCGTCCTCAAGGGTGCGTCCTCGACCGAGGCCAACACGCGGCTCCCCGCCCGAGCTGACCGAATTCTCCCCGTCTCCAGGCTACTCTGACCATCGCCCCGTCATCGGTGTCTTCGCCGTCTTTATCTAGATGCGCCCATTCCAACTCTCTTGAGTACTGCTTCCAGTCTCCGCTCGATCGCCTCCGGAGGCATGTCTATCTCCGGCGATAGGTTTACGCCGCCCAGCCGCCCGCTTCTCGCGGGGCGAGATCAGCGACGAGCAGGTCAGGACAGAAAAGGATACAGTGGATTGGACCGGACGGCAGGGGAGCCTCGCGCAGGGAGGCGGCCTAGAGGACCTCGGCAAAGAAGCCGTTGAGCTTGCCATAGATCATGGCGAAGCTGGAAGGGGCGGTAGGGAGGATGCCAAAGGCGTCAGCTGGCTCAGCGAACATGTGCGGCAGACACGAACGAGGGGACGCACTCCTTGCGGTCCTTCTCCTCCTTGAGGTTGGCACGGGCGGCGGCGAAGCCGTGGTGGAGGTCTGGATGATCGTTCACAGCGAAGGTGGGAATTGATGAACAAAAGCGTCATCAGCTAGCGCTCATGGTATCGAGGGCGTCTAAGGAGTCAAAGGGGCTGACCAGGCAGGTGCTCGACGTAGGCCTTGAAGTCCTTCTTGTCAAGTCCCTCTTTGATGACGTTGAAAACCTCCATGTCCTCCTCGGCCGTCGGGTAGAGCGCGGTCGGAACCGTCAGGAGCGCGAGGTCATCCTTGGAAAAGAGCGAGGGGTGGACGCCGGCCTTGGCATCGAGGCTGGACGACTGGATGAGGACCTTGGCACCCCAGCAGAAGCCTGAGAGGGAGTGAAGATGAGTGGGTGTTCGGTCATGAAAGGCAGCACAGCCGACGATCAAGCAGGCGCCGATGCCGTACAGGGACAGAGGACGCACCGACAGCGCCGACCTTCTCGGCTCCGGCCTCCCTGGCCGCCTGGACGACCTTCTCAAACCTGGCCGCATTAGCTGAGACCTCGGCCTCGCCGCCGGGGCCGAACATGGCGCCAATCTTGGCCGACCTGGAGAAGGATGCAGTAGCGAGCAGAGGAGGCTGAATATCAGCTCGGGCGATGAAGACTGGCGAGATCGGAAGACGCACTTCTCGTCCGAGCTAGGCGGGGAGAAGAGGCCGCCATCGGGGACGAAGCCTTCGAGGATGTCGCTGAGCCAGACCTTGACACCCTCGTTCTGGGCGAGCAGGTCAGCGCCCTGGAGGGCCTGAGGAGTGACGCCAAAGATGTCGTAGACGACGAGGACGACTTTCTTGGCCGACGAGGGGCCGACGACGTACGTCTTGAGGCCGGCGATCGTCTGTCGACGGGCGAGCGGCGCAGGGCGGGGCAGGCGACACTATCAGCGACCTCCCACACCACCGGGGAGACAGAGTAGGTGCAGCATCTCTCGACAGACCTCGTACGAGCCCTTGGGCGTGTAGTCGGCCTCAACGGGAGGCGACGTGCAGCATTCTGAGTGAAGGATTGGGTTCGAAGGTCAGTCCAGCCCAGCGGGCGATCGTCGGCGGCAGCTGCTGCTCGAGCTGGGGTCGAGCTCGAGGGAGGCTCCGCGGGGAGAGGGAGATGCGCCGCACTGTTGACAAGACCGGACGACATGATTCGAGATAGAGCGAGAGAAGTGCGATGAGTGGGAGGAAGTCGAGGGGTTGGGTGGGTGGTCTCGGAGAGAAGAGCTCTGACCCTGTCCTTTTGAGCTGGATGACGTCCCGGCGGAGGTTCGGCTTCCTCCGCGAGGGCTGCCTCCATTCTTCGGCCTCAGTACGCAGCAAGAGGCCGTCGCTTCGGCCGACGGCTCCCAGCTGGCGCTCGATTTAGCTGCCGTAGGGTCGCGATTGGCCGACCATTCGCGTCCCGACCCCGTCCCTTAGACTTCACCTTGCGCTACCCTTGCTCATCAGCATCCCAGCACGCTCGTCGACAGCACCGGACGTAAAGTGGCTCATGCAACCGCAACCCGCCGATCCGAGTCTACTTGCGGATGTTGAGCGTGAGCGTGTCGCCTGTCGCGAGGTTGATGCTCGCGAGCGTGCTCTTGTTGTTGAGGACCTTGCCGGCGGCCGTGTCGAGCCGCATCTTGGAGAGCGGCAGCGTCGTCTTGGTCGCCTCCTGGATGCGCTCGCGCAGGACGCCGACCGTCAGGTTGAGGCCGACCTGGCTCAGGCTGATGACCGAGCCGTCGAGCTCGGGCTTGCCGGCGACCGTCGGCAGCTGAATCGAGAGCGTGATCGGGTACGGGTTGTGCGCGAGCCACTCGGCTTCCGAGACGGGCTGGCCGTCTGTCCTGGCACGCTTGGCGTCGGGTCCATCCTGGCCGTCCTCCTCGCGCGGCCGGGTGCCGCCGACAGGCTGCTGCTGCTGCTGCTGCTGCGATGGCGGTGGCGGCGGAGCAAAGCCGGCTCCCTGCATGCCCATCATCGGCATGCCTGGCGGTGGCGGTGGCGGTGCGCCGTAAGGCGGCATGCTGTAGGGCGCACCGCCGGTCGCGCCCCCGAGCGCGAGGTCTGGCAGTTGCATCGCCGCCATCCGCGAAGGGTGGATCGACGGCGGCAGGGCTGCCGAGGGTGCGCTCGGCGGCGCGGGCAGGCTCGAGTAGCTCCCCATCGCCGCTGTCGGGATCGGAGGCAGCGATGACGGCGGCTGCGGGAGGGCCGAGATTGTGCCTGTCGGGCCCTGCTCAGCCTGAGGCGGGGCCGGCTTGGGGAAGGCGGCCGGGCCAGGGCCGATCGGACCGGCGGTGTTTTCGACGGTGGCGACGCCGGCCTTCTTGTGGATGGCGGCAATCTGCTCGTCGAGGTTCGACTGCTGGGCAAACTTGTTGAGCGTCGTCTCCTTGGAGGCCGTGTGGCCGTCCCAGATGACGCGCTCCTTCTCCTTGCGCCGCGCGCGCTCGGCGTCCTCCTGGAGCTTGCGCGCGTCCTCGTCGAGGTCGTTGCCGAACATGTCGGTCCGCGCGTTGGCAAGCTCGCGGAGCGAGGCCGAGACGTCGGCGCCCTGCTGGAGGAGCGCCGCCTGCGTCCGCCGGGCGTCGAGCCGCTCCTTGTTCTCCTTCCACTTGGGGTCGAGCTGCTCGATCCGGATCCGGTTGGCGACCTCGTCGATCGGCATCTCCTCGCCATTGTGCATGACCATGACGACCCCGGGCTTCGACTGCTTGGCTGCAGAGTGGGAAGGGATACCAGCGCAGGTGCCAGGGTCAGCGTCGACGAGAGCGGAGCAGCAGGCAGATTACGGCGAGACCCCAAGACAAAGGACGTACACTTCGGGACGTAGTCCTTGCGGATCTTCATCGTGCCCTGGCTCTCGGCGTACTTGCGCTGCATCTCGCGTGCGCGCTCCTGGGCGAGCTCGGCCTCGGTCTTCTCGACGACCGCCGGCTCGGGCTCCGGCTCAGGCGCGTACGTCGCTCCAAGCGGCTCGGGCTCCTTCTCGAGCTGGGCGGCCTCGCGCTTCTGAGCGAGCGTGCGCGACTCGAGCTCCTCGACCGACGTCGGCGCCGGGAGCGAGAGTGTCTCGTCGGCCGAGGTGAAGTCGATCGTCTCGACGAGGACAAAGTCTTGCCAGTCGATCTGGGCAAAGGCGACTGACGGGTTGGAGCGCAGTCAGCCGGGTTGAACGACGTCGGACCAAGCGTGACGCCAGCCGAAAGGAGGAACGTACTCTCACGAGCCTCGAGCTCGTCTGCGCGCTTCTTGTTGCGCTCCTTGCGCCACTTCTCCCACTCGCTCCGCTCGCGCGCTTGCTCGAGCGCGCTCGCCCGGCCCTCACGCTTGCGCTTGCCGCTTTCGAGCGCGGCGAGAGCCTCCTGGGCGGGCGCAAGCACCCGCTCATACTGGCCGACGAGCCGCTGGAAGAGCGGGTAGAGCGAGTGCGTCGGCCGGAGGAAGTCGAACTGGAAGTTCCGACCCTCGCGCTGCGAGAGCGAGGCGAGGAAGGACCGGCCGCGCCGGGCCGTGAAGAGGGCGGTGAGCTTGAGGACATCGAGGTCGATCGGCGGCATGCCCGGCCGCTCGAGCACAAAGTCGAGCGCCCTCGGCTCCTTTGGCCGGTCATCGACCGCCGCCCGGCGGGCAGCCTCGCCCGTCAGGTCGGCCTCGGCGCCGCCGGCGACGGGAGCCGAAGCGTCGACGATGCCCTCCCGGAGCCGCGCCTGGGCGTAGCGGTAGTAGGTCGAGTAGGGGTCGGACGAGTTGAGGAACGAGAACTTGGGGTCGGCCTTCTGGCCCTCGCGGATCTTGGCTTCGAGCGAGGCCGGGTTGGCCGACCGGTGCAGTGCTGACGCCGTCCGGTCAATGAGGGCTAAAGAAGAGAGAACGAAGCAAGCGACGGTCAGCGCTGACGCTTTGCTGGAAGAGGGCACGATGGCTTCAGGCAAGCAGGTGGGACGTAGGGCGCACTCCTGATCTCGGGCGGAGGGTAGATGAGCGTCTTCTTGAGGCGCTCGCTCTCGGGCAAGTTGGCGTCGTCGACCTCCTCAGCCGCCGGCGCACCGCCGACGGGGAGGTGCTCCTGCTCGTGAGCATTGACCGGAGCCGGGAGGACGAGCGACATGGCGAGGGGCGGCGACGGATGGAGGTGTGGGTCGTGAGGCTGCGAACTCGAGGCGCGGTCGAGCATGCCGTGGACGACCGCGCGCCGGCCGCCCGCGCGCGCGCGAAGGGCACCAGATGGAAAGCCCAACGGACACGAGAAATCATCTACGGAGCGGCCCGACGACGACGACGACGACCAGGTCGTCGCTGGCACTTCTCCTTCCTCCTCCTCCAGCAAACCCACCCAGACAGCAATGTTCCCATCGTCTGCCCGTCTCAGCGGTCTGCTCTGGTGCGTGTCGACCTCCTCTGCTGACCTCCACCAGGAAACATCTGCGCTGGGGCTGACCCCCGCCGCCTCTGCCGCCCGCCCCCGCTCGCCCGCCCGCCGCCAACAGGAAGCGCAACCATGTCATGAGCGATTGTCAGAAGGCCGGCCAGCGGAAGCGGCTCAAGGCGGTCGACAGCGTCATCGAGGCCGTCCGGCTTTCGGGCGTCAAGCTAAAGGCCCTCGTGCGTCCTCTTGCTCTCTCGCCTGGGCGAGGCCGTTCAGCAGCGGTCCTCTGAGCACCGCCCCGTCCCTGCTCCACGCTCACGCGTCACGTCCAGAGCTGACGCCTCTCGTCTGTCCACTCGGTCTCTCAGGACGTCTGCCTCGCCCTGCCAAAGGAAAGCGAGATGCTGCCAGCAGGTCCGTATCAGCCTCCGCACGTCGGCCTCATACAGGGAGCGGGCGCTGACCCCTTGCCCCGACCGACTCTCCGATCGTCCTGCGCTGCAGACAAGTACACGATCTTCTCGCGCAAGCACGCCCGCTACCGCAAGCCGATGCACTTTGTGCCCAAGTTCACAAAGGTGCGGCATCGACGCTTCACTGGACCCTTGATCTCGCCAGCGTACGTTGCTGATGATGTTGCACTCTCCCCGTGCTCGGTTCGCCCTCCTGCTGCTTGCTCTGCCCTCCTCCGTACCCACCCGCACCCAGATCACGCACCGCGTCAACCCGCTCGGCTTCTAGGCTCGCACACAGCGCGGCTATGCGAAGCGCGGCGAGGAGGTCCAGTCGGCGAAGGGGAGGCTTCTCCTGGCAGGCAGGCCGCGCACGCCGGCGTGGGAGGAGGATGTTTCGCCTCGACTTGGCCTCCCATTCGGTGGAGGGCCGGGGCCAGTTGCTGGAGCTGCAGCTCCGACAGTTACCGGCCAGCCTTCGCTTGAGCGCGAGCGGGGCGGGATTGGCCGGTCGGCCAGCCTTCTCGTGCGCGCCCTCCGTCGGAGAGGCAGACGGGATGCCAAGGGCGAGCGGCGCGCCCAACTGGACCCACCGCAGCGACGGTGGCTGCTGGGAGGGGCCGCGCGTTCGTCCGCTTACCCGACCTTCCTTTACTTTTACTCTGTACGATGCCTTCTTTACTGCACCGTCCAGCCATTCTTCGAGCGGGAAAAGCACACAGGAAGAGGAAGAGGCATCATGGCGATCGACATCAGAATGGCGACAGAGAGCAAGCCGCGCAATGGCGACAGAGAGCAAGCCGCGCGCTGGACAGGCCGTCTCAAAGCTCAGGGTCTGAGGTGAAGAACGAAAATGGTGTCAGTGCCGGGGGACTGCGCTGCAGTCGAAGCAGCGTCGCGGAAAGGCGTACCGTCCAGCGCAGGCGCGATATCAAGGCGTGGCGTCCCAGTCGGCCTGCCATGCGATGCCCTTGCAGTCAATGAAGCGGACGTTGGCCTCTCTCAGGCAGCGAGCCAAGGCGCCGAGCTGGTCGACCGTCTCCGCTTGTAGCCCTCCAGACAAGCCAAATTCGTAGTGGGATAATCGGACCGTGCTTAGGGATGGGAGAAGCGTGCGGATGTCGTCCGGGGCGAACGCGGAAAGACTTTGCAGAGCATGATCGCCGCATATCGTGAGCGTCTCGAGCGTCGGAAGCGTCTGCGACAGGATCGAAGCCGTGTCGATACGGTCGATCGAGAGCTCGCGCAGGTGGATGAGGGGGGCAAGGGCTTTGGCCGGGAGTCTGACCGGGTACCTACAGTTTACACTGAGCGAGCGGAGGTTCGTGAAGCGACCGAGGTCTGCGAGGAAGTGGAGTTCGAAGGATCTTACGACCAGCGATTGAAGTGCTCGGGCGTCGACGAGCGAGACGAGCGACACGGCGAGGTCGAAGGGCCACTCCAGGTCGATGCCAAGTTTTGCCAGCCGCAGAGGCGAGCGAGGGACGTCGGTGACCTGCACACGACCCGAGAATGGCAGGTTCGTGATGCTGTCGAGGTTGAAGAAGAGGTGGCTCGAGCGGAGGATGAAGGGGCCGGCCACATCGTAGGAGTCGGCGTCGATGCTGCCGACGTGCCGACCGAGAGCCGGATGGGCAGCGAGCATAGCAAGCGCTCGGGACCAGCTGTAGTCCAACCGCTCGAAAAGCATGCCCTGCGCCTCGTCCTGTCAAAGAGGCGGAGGGTGAGGGAGGTCAGCAGTGAGCCGGTGGCCGCGACAGACCCAGGCAGGCGGACCGCACGCGGCACTCACCCGCCAGGCCGGGGAAACGAGGCTCAGCGTCGAGAGGGTCGACCTCCAGACGGCCGGCCACCGATACTTGAGACCCGAGGTAGCCTCGCGGAGGACGAGCAGCTGGATCTCAAGCGGCAGCTTTGGCTGCTGATGCACGTGTTGGATCGAAGGGGAGCGGGCGGTTAGGGGCGGGTCGACGTCAGCTGCAGCTCGCTAGGCGGGCGATGGCAGCAAGGAGCGGGGCACTCACGACGCGGAGCGAATGGTTCATGGCGGCGGAGGAGAGGGGGATCGAGACGAGCTGTGACGTGGACGGGAGGAAGAAGGGCGAAAGGCAGCAGGGCGTAGTCGTGGTCGGGAGGACAGGAGCACGCTCGACGGTCGGCCCCTGGTCGAGCTCGGCAGCGGCCCGTGCGTGCTGCGCGCGCTCGCCCCCCCCCCCCTTTTCGTCGTGCGTACGCGAGACGGGCCAGAGGCACTTGCAACCCTAGGGGTCCGAAGCAAAGCAGGGGGGTCATGAGGATTCGTAAAGCAGAGAGCGGCGCGAGAGACAACATTGGAGGCAAGAGGGCAGGATCAGAGGGAGCGGTGACGAGCGACTGGACCGGGCGGGCGACTGCTCAGACACCGGCGACGGCCGAGTCTGCCCGGGCGGTGCGCTGCCGACTGTAGTGGGCGAGGTTGTCAAAGAGACCGGCGCTGTAGGACGAGTAGCCGGCGCTGAGGGCGGGCAAGCGAGAGCGAGGAAGAGTGTCAGTCTCTGTCGGCCTCGGCTGAGCAGCGGGCGGTAGACGGGGGGCACGCACGACATGCGCTCGCTCTTGGGGACAAAGGCCGACTGGGGCGGGGGCGCGTCGGCCGAGACCTTTGTCCACGGGTGGGGGTTTGACCGCGGGTGGAGCGAGACGTCGAGCGTGTCGCGCAGCGTGTGGGTCGTGATCCAGACCTACAATCGGGAAGAGGAAGGGGGGGGGGGGGACGGGAGGCGTTAGCCAGGGCGTCGAAGGCAGGGGGCGGGCCCGAGGCGCGCGCAGACGGGCCGAGAAGCGAGGCGGACGCACACCGGCCGAGAGCGAGAAGGCGACGACGCCGAGGATCGGGTAGCACTCGACCGGGATCCGGCGGGCCTGGCGGAGGACGTTGGCGGCCATGACTAGGTGTGGGAAGTGTGGGTGGGCGGAGGGCAAGGTGGGCTGAAGGCGGTGGGCTGAGGGAGGTGGGCTGATGAGGGAGAAGGCTGTCCGTCCGACCGGGCCCTCGCTCCCCTTCTTATACGTGCGCCCTCCTCTACATGTGCGCGTCAGTCCACGCCGGTCGTCAGCAGGCAGCGTCGCGGGAAGGAAGGCGGCGACGATGGAAGGCGGCGGAGGAGGCCGGTCGGAGGGAAAGGGCCGTCGGAGGGAAGACCGAGGCGGCCGCCGCGACTTCGACCGTCTTCCGACGGCTGCTCGACGGCCGGCAGGGCGGCCGCAAGGGACGGCCGCCAGCAGCCAAGGAGGCGGAGACCGAGCAGAGCAGAGAGTTGGGAGACGGTCGGTACGAGTCGGTCCCTATGAGCTGCCAGGAGATCAGCAAGACGCTCGGAGATGGTCGAGCTACCTGACGGCCTCGCTGCTGCTGCTGCTGCCGGCTGATGCGTGACGACCAACGGCTTTCTTATTTCTCGACGTCCTACGCCAGCCTGCACGCCGCACCGACCTCCCCTCTCAAGCTGCTGCTTCTCCACAACCCCCTTCCTCCCCTGCCCTAACTATCACTTCGACAGCGCTTGCCCAGCATGTCGACCGAGTACCCTTCCCTCTTCCGTGCGTGCCCTTCCTGCTTGGCTGTCGTCTACCCCGATGCATGTGCCAGAGCGAGGAGGAGCGCCTGCCACGCCCCCCTTCCCTCCGGCGCAACATCTCCCTCCCACCCCTTCTATGTGAGCCGATCGCGGCCGCTGACCCAAGCTTCCTTGCCCTGATCTGCCACAGGCTCGGAGGAGATGAGTCTGGTCCAGCTCTTTATCCCCGGCGAGGTTCGTCCTGTCGCCCTCTGCCGCTCTGAGCCCAGGGCTTCGCCTCGCTTGCGATCGCGCGGCTGATCGCTCTCGACCCTCCTGTGTGCAACCCCAGGTCGTCCATGACACAATCAGCGAGCTCGGCGAGATGGGCAACATGCAGTTCAAGGACGTGAGTAGAGCAACGCTTCACCCTCTTCCAGGCTATCGTGGCAGCTGCTTGCGAGAGAGCGCCATCCTGCTCATGGTGATCGGCCGTGGCGCTGACCGCCCCTGCCGGGCTTCGCTCGCCCTCCTTCGTCTCCAGCTCAACCCCAAGGTCAACGCCTTCCAGCGGTCGTTCGTCGGCGACATCCGTCGGCTCGACGAGATGGACCGCCGCCTGCGGCTCTTCAGCTCGCAGATCGCCTCCGTCACGAGCCCTGCGATCCATGTGCCGACGCTCGAGACTGTGCCGCCGTTCATCACCGTCGGCCCGCGCGGGCCCCAGGCGATCGACGAGCTCGACCAGAAGCTCCAGGAGCACGAGAACCGGATCGCCCAGATGAACACGAGCTGGGAGCAGCTTGTCAAGAAGCAGCGCGAGCTCGAGGAGGCCCGCTGCGTCCTCCGCGAAACGGCCGTGTTCTTCCAGCAGGTGCGGCGGCCTTCTCGCCCGTCCGTCCCATCGGGCTTGAAGCTGACGACGCAGCGTTTTTCCTGCTCACTCAGGCTCAGGGCCGGCACACCGAGATCCGATCGTCGTTCGACGACGAGGGCACCGCCCCGCTGCTCGACGGCTCTGGCCAGGACCAGGGCGCAGCCGACCCGGGCTACGGCGCTGGCTACGACCTCGAGTTTGTCTCGGGCACGATCGACCGGAGCCGGCTCCCAACCTTTGAGCGCATCCTCTGGCGCGTGCTCCGCGGCAACCTCTACATGAACCACGCCGAGATCGACGAGCCCTTTGTCGACCCGATCGCAGGGACCGAAACGCGCAAGAACGTCTTCATCATCTTTGCGCACGGCTCCGAGCTGCTCGCCAAGATCCGCAAGGTGGCCGAGTCGATGGGCGGCACGCTCTACCCGGTCGACGCCGACCCGGACAAGCGCAACGACGCTTTGCGCGAGGTCTCGGACCGGCTCGAGGACCTCAACACGGTCGTCTGGAACACGACGCAGACGCGCCGGGTCGAGCTCGGCAAGATCGCCGAGGGCCTCGCCGCCTGGCAGGACGCCGTCCTCAAGGAGAGGGCCGTCTATCAGACGATGAACCTCCTCAGCTACGACGGCCGGCGCAAGACGCTCGTCGCCGAGGGCTGGGTGCCCACGCGCGACATCACCGCGATCCAGCTCGCCCTCCGCCGCGCGACGGTGCGTTCTCCGCCTCATTCTCTCCGCCCGCCTGTCGATCTCACAGGGCTGACAGCTCATTCCTTCCACTCCTTACAGGAGACGGCCGGCACGACCGTCCCGCCGATCCTCTACGAGCTGCGTACGCACCAGAAGCCGCCGACCTACCACCGGACGACGCCCTTCACCGAGGCCTTCCAGACGCTCATCGACTCGTACGGCATCGCCACCTACCAGGAGGTCAACCCGGGCCTCTTTACCGTCGCCACCTTCCCCTTCCTTTTCGCCGTCATGTTCGGTGACCTTGGCCATGGCTTCCTTGCCTTCCTCGCTGGAACGTGCGTCCCTCTTGTCTCTGCCTCTGCCCGCCCTGGGCGCTCGTTGCTGACCCCAGACGTCTCCTTTGCTCTGCAGCTACATGATCCTCAACGAGAAGAAGCTCGCCAAGTCGGGCCTTGACGAGATTACCTCGACCTTCTTCTTGTGCGTTGGTTGTCGTCCCGTCTGAGGCTGCTGCAAACTAGGCCAACCGACTGACCCCCCGAACCACAGCGGCCGGTACATCATCATCCTCATGGGCTTCTTCTCCATGTTTACGGGCCTCATCTACAACGACATCTTCTCCAAGTCGATGTCGATCTGGACATCGGGCTGGGCCTGGCCGAACGGGACGGGCGTGGTCGAGGCCATTCAGACGGGCGTCTACCCCTTTGGCCTCGACCCGGCCTGGCACGGCTCGGACAACGCGCTCGTCTTCACCAACTCGTACAAGATGAAGATGTCGATCATCCTCGGCGTCATCCACGTGCGTCCCGTGCCCCTCACATCTTTCGCGCGCGAGGAGCCGCCCGCTGACCTCGTCCTCTCCCCGCCCCGCTGCAGATGTCGTTCGCCATCTGCCTCCAGGTGCCGAACCACCTCCGCTTCAAGGACTACCGCTCGATCTACGCCGAGTTCATCCCGCAGATGCTGTTTATGCAGTCGATCTTTGGCTACCTCGTCGTCTGCATCATCTACAAGTGGAGCGTCGACTGGTCCCAGCCGGGCCTCGTCTCGCCGCCGGGCCTGCTCAACATGCTCATCTACATGTTCCTCTCGCCCGGCACGGTCAACCCCGAGGAGCAGCTCTACCCTGGCCAAGCCTTCCTCCAGACGGCCCTCGTCCTCCTCGCGCTCGTGTGCGTGCCGTGGATGCTCTGCCTCAAGCCCTACCTCATCATCCAGGAGCACAAGAAGACCGCCGGCCAGGGCTACGAGGAGCTCGACGCCGGCAGCGGCGCCCCAGCCCGGCACTCGACGAGCGACGAGCAGGAGGAGGAGGAGATCGCGACCGGCATCGGCGCGACCGAGATGATGGCCGAGGAGGCCGCCGAAGACGGCGAGCACGGCTTTGACGTCGGCGAGATCATCATCCACCAGGTCATTCACACGATCGAGTTCTGCCTCGGTGCGTCGAGGCTCCCCTTCCCCCTCCCTGCCTGGTTCGAGAGCTGACCCCGTCACCTCTGGACGACGCAGGCTGCATCTCCAACACGGCGTCCTACCTCCGGCTCTGGGCGCTCTCGCTCGCGCACGCCCAGCTGTCCGAGGTCCTCTACGGCATGACGCTCGAGGGCGCCTTCCCCATGGACGCCTCGAAGGCCGGCGTCGGTGCGACGCTCTTCCTCGTCGCCATGTTTGCGATGTGGTTCGTCCTCACGCTCGCTATCCTGTGCATCATGGAGGGCCTCTCTGCCTTCCTGCACGCGCTCCGGCTGCACTGGGTCGAGTTCAGTGCGTCCTTCTCCTTCCCCTACTTCTCCGTCTCTAGCCGGCGTGTCGGTGTCTGACCGTCCCACCCCTCTCTGCCCGTCTGCAGACTCCAAGTTCTACCAGGCCGCTGGCTATCAGTTCACCCCGCTCAGCTTTGCCCGTATCGCCGAGGAGGAGGCTGCGTAGAGCACGCCCTTCGTCGGCCGGACAGGCCTGTCGGAAAAGGGGCCAAGTCATGTCGCGCTGCACTGGATCGTCTCGGACCGATGAATCGATGTCTTGCCCCGCTTCTGCCAGCCTGATGGAGTCGGTTGGAAGAAGGCGGAAGTGTGGGGGCGTGCTGGGCAGCCCTGCCGCGGAGCAATTTCGGAGCCGAGCCGAGATCCGACGAGGGCGCGCACCTGCAAAGCGTGCAGCCTCGACTAGAGACCAGTTCCTGCTTTGAAGCCAGGAGTGCAGGCACTTCACGACCATCGACTACGCTTTGCCCGCCTTCTCGGCTTCGTGTCGGCATCGTTGGCTGCTGCTGGCCGTCCCTCGCGGCCGCCCTGCCGGCTGCTGCTGCTGCGCGTGGGCCGGCCGTCGAGCAGCCGTCGGAAGACGGTCGAAGTCGCGGCGGCC
>Ga0308160_10003292_pt1 | contig 18345 bp, 22 predicted proteins | sample PhyFR1_FD_201036 | JGI IMG/M metagenome (GOLD analysis project Ga0308160, IMG submission 201036) | Phyllosphere microbial communities from UC Gill Tract Community Farm, Albany, California, United States - DLSLF.R1 | ecosystem: Host-associated > Plants > Phyllosphere > Unclassified | place: USA...
TTACAATCACCATTCTCCTATCGACCTTCTGATCCCTCTTCTGTAGCGAGTGAAGTTCAGGATCCAATTCATGTTTAGTCTTGAGATATCTCGTAGTTGGATGAATAGTGAACGTTTCTCCATCCATCATATAAGCTCCCTGAAACCTCAATCCCTCCTCACTCTCCCTCTCATTCTCCTTGTCTTCCGTCAAAGTAATCCTCGCCCAACCCTTCGCAAAATCCCTCCACCTATCTCCCTCTCTAACGATCCCAACTTTTTCCTCTTGAATCCACCTGTCCAAATCCATCCCATCCCTCATAACCCACCCTTCATAAACCCTAACTTTATCTCTAGTAATCACGTCTTCTTTCGTCTCCCACTCTCCCAAAAGTTGATTGAAATGTCTCTCCCTCGATCGAATTCCTTTCGGATGTACCAATGATTCACTAGGTTTCAGACTCATCGTAACTTCCTGATCATCGTGACCTCTGAAAGTTAATAAGAATCGATCATTCCATGAAGGTTCTTGAAGGTCGTGTTGCGCAGTAAGAAGAGATCTTCCAAGCCCCTCCTTCTCCTGAATTGAATTCCGTCTTTTGTTCTTCTTGTTGGATTGATAGGAGTGAGAGAGTGAGGAACGAGAGATTAGAGTATGGGATACGTGAGAAGGGTGGGAGAGTGCTCTTGGGTGGAGGGGTGGAGGTTGAATCGAATGGGATTGAGCGAGTTGAATTAACGAGGCGAGGATTAACGTTAGGCTTGATTTCGAGGGTAATAACATTCCTCCTATTTAGCCTCCCTGTGACTTGTTGATACAGTCGAAAGTGGCGGAAGGAAAGAGACGAGAGAGAGAGGAGAGAAGAAGGAACTGCTTCGGCTTTCGAATCTTGGACTTGGCGCTGATTTTCGCAATCAAAAAACTCGTAAGATCGGTCCTGGGAGAGGCTGTGCTTGAATAGAGAGAGACAGAGAGGGAGAGAGAGCAACTCCTTTGAGATCGAAAGAGAAGTCTCTCTCTTTCGGTCGGAAACAGAATTCTCTTTTCGCAACTTAAACATCCTTCGCAACGAGCTCAAAACACTCCATTCGATACGTCGACGATCAGATGGTGATGGTAGTTACAACAACAATATTATAGTTTCCTTTCCACAAAAACTCCCTCGACTAAACCTTTTATCCTCCTTTGCTGCCTCGTTCCGCTTCTCTCACATTCCCGCTTTCCTCTTCCTCCCGTTTTCCTCCCTCCCTCCCCTACTTCTCCTCCTCCTTTGTATAAATCCTGACCTCCCCATCCCTAGTTCCACAAACCGTCATTCCCTTCTTCCCACTATTCTCAACCCACAAAACACTCCTCTCTCCAACCCTCAACTTCTTCACTACTTCCCCCTGTACACAAAAACCCCCTCATCTCATACCCCAATCAGCTTATTTTTCCCTCACTCACTCAGAGAGGAAGAGGAGAAAGAGGAGGAAACATACGGATTCAGTATCCCAATATCTAATCACTCCATCCTCATCTCCTCCCAACACAAACTCTTCGTTCCCCCCCGCAAAACAACTCTTGATCCTATAATTCTCATTAGAATGTCCAGTGTACGATTGAAGTACGGTTCCATTTGAAGTATCAAGGAGATGATGAGCTGCTTTCTGAGCAGGTTGGGATGGGTGCGAAGAAGGGACCGAGAGGACTGAGAGAAGGATTAAGGATGGTGTATTCTTGGATGCGCTTAATGAAGTGATCGGTTCTAATCCCGATTCGAAGGGAGTGAGTGGGAGAAGGAAGAAGAAGGAGGAGCGGAAATGAAGGTTACGATCGAAGAAATCTTTTGTAATCATTCCCATTCTCAAATCATAAGTACGTAGGTAACCATCTACGCAACCTGTTGTAATTGTCGAATCACGGATTAGGAGGGAAGTGATTGAATCCCTTGCGTCGTCGAGGATTTGAATGGGGAGTTTATTATTTGATCTAACTCGGTTGTGAAGGGGGGGTTAGTCAAGAAGGAGAAGGAGAGAGAGAGAGAAAGAGCTAACTTTGTGTCCCATATTCGAACGGTCGTATCAAATGAACCTAAACCTCACCTCTTCATCAGCCTTGCGAAGAAATGAAACAAAGTTTGTGTTTTCTTCGCTCACCTGAAGCTAATACTGAATCATTCGCGCCCCATTCGACTACGTTAACTTTACCCGTATGACCCCCTAACCTCCTCAATACTTCTCCAGATCCAACATCCCAAATGAAACAATTCCTATCCCCACCACTAGACGCAAACCTCGCATTATCCTTTGTACAATTTATGCTCAATACCTCGTAAGCGTGTGCACCAGTGTATTGTTTGATTAGTGATCCGGTTTGAGGGTTGTGGAGTGAGATTGAACGGGATGAACCGGAGGATAAGAGATAAGTCTGAGTTGAATTGAAAGTTGTGATATGGACGGGACCTTTTTGAGGAAGTGTGTGAAGGAGTTTAGAAGGTGGTGGATTAGTCGAGGGCATTGGGAAGTTGAGGAGAGGGGAAGAGAGAAAGAAAAGGTTGAAACAGAACTGTTCACTTTCTCAACATACTACAACGAGCTAGAGGATAAAGGGAGGAGATGCAGAGATCCTTAAGAGCACTTCAAACTTCTAGTAGGAGGTCAATCAATACTTCCACGTGTTGGTGTCAATCCAGTTCTGCTTCTTCTTCATCTACCTCGTACGTCCCCTTCTCCCTCTCCCTTCCTTAATCCTCACTAACCTCTTCTAATGACTCTATAGCACCCCTTACTCACTCCCTCAAGATGCCTACTCATCCTCTTCCCCCTCCTCATCTCCTTCTCCCTCCCAATCCTCCTCCTCTTCTTCCTCTCGATCCCCTTTCACTTCCTCTCCCTCCTCCTCAATCCCTCGCGCACATCAACAAAGACAAAAACAATACCTGAGTGATTCAGAAGCTCAAGCATTCGCAGATTTATTAGGTCAAATCTTACCAAACTCTTTAGCTAGTAGTTCAAAATCCAAAAAAGGGGAATCAAAAACCGGAGGAGTGTTTGATTTATTCGGGACACAAGAGGAGGGAATCGAGGGAGGAGTTGGGAAAGTACAAGCAGCATTAGAGAGTCGATCGTTAAAGAAACAAAAAAGTTATAATTCCCGTTTCAAAAAGGAATTGGATCGATCGGTTATTACAAGGGGTGAATTGAGTCAGGAAGAAGAATTGAAATTGGATAGGATGAGGGAAGAATTAGGGGGTTTGAGGGACGAACAAGAAGTTTTGAGGTGGGGTTTTGAAAAAGTTTTCGGATATTCACGAGAACAATCGAAGGGAGTAGTGGTTGAGCAAGGGTTGTTGGGTTCATTGGGACAGCGAAATAGTGGGATTTCATCAAGGTTGTATCCTGAACTGTTACTACACCTCTTCCTCACCCTTCGAGATACCTATGGATCACCTCATTCAGCATTATCAATTTTCAAACTCGCTTCCTCGAACCCTTATTCCTATATCTCTGGATGTACATCTACGTTGTATTACGAGGTACTCAAAACTCGGTGGCAAGTCGGAGAAGGGGATGTAGAGGGAGTTTTGGAAGGGTTGGAGGAAATGTTGAGTGGTGGAGTCAAATTGGAGAGTACTTCTGGAGCTGGAGGAGGAGGAGCGGGGGAAAAGATTAAAGAATTAGTGAGGGCTATTGGGGAGAGTATTAGGATTGATAGGGAAAGAGCAGAAGGGAATGTTAGGTTGTTGGAGGAGAAGGGAGTGTTTGGGGGCGAGTTGGATGAGGGAGAGAGGGAGAAAGAGGTAGGGAAGAGAAGGTGGTATGGTGGGAAAGAGGTTAGAGGGTGGACTAGGATGGAGTGGTTACTTGAAGGAGAGTTGGATGAAGCGGAGGAAGAGAGGAGGAGAAGGAAAGAAGAGAATTGGAAAGCTAGAGAGAGGGAACTCGGGTACAACAGTGAGGAACAGGAGAACGAGAGGGAGTATGAGAGACCGGATGAAGTGTTTGGACGGAAACCCGATTTGTACTCTCACCGACCCGCACCAACTTCTCCCTCTCACTCACCTTCGACCAACATTCACACCCCTCGTCCTTCCCGTCTCTCACCACTCGAGAACAATCCTTTCCCATCTCGGTCTCAACTTTCCTCTCATCCTTCCGAAGATCTCGATGTCGACCTCGAAGAACGAGAAGAAGGAAGGAGGTTGAGTTTCAAGGAGAGAGACGCGTTGAGGGGTTTACCGAAACGACCTAGTTTCGCGAACGTCTACAAGATCAGGAGACAGAGTTTGACCAAGGATGAAAAGTCGAGCAGGGATCAGAAACATCCCTTGTTGTTTTGGAAACAATAGATCTGAGATCGTAGGCTGAGGAGGGGAGGAGAGTCAGGGGTGGTGGGGTGCTTCAGAAGGGGAGTAGATAGATAGACATTGAAGAGCTTGTTGTAGATCTCTTGTATTGCCTTGTCGTTCTTCGCAACTTGCATCTTCCTTTTCGCAACTTCAAATTCGTTCCATTTCGCTCGTATCGCTCTCTCCCTCGCAAGTCGACGTCTCCTCGCGAGTACCCAACTCGAGTAAACGCTCGCTATGAGAAAGGTGTGCTTCGTTGCTAGAACATGATCGTGCTATGTAAACAATTTTAGTTGAATCTGTATCTTCCAGTCAAATCAATCTCATACAATATATCTCAAAACTACATCTCTACACCTCCCCTTCTCCTCTACATCTGCTAAGCTCCTACCATCCCTCAGGTCTCAAGCATTTCTCTCCTCCCGCCCTAAACACCTTGGTTCCACTCCTCGGACTCTTTGGACTCTTTGACAAACTCCCATTCAAATGAGAGTGACCGTTGATACCGTTTGAAGCAGGAGGGGAGAGACCACCGTTTGAGGGTTCGAGATGTAGCTCTTCGATGACTTTGTCGGTCGCCATCATGTGATCTGCTGGATGTACTGGAATCGAAATGGGTGATGTAGGGTTCGGAACTGAAGTGGGAATAGGTCGTCCGTCTAACTCGTCACCTCCCACTTCTACAAGCACTCGACAAGAAAAATTGAGTCAGTCAAGAAACCAAAAAACGAAGAGAGAAGCAAAGTGCAAGCTTACCCTTGACGTGTCTTCCCAATTCAGTCAAGATCTCCTTCCCTCCACCTTCGATCAATTCCAACGCAACGTCCCTTCCCAAAGCCTCACAATCCTCGACCGAATGAACTTTTCTCGAAATTGTCGAAATCACCGCCGAAGTTCCACTCAAACTCGTAATCGTTCCCGTCAAATGCAACGTCGCATGATGTAAAGATCCTTGAGTATCATGATGAGGGCATAAATGAGGACTAGGAATGATCAAACGATTATCTTCTTTCGTGATCCCATTAATATTCGGGATTGAAAAGTAACCTCCTCCTCCTCCATTCGCAGTCGATTTCGGTACTCTTTGATGTACTTGAGGAGTAACGGTTCCATTCACTCGATTCTCTTTGTCCCCTTCACCACCTTTGACCCAAACTTGAGTCAACCGAGTCTCGCATCCAACAGGAACTGAACATCCACCCTCCAACACTTTCAACATCATTCTCTCTGCTCTAGTCATCCAACTCGTCTTCCAACATTCCAACGATCCAATAATTTCTTGTGATCTGTCATCTCCTTCTCGGATTTCGATGGCGAGCGCTCCTTGACCGACTGAAGGGTAGAGGATGGGAGGACCGATAGGAGCGGTAATACGGTGACCGAGGGATAGACGGAGGAGACCAGCAGATGCTAGGATCAAAGCGTGGTAAGAAGAAGTAGGATCATCGAGTTTCCTTAATCTCGTTCCCAGATTACCTCGCTGTGCACTCTCAAATACGTACTATCAGTTCTCAAGAGCATCGAAGAGTATAATGAGAGAAATGAAAAACGCACGACATCAGCGAATTTCAATCCAGGGAATTTCCTCCTCAACTGAGCGACCCTCCTAACACTACTTGTTCCAATCACTGCACCTTCAGGCATTTCTTCCAAACTAGTATATCCCAATCCTTCTTTGACTACTAGAGCATCCAAAGGGTCTTCACGTTCGAGTACTGCTCCTAATTGACATCCTGGTGGAAATTCGGTAGGGACGTCTTTGAGGCAATGAACGATCGCGTCTACTTGGGATTCGAGTAATGCTACTTCCAACTCTTTCGTCCAGAGTGCTATACTTGCGGAATGGGGGTTAGCTTGTGAGTTGAACTCCGAGGAAAGAGGAAGAGTGAAAACTAACCTTTTCCACCGAAAGTGTAGAGAGGTTGAGTTTGAACGTTATCTCCCAAAGTAGTCTAAATTCAACGTATTCTTTCTCGTCAGCATTCTTGAGGAACGAGGGGAGAAAAGGAAGAGAGAGGAAGAGGCAGAGAAAACTAACCATTCCCAAAATCCTAATTTCGCAACCTGGCCATTTCTCCTGCAACTCTCTCCTAACCGTTTCTGTTTGAACCTATTATTCCTCCTCGATAACACCGATCAGCATTCCCTTCTTCTTCCACTCTCTCGATCGAAAGGAGGTTTCGAAAGAGAGAGAGAGAGAGAAGAAACTTACCATAGCTAATTTCGAGTTCCTAGTTCCCAAAGTGAACACTTCACCTGCATAAGGATGTTTCGCATTTGGTGAGTTGGGTCGAGTTTGTGCGAGTTGCGACATGGGACATGCTGGAGGAGGTCGAGTTGGGAATTGTGCGGTTGAGGTAGTTGGGATTGGGGGGTGATCTGGTGGGAGTGTAGAGAGCCTATACTCATTCGTGGGGGTTAGCGGAAGGTGGGAGATGAGGAGAAGGAGGAAGTGACTTACATGATCGAAGAAGGGAAGAGGCGATTTGAGATCGGGAAATGCGAAGCGACGGTAAGTCGGTTAGAGGTGTTGAGAGCTTGAGCGAGTGCGAGGGGAGGTCAGCGAGGAGCTGCAAGAGTCGAAGCGATGTGGAGGGGAGCAGAAGATCGGGAAGGGAAGTTTGTTGGTTCTACTTTTCCTCGGAAACCAATCAAAGCGAACCGATTTATTTTTTCGCTTTCACTTCCTTCTGAACTGCTTCTTCGAGCCAGGTGAGGGGACCGTCGAGTAACGTCGCTAGGGAGCGAGCCGAGGCCGGGAGATGTTCGAAGCGAAGTCGAAAGCCGGACATTTGTTCTTTTCTCCTCGGAGAACACGGTCTCTTCGTTCGTCTCTTGCTGTTTTGGAGCTCCTCCTCCCTGCAGCTGCACGCTACTTGCGGAGCTCTCTGACCGACTTTGCAACAATCAAACATTAGCGAAAATGTAGTCGCTCTCCTTGCGAAATTTCCCTTCCCTCTCTCTCTCTCTCTTCTCCACCCACCGCTCGACTTCTCCCTCCGTTTTAAATGTCGTCCAAGATCGAGCAGATCTCTTCTCGAGTTCCCCCAACAGCACCAAAAGCAACCCTCGGTAGTTGGACTTGGTGGATCCTTTCCAAAATTCCCTGGTATTTCTACCTGATCGCTATCGTTGCAGTATGGTTCAAATTTGGACAAGGGAAAGAAAAGAAAGTAGCTAGAAGGTAAGTCTGCCCCTCTCTAGCCCATAGAGAAGAGTTGGAACTTTGTGATGACCTACTTAGTTTCATCACACTCTTCTCTTCATCTGACAAGCGAACTAACTCCCTTAGTATAGTGCTAGAAAACGTTTATCAGCACAACAAACGAACTCTTCTTCTTCCCGTACTCCCCGTCAACCACTCCCTCGAAAACCTTCTTCCTCGTCCCTCAACTCCACTCCCCATACTTCTGCCCGCTCCACTCCCCAACCCCAACAAATACAACAAAGGAATTCACTCAATGGTGCGCCAGAAATGAGGGAGCGTAGAGGTTCATTCAGATCTGAATCACCTTTGAGACCATCTTTTACTACTCAACCTCAATCCCAAAGACCTGCATCTTCATTGAGACAATCGACTGTACCTGATCAATCACAGCAGAGTAGGAAAAGAGGATTGGGAGATGAGGACGAGGAAGAGGAGGAACATGGGGAGAAGAGAGGGAAATTTGATTCGTTTCAAAGTGAGGACGAAGAGGTGAGGGATTTAATGGAGATTGATAGGAATGAGGATGAGGAGAGGGGGAAGAGAGGAATTAAGAGACATGAAGAAGAGGATAGTCAGGAGGAATTCGAGGAGAGGAAAAGAACTCGTCGAGAAGAAACGAATGATTCTTTGATTGAACTCGACGATGATGATGAGGAAATGAGGGAGGAGGAATTGGAGGAGGAGGAGGTAGGGAAGGGGAAGAAGAGACCTTCGAGGGAATCACCTCAAGTTTCGGATGGAGAGAGTCAGGAGAGGAAATCTAGGAGTAAGAAGAAAGCGAAGAAACAAACGATTGGAACGGGTTCGATTAGGGATAAGAGAGGGATCGATCAAGTTTCGAATGATGGATTGGGCGAGTCGGATCAGGAGGAGGAAAAGAGGGAGAGGAACGCGGATAGTGAAGTTGATTCGGAAGCTGAGGGGGTAGAACAATCGAAAGTCGAGGAAGAGAAGAGACCGGTGAAGAAAGTGGTTGCGAAACGATTCAGGGAGAAACTCAAGAGGGAAGGATCGGAGGATGAGGATTTAATGGGTGATGATGATCTCCTCTCTCCTCCACCACCACCCTCTGCCGCAGCAAAGAAACGCTTCCAGACTGCCGCTTCCGCCCCTTCTCAGTCGACACCGAAGAAACGACTCTCCTCTCGATCCGCTCAATCCGCTCGAAAAGCGAAACAATCATTATCGAAACCTAAATTCACGAAATCGACTTCTATCGGAGGACAAGAAGATAAAGAGAGGAAAGTAGGAGAGGTGTGGCAGAACCACGAGGGGGATTATTATCGATTGGATGAACCGGATGTCGAGAAGGGAGAGAAGAGGGAAGATGGATTGGTTCAGAGACGGTTGGTCGAGTGTAGGGAGAAGAGGAGGAAGTACAAGTTGCCGAAGGATGTTAGACATCCTGATACTAAGGAGATGCACGAGGTACGCTTCTCACTTTCCTCAAATTCGACGACTTATAGTGCTGATCGAATTCGATTGCTCTCAGGTCGTCGTCGAGAGATGGGTTACTCAAGAGGAATACCGAGCGTTGTTTGAGCAGAGGAAGCTTGCGTGGCAAGTCAGCTATGAGGAGGAAGAGCGGGAAAAGGAGAGGCTGAGACAGGAGGAATCGAAAGGGAATCAATCGATGGAGGATATAACTTCTCTCGTGAGTCGTTGTCTCCTTTCAACACCCTATCTGGGCATGTGCTGAAGACAGGTTTCGGATCATAGCCTCGCCAACCGAAAGAACAAGGATTGTACTATACGAAAGGGACAAACTCGCCCCTCCGAACCCACTCCTCTTTATCCTCCCGACTACTCCCCTCATCCTCTTCGACTTCTTCCCTCTCTTCCCTTCTCCCGTCATCACCGAAAGGTCTCTCCTCTTCAGGTTCCTACGGTTCCCTCTCTGCTCTCTCGAAAGGAGGTCGTCTGCGATTACCCTCGACTCAAGGGATTCAAAGTCCCGCTCGACGGGCGTGGTCGATCGCTGAACGGGCTCGAGCAAAGCTACTGCAGAAGGAAGAGGAACAAGAAAAAGAGGCGGAAGAAAAAGGGTTGAAAAAGATTAAATTGGCTGAATACGATCCGAAGCCTACCGCGCCTCAAACTCAAACAGTCGAGACGGCAAAAGCACCGGTAGCGGAACCGACAAAGCCTTCTGGAGGATTCTCATTCGGCGCTGCCCCTTCGACAACAGTTTCGAAACCTGTCGAAGCAGCGAAACCCACCTCTTCGTTCAGTTTCGGCTCGGCCCCGACGACAACGAGCGACAAGAAGGTTGAAGCCCCAAAGCCCTCTGCCCCTTCGCTCTCATTCGGTACGGCTCCTTCAACCGAGAAGAAAGAAGAACCCTCGAAACCCTCGTTCTCTTTCGTTTCTACTTCCTCTGCCCCTCCTCCACCTGCGCCCTTGACATCGTCATCTTCGTTCTCTTTCGGCGCCACTCCTTCATCGTCAACTGAAGAGAAGAAACAAGAACCACCTAAATCGGGAGGCTTCTCATTCGGAGCTCCTCCTCCTTCCACCGCAACTCTCGCAGCTCCTCCCGCTATGTTGACACCGTCAGCTTCCTTCTCTTTTGGCTCCGCGCCTAAACCAGACGAAATAGCAAAGAAGGAAGAACCCAAATCATTAGGTTTCTCCTTCGGATCAGCTCCTCCAGTTGAGAAGAAAATCGAGACTCCAGCAGCAGCACCATCAGGAGGATTCTCATTCGGCTCTACATCTACGGAACCGAAGAAGGACGTTTCAGCTCCGTCGTTCTTCGGACAACCTCCTTCGACGGCAGCTAACGGATTCTCCTTCGGTTCCTCAACACCAGCCTCTTCAAATCCAGTCTCACCAACGAACTCTTTCTCATTCGGTCAATCCGCTCCAGCGCAACCTAGCCCAGGAGGGTTCTCATTCGGCGCTTCTCCCCCTTCGAACGGGAATGTCACTCCTGGATTAGCTTCGAATGGAGGAGGTTTCTCGTTTGGTCAGGCTGCGCAAGCTCCTTCAACCCCTACTGGTGGAGGACTGTTTTGTGAGTCTCACTCTTCTTTCATCGTCATTGAAAGGATGAGTGACTGATGAAGGATTCGAATGTTGATGATTCACAGCTTTAGGTGCGGGAGGTGATGAAGGCACAGCTAGTGGTGCGACTACACCGAGGAGAAGGACGATCAGAAAGATGCCCGGGAGATAAGGCGATGTCGAAAGTTGGAAGGGGAAGAGAGACAACTTGTAGCGATAGTGTAGAACAAGTCAAGAGTAATCTTTATTTAATCTTTCGTTTGCATACTCTTTGCGCTATTGATGTAGGCCGCAACGTCAAGACGACAGATCGCGAAGAAGAAAGCGCTGACAAAGATAAATTGCGAAATCGAAAAGAACGTCTACAGAAACAAAAGAGCGAGGTTTACAACGAAATTAGATCCACCAGGTGCTGTATATTACGAGCTGTTATACGTCGGAGTTCAGAACCTGTTGACGGGTCCGAGTTGACTCCTTGCGACAGGATGGAATTTGCCGAGTTGCAATGCGATGAGGTTCTCGGGCTGATCGAGATATGCGGGAGGCTGGAAGGTGAATCCGGTAGGAGCATATCAGCTAGAGTTTGACAGAAGAATGAGGGAAAAGCGGATTTTGAACGAACGGTCCATTCGCTTAGTCGGTGCGGAATTCTGTCCGTTCCAAAGAGAGGGGCTGCATGGCCCTCTATCATGATCTGTTGGACGACACGCAAGTAAGTCGAACATTGTCTCTCAGAGGAAGAGAGAGGGAAGGACGTAACCGGTTCCCCCAAATGAACGAGGTGAAAGAGGACTAGAATCTCGTGATAGAGTTTGAGCCAGTATTTGCGCGCCGGCCTGACATTCTCAAATTCCACGTTGGAAGTGAAGAGATCGTCTTTGATCTTGCTAAACCAGTTTCTCAAAGGGTCACGAAGCACCGTCAAAGGTCCGCCTTCATACGGCGCTCGTTTCGCTTTCATCTGGACTTCGATAAAGCCGCTGATAGAGAGAAGGACATCTCTTGATACCAGATGTCTTCGACACTCTGTAGTCAACAAGTTATTGTGAGTCAGTGTCTTGCAGGGTGTAAAGAAGGGCGTCGTTCGAGCGTTCCTTCAGACCGGCTTCTCTAGGCAGGTCAAGCTGCGGAGCAAATTCTGCTTTGATCCTTCCCGAGCGGATCAGCTGAAACACGGATCGACGCAGATACCAATAAGCGTGAGCTCTGCAAAGTTGAGAAAAGCGAGATGTCTGCTTACCCTCTTCCCATTGCCAACGCTCTCTCGAACAAGTCCAATGTGCTCCTCAAACCCTTTCAGCACCACCTCCCTCATACTGGTTCCTTCGATGAATTTGATGTACGCTTTCTTCCAAGCTTCTAGACTCCGGCTCTCTTCTCCTCGATTGACACAGAACTTGACGATGGCTTCTAAAAGTTGCTGTAGCTTGTGGACTTTGACGAAAGCGTTCCTGTATTCCTCGTGTAATGTGCGGTCCGCTTCGCGCTGTGCTGTGGCAAGATGATCCGACTGAGCTTGAGTGAGTTGATGGGGCATCTGATCCAGCGACTCTTCAATGGTAAGAAAGAAACGGTGAGAATCAGTGGGAGGGAGAGGGTAAGGAGAGGAAGAAACAGAAAGCGGCTCGAGGGAAACGTCGGGTTTAGGAAAACGGTCCGCGGTTCTCGCAGAAATGCTGGTAAGCGTCTCCACCTCGTCTGAATCACTCGAGACAGCTTAGCGTAGCAGATGGACAACAAAGCAGCGTCGTAGTGTAGCCGAACAAGAGACGGAAAGGTTTGCAGAACGTGAGGTCGCCGTCTCCCCGATCTCGAAGCGAATTCGGAATCGCGAGGTCGGCAAGTGCCTCGAGCGTTGTCGAGTATCGCAAAAGCATGCCTCGTGGACGCTTAGGTCAGGAACTGTTCGAAGTATGAAATGAAGTCAGCGAAATCAGCCAACTCCAAGGAAAGCTCGATTCGACAAACGTACCTTTCCCATTCTATCTTCTGCCTCGTCGTGGAGCAATTGAGCTCTCTCGATCTGTATCCCTTTTCGTTACTCGGTTCACTCCCGCTCTTAACCCAGTCTTTCCTCGCTGTCAATGTTCGCTTTCCCTCAACAAACAGCAGGCGAGACTTGTCGAGAGCATGATCGAGTAGTAGAGCAGTTTGGAAGAACTATGGAGGCCGTTTGAAGAGTCTAGAGGAGCCTCGTAGATCAGCTCATCAATTCAGAGTCGAAATGGGTAAAGAGAAGAGCGAAGACTCACTTGAGCGAGCTTGCAGTAGCTTTCAGGTTGATTCGTGGTGTATCTTTGCCGATCAAAAGCGAGTTTGAATAGCCAGAGCGAGTGGTAGAAGTCAGAGAGTCACTTGAAGAATGAGCAACTTCTGATCTTCTCTTGACTACCTACCCTTCACTTTCGATCACGCTTTGACCCTGTGAATACCCTTTACAGGAGTATTGAACTACTCAACTACTCGGCTGGCTTCGTCTCACTGCTCATGTTTCCACTCGCTTCTTTTCCACCTCGTAATTCTCAAGTCTCTCGCGGGATATATCGCGAACATCAGACCTCTTGTAAGCTTACCAAGTCACCCCTGAGATAGCGCTCGAGCTGATGACTAGTTATTGGAGAGGGAACGGAGGCGTAAACTGCAAGCGGAACCAGACGCTCGACACAAATCACAAACTCAAGCTATCAAGAGGAGGGCAGATCACAGATCAAGAGGAGGTACAGATCAGAGCAAGGGAGAGCACGATGGCGAAAAGGGTCAAGGCCGCAGAGGCCGCAGAGGGACAAGACTACCGCAATTTTTGGAACCTATCCTCCGAATCAGCGCGATCGAATCCGTACATCCTCGCTTTGCGGTGGTTCAAGCTTGCCTGAACCTGAGACGACGTAGCGATATTGTCCTTAGTGACAGCCGTGACCAAGTGATCAGTTCGGCTCAGTGATCGCCCAAAGAATTCGCCCCGACGCACCTGGAATGCAACGCTCGTCGGCGACAAGTAGATGAACAGCTTTTTAGCCATGGTCTTGTGTCCACTCATGTGCTCGTCGGGGCTGAACAGAAGCTCCTTGACTGATCCGTCGTGGCATCGATGGTAAAAGAGGCCTGATGAATCGTTTTTAGTCACAAAGCACTCGCCGAAGAGCTCCTCTGACTGAACATACCAAACTGTCAGCTACAGTACTTTCACAATGCAAAACGAGCAACATACACGACTGGTAGGATTGTTCTTGATGGCGTGAGGGTGAGCGATGAGTCTGATATGGTTCGGGAACATCCAGTGAGCCTGTTTGGGAGGGTAAGGTCTGACATCGATCTCCATCGTAGTTCCATTCGCAAGAAGCTCCCTCGACTCGCTCCAAACTCCCGAGTCGTCGTCTTGCTTGTAGTGGAAGTATCTCTCGAAATCGGGGTGTTTTCGATACTCCATGTCCTCGTGCATTCCTCTCACCTGTCGGTAACAATGATTAGCTGTAGATTTCTTGAACAGAAGCATTAAACTCACGGGATTCGTCGCAAACCAAGCTTCCTTCGCCAATTGGAGCACCGCTTTTGTTTGAGCGTTGGCATTGTCACACTGTTCTTTGTTACCGATCGGAGATGGTCGAGATGGAGAAGCCATGGTGAGACTTGAGTATAGAGTAGTAATGAGCAAAGAGCGAGGGCGATAGAGAGAGAGGAAGATAGAACCGGATACAGAAACGAGGAAAAGAAGCGTGGGCGTTCTCCCACGATGACCCCGCTCACGCGCTCAGATCAACCTCCTATGTTTCTTGGACGAGATTCACAAATCGCTCGCCACGAACGTCCACGAAATCGGCTTCGCCTTGACCCTTTCTCCCTGAGTTTGCGAGTGCTCCCATCGAGTTCCTTTCACCCAGAGAGAGAGGAGCAGTCGGCTCTTTAACGAATGTAGGCGCAGGGGTGAGAGGACTCTGAGGCTTGAAACAGGGTTAGGATGAGTAGTTAGAGAAGTAAGCGGTCGTTGGAATCATTCGCATCGAAAAGTGTATCTTTCCTCTGATCGTCGATGGGCTTCCTTCCTACTGCTTCACCCTGCCCTCGGAGGGGACGATCTACTACTGTCTTGCCCTGGCTCCTCTCTTCCCATCGGAGCTTCATCTAAAGATCGGTCTTGCTTCGTCGCTGTCGCTGTCGTCGTCGAAAAGGCGGGAGGAAGGAAGGGTCGAAATTTGATGACTGAGGATCTCGTTAACCGCTTCCGGTTAGCCTACAGTCGCTAAGTGACCTCGATCGATGCCCACTCCCGTTCACTCGCGAATTTGTGAATGCTCCTCTCCCGGAATCGAGTTTATTGAACCAATGACATTTCGCTTGAACATCCCTCACTCTGACTTCTATCGGTACACACAGTCCATCTCTTGAGTCCGTTAATGCTCCCAAGGGTGTCGCATGCCCTAAATTTGACGGGAAACGGGGGATCAGTTAATTCAACGTTTCTCGACGAGTCTGAACGCTCAAGAGGACTCACAAGGAGCACAGGACCATCAGCCCGCATGCGGTAGAACAAGAAGCACCACATGCTAGCACCGAGAAGCTTTGCGCCGAGTCTGTGTCCGAGTCCTGAGTCGATTGAACGAAGTGAGATGATGAGAATCAATAAGTCAGCGTATTCAGTCGAGACAGCCGCAAATTCGTGCTCACCGGGTAGATGAGGGTTGAATCCTCCAGGTCTAGGTGCTCCAGCCATTGTTAGAGGTTGAGGCAGGGAGTTGTAAGAGTTGAAGAGTTCCCTCACAAATTCAACCTGTCCTTCTACCATTCACACAACTCTACCAGAAGCAGCTCATTCCCAGCTCTAGCAGCCTAGCAAACTTAAGTGTAGAGCGACATGAGGTCCCTCACTCTACTCAATGTCAATTTCTCACCTTCGACTTCAGCAAACTCTTCCTTAGTCGCTACAACACTCGATCCAGCTACAGACAAGGTCTACACTATCTTACAAGGTGATTTGAGTGATGGTGAGATCAGCTTGGAAGTGTACGGCAATTCAGGGAAACAGGTTTGCTTCTTTCGCTCTCACAAGTTTCCTCATTTCAAGATTGGCTGACAGATTGAAAGAGAACAGGATCCCGAGTTATTGACAGCATGGTCTGCCTTCCCTCTTCCAAACCAGGAAGCGCCAACAGCAGAAACTCCTCTAGTACTATCGTTCAAATATCTTCCAGAAGATGATGCACTCGTCGTAGTCCTCTCGAACGGTGATATCGAGCAGATCTTCCTGAATGGTGGAGTTGGAGAACCTGTCGTGAGCTCTAGGTCCTCGCTCAGCTTCCCCGATAGCTAAGCTGACGAAAGATTTCGAGACCGCAGAGAGAAAACGTCGGAACTTTCGATGAAGGTATCAAGGCAGCTCACTGGAGTCCTGATGAAGAGCTACTAGCTATTGTCAACGGTAGGTGCGACTCATCTCATCTCAGTGGAGCCGCTGCTCACCTACTCGATTCGGCAGGCAACGACGTACTCCTCACTTTAACGAAATCCTTCGATCCCCTTTCCGAATCACCCTTACACACCGCTTCCTTTGGTTCCGATGCACCTGTCTCAGTAGGATGGGGAAACAAATCGACACAATTCCATGGTTCACTCGGAAAGACCGCCGCTGCTCAAGCTGCCGCCAACGATCCTTTACTCACTCGTGAACGACTCCTCGGTCCTCGAGACGAAGGCAAAGTCCGTATCAGATGGAGAGGTGACGCATCATGGTTCGCTGTTTCAAGTATCGAAACCGTACCAGCTCGAACAGGTCAGGAAGAAACCGAATCATCTCGACAAATTCGACGAATTCGAATCTTCTCCCGGGTTGGAGCGGAATTGTCTTCGACTAGTTTACCGGTGGCGGGATTGGAAGATGCGTTGGATTGGATCCCGAGTGGAGAATTGATTGCGAGTAGTCAGGATTTATCGATTGAAACGGGTGAGGAAGGGAGGAAGCAAGTTGTGTTCTTTGAGAGGAACGGATTGAGGAGGTATGAATTCGAGGTGAGGGAGAAAGGAAGAATTAGGGAAGTCGCTTGGAACTCGGGAAGTGATGTGCTCGCGGTTTGGATTGAAAAAGAGGATGGTTCTGACACTGGTGAGCTCGCCTTGAATTGATCAACGTTCCTCAGAGCTGACTCCTAGTGCTCACAGTACACCTCTATCATCGTTCGAACTATTATTGGGCACTCAAGCAAACCCTTTCACCGTCTTTATCAAATTCTTCGAAACTCCTCGCTTTCTCATGGCATCCTGAAAAGTCTCTCGAGCTGAGTCTGATCACGAGGGAAGGGTCGGAAACGTACGAGATGGGATGGGATACGCTGAGGTCAGAGAGGAGTGCCGAGAGACACGAGGACGATGCGACAGTCGCGGTTGTCGACGGATGTGAGTGAAGCTTTATTGTTGATCGCTGCACTATAGGCTGACTCACTTTCTCGTTCGACAGCCAACACCAAATTGACACCCTTCCGACTCGTCAACATCCCACCTCCAATGAGCGCTCTCACTCTGCCAACTTCTTCTACTCCGCCCCACATCTCCTTCGCTCCTTCCCTTCCAACTTCGACATCTTCCCTCACTTCTACTGCACCTCTCTACTTCGCGCTCCTCTACCCGACATCAGTCGCCGTCTACTCTTGGTCCCTCTCGCTTACTGGCAATGCTCAAGCCCGCGCCAGAGCTGGTTTACCTACTCCTGTCCTCGAATGGACAGTCGACCTTCCTCAAGCCGCCAGATCGGTCGTCAAGCAATGTGCGATGCTTCAAACGAAAGCGGGAGAAGTCAAAGTTGGAGTATTGAGGACTGTCAGAGAAGAAGATGGGGAAGTTCGAGATGAGGTTGTCATTGTTGGAAGGGAAGCGGAAGCGCAAAGAGTGGTGGTTATGGAAGGAGCTCGAAGAATCGTTGCGAAAGTAGCGACACGAGAGGAAGGATCAGACGAAGAGGATGGGGAAGGAGGAGAAGAAGAAGACAGTTTCTTACTCGAAACAAACGAAGGATGGCTACTCGAGACTTTCCTCTACTCACAATCCGAAGACATGTCCCTCCCTTCACCTTCCCTCACTCCCGTCCCTGAATTCTGTCCTCAACTTCAACACGTTCTCCTCCCTCCCGCTTCTTCGACCTCCTCTTCTCGTTTCCCGACAGTTATCGGTCTCTCCGCTTCCGGTCGACTCTATTCCTCCTCTCGACTCATTGCATCCGATGCTACTTCGTTCATTACTACTCCCGACTTCCTCATTTACACCACTTTCTCCCATGAAGCCAAATTCGTCCCCCTCTTCACCCTTTCACCCTTCTACACCGGTCCATCAGCAGTCGAGCACACTGAATCTTTCGCTAGACGAGCTAACGGTGGAGCTGGAGGGGAGAACGAAACTCCTTCGATCAAACGAGCGGTTGAGAGGGGCTCGAGAATTGTCACTGTCGCACCCAGTTCGACCAGTCTAGTTCTACAAATGCCGAGAGGTAACCTCGAGATCATCTGTCCGAGACCATTAGTCTTGAGAGTTGTCCGAGATTTCCTCGACTCGTGAGTTCTGAATCGCTTATTCTCCGTCGAGTTTCGCTCACTCTCTTCCCCGAGCAGACGTCGTTTCCGATCCGCTTTCCTCTTGTGCCGGAAGCATCGCATCGACCTCAACCTCCTCCATGATCACAATCCTGCTCTCTTTACCGAACACATCAGCGAATTCGTCGACCAAGTCAAGGAAGTCGATCATCTCAACCTGTTCTTGAGTGGACTGAAGGACGAAGATGTAACGAAGAGCATGTACAAGAGTGTCTTGAGCATTGGTGCATCCGGCTCAGTCGCTCCTGCT
>Ga0308160_10003293_pt1 | contig 18340 bp, 18 predicted proteins | sample PhyFR1_FD_201036 | JGI IMG/M metagenome (GOLD analysis project Ga0308160, IMG submission 201036) | Phyllosphere microbial communities from UC Gill Tract Community Farm, Albany, California, United States - DLSLF.R1 | ecosystem: Host-associated > Plants > Phyllosphere > Unclassified | place: USA...
GCGTGCAGGCGCAAGACGCCAAGCTGCAGGCGATCGCCAACAACCTGGCCAACGTCAACACCGTCGGCTTCAAGCGCGACCGCGTCGTGTTCGAAGACCTGCACTACCAGGTCGACGCCCAGCCGGGAGCGCAAAGCGCCGACAACACCGTCTCGAACGGCGTCCAGCTCGGTAACGGTACGCGCCTGGTCGGCACCCAGAAAGTGTTCACCAACGGCTCGATCCAGACCACCAGCCAGCAGCTCGACGTCGCCATCTCCGGCAACGGCTTCCTGCAGGTGCGCCGCCCGAACGGCGACGCCGCCTTCACCCGCGCCGGCCAGCTGCAGGTCGACGCCAACGGCACCCTGGTGAATGCCCAGGGCCTGCCGCTGGTTCCCCAAATTACCGTACCCAACAACGCCACCGCGATCACCATCGCCGAAAACGGCACCGTTTCCGTCACCGTGCCGGGCCAGTCGGCACCGACCGAAATCGGCGCCCTCACCCTCACCGGATTCGTCAATCCGGCCGGCCTGCTGGCCCTGGGCGAGAACCTGTTCCAGGAAACCGCTGCCAGCGGCGCGCCGAACGAAGGCCGTCCGGGCGACGGCGCGCTGGGCAAGCTGAAGCAAGGCGCTTTGGAGGGTTCGAACGTGCAGGTCGTCGAAGAAATGGTCGACATGATCGCCGCACAACGGACTTATGAGATGAATACCAAAGTGTTGTCGGCTGCCGACAATATGCTGCAATACCTCGCGCAGGCGGCCCGATAATGATCCGTTCTAGCTTTGCGGCAACTATCATGACGATGTTGCTGGTCGGCTGCGCTTCCAAGGCGCCGATCGCCCAAGTAAGCGACGAAGCGCCGATTCCGGTCACGCGTGCAGCCGCACGTGGCGTCTCCGGCGGCGTCTTCAGCAGCGACGCGCTGTCGCTGACCTCGGATGCCCGCGCCTACCGCGTCGGCGACGTGGTCACCGTGATCCTCCAGGAAACGACGCAGGCGAGCAAGCGCGCCGGCACCAGTTTCAACAAGGGTTCGTCGGTCGGTATCGCCCCGCTGGGCGCTCTCGGCAAGACCTTCGGCAAGACCGGCTTCGACGCCAGCGCCGACCGCAGTTTCAAGGGCGACTCGACCAGCACCCAGCAGAACGCCCTGTCCGGCGCGCTGACCGTGATCGTGCAGGAAGTGATGCCGAACGGCCTGCTGCGCGTGGCGGGCGAGAAGAACATGACCCTGAACCAGGGCGAGGAATTCCTGCGCCTGAAGGGTTATATCCGCGCCGCCGACGTCGACGCCGACAACCAGGTGTCGTCGCTGCGCGTGGCCAATGCCCGCATCGCCTACTCGGCGAAAGGCGTGCTGGCCGACGCCAACTCCGCAGGCTGGTTGACGCGTTTCTTCACCGGACCGCTGATGCCCTTTTAACTTAGGACCGACATGATTCAGTTTCGCCGCATTGCCCTCGTAAACCGTATCATTTTTGCCGCCGCGCTCGCCCTTGGCGCGGTTGTGCCCGCGCAGGCCGCCCAGGCGCTGCGCAATCTGGTCAGTATCGAGGGCGTGCGCGAAAACCCGCTGGTCGGCTACGGTCTCGTGGTCGGCCTGAACGGCTCCGGCGACTCGACCCAGGTCAAGTTCGCCAGCCAGTCGGTGTTGAACATGCTCAAGCAATTCGGCGTCAAGCTGCCTGAAGGCCAGGACGCCAAGAACAAGAACGTCGCCGCCGTCATGGTCTCGGCCGTGTTCCCGCCGGGCTATCGCCGCGGCCAGGCGATCGACGTCACCGTCTCGTCGCTGGGCGACGCGAAAAGCCTGCGCGGCGGCACCCTGCTGCTGACCCAGATGCGCGCGGCCGACAACGAAACCTACGCGCTGGCCCAGGGCAACCTGGTGGTCGGCGGCCTGAACGCCTCCGGCAAGAGCGGCTCCTCGGTGACCGTGAATACCCCGACCACTGGCCGCATCCCGAACGGCGCCATGATCGAGCGCGAAATCGCAACCGACTTCGCCACCCGCCCGCAAGTGCTGCTGCGCCTGCGCCACCCGCATTTCGAGACCGCGACCAATGTCGTGGAAGCGATCAACCGCCGCTTCGGCCCGGTCGCGACCACCGCCGACGGCACCAGCGTCGAAGTGATCGCCCCGAGCAATCCGACCGAGCGCGTCGCCTTTGTCGCCAAGCTGAACGCCCTGAACGTCGAAGCCGGCGTCGAAGTGCCGAAAGTCGTCTTCAACTCGCGCACCGGCACCGTCGTCATCGCCGAAGGCCTGCGCGTGAAATCGGCCGCCGTCACCCACGGCTCGCTGAAGGTCGTGATTTCCGAAAGTTCCAACGTCAGCCAGCCCGGCCCGCTGTCGCGCGGCCAGACGGCAGTGACGCCGCAGTCGCAGCTGTCGGTCGACCAGGGCGGCGGCCGCCAGATGTTCAAGTGGCCGGCCGGCGCCAGGCTGCAGACCATCATCGACGTGGTCAACAGCCTGGGCGCGTCCCCGGACGACATCATGGCGATCCTGCAGGCGCTCGACCAGGCCGGCGCCATCGAAGGCGAACTGGTGGTGATCTGATGATGGACCGCACTACGCCCCTGAATCCGTTGCAGCCGCAGGCCAACGGCGCCAAGACCGATGCCGTGGCGCCCGCGGCCGAAGACGCCGCCCACCTTGCCAAGGCCACCCGCGCCGCCGTCGAGTTCGAAAGCTTCTTCATCTCGCAGATGCTGAAGGACATGCGCGCCACCACGCGCGAGATGGCCGACGAGGACAGCGTCTTCAAGGACAAGGTCAACCAGGACATGCAGGACATGGCCGACGGCATCCTCTCGAAGCAGATGGCCGGCCAGCGCGCCTTCGGCGTGGCTGACGCGATCCTGCGCCAGCTCGTGCCGACAAAAATTACTCCTGGCAACACTTAATATTTCCCGGCAACTGGTCGCCTATCTACGGTAGGCCCCTGTTTCTTCAGAAAGACCTCCATGACCATCATGACCAACGCCCTGTCGGGCGCGCTCGCATCGCAGATGGCGCTGTCGGCATCCAGCCAGAACATCGCCAACCTGCAAACCAAGGGCTATACGCGCCAGGCGGCGCTGTTGACGGCCGTCGGTGCGGACATGAGCGGCAAGTCCGTCGGCAATGGCGTGCAGGTCAGCTCGCTGCTGCGCTTCTCGGATGGCTATAAAAGCCAGCAGATGTGGCGCGCGGCGGCCGAGACCGGCCAGTATTCGCAGACCCAGCCCTACCTCACCCAGCTCGAGCGCGTGATGGGCGACGACACGGCCAGCCTGTCGGTCGCGGTCGACCAGTTCTTCGCCGCGCTCAACGCGGTCGCCGGCGACAACGCCACCTCGACTCCGCTGCGCCAGCAGGTGCTCACGGCAGGCGGCCTGCTGGCCCAGCGCTTCAACAGCCTGAACAACGTCTACAACGCCCAGCAGCAGTCGGTCAGCCAGCAGCGCAGCGCGATCGTCGACGCGGCCAACGCCAACATCAGCAAGATCGCCGCCCTGAACGCACGCATCACCCAGGCGAACGCGGTCGGCGCACCGGCATCAAGCCTGATCGACGCGCGCGACCTCGCGATCGACGAGCTGGCCGGCCAGATGGCACTGGAAGTGTCGGACCAGCCGGGCGGCGTGCGCGACGTCTCGCTGAAGACCGGCCAGGCACTGGTGATCGGCAATGTCGCCGGCGAGCTGAAGGCCGTCGGCGGCGTCGGCGCCCAGACTTTCAAGCTCGAATTCGCCTCGACCACCTTCGGCCTCGATGCGGCCAAGCTCGGCGGCCAGCTGGGCGGCCTGACCGTCTATGAACAGGACACGCTGCGTCCGATGCAGCAGGGCGTGGCCGACATCGCGCGCCAATTGTCCGACAAGATCAACACCCAGCTGACGGCCGGCTACGCCATGGACGGCAGCCCGGGCAAGCCGATGTTCGTCTACACGGCGGGCGCGACCAATATGCTCACCATTGCCCCAGGCATGGAACCGACCGGCCTGGCCTTCTCCAGCGACGGTACCCAGGGCGACACCGGCAACCTGCTGAAACTGGTGAACATCAACAGCCAGACCGTCACCGTCACGGGCCTGGGCACCGTGCTGCTGAGCGACGCCGACACCCAGCTGGTCGGCAAGCTCGGCGTGCTCAGCCAGCAGAACCAGGCGGCGCTTGCCACCGCCGAGACCATGCGTACCCACGCGGTCGACGACTGGCAGGCTACGAGCGGCGTCAACCAGGACGAGGAAGCCGTCAACCTCGTCGAATACCAGAACATGTACCAGGCCAACATGAAAGTCATGTCGGTCGCCAATTCCCTGTTCGACGCCACGCTGGCGATGATGGGTTAAGGAGCTATCATGCGCATCGCCACCGCCCAGTACCAATCGAACATGAACAAGTCGCTCCAGCTGAACCAGGAGCGCATGAGCGACCTGACCCAGAAGATGGCGACCGGGAAGCGCATCTCCGTGCCGTCGGACGATCCGGTCGACAGCGTGCGCCTGTCGCGCCTGCAGCGCGAGGAAGCCGCCATCACCCAGTACCGCGACAACATCGCCTCGATCAAGATCCGCCTGTCGAAGAACGAGGGTTATCTCGGCAGCATGGTCAACGACATCTCGGCCGGCCGCGACCAGATCGTCTGGGCGCTCGACGGCAGCAACACGCCGGACGACCTGCGTGCCATGGTCAAGCCGCTCGAAGCCCTGCGCGACGGCCTGCTCTTCAGCGCCAACTCGGTCGACCAGGAGGGCCGCTACGTGTTCTCGGGCACGAACACGGCGACGGCGCCGATCGCCTACAACGCCGCCGCGGCCGCGGGTTCGCGTTACAGCTTCGCCGGCAACACCAACGAACAGCGCGTCGTGGTCGGCAATGGCCTGACCCAGGTCGCGAACGACAACGTGAAGGGCATCGAGAAGCTGCTGAACCGCCTGGATGCGACCATCGCCACCCTCAACGGCGCCAGCCTGAACGTCAACGATCCGGCCACCCGCGCCGTGCTGGAAGATAACCTGACCGGCTTCGACGAGGCGCTCGACCTGGTGTCGGGCAAGATCGCCGTCCTCGGCGGCAAGCAGAACATCCTCGACACGCTCGACGCCAACCATGGTAACGTCAGCCTGTCGAACCAGATGGCCATCACCGACATCGGCCAGCTCGACATGGGCGTCGCCGCAACCGAGCTGAACGGCTATTCGACCGCCCTGCAGGCTACCTACAAGGCGTATGGCCGGATTGGTACGCTGTCCCTGTTCTCTGCCCTGTAATCGATGGACACCACGCTTCGCACCGCATCCACCACGCTTCCAGTCACTACCTCGGTCAACCCGGGTAACGGCGTCGGCCCGGCCAAGACCGTGCCGGCGCCGCTGCGCACCCAGCCGGTCCAGGACGAGGCGCCCGATACCCGCGCCGCCACGCGTCCTGCCGTGCAGGCGCCGCAGCGCCGCAGCCACGCCAACTGGGACAATCGCCTGCAAAGCGACGTCACCAGCGCCCAGCAGGCGCGCGAATACCTCGACCGCGTCGCGGCCCAGCTCGAATCGGTGAAGGCCGCGCTGAGCGCGAAGATCGCCGGCATGAAGAGCGGCGCGCGCGACCTGGAAGCGCGCGCCCGCCAGCTCGGCGCCAGCATCGCCGCCCGTAGCGCGCAAGCCGGCGGCTCGGTCGATGCCCAGCTCGCGTTCTCGGACGGCGAACCGGCGCAGCAGCGCTTCCGCATCCAGGGCCTGGACGTGGCCACGCTGCAGTCGTCCGCGCCCCTCTCGCTCGCCTTTTCGGTCGGCGGCGCCGGCGGTCCGCAGCTGGCGGCCAGCCTGGAACCGGGCATGACGGCGGAAGAGATTTCCACGCGCCTGGACCGCACCCTCGCGCCCTTGGGCGTGCGCGCCGGCCTGGACAAGCAGAACCGCATCGAATTCAGGACGGCCGAAGCCAACTGGCCTGGCGTGCGCGACAGCATCGCCATTTCCGGCCGCGGCCGCGTCGCCACCGAAGCCGTGTCGCCCGACCTCAAGCTGCAGGACCTCGGTACCGGCAACGCCGAAGCGCTGCGCCAGAGCCTGCGCGAAGTGGTGCAGGCCCTGGAGCGCGTGCGCCGCTCGCAGGATGCCGCCAGCGCCGCGCTGAGCGCCGCCACCCTGCGCGCCGCCCAGTCCGAACTGAGCGCCGACGACCTCGCCATTTCGGCCCAGGACTTCGCCACCACCGCCGCCAGCCATGACTACGAGTCGCTGCTGGCGATCACGTCGGCGCTGGTCGGCGTCAGCCGCGAACGCGTGCTGGCCCTGCTCGGCCTGCGCTGAGCGCCCTTCCTCCGCGCCTTTCCTTCTCTATCGCGGCCCGCGCGGCGTCACTGTAATCGTGGTGCCGCGCAGGTCGATGTCGTGCAGCGCGATGCTGCCGAAACTCGGTCCGCTCGTGGCCTGGCCGACGCGGATATTCCTGAACTTGATCTCGCCGATCGTCGTCGGCAGGCGCAGCGTCACCGAGCCGTCCTTGTTGACGACGGCGCTGGACTGCTCCGGATCGTAGGCCACGTCGCTGACCGAGGTCTCGGCATTCAGCAGCCCGGCCAGTGGATTGAACAGCTTCGCCAGTTCGCGCGGCAGGGAAGGCGCAGCATCGGGTGCGTGCGCAGGCAGGTTCGCCGCCGTCAGCGCCGCCATCTGCAGCTGGGCGCGCAGGGCCTGTTCGCGCAGGCGTTCGCTCAGGTTCCCGTCATCGCGGCCCTGCCCCGCCACTTCTCCCAACTCCTCGTCGCTCAGTTCACGCTGGGTGCGTGCGATCGCCACCGCCACGGGCGCCGCGGCCAGCGCCGCATAGGCCTGCAGCGGCGCCAGCAGCGAGGTCGCCAGCGCGGCCGCCAGGCGCAGGTTGCGCTGGCGCCGCATCGCGCGCCCGATCTGCGCCTGCGTGATCAGCTGCATCGCCGCCAGCACCTCGCCGAGGCGCTGGCCGGTGCGGTCCTGCTCGCGGATCGCCTGGTCGAGCTGTTCCTGCGAAATCAGGCGCCGGGCGAGCAGGATCTGCCCGAGGCGCGAGTGCTGGCGCTTGCTCCATTCCATGCCGTGCTCCCTCGATTACTGCGCGGCCGCGGCGCGCAGGCGCAGCCCGATCCTGGTCTGCAGCTCGGTCAGTTTCGGATTGACGCGCGGGCCGTTCGCCCTGGCCACGGCTTCGCCCAGCGCCTTCTGGATGTCCGGCGCCAGCGCGTCGAACTTGGCGCGCACCGGCGACTCCAGGATCGCCGCCAGCTGTTTCAGCTCGTCCTCGCTGAAGCGCTCGGCCAGCAGCGGCGCCACCGTCGTCTTCACCGTCTCGGCGGTACTGGCTTTCACCGCCGGCGCCTCGGCTTCGTAGAACTTCGCCACCTCGGTGCCGATGTCCTTCAGTGCCGCTTCCTGCTTGTCGGGTGCGACCCGGCCCTCCAGCACGACGCGCGCCTGGCGCAGCGATTCGGCGACCGGCCGCTGCAGCATCTGCAGGCCGACCTGCTCGAGCGGCATCTTCGCCAGCACCCGGTCGACCAGGGCCTGCTTGGCCGGGGGCACGGAAGGAACCGCGGCCGGTGCCGCCAAGGCCAGGTTCGAGCTCAGGGCCAGCAGGCCGAATGCGATTCGATACATCGTGACACTCCTTCAGGTTAGTAGGGCTTGGTCCAGGACAGGCCGGCATAGCGCACTTTCAGGTCGCCGGCGATGCTGGTGGCCGCATACGGGTTGTAGATGATGTTGAAGAAGCCGTCGCAGTTCAGGTTGCAGTTGCTGCGCGCCGGGATGTTGTAGCTGCCCTTCATGTAGCTGGCCGCCAGGTTCAATTCGCTGCCGTTGTCGAACTTGTAGCGCAGGCCGACGCTGCGCAGCACCGTGTCCGGCAGCGGCGCCAATAAGCTCATCTTGTCGCCCGGGATCGAACTCTTGCGCGGCTCGTAGCCGGCCCTCAGCGACAACTTCTTCGTCACGTTGAGCTGGGCGCCGAAGCTGTAGTTGACGATGCTTTTAAAGCCCATCGGGAAGGTGGCCTGGTTCGAGTTCGGATGGCCGAACAGGCGCGCCATCTCGAGCAGCTTGATGCTCTGGTCGAACTTGAAGGTCAGCTCGTTCCATTGCGCCCAGTCGGCATACGAGACGTCGGCATTCAGTTGCAGGTAATCGGTGAGCATCAGCTTGGTCCCGATCTGCACCCGCCACGGGAAGGGAATCTGGGCCGTCATGTTGCCGACCTGGAGTTCGGGAATATCGGTCGGCAACGCGGTGATCCCGCCCACGATCGGCCCCAGCAGGGAGCTGTTCAGGCCACGCACGAACTGGCGCAGCATGGGGTCGGCCTGGAAGGCATACTGGCCCGAATAAGTGGTCTTGGTCCCGCCCTGGAACACGGCGCCCAGCGCGAACCATTTTTTCGGCTCCCACAGGATGCCGATGTTGATGGTCGGATCAAACGACGAGTGCATGTCGAAGTCGATGTTCGCCGCCTTCTTGAACGGATTGACCATGCCCTCTTCTCCGCCGCCGCACAGGCCGAAGGTCAACGTGTCGATCAGGTTCGGATTGCCCTCCGGGCAGACGCCGCGCTGCAGGCTGCCGACCGTGCCGAGCAGTTTATTCGGCGCCCGGAAGTCGGTATTGATGGCGAAATTGGCGTAGGCGATCGGCACCGAGACCCCGACCCGCAGCGTGTCGCTGATCTTGTAGCCCATCGCCGGCGACAGGTACACCAGGCGCTGCAGCTGCACCAGGCGGCCGTCGAAGCGGGCAGGATCGTCCGGATCCTCGGTACGGTCCACGCTCATCGCCTGCGACAGGTAGACCATGGTGCCGAAGGTGAAGCGCGAATCTTTCGGGTTCCAGGCGATGCCCAGGCCCGGCACCACCACCGCCGGCAGGCGCGCCTTCGGAATGCCGATGAAAGGCAGCGCCATCGCCTGGCGCACCGGACCGCTGCTCTTGCCGTTGATCGGATCGTCTTTGAAGCCGCCGATGTCGATATCGGGCGCGCTGGTGAAGGTATTGCGGTTGCGGATCGAGGCGCCAAACAGGGTGTCGATGTGGTTGATGCCGTTCAGGCGCGCCAGTCCCGCCGGGTTGAAGTGGATCGATTCGATGCCGGGCGGGTCGGCCGTCACCGCGTTCCCGAGCGACATCGCGACCGGGCTGGTGACCAGGTTCTCGGTCACGCCGCCCAAAGCTGCAGGCGCGGCGCCGGCCAAGGCAAGCAGCAGCGGCAGGGACGAGCGGCGCATGATCAGAAGGCCAGCGGCAGGCCGAGGCTGACCACCATGTTTGGCGCCGATGCCGTCAGGCCGGCGCCCACGGTCAGGTTGACGGTGGTCTTGGGCGAGACGCGGTAGCCGGCGCCGATCGAGAGCACACCGGCCGTCTGGGTTGCGGTGCGCACGCTGCGCCCGCCATCGAAGGTGAGTTTCGAGCGCGCCGAGATCGACTCCTGGAACGAGAACGAGGTCGTGATCTTGTACGACAGCGCGAACGCGAAGCCCATGCCGAAGCCGATACTGGCGCCCGGATCGACCTGGCGCAGCAGCGCGCCGTTGATGTTCTGGGTCAGGTGCTTGGCCGGCAGGCTGTAGCCGGCGTTGAAGGAGGCGAACAGGGCCACCGGATCGGCGATCTTGGTCGCGTTCAAACCGAGGTTGATGCTGTTCACGCCCGAGCCGGTGGCCAGGCCCTTGGCCGCATCGACCTTGTAGGGGCTCTTGCCGCTGGCGATGCGCGCCCCGCCGGTGAAGGTGACGGTGGCATCGTCGCGGCGCGTCTCGAAAGGCTGCCAGCGTACGCCCAGGCCGATGTCGCCGATGGTGTGCGAGGTGCCGGAATAGCCGCCCGAATCGGACCAGCGGCTCACCAGAGGCAGCGTCAGGCTGGCGGTGAGATTGTTGCGCAGGCCGTAGTCGGCGAGGAAGGTATTCGTGATCGTGTGCGAGCTGGTGTTCTCGATCGAGAACAGGGTCGCGGTGCCCGAAGACAGGTCGGCGTTGATCTTTTCCTGGCCGATGTAGGTGTGGCTCAGGTCGTAGTTGACCTGGAATTTTCCCTTGCGCAGCAGCGAATACTGCTTGTCGACCGCGGTCAGCGTGTCCTTCAGCAGCGTCGCCTGGTCGGCATCGCCCTCCTTCTTTGCGAGCGCATCGCGCACGGCGGCGTCGGAGGCGTTCTGCGGCGTGGTGGATGCCGGCGAGGGCTGCTGCTGGGCCAAGACGGAGGTACTCGCGAACAGTGCAAGGGAAGCCAAGGCGGCGAGCAAACGGACGATCTTCATGAGGTTCCTTGTTTCGTGAATCGGTTCGGGATTACTGCCTGTGGATGGAGACGCCGCCCACGCCGTTGAACAGGCGCTCCATCTGCAGCTGGCTGTCGAGGGGGCGCAGCAAGGCGCGGTCGCGGATGCGGTCCATGTCGGTCACGCCCAGCTCGTGGTCCGACAGGGCCAGCTTGTCGAGCGCCGGCTGGTCCTTGCGCGGATAGGCCATGAACAGGGTGTTGCGGTCCCACAGCGTGGCGAATTCCGCAACCGGGAAAGTGATGTTGCCGGCAGAGGGATCGGCCAGGAACACGAGCCCGTCGCGCACGCCGCGCAGCACCACGAAGTGCTTGAAGCCGGCGTAGTCGATCGGGACGATGGCCGGGTGCTCGAGGGTCAGCAAATCGCTCATCTCGGCATGAAAGCCCGCGCTCTGCACGCCGAGCGAAGCCAGGTAGCGCTTCATGTCGAGCAGCGAAAAGCCGCGCCGCTCGATGATCTTGTCCTTCTCGCCGTGGGCCATCATCCCTTCCATCGACTGCTGCTCGGTGACGTCGATGCCGAGGTAAAAGTTCAGGATCGTGACCAGCGCGGCCGAACCGCAGCTGTAGTCGTAGGCCTGGCGCACGATGTGGCGGTACTTGAGTTCGGAGAAGGGTTCCATGCGCAGCGCCTGGGGGCCGGCACCGGGCACGCCGAGCGTGGCCGGCATGTCGAACTGGTCGGCCGGACGGTCGCTGGCGGGATGTTTCGAGACGACGCCGGCGCCGCCCAGGAGGGCTGCCAGCACGCCCAGCAGAATGATGAACATCGTGTCTCCCCGGGGGACGGATCGTGCCGCCCCTCCCTTTTTTACGCCTGCCGCCGGCCTATTGCAGGGCTGCGGCGCCACGCTTTCAAGTCGAAGTCAACGTGGCATTTTTGCTACGTTTCTTGCAAACATTTTTATATTTTGGGTGCATGGAGGCAATTGCGGTGTTATAAAACGCTATCGTTTTTATAAAAAAGCGCTCATTCGCGCGGAGACGGAAGATGGAGACATGGGACAGGGTCAGCAGTGCGCTGGGCGTGCGGCCGGTCGTGAGCGCCGAGCTGGCCGGCGTGCCGCTGCGGGCTGAACGCTACATCTTCCAGCTCAGCCAGTGCGAAGTGCCGCCGCTCGATTCGATGGTGCTGGCCTGCCACCTGGGCGGCTCGCGCGCCACGGTGGGCCGTACCCGGGCGCGCTCCTTCGATTTCATACCCAGCTCCACCGCCGTGTTCCAGCCCGGCTTCGCCAGCCACTGGGTGTTCGCCGGCGCGATCGACATGGCGATGTTCCACTTCCCCGACGCCGGCCACGACATGGTGCGCAAACTCCAGCGGCTGCTGGCCGAACGCGGCAAGTCGGCCCTGTTCGCCGACCCGCTGGTGAATGCCAGCGCGGCCCAGCTGCTGGGCGAAGTGGCGCGCAGTCCCGCGCCCGACCGCGGCTTTCTCGACCGGGTCGGCGCCCTGATGATCGAGCAGGCCTGCCGCGTGCTGGAGGGCACGGCCGGGCGCCACGCCCCGCCCGACGCCCTGCAGCTGGGACGCATGCATGCCGTGCTGGACTGGATTGCGGACAACCTCTCGAACGAACTCTCGAACGCCGAGCTGGCCGAACGGGCCGGCGTCTCGGAATCGCATTTCCGCCGCGTGTTCCTGGAAGCGATGGGCATGACGCCGCACCGCTACGTGCTGCGCCTGCGTCTCGAACGGGTGCACGAACTGCTCACCCGCACCAGTTTTTCGATCGCCCGTATTGCAGCGCAATGCGGCTTCAACAGCCAGAGCCACATGACCAGCTGCTTTGCCGCGGCCTACGGCATCACCCCGGCGCGCGCCCGCCAGCAAGCCCGTCTCTAATCAACTGGCATGGTCCGATGCCCCTCGAACATGACTGATTCCGCCCGAAAATGATCGTTTTTTGATAAAGACGAGAGCATTTTCCAAAGCCGGCGCCTTCACCCCGGACACATAATAAAAAACCAGCATCTGGCGTTCGACCAGACCCTTCACCGGAGACAAGCGATGAGTATGGACAAGCAGGCGCGCGGCCGGCCGCGCAGGCAGGCGTGAACTACCTTTCCACGGCCGACGTGGTGCAGCGCATCAAGGCCTGCCTCGCCGCCGACGGCTTCGACGTGTCGACCCTGTTCGCGCGCGCCGGCCTGGCCCACCTGGAAAGCGGCAGCGCACGCGCCAGCGACCTGCTCGCCCTGTCCGACCAGTTCAGCCTCCTGTGGGAAGCCCTCGCTATCGTCACGGGCGACCCGCTGCTGGGCTTCCGGGTCTGCGCCACCGATCCGCTAAGCTGGCTCGGCGTGCTCGGCCACCTGATGCTGGCTTCGCCCACGCTGAAAGGCGCGGCCGGCAACCTGATGCGCTACATGCCGCTGGTGACGCCGATCGTCCATGCCACCATCGAACCGGTCCAGGGCCGCACCCGGCTCGGCCTGCACCTGGTCGGCGGCGCGCGCTTGGTGCCGCCGCAGCGCTACGACTTCACCTGGAACCTGCTGCTCGCCACCGTGCGCTTCGTTGCCGGCCGCCCCGACCTGCGCCCGGTTGCCGTCGACTATGCCTTCCCGCCGCCGTCCTCCACCGCCCCGTACGCCGAACGCTTCGGCTGCCCGGTGCGCTTCGGCGCGCCCGCCAACGCGCTCGAATTCGACGACGCCGACATCGCCGCGCCGATCCCGACGGCCAATCCGCTGGCCGCCGAAGGCCTGTTCCGCCTGCTCGACGAACGCCTCGCCCAGGCAGAACGCAGCAGCGTCGCCGGGCGCGTGCGCGACCTGCTGCCGGGCATGATCGAGCGCGGCGGTGCCCTGCGCGAAGCGGTCGCGCGGCGCCTCCTGATCAGCGAGCGCACGCTGCAGCGGCGCCTGGCCGACGAAGGCACCGACTTCTCGACCCTGGTCGACGAAGTACGCCGCGACATCGCGCGCCAGTACCTCGGCAGCGAAGGCATCAGCCTGAAAAGCCTCAGCTACAAGCTGGGCTTCTCCGACCACAGCGCCTTCCACCGCGCCTGCCTGCGCTGGTTCGGCAAGGCGCCCGGCGAATTCCAGCAAAGCGGCAAGCTCAGTTCGCTCAGTGCGACCACAGGCGCAGTTGCCCCGTCATCCTCATCTCGCCGTCCAGGCTGAAGCGACCCAGGCTGTTGGTCACCGGCGCCTGCGGATCGGCCTGCACGCTGAGCGACTCGAAACCGAGATCGGTGAAGCGCGTCAGCGCCGGCAGGCCGATCGCCATGTATTCCTGGCCGCCCGCGCTGGTCTTTGCCGACAGGCTCAGGCCCACCATCTGCACCACGCCACTGACATTCTTGAAAACGGTATAGGTCGTTTTTTCCTGCACTTCATGTGCGATGTAGAGGCGGCTGTCGAGCGCTACGCCGTCCGCACCCGGCTGGTTCAGTTCGAGGCGCATGGCGAAGCTGATCCCGTCTGCGCCGCGCACCTGCGCCAGGTCGCCATCTTCGAGCGGCACCGGACCCGCCTGGGCGCAAGCGCAGCAAGCCCACAGCAGCATGGACAGGGCGCGCGCCTTCATGGACGGAAGCGCACGTCGAGGTAGTTCAACTGGATGCTCCCGATGCGCGAGGCACCCAGGTCGACGTTACCTGTGGGGCTACGGAATGCGATGTTCTCGATCTGCAGCGTGCCCTGGGGCGCGCCCTCGGGTCCGGCCCAGCCGATACCCACGTGCAGGCTGGCCTGGCCTTCTGCATCGGTACGCGCCTGGAACAGGCCCGGCTGATTCGTGACGTCGGCCAGGCGCCACGGTCCCGCCGGCGCGCCATCGGCGCCGCGCGCGCCGATGTGCACGCCGCTCAGGATCATGCTGCTTTCCCCCTGGCGCAGCGCCAGGCTGCCGATGCTGCTGCGCAGGCCAATGCCGAAGGCCAGGCCCTGGTCCACCTGCGGCGTGCTCCATTCGAAGCCGCCGCCGTAGTACACGAGATCCTTCAGCTCCACCGTGCCGACATTGACGTCCCGGCCATCGGCCTGCACGCCGAGCACGAAGCTGGCTTGCCAGGCTTCGTGGCCGGCGGCGTTCTCCGGCATCGACAGGCGCATGATGTCCGCGCGGCCCGCGCTGCCCTTGACGATGTCGAAGCGGTAGGGATCGGCGAAACCGTCCGGATTGTCCGAGCGCGAGGCCGTCAGATCGCCGAAGCTGAAGCTGCCGCTGCCATCGCCCGTGTGATAGCGCAGCGTGGCGCTGCCCTTCAGCGAGAAGTCGGATAAATTAAAACTCATGCCGTCGCGCCCGGCGACCTGCGCCAGCGCGCTGTCGTCCATCGGCTCGACGGCGGTCGCGAGCAGCGGCGCGCACAGCAGCATGGCCATCGCCCGCTTCAACGGCCGCTCCCGACGTTCGGCGGCATCAAGGCCTCCAGGTTCAGGGCCTGCAGGCGGTCGCGCCAGTTCATCCAGATCCCGACCTGGGCCGGCGTGAGCGCCGGCATGCCTTCAGCGGTCGGGAATTGCACCGGGGTTTTCAGGATCGAGATCCAGAAATCGCGGCTCGGGCCGTTCGCGTCGCCCGCCTTGATGGCGCCGATCTGGGCCAGCTGGGCTGCGCAGCCGGCGCAGCTGCCGTCCCAGCGCTTGCCGCCGCCGGGGTCGTTGTTGCTGTCGATGACGCCGGCGGCGCCGGCATCCACGCGCAGCGATCCGGACAGCGAGGCGATGCGGGTGCCGATCTCGCCCGAGATGCCGTCGAAGCCCAGGCGCATGCCGACCGCTTCGCGCTGGCCGTTCACCTCCTGGAACACGAATTCGAAATACGGATTGGTGACCTGCACCAGGCGCCGGGCGTCGCCCGCGTCGCTGCGGCCGAATTGCAGGGCGTGGATATCGATGTCGGCGCCGGTGCCGTTGCGCGCGGCGTAGGCGTATTCGCCCAGGCGCAGCTTGTACAGGTTGGCGTTGAGGGTGACGTCCGCATCCAGGCTGATGCGGGTGAAATCGAAGCCGTTCAGGCTGGTGTTGGCGACCGTGAACAGGCCTTGTCCGCTGACGCTTGCGAGTTCGGTTTCCGACAGCGGACGCAGTTGCGCCGACGCGCTGCCGATGCAGCACAGGGCAAACAGCAAGAACAGGCGGCGCAGGACCGCATGCAAGGGATGGTTCATCGGCTTGGCACCCGCGATGACGAAGGAAAGACGGACGGCGCGTCCCCGGAGGACACGCCGCCTTGGACTACCCGGAAATTAGTGCGCCCAGATGTAGACCGTGGTGCCTTGCAGGCGGATGTCGTTCATTGCCATCTTGCCGTAGGAAGCCGAGGAGCCGCCCATCGAGATCGCGTCGACCGACATGTTCAGCTTGTGGCCGGCGCCCACTTCGATTTTCGGGATGGCGATCTTGACGACGTCGCCGCCGCCGTAGAAGGCGGCCAGGGCGGCGCCCTGGGCTGCGGCTTCAGGGGTCTGGCCCATGGCCTGTGGCGCGGTCACGCCCAGCACGCTGCCGAACACGTCGGCCTTGAAGCTGGCTTCGTTGATCACGTCCAGCGTGGCGGCGATGGTGCCGGTGAAGGCGATGTTCTTGAAGCTGACCGAGGCGTTTTCGGTGGTGTTGGTGTAGGTGAAGTCACCGATGTGGATGTTCAGGTCGGCAGCGATCGACACGCCGTCCTGGCCGGACACGCGCGACAGGTCGGCGTCGGCGATCGGCTTCATGGCCGATGCGTAGGTGGCGACGGAGGACAGAGCGGCGACGATGGCCAGTTTTTTCAGCAGTTTCATTGAGATCTCCATAATTTTTATACTGAGTCGAAGGAAGACTTTGCGTTCCCGACACGATCCGCCCTCGCCCGCGCCTGGCTTGTGGCCGACCGGTGCTGACCTCGGGAGCACATTTCTCTTAATCAGGAATTAATTAAGAGTAATCATCGTACAACTCTGCTAATAAAAACTGCATCGTTTTGTCTTGGCTCAAGAAGCCAAATCGATGGCTTCATGAGCCATGCAGCGGAGATGGCTGGCGCTCGCCGATCTGCTGGCGCCACATTGCGTAGTACAGTCCGCGCGCCTCCAGCAGCTGCGCATGCGTGCCGCTCTCGACGATGCCCCCCTTCTCCAGCACGAAGATGGTATCGGCGTGCATCACGGTCGAGAGCCGGTGCGCGATCAGGATCGTCATCTGGGCCGCGCGGCTGGAAATGGCGCGCACCGTGTTCGTGATCTGCTCCTCGGTGATCGAATCGAGCGCCGAAGTCGCCTCGTCGAAAATCAGCAGGGCCGGCTGGCGCACCAGGGCACGCGCGATCGACAATCTCTGCTTCTCGCCGCCCGAGAGCTTCATGCCGCGCTCGCCGATCACGGTGTCCAGGCCGTCGGGCGAGCGTTCCAGCAGGTAGGCGCAGGAAGCCTGGTGCATCGCCACCACGATTTCCTCGTCGGTGGCGTCGGTCTTCACGAAACGGATGTTGTCGCGGATGGTGCCCGCGAACAGGTAGGTCTCCTGCGTGACGAAACCGATCTGCCGGCGCACCCGGTTGTAGCGCAGGTCGGTCGTGCGCACGCCGTTGTACGAGACCTCGCCGCTCGCCGGGGTGTACAGCCCGACCAGCAGTTTCACCAGGGTCGACTTGCCGGAACCCGAAGGCCCGACGAAGGCCACGGTCTGCCCCAGCGTGGCCGCGAACGAGACCCCGGCCAGCGCATCTTCCGGCGCACCCTTGTGGCGGAAACGGACGGCGTCGAAGCGCAGCTCGGTGAGCGGCCCGATCTCGACGGGATTGGGCGGCCGGCGCTCGACCGGCTTGTCCATCAGGTTCTTAAAATTCAGCAGCGACGCCTCGGCTTCGCGGTGCGCCAGGATGATGTTGCCCAGCTCCTGCAGCGGCGCAAAGATCGACACCGAGATGAACTGCATTGCGATCAGTTCTCCGGTGGAGAGCACGTCGCGAAAGATCAGCCACAGCAGTGCGAACAGGATCGCCAGCTTCAGCAGGCTCAGCGTGGAACCCTGCAGGAAGGACAGCAGGCGGATCCGTTTGACCTTTTCCATTTCCAGCGCGAAGATCGCGTCGGTCTGGCTGCGCAGGCGGCGGATCTCGGGAAAGGTCAGGCCCAGGCTTTTGATGAGCTCGATGTTCCGGAGCGACTCGGTGATGAAGCCCGAGTTGCGGTTGGTTTCGCGCACGATCGAGCGCTGCTGGGTCTTGATCTCGCGGCTGAGCAAACCTGTCAGTCCGCCCAGCACCAGCACGCCGACCAGGAATACGGGCACCAGCAGCCAGTGTTTCGTCACCGCATACCACGCCAGGAAGCTGACGCCGACCAGGGCCGCGAAAGCGGTGTTGATGAAGGTATTGATCAGGCGCTCGCTGTCCGCCCTCACCTTCTGCAGCAAGGAAAGCATCTCGCCGCTGCGCAAGTCCTCGAATTCCTGGAACTTCAGCCGCATCAGGTGGCGCAGGCCGTCATTGAAAATCGCCACGCCCAGCTTCTGCACGACCAGGCGCGTCACGTATTCCTGCAAGGCCTTTGCCAGGCGCGACAGCACGGCGACCAGCACAGCGAGGCCGAGCAGGCGCATCACGTACGGCATGGGATCGGCGTCGCCCGCGTGGCGCAGCGTCACGTGGTCGATGATGCGCCCAAAAATGATCGGGTCGACCAGCGCCAGTACCTGGGCGATGCCGGCAAAGACCAAGGCCAGCAGGGCCAGGCGCCAGTGGGGTTGCAGGTAAGTCCAGAGGATGCGCATGAGGGCATCTTAGCAATCCGGGCGGATCTTCCGCACACGGATGAGCCTGGGAGCCGGGACGTAAAAAACCGCTGCCCGCATTCGCATGCGGTGACAGCGGTTTTTCAAGAAAGCGGAGTTGAACTCCGCATTTTCATTACGCTTCGCGCGAGGCCTTCTTGCGCTCGTGCTCTTTCAGGTAGCGCTTGCGCAGGCGGATCGACTTCGGCGTGATCTCGACCAGTTCGTCGTCCTCGATGAACTCGACGGCGTATTCGAGCGACATCTGGATCGGCGGCACCAGACGCACGGCTTCGTCGGTACCCGACGAACGCACGTTGGTCAGCTGCTTGCCCTTGATCGGGTT
>Ga0308160_10003294_pt1 | contig 18338 bp, 19 predicted proteins | sample PhyFR1_FD_201036 | JGI IMG/M metagenome (GOLD analysis project Ga0308160, IMG submission 201036) | Phyllosphere microbial communities from UC Gill Tract Community Farm, Albany, California, United States - DLSLF.R1 | ecosystem: Host-associated > Plants > Phyllosphere > Unclassified | place: USA...
CGGGCCGAGGGCTGTCGCCGGGCGCTTAGCCGAGCGGCATGCTTGCCCGGGGTGGGATAGGGTTGGTTGTTCAGGACGGCCGGGCTAGAGTTGGGGTCGGGCCGCCGGAGGAAAGGTGAAAGGGAGTCGAGGGGTGAGGCGTGGGGGTGGTGTTGGATGAGCGGAAAAGAAATACGCAGATGGCCGGTGAGGGACCCGTCTACTGCTGCTGTTGCTGCTGGCGACCGCCGCCGCCACCGTTGTTGTCGCCTCGCCGGCCGCCGCCCTGCCCCTGCTGGCCCTGACCCTGACCGCCGCGGGGGTTCTGCCTGCGCTGCTGGCCGCGGCTCTGCTCCTGCTGGCGCTGGCGCTGCTCCTCCTGCTGCGCCTGCTGGAGCATCTGCTGGCCGCCGGCATCGAGGATGGCCGACGGCGCGACGTAGAGCCGGGCGTCGATAACGGCCGGGACCGGCTGGATCTCGGTCCCGAGCTCCTGCTCGATCCGGTACAGGTTGAAGCGGTCCTCGTACGTGAGGAGGTTGATGGCGAGACCGAGGTGGCCAAACCGGCCCGATCGGCCGATCCGGTGCAGGTACGTCTCGGCCGTCTTTGGAAAGTCAAAGTTGATGACGACATTGACGGCCTGGATGTCGATGCCCCGCGTGAGCAGGTCCGAGCAGACGAGGTTGCGGCAGACGCCCTGCCGGAAGTCGTGGAAGACGCGGTTCCGGTGGGCCTGGAGCATCTTTGCGTGCGAGTAGAAGCACGAGTAGCCAAGCTCGGTGATCTTTTTGGCCAGGAGCTCGACCCGGTTGGTCGAGTTGCAGAAGATGATCGACTGGTTGATTTGGAGCTGCGAATGGGGAGAGCGGCAGGAGGGATCAGCGTCCCGTCTGACCGCGGAGAACGCCAGCGACGGGCTAAGAAAATCACCTTGGAGAAGAGGGTGTTGAGGCAGTGGACCTTTTGGCGCTCCTCGACAAAGGCGTAGTACTGCGTGACACCTCGGAGGGTGAGCTCCTCCATCAGGTTGATCTCGTACGGCTCGACCATGTGCTTCTCCTGAAGACGGCAGCAACAGCGAAGGAGAAGAGGGTGGTTCAGCATGCCGCCCTCTTCGAAATGCGCGCTCCATGACGCGGCGCACCTTGAAGTCCTTGACGATGATGGGGAACGTGGCCGAGAAGAGCGAGACCTGGCGCTGGGCCGGGCAGAAGCCGAGCAGCTGCTCCATGACGGGCTGGAACTCTGGGCTCAGCAGCTTGTCGGCCTCGTCCATGACAAAGGTCGCGCACTCGCTCAGGTCGGCGACGCCCTTGCCGGCGAGGTCGAGGATCCGGCCGGGCGTGCCGACGAGTACGTGGACCGGCTCAGCCAGGCGCATGATGTCGTCCTTGAGCGTCGTCCCGCCCGTCGTGACCATGACGTTGATGCCGAGGTGCTTGCCGAGCGTCTTGGTCACCTGCGACGTCTGGAGCGCAAGCTCCCGCGTCGGCACGAGCAGCAGAGCCTGGATCTTGGGCCGCTTCGGGTTGAGCTTCTGGAGCGTCGGGATGATGAAGGCCGCCGTCTTGCCGGTGCCGTTCTTGGCCTGACGGGGGCGAGCCGCAGTGGAGCGCACATGGCCAGAGCAAAGGGTAGAGATGGGGACAAGATCAGCAGACTGCCTACTTTGGCGAAAGACGTCGGTCGGCGCCAGGACAGGCACGTACCCGGGCGAGGACGTCCCGTCCGGTGAGCGCGACCGGGATCGCTTCCTCCTGGATCGGACTTGGCTTCTCAAAGCCGGCCTCGAAGATGCCCATCAGGAGTTCGCGCTTGAGGCCATAGTCCTCGAAGTCGCCGCCTTTGGTGTTGAGGACGTCCTGGCGTGTGGGCGGCGGCGGGCGGGAGCAAGGGCGGAGGGAGAGGGGGGTCGGCCGAGAAGGTCAGCTAACCGAAAGGACGGCGTCCGAGCCAACACCGCAAGGAGATACGGGACCGACCTCAGTCTGAGGACGCTCGTCGCGTTTGGGGAGGTTGAGCTGGGCCTTCCAGTCAGATGCGGGCGCCGGAGGTGGGCTAGGGCGGCGACGAGGATGCAGCTCAGGTCAGCCTCTGCCTCAGCCTAGAATCTAGTCAACCTCCTGCCGAGAGGTCGATCGCTCGGCCTTGTCGAAGCCAGCAACGGCCGGGACGCACCTTGTTGATGTCGAGGCCATGGTGGGTCGAGTGGCGGGCCAAGAGAGCTAAAGGTGCGGCGGCGGCGACGGCGGCGAAGGAGGAGGGCAGGCGAGCGAGATGCGGGTGCGCGCGCGAGAGGGCAGAGGGCCGGGAGGACGAGTGGGTGCTGGGGTATGGATTGACGAGCTGTGCTCAGAGGAGGCGTTTGGGGGTCGAGATGGAGGATTGGCCGCGCTAGTATGTCGTGTCGGGCGGGCGGCGAGAGGAGCTGGTCGAGGAAAGATGGTCGAGGGCGGGCGGGCGGGCGAGTGCGAGCGCGCGAGGAGAGAGAAGGAGACGAGCGACAGCGGCGAACTCGCCGTTTGGGCTGCCTTTCCCCAAACGGGTTTCCTCCTTACCCCGCCGCTGACGCCCTCGCCCTCGCTCTCTCTCCCCGCCAGCCTCAACCCTGCGACCGCCCTGACCTCTCGCCCCCGGACCCGCTCCCTCCCTCCCTCGCTAGCCATGTCGCGACCCATCTCGGCCTCGGCCTTTGGCTCGCTCCCGGCCCAGGCGTCGTCTTCGCTGGCCGGCTCGACCAGCAATGGCGGCAGCAGCAGCGGCTCGCAAGCCGGCTCGTCGCAGCCGTCCAACACCGGGCCCAAGCCGCTCTCGGCCCTGCCCCTGCACCTCCGGCGGTCGTCGTCTTCCGGCGGCGGGCCCAAGCCGCTCAGCGGCGCCGGGGGCGGACCGAAAGGAACCCCAGCGCAGACGACGCCGAAGCTTGCACTTCCGGCACGGACGTCCAAGTCGGCCAAGAAGCTCGTCTTCCTGCCCGAGGACGTCCAGTCGCAGCCCCTCCCGGCCGCCGCAGCCCGGGCGGCCGCTCTCGCCGCCCAGTCGGGCATGACTGCCCCTGCTTACCAGCATCGGCCTCGGCCTCATCGGTCCGAGGGCGGCGGTGGAGGAGGAGGGGGTGGCGAGGAAGGTGGCCGGTCCGAGGCCGAGCGCATGAACAAGGAGGAGCGCGAGCGCAGCGGCCTCGGCCGGCTCACCGCCTACGCGACGGCCGAGGGCTACCGGTTGAGGACGCTCGCCGCCTTCTTGAAACGCGAGCACAATGCCGAGGTCCGTCAGTTTGACGAGGCCCTCTATGCAGTGTACGTTGCTTGCCCCGTCCGCTCGTCCGCAGACATGGCCACCGCAGAGGTTCTGACTCCCGCTTTCCCTTGCGCCTTGGCCTGGCCAGCTACACGCTCCCGCTCCTCCCTGGCTATAACCCGGCCGTCAACGTCCGATCTTCGCTGGCAGTCACCTCGCCTGGCGGGGGGTCCATCATCCACGCGATGGAGCACGCCGAGGAGCGTGGCTACGAGGGCTCGTACTTCCCGCTCGAGGAGGCCGAGGGCGAGAACGGCCAGGCCTCGTCCCAGCAGCAGCAGGAGCAGCAACAGCAGGGCGGCGCCGAGAGCGAGCGACCAAAACTCGACATGGAGAGCAACTCGATCCCAGACCTGCCGGTCGAGTCCGACTCGTCTGCCGCGCCAGTGCTGCTCCCGTCGCCGACGACTGCCCTCGAAGACGAGGCAGCTTCGACAGCGGCCGCGGCGTCCGAATCGCTCTCGACCTCGCCCGAAGCCGCGTCGTCCTCGACGCCCCTCCTGCTCTCGCCCGACCTCTCGCCGTTCCCCAGCGACCCGCCGCCGCCGCCAGCGCATCCGCTCCCGACGCTGAGTGCCGCGAGCAAGGCGCCCAAGCTCGCCGAGGCCCTCTTCTTCGACTACGGCGTCTCGGTCTTCTTTGGCTTTACCGAGCAGCAGGAGCGCCAGGTGCTCGAGGATTGCGAACAGGCCGACGGCTGCTGGGTCGGCGCCGTCGGCGAGCCCGGCGATAGCGCTGATGAGCGCGGTTGGGAGATGGAGGAGTGCCACTTCGAGTACGACCCGACGGTCGCCTACCCGCGCATCTTCAACGGTTCGGCCGCCACCTCTTTGCCCTCCAAGCCAAAGCCAAGGACAGTTCGCTGATCCTGCTCTTCCCTAACCACCGGACAGACATGTTTACCTTCAAGTCGCCTTCGCACCTGCTCAAGCTCTCGCTCTCGCACGCGCTCGCCCAGTCGACCAAGCTCTCGGTCTACGAGACGGCCGTCCAGTCGACGACGGCCTCGGCCTCGTACATCCCGAAAGAGCTCGCCATGACGGGCACGCTCAAGCTCGATCGCAAGGACGCCGTTAAGCTCACCGGCAGGCTCTTCAAGCTCCGGGTCGAGGTCAACCTCGTCTCCAACGTCCTCGGTACGCTCTCCCGCCCTCTATACACCTGATGCTGCTACAGCATCCAAGCTGACCGACCTCCCGCCCATCTTGCAGACACGCCCGAGCTCTTCTGGTCGGAAGCCTCGCTCAAGCCGCTGTACGACGCGATCCGCGAGTACCTCGAGATTGACGCCCGCGTCGTCGTCCTCAACGAGCGGCTCGGCGTCGTCGGAGACCTGCTCGACATGATCCACCAGCATGTCGACGAGGCCGGCATGCGGACCGTCACGTGGATCGTCATCTGGCTCATTGTCGTCGCCTGCTGCGTCGAGGCCGGCGAGGTTCGTCCTTCCCTCTCTCACTCTCCGCCGCGGACCTGCGGGCAAACGAGCGCTGATCCGCTCCATGGACTCGCAGATCCTCGCCCGGCTCGTCGTCCACGCGACAAAGGTGAACGACGCCTCAGTCCCGCGTCTCCTGAGCAGCAGCAGCGGCGTCCTCGGCCAGACGACGCTTGGGCGTTTCCTTCGCCGCTAGACACGTCGCAGACCAGACGAGCACGACCCTGCTGGAAGCTGCAGGAGCAGAGGGAGGGGGGATCGGAGGAGATGGATTTTACGACCTTTTACGACCTTACAAACGTCGCCGGCGCCGACCAGGCGCGGCCGGTCGCCTATCCGACGCCGCTCGCCCCTCTTGTCCGTCGCTCTCCTTTCTTCTGCCGGCATACCTCCGGCCCCTGTCCTTCGCGGGTCGGTCTCCCGGTGACGCTTTTCCCCGAGTCCCCCCTTCACCTACGAGCCCCTTTCATCCGCGCCTCGTCGCCAGACGCCCTCCCCTCCTGTCCCACTCGAGCTGATCCCCTTTCGTCCTCCTCCTGTCGCCCTGACAGGGGCGATCGGCCGACCGGCCTCTTGGAGAGGATCAGAACAACGAGCGGGGCGGAGGGAAGGCGGCATGACGCGTGCCGGCGAAACGAGGGCGATGGCTGGGAGAAGGCGGTCACTGACCTCGTTTGCTCGCCTTCCATTCGAACCACCACCTCGCTCGAGCTCGCAACCTAGTTCTTCACGGCTTCTGCTATTCGGCTTCTCGCACGCTCGCTCTTCGGCTCGTACGTCTCCCGCCCTCCTCCGGAAGGCACAACCTAGCCGATGACTGACGCCCTTCCGTTCGCCGCGACCGACAGCCCCTTTTGCACGATCGTTGCCGGTCTCTTCCCGCCAGCAGCTCTGAGAGGCGTCGCATCCGTCGAAGGTGAGTGCTCAGTGCCCTGCGTTCGCCTCCTCTCTCCGATGCTGAGACTCTTGCACCTTTTGCAGACACCATGTCGACCCGTCCCAGGCTTCCGGCGTCAACCGCCCGTCCCATCGACCTCGTCATCCACGCGCGGCATCGACGGTACTCGAGCAGCAGCTCGAGCGACGACTCAAGCGGAGAGGACATCCCTGCCTCGCTTCCGAGGCCTCCTCGCCGGCTTGAGCAGTCGACGCTTAGCCCCGACCTACCCCGGAGGTCGAACGACTCGGCTTCGCGTCTCACGCCAGTCAGCCCGCCTCGGCACCCGAACAACTTGCACCTCTCGGAGCCGAGTAGCATCGGCCTCCCGCCGCCCTTGCCTTCGCTCTTGCCTTCGACCTTGCCGTCGCTCTTGCCGTCGCCCTTCCGGCCGTCTGCTTCGACAGTCAGCGGTGGCGAGGCTCCTCCGCTCAGACACACGAGGTCGGCCTACCTTCGTCCGCAGACACGCGCACGCAGCGGTTCGACCGCTCCGTCGCCAGCGGCGTCCGACAGCGGCCGGTCCTCGCTGTCGAGGCAAGAGGACGAGCGCTCATCCAGTGTTGGGCCGGATTCAAAGTCAACCTGGCCGCTCGCTCGCGTCGCTGCGACGTCAGTCATCTACTATGGCGAGGCGGACGACGACAACGACGTGGACCTGACGGATCATTTGGCGACGATGCCCCTCGATCTCGCGTCGCCTACGACCGCCAACGCGACTGCCAGCCTCAGCAAGAAGCGCAGCCCGCTCTTTGGCAGCCGACTGCTCAAAAAGAAGTCGTCGCTGCCAGCTTTACGCGGGCTCGTCTGGTCGCCTCTCAAGGTGACAGAACCGGCGCCTCTAGACAAGGCGCCCGTCGTCCTAACGGCGGCCGACCTGACGCCTCCGGCTCCAGCCCGACCTCGCTGCTACACGACGACGAGCGACAGCCAGTGCCCGTCCGCCGTCTTGACTCGACCTCGGCACGAGGAATTCGCTGATCTCAGGCAGTCGCCCTTGCCGACAAGAGCACGCATCCCGCTCGTCGGACGTGCGGCGTCAGACCCTCTTCTCCTCACCGGCCCATCTGCCGCCGCTCGATGGAACGCCTCTGCCTCCGCTTCTACGGTCAGGCCCTCATGCTCAGCAAGCTCGATCCACGTCGAGCCCATGTCGGCGACGAGCTTATTGACGCACTCGCTCTTGAACCTACCGGACAATCGATCGCGACTCGCAACGCCGCTCCTGCACACTCGACTGCTGTCGAACGAGGGCACGCCGGTGCGCTCTGCATCCTCGACAACATCGTCCTGCGCATCCTCCGTCCTGGCGACACCTCTGGCTGGGCCCAGCAATGCCAACTCGCACGATACATCACCTGCAAACCGGACGTCCCCAAGCCTGCTGCAGGCCAGGCTTGCGTCGACGAGGAAGCTCCAGCGCATCCTCGGCATCGAGGCTCCCGACGTCGGCCAGTACACTGACTTGATCCCGGCGTCACCGTCGTCGCCCGAGCCGTCACATCGGCCCCTCTCATCCGCCTTCGAGTACGAGGATGAGCTCGACCTCGCCATCGACGGGGCGTCGGCCGAGAAGGACGAGCCGCCACAACTCTTCCTCAAGAGGGAGACGGTCGACTTTGCGCAAACGCTGCTCAGGCTCGGCGACGCCGAGTACGCCTGGGCCGACGAAGTCGACCGCGGCCCCGAATTATGCCTCGCCGACGCACCGTCCAACGACCAGGCGACCCCGACGACTCGCAACTACATCCGACCCCTGACGGTCGACTCCTTCTTCTCGCCACCCACGGCGCTCACGCCTGTCCAGCTAGAGCTTGACTCGCCTCTCACTCTCGCGCTCGCTTTCCCACTGCCCCCAGCGCTGCCGCCATCGCGCCAATGGTCGGCGCTTGTCTCGCGTCGCCCATCGACATCGCGCCAACTCAGTCGCTCGCAGTCGTACAAGCGACCAGCTCACGCATCTCTTGCTGGCCAGAACCTCTCGGTCCCGACGTCCCCATCGTCGTCGGCGCTGCTCTCGCCCCTCAGTCGGCGGTCAAGCGCGCGCAAGGTCATCAAGAAGCAGAAGTCGGCATCGGCCCTCAAGGAGTCGGTCCGATGGGCGACCCGGTCTTCGTCGGTCGTCGTCGTCGTTCGCCCGACGGCCGAGGAGCAGGCCGCACGCGAGAGCAGCGAGACGATGGGCTTCCTTACAGTGAATGGGCAGACGTCGCGTTGTGTTTCTCGACCGAACGATCGACCGAGCCTGACCGCCGATGCTCGTTCTCCTCCTCCCTCCTCCTCCTCCTCCTCCTCCTCCTACTCGCCAGCCGACGTCAGACCCTCGGCCGGTCTTTGTGCGCGCGCACGAGTCGTACGGCTCGACGATCGGCTCCGACGGCCATGGCCCAGGAGCGCCCTGAGGATCAAGCACGCCCTAGATTGAGCACACGTCTTCATGCGACTCATCGCGCGCGATCTGAACTCGACATCCCTCCTTTAGCAGGGGCCCTTCTCTCCGCCCTGCCCTGTTGAGCCAGATGCGCATGGCCTTCATGTGCATCTCCCCGCCACTAAACGTCCCATGCGGGCGAAGCTCGGGACGTCGCTCGTATCCCTGACCTTTGCGTTAACCTCCCGGTCCACATGTGCCCTCGCAGTCTACGGCCGGCCCTCGGACTCGGTTGCGAGCGAGCGCGCGCATACGTCAAGGCCCGTATGTCAGCAGGGATCACCCTTCCTTTCTCGCCGCGCTCAGCAGTTGCGTGTTCGAAGAAGCAGCTCGTACGAGCGAGTCCGGAGGTCGGAAGGCGCCGGACGCTCCGGCGTTGCGTGTGCTTGGCGCGCCCTCACGTCGAGCGTGGATCGGAGGGGCGACAGCCGTCGAGGAGTCGTCCGTCTCCACGCGTCCGAGAGACCGACCGACGGCCCCGATAGCGCGCACTCCGCCCATCGCCATCGGGACGGTCGAGCTCCCTCGCTTTGCTGTATGGATTGGAGTGAGTTTCCTCGACCTGATCAGCGGTATCGGACGGCCGCCGTCTGTCGGAGACGATGGATCGAAGCGGGTCAGAGCGCCCGTCGATGCTCGCAGACAGAAGCGCTGCACGTCGGCTGGCAGTCGACTGCTCGCAGTACGCGAGGGTCAGCGCGACAAGGTCCTGCGACAACAGACGCCGAAACGCGTCCTGCGACGACCGTGTGCGTCGGGAGAGTCCGGATGGTGTCGACGATGGCCCACCGCGTCGAAGGCTACGGCTAGGCGTGTCAGTCGGCCCGTGGGGGGTTGGAGCCGACGACAGACCCGACCGCCCAACCCGGCAGTCTGGTCGGCGGACGGGGGAGGTGAAAGGCAGCGAAGACGCCACCCCCTCCGAGGTCGAGCGAATCAAAGGGGGAGAGCAGGGTCGTGCGGGCCAGAGAAGCCGACGTTGCGGCACGCCGGCTTGCCAAAGGTCGAATTCGTCAGCGCCTCGCGTGATCCAAGCAGCCGGGTCGGCCTGCTGCCGGGCGGCCTGCGCTGGCTAGTCTCTCTCTCCCCTGCCGCTCTTCCTTTCCGACGCGTTGGGTCGTCGGCAACTACTGCCTGCTGCTAGCGCCCCTCGTTCAAATACTCTATGCACGCGAAGGTAGCCGAATGACTACCCATCGTGGCAGAAAAGGGCAGCTAGTCGAGAAAAGGCAGGAGGACAGACCGGCTCATGCCCAGCGTGGACCGGCTTGCCGCGCTTGCAAGTCCTTAGGCCCGACGACCGCGGTGTTTGGCTCTCGACGGCTCGACGACAATCTCTCTCCCCCCCTGTCGAGGCCCCCCCTTCATGAGGCGTTCTTCGGAGGGAGGCGGACGAGGCGTCGGCGTCCGTCTCGCTGCCTGCTTGCGGGGAAAGGTCCGAGTGCTCGCTCATCAATTCGACCGGGACCCACCGAAGCAAGTCAGAAGCAGCAGCAGCAGCCCCGTCTGACGAGCGTCGCTGCCCTTCTTTGCCCAGCAGACGATATGGGCTCACTCTGTCGAAAGCTCCGCGACCCTCCGTCGGTCCTGGCCTGTCCACGCGCGCGCGCCGAGGCGAAGGCCGCCGACTGGAGTGTCTGAAAGCGTCCTGCGCGGCCGCCGCTGCCATCGCCAACCGCTCGGGCCAGCGACCTCTCTCCCTCTCTTCTCGACCTCGGCTGAGACCAAAGCAAAAGCCAGGAAGGGGGGCGTTCCCCTCCTTCCCGGAGAAACTCTGATCCCCGCCCAACGACGACTACTCGCCCGTGCGCTGCCGCAGAGAGGTGAGGCGGCCGCCTGCCGTCTGCACGGGCGCCGCTTGAGAGAGGGCCGGCGCCGTCGATCCAGCCGGCCGTTCCGCCGCGGGCGCGCGCACAAGGTTTCGATGTCGTCCGCCCGTCCCCTCGTCTCCCCTCACCGCTCGCCTCGTGCGCCGACCCCGGGTCCAAGCCCCAACCAAATCAACACACCCCGTCCCTCGCACGGGCAGACGAGAGGGGCTGGGTGGGGCGCGAACCGAGAGAGAGCACGAGCGCGAAAGAGAAGAGCGCGCGCCCGCCCCGAAGGTTGACCTCGGCCGGCTCACCCTTGCTCTCTCCCTCCTTCTCTCCCTCTCCCTTTCCTTCTCCGCCTACCTAGACCTGCTCCCCTCGGCCCGACCGTCTCTGCCCTCGACGAGCGCCCCTCTCGCCGGCCGTCCCGCAAAGAAACAGACGCCGACGTCGGCCAACGCCCGGCTCGCCCTCTCAACCCGCAGTCTCGGCTGCCCCGCTCCGATCTGGCCGCATCCGCCGACCCCCTCCCTTCCCGTCGACCGGTCCCTCCCTCCTTACTGTCGCAACGGCCGGCGACCGACCACCCCGCTCGCTCCTCCGCGCTCAGCCGACGGTAGGTCGCGCTCTCATCTGGCGGAGCGACGCCGCCGGCCTGCTCGTGTGCCGAGCACGGCAGACTTCGGCGCTCCGGCATCTTGCTTCCGCAACCGTCTCCTCGGGTTGCTGACGCCCTTGCCTCTTGCTTGCCGCTCCCTTCCTCGGCCCTCGTCAGGACCGGTCAACGCCCAGACCGATTCCCTTGCCAGCCTCGGACGCAGCAGCTATCCGACTCGCCCTTGACGACCCGCCTGCCCCCCGTTTCCAACATCACGGCACGATCCCGACTGCTGTCCGATGTCATCCGTCTCGCCGACGTCGTCGCCGGCCCCAGGCAGGGCGCCCGATGAGCCCTGTCCCCTGCCGTTCATCGCTTCGACCGCCGGCTCCGCTGCCGCGCCACCAGCCTCCGCCGGCCCATCCTTATCCTCCCACTGGGACGGCCAGGCGCCCTCGGCGTACCCGTCCGGCCCCTCGTCCTCTGGCGTTTATTCGAGCCAACACCCGCACGACCAGCAGCCGGCGCTCGTCCGTTTCCTTCCCATCGCTCAGCCGGGCAACGGCCCGCAAGAGGCGCTCGACCGCATGCGCGAGCTTGCCCGACAGGCCGAGCGCCGACCGACAAACGACCCGACGGCCGGCGTCGTCGTCTCGAGCGCAAAGTACACGACGAGCGCCGACGTTCGCGGCTACATCCCCGTCCTCGAGTTTCCCCTCGGCGAGCAGTGCGTCCTGCAGCGACTAGCCCGAAGGAGTCGACGCCGAGCGCTGATAATCCTCGTGTGCCACTGCATAGGGTCCTCATGATCGACAGCGAGAACGGTCTCGTCCACTGGACGAGCATCTGGAAGCTGCTCGGCAACTCAAAGGGTACGTCTCGATCGCCACTTCTCCTCTCGGAGCGTCCGTTGACGAATGGCCGCCCGGCGCCGGCTCCGACAGCCGACATGGTCCGCCTGGTCGAGATGCAGCCCGAGGTCGGCATCCTGCTCAAGAAGGTCCGCGGCGGCTACCTCAAGATCCAGGGCACCTGGCTGCCTTATGACGTGCGTCCTGCTATCCTGCGTGCGCTTCTTACTCCGTTCTGATCAAGCTGGTCGCCGCTTCAGATTGCGCTCAACCTTTCGCGCCGCGTCGCGTACCCGATCCGGCACGACCTCGTTCCCCTCTTCGGGTGCGCATCTTGACCTTCCATAGACGCTCGACCGCCTGACTGACCAGCTGCGCCATCCACCTCGGTCTCTCAGCGCCGACTTTCCCGCATCATGCATCGTGCCGTCGCAACCGGGCTTCGGCCAGATCACCCTCGCCGCGCCCGGCACGTCGACCCGACGAGGGCGGCAGAAGCGAGCGGTGCCCGCCCCGGCCGAGGCTCGACGCGCTCCCTCGTCTCCTCGCGGACCGGCGGCAGCTCACCCGCCTCCGACGGCGCACTACCGTCACGGCAACGACCGCTCGATGATCAGCTCCGGTCCCGTCCGCTACAATGGCCCGATGGAGGGCTCGGCGCGCTACTCGCCTTATGGAGGCTACAGCGCCCCCCTGCCCGCCCAGCAGCCCGCTCAAGCCGGCCTTTTTCCTTTTCCGAGTCATCACCAGCCGCCGCCGCCGCCCGCCCAGATGCAGATGCCACCCAGCGCGACGACGATGTACCCGGAAACGTCGGCCCGCTACTACCCTCCGCCGCCGCCGCCGACCGCCGCAGCCGAGCACCCAACGGCCCTCGGCGCATATCGCTTCCCACCGCTGCAGGCTGCGCCGCAGCCGTACCCACCGCTCTCGTCGAACCTTCGATCGCCGGGAAGGGCAACGAGCTTTGCCGAACGCCGACCCTCGCTCCAGATTGCGACCGGCCAGGCGCCGAGCGCCTTCTCCATCACGCAACTGCTCGACGGCGACACGCCGCCCGACACGCCCTTCAGCCTGCCGCTCCCGCTCGTCGGCGCGAAGTTTGCCTCGCCCATCTCGGGCGACCAGCACCAGCTCTCGGTCCTCGACGGCGCGGCCGTGCCCAGGCGGGGCTCGCAGCAGTTCAAGCGGCTGCTCGGCGATCGGGATGACTGGACGCCGCCTGCGACGGGCTCGAGCGGCCCGCAGATGGGCTACTTCCGCCGCGACTCGCTTCCTTCGCCGCTTCGAACGACGCTGCCTGGCCTGTCGCTGTCGGACCGCCGCGGGCCTTCGCCTCCTTCGAGCGGCATCCATGTGCTGAGCGCCCGGTCGGCCAACCACCGACTGCCGCTCGTCGAGGCCGAGCGCGACGACGACGGGCTCTCGGCTCACTCGTCCGGCGTCTCGTCGCCGCGGACGGCCGGCGGCTCGCCCGATCCGGTCGTGATACGGACTCATTCAAGGGATGACACCGACGACCGCTCGCGCCAGGGCAGCTTCACCTCGACCCTCGGCGTCTACCTCGGCCCGTCGGACGGCGTCGGCCGCTCGTGGCCTGCCGGCAAGCCGGTTCTGGACTCATCGGCCCGCTTCCCCTCGATCCTTTCGACGGCTGGCGCCGGTCCGCCCTCTTTCCCGACCTCCAGCTCCTACGCGCCCGTCTCGAAGGTCGACGACGCTCGGCGCCATTCCGCCTCGGAGCAGCTCCAGGCGTCGACGTCTGCGCGGCCGCAGCTCGATGCCTTCTCGTCCGAGCGATCGTCGTTCGCGAGCCAGTCCTCCCTCCCAGCATTGATCCCGCGGAGCCCGCTCCGGCCGTGGTAGACAAGGTGCTCTCTTCGAGATTCCTTGCCCCTCGTCCGCTCGCCTTGCGACCGGCTGTACATCGCCCCGCCTCCAATTGCTTCAACGCCTGCTTTGCGCCTCTCCTCCATCTCGCGGATTGTAGACCGCCTGTCCTTGTCCTCTCGCCCCCGACTCTGTCCATCATCTCGCCTGCCCGGGCGCCCCTGTCGGTCGTCCCGGCTGTCTCCGTTGCAACCCTACCCGCGCTCATCCCCTGTCCATTCACGCTCCCCTGCTCTTCCGCCCGCCCTAAATTTGCACACTAGGTTCGCACCTCTACCTTAATGATCTGTTTAGCCTTGCAGCGCCTTCGTCCGATGTAAGCCGATCGTTTGGAGTGACAGGGCATGGGATCACGAGAAGCTCAGAAGCGTTCCATCCACGCGACGTCGAGGCCCATCGAATGCCGGGCCGCAGGCGGGAAGGCGCCGTTGTGCCGCTGCAGCTCGGCTGCAAGCCGATCGATGACTGCGGCGGGGTACGAGAGCGTCTCGGCCGTCTGAGTCGGAAACGTGGCCGGAAGAGCTCTTAATATGGGGGCGCACGCTTGCGTCAGACGGAGCAGCAGAACAACCGGGCGGGAGCGGGACGACACTGACGGTGGCTGTGATACGCTACTGAGATGAGCGTAGAGGACCTTAGCAGCGCGCGTCGGAGCGACCGACGGTGACGCCTCGGCTTCGGGTGTTGAGGTCACCGAGACAGACGTGTTGAAGAGCCAGATCTGCCGGTATGACGGTCGGCCAGGGCGTTAGTATGGCAAGACCGTTCGGGCGGGTCAAACGGGACGTACCAGCAGCTGCGGCCTGCCTTCTGCCTCCTCGGCCTCGAGGATGAAGTGGTACGATCGATGCGAATCGGCGAGCTCAAGGAGGTCCTGGCAGATAAACGCCAAGAAGGGCGGCGGCGGCTGGTCCGGCAGCCGGATTGCATACTTATGCAGCTTGATCGTCGACGACGGCTCGGTCGGATGGGGTTGCAGCGAGCGTCGGCCGATCGGTGCGTTGCAGGACGAGCAGACGAGGGGCTGCCAAAGTTCGGTCTGTCAGGGGGTGCGGAGGTCGTTGTTAGTCCATGCCACCGCGCCTGAGAAGAAGCCAGAGGAAACGAGAGGGCTGTGTCTTCTCGTGTAGCCCCTGGTCAAGGATCTCGGACGACCAAGGGTTGTTTCGAGAGGACGAGGGATTTGCTGTCGGACACTGTTATCAACCGCAGCGAGCACGCCCCCTTGTTTAGGGGGAGGCGTGCCCCGCCCCACAACCTGCTTCATCGTGCGACTCGACGCTCGAGCGATCGCGGACGGCCGACTCCTACGAGGGTTCCGGCCGGCGTGGTCGCTCGAGACGCCAGAGCCAGGCGACGAGCAGAGTGAGAGGCCACCCATGGAGTTCGGTGGCGGTCTTCTTTTGGTCCGTAGAGGAGAGAGAGAGGAGACGAAGGACCGAAATCAGAGAAGCGGACGCACCTCGCCGCCCGGCCGCGGCAGCCAGCTCTGCGGGACCATGAGCGACTCCTTCAGCATGAAGTACGTCCCGCCGATAAGGACCTCGCTCCGCTGGGGCCAAAAGACGCCGCCGGCGCCCTCGCTACCGAGGTCGAGCTTCATCTCGTCGTGGCAGAGCCAGCTGCCGATGAGCTCCTCCCAGTGCTCCGAGGGGAGGCCGCTGTAGTCGGCCGGCTGGACGGCCGTGCAGTCAACTAGCGAGGCGTCGCACGTCGCGCACTGCAGGCAGCGAGGGAGGATTGACGCCAGGCTGTCGGCCGAGTAGGCGACCGAGGCGCGATCGTTGGCGTCGTCGTTTTCGACCGCCTGAGCAGACGCTTGCAATCGGAACGAGTAGGTGTTGGCCAACGACGGCTGGACGAGCAGTTCGGTCTGCGGCTGGACCTCGGTCGGGAGTAACAGGCGGAGCGGTGCCGCCGTCGAGTTGGAAGGGACAAGGATCGCCGTCCGAGCATCGTCGGCCGATACGCCGAGGTGAAAGTCGCCGCCCTCGGGGACATAGAGCGAGACCTGGACGATGCGGATGTTGCGCTGGAACTCGGCAACGTACGAGACGCCCTTGCGCACCGATGGGCTGAACGAGCGACCGCTCCGCCGGCGTACTGGCGGACAAGATTTCGGGTCGGGCGTCAGATTCATCCCATCGTAAGCGAGTACAAGCGAAGCGAGCGGGGTCGAAGTGTGCGTGTGAGAAGCCGGTCAAGATCCTTGGGGACGAGCCGGCGTCCTCCGAAGGAGCTGTCATGTGAGGCGTGACGGAGAGGTGGAGCAGGAATGGGCGGGGACGGCGTGCGATCAATCGGAGGAGGTCTTACCCTCTTCGTCGGCGGGCGATCCGGTGCGGTTGACGAGACGGGCATAGCCGTCCTTGAGGCTGCTGCGTCGTGCGGAGGCGGCCGACCCGGATAGACGCTTGACGTCAGGCGTCGAGATCGTCCGCGGCGACGGCGAATGACTGGGGTTGACCGCTCTCGATGAGCTGGAGGCCGCCTGGCTGTCTGTTGGAGCCCAGCAGGAGGAGACGGTGTCAGTACCGGAGCTTCCTTAGCGTCAAGGGGTGCGCTTGGGTCGAAGGCACACCTTCTTGAATGAACTGGTCAACCGTGAGCAAGTCGGACGCCTCCCTCGAGCCCCGGCTCGCCGTCCAGTCCTGGTCATCAAGCCGGCCAGCGTCGTTCCGATCCGCCAAGGTATCCATGAAGGCGCTCCGCCGGCGGGCCTCGGCGCTCGCAAACTGGTCCGGGTCGACCGGCGCCGAGTCCTGGCCGTCGATCCGCCGGCCGTGGGCCTTCTCGATCCGCTGCCAGATCTCGTGCAGCTCAGCCTCGTCGCCGGCGGCCGTCTCGGTCGCTTCGGCCCGAGCCTCGCCCTTGCTGCCGACGGTCGCGTACTGGTCGTCCATCCGACCGCGGCCGACGAGCCGGGCAAGCTCGAGCTCAGAGGCCTTGCCCTCGCCGAGGGCGACGCGCTGGTTGTCGAGCTGGGGCGCGACGACATTGAGTCGGTCAATCGCATCCGACAGGTGAGTGAAGTCTTGCCGTCGCTTCTCCGTCAGCAGCGAGACGCCAGACGGGTGGAAGTCGTCGTCGTCGTCGTTGTCTCCGGCGACGGCGTCCGAGCGCGAGGTAGGGAGCCTGGCCTCGTCCGTGCCCGCAGCGGTTGTAGCGTGCTCCTGGTAGTCTGGCACGGGCAGATCCTCGTCCGTGTAGGACGGCGGGTGGTGGTGCTCATTGAGCGATGAGACACGGTCGTCGGCGGACCGAGCTTCGTCGGCAAAGGGATTCCTAGGGGTCGGGGCCAAGGGCTGCTGTCGCCGTCAAAGGGAAGCGACGGGAGCGCGTTAGTCGTCGGGCTCCCTCTAATGGACAGGGCAGCGGGCGGTGGGCGGACGGCTCACCTACCTCCCTGAGCTCCGAGCGCCGCTCGACCGGTCCACTGCCGGCCTCCTCTTGACTGCCCGACCGGTTGCGGAGGGCGACGAGCTCGTCGACGGGGAAGGCGCTCGGGGCGCCGGCGCCCAGCCGGTCATCGAGATCGACGCGCTCGCCGCCGTCGCGAGATCGTTCGAGCGTGGCCATCGTCGCGCGATCCTGCGCTTGTCGAATACGTGGCCGTGTAGCAGGAGCGAGGCTGTGAGAGAGCGAGGTGACTGTGATGATAGCGAGAGCGACGGCGGCTCTGACCTGACTGTCGGCCGGCCGGCTGGCGCGTCGACTGGGCGGCGGCGCACGAGCCTGCACCGCTTCGGCAGACGGCCGCGACGGCCGCCGCCATAAAGCGTCGGTCGTCTTTTCAGCCCTCGTCCCTAGAAACGCCCAACGACCCCTTGCCTGCCGCCACCTCTCCTCTCGCCCGTGCTGACCTGCACTTGGTCAGTCATTCGCTCCTATAGTGCTCGTTTGCTGCGACTGTGCTGACCCCGCCCTCTCCCTCTTCGCTCTGCAGCTCCTGCTCTGAACCTCCCCTCCTGCTGCTGACCTAGCCCCGTCGTTGGCGGCCTCGACCCCTCAATTCGACACGACGACAACCGGCCGCCACCCTACCCTTCCCTTCCCCCACCGCACACCTCACTTTAATGCTCGCGTGCTACCCCGTGCCGTCGACCATTCATTCAGTGTGCGAATAACGACCCCATCTTTTCTCCCTCGGACCCGTGTCTCACGGGCTCCGAGCGAGGAAGGACTCCCGTTATTTGCCGATCCGCTCAACCTCCACAGCGGTGAGCTTCACAGGCAGGAAACAAGCTCGCTCGACCTCTCGGTATCATCTCTTCTCGTCGTCGACCGTACGGCTTTCGACGAGACCTCGGCGCTGCCGCGCGGACTGGCTCAGTCTCGCGGCCGGCGCACCGACAGGTCCTTCTCTTTTCTCTCCCTCCTCCCCACCACCCATCCTCCTCGTGCTCCGATACACTCTGGCTTGTGGCTTCTCAGCGCCACTCTTAGCCTATTTACCGAAGAGCCAGAACAACGTTGCCATTACTCACCGGCCCCTCCATCATCCAAAGAGGGTCTGGTCCTTTAAAGCTCGGATCGACATCTACTATCTATGCTTCTATCCTCAAACTGCCTAGCTCCGACGTCAGCCCTGTGCAACGTCTCCTTGGGATCGCAGCAGGAGCTGCTCCCTGCTCTCTCTCGTTCGCCAGTCAGGTCGAGCTACTCGCGCGTGCCGCCTCTACGCCCATCAGCCGCTTTTCGTCGACGGCAGCCAAGACGCAAGCTGCTCGGGCACTCCTGCCGACGCTTGCCGTGCCCTTGTCGTCGTCGTCGTATTCTCCTGTCGACGAATCGTCATGCTCGAGCTGCCTGCTGGCCTCAGCCACGGTGGCGCTCCTGCTGCTGTCTCACGCTCACGCGCGCCAGCGCTCCGAACCCCCGACGTCAACCCTCGCAGCAGCACCCTCCCCCTCCCCCTTACTCTTCCAACCATCCAGAACCCCTTTAGCATCCAGCCGGAACCCGACAAGCTTCCTCAGAACGCCTGCTTGGTGATCCGATCCAGCCATCGCTCTCTTTTCGCTCAGTCGCACGGCGTTTCCTTCCAGCTCGTCGGCTCGCCCCGACCCTTGACCCCTGCTGGCGCCCGGGACGACCTCG
>Ga0308160_10003295_pt1 | contig 18336 bp, 9 predicted proteins | sample PhyFR1_FD_201036 | JGI IMG/M metagenome (GOLD analysis project Ga0308160, IMG submission 201036) | Phyllosphere microbial communities from UC Gill Tract Community Farm, Albany, California, United States - DLSLF.R1 | ecosystem: Host-associated > Plants > Phyllosphere > Unclassified | place: USA...
TACAAGGAAGCCATCAAGATCAAGGCTGCCAATGTCCCGAAATTTAAGGCTGGTAAAGCACTGAAAGATGCAGTAAACTAATGCCTCTTCTGCGCTGACACGCAGATGAGAGTAGTACCAAGTATTTCGTGGAGCGGTAGTTCAGTTGGTTAGAATACCGGCCTGTCACGCCGGGGGTCGCGGGTTCGAGCCCCGTCCGCTCCGCCACGAATACACAAGATTTTGGAGCGGTAGTTCAGTTGGTTAGAATACCGGCCTGTCACGCCGGGGGTCGCGGGTTCGAGCCCCGTCCGCTCCGCCAGAATGTAGTAGCAGGAGTGTTCCCCCTGCGGGGAACACGGATTGGGGATCGAAGGGAATCGCTTGCAAGCGATTCCGCGGCCTGCAGAATGTAGGCGAGCCCCGTCCGCTCCGCCAGAATGTGAGAGAAGTGTCGCCCTTTCAGGCGCGGCTGAAGAAAAGGCGAACCGTTGTTCGCCTTTTTTTTCGCCTTTCTCGTAGCTTTTTTGTAATGCATCTTCAACCTTGATTGGCTGACCATGTTTGAATTTATCCGTAAGCACCAGCGCCTCATGCAGATCCTGTTGGCCCTGCTGATCGTGCCTTCCTTCGTTCTGGTCGGCGTCAGCGGCTACCAGGACCGTGGCGGCGCCGCAGATGGTGTGGCGACCGTGGACGGGAAAAAGATCACCCAGCAGGAATGGGAAAATGCCCAGCGCCGCCAGATCGAGCAGGCGCGCCAGATGATGGGCGCCCAGTTCGACCAGAAACTGTTCGACACCCCGGAAGCGAAGCAGGCCATCCTCGATAACCTGGTGGCCGAACGCGCCATCAACGCCGAAGTCGCGCGCACCAACCTGACCGTCAGCGACAGCGTGCTGATCAAGGCGATCTCGGACATCCAGCAGTTCCGCAAGCCGGACGGCAGCTTCGACAAGGAAGGCTATTATGCCGCGCTGGCCGCCCAGGGCATGACCGAGCCGCAGTTCAATGCCCGCATGCGCCACGACATGGCGGTGCAGCAGCTGGTCGGCTCGATCCAGCAGACCGCCTTCGCGCCGCGCACCGTGTCGAACCGCCTGTCGGACATCAACGACCAGGAACGCGAAGTCCAGGAACTGGTGTTCCCGGCCGCGAACTTCACCGCCCAGGTGAAGGTCACCGACGACATGCTGAAGGCCTATTACGACAAGAACGCGGCCCTGTTCCAGGTGCCGGAAACCGTCAAGGCCGAATACGTCGTGTTCAACGCCGACGCCGTCGAGAAGCAGGTGACCGTCTCGGACGCCGAAATCGCCGACGCCTACAACAAGAACAAGGCACGCTTCCTGACCCCGGAAAAGCGTAACGCCAGCCACATCCTGATCAACGCCAAGGCCGACGCCAAGCCGGCCGAAGACGCCGCCGCCAAGGCCAGGGCGCAAGCCATCCTGGACGAGCTGCGCAAGAACCCGGCCGACTTCGCGAAAGTCGCCAAGGCCCAGTCGCAGGATCCGGGCTCGGCCGAGCTGGGCGGCGATCTCGGCACGATCGAGAAGGGCGTGTTCGTGAAACCGGTCGAAGACGCGATCTACGGCCTGAAGGAAGGCGAGATGAGCGGCCTGGTGCGGTCGGAATTCGGTTACCACATCATCAAGGTGACCAAGGTGACGCCGGCCGTGCAGAAGACCCTGGAAGAAGCCAAGCCGGAAATCGCGGCCGAGCTGAAGAAGACCAAGATGTCGTCCAAGTACTCGGAACTGGCCGAGACCTTCTCGAACACCGTCTACGAACAGGCGGACAGCCTGAAGCCGGTGGCCGACAAGCTGGGCCTGACCATCGAGACCGCCGACGGCCTGACCCGTACGCCGAACCCGGCGCTGGGCAGCTCGCCGGTCAACAACGAGAAGTTCCTGAAGGCGATCTTCTCGAACGACGCGCTGACCAACAAGCGCAACACCGAAGCCGTCGAAGTGGCCCCGAGCACCCTGGTGGCGGGCCGTGTGGTGAGCTTCAAGCCGGCCTCGAAGCGTCCGTTCGAGGAAGTCAAAGGCCTCATCGTCCAGCGCGTGACCCAGGAGGAAGCCACCCGCCTGGCACGCCAGGCCGGCGAAGCCAAGCTGGCCGCCGCCAGGGCCTCGGGCGATGCCGCTGGTTTCGGCGACGTCAAGGTGGTGTCGCGCACCAGGCAGCCGACCATCAACGAGACCGCCGCGCTGGCCGTCCTGAAGGCCGACACCAGCAAGCTGCCGGCCTACGTCGGCGTCGAGCTGCCGGGCCAGGGCTATGGCGTGTACCGCATCGTCAAGGTATCGCAGCCGGCCCAGCCGGACACCGCACGCCGCCAGCAGGAAGCGGCGCAGATCGCCAGCGCGGTTGGCGGCGGCGAGACCTATGGCTTCGTCGAGGCGCTGAAGCACAAGGCCAAGGCCAAGATCAACGTCAAGCCGGCGGATCTGGGTGTGAAGCAGGAACAGTAAGCAGCAAGCCGAAACTGGAAAGCCCGGTCCGCGCAAGCGGCCCGGGCTTTTTTCATTGTGGTCGCTGCTTTATTCGAGCGTGCCGCGCTCCAGGAGCGACAGGTAACGGCGGAACGAGGCCGCCACTGCTGCCTGGCCGCCTGGCGTGATCTCTGCATCCCAGAATGCGCCGTAGACGGCGTCGAACCCGAACGGCGCCAGCCGCGCTTCCATGCGGCGCACCGTGCTTGCGGGCAGCGGCAGGTAGTTCGGATAACTCCACATGAAGGACACGTGGCGGCGGTCGGCGGCCACCTGCAGGATGTCGCCGCTGAGCAGCGCGCCGCGGCCGTCCGCGCCGGCGGGCCAGTGCAGTACCGTCCCGCCGTCGAAATGCCCGCCGAGGCGCACCAGGTGCAGATTCCCCGGCACCTCATCGAGGACCCTGGTATCGCCGGACCAGAAGCGGAGCAGCGGATCGGGGCGCATCACCCATTCGCGATCGTCCTCGTGCAGCCACACCGGGCAATCGAAGGCGCGCGCCCATTCCACCATCGTCGTGTAGTAATGCGGGTGCGAGATGGCGACCGCGGCCAGGCCGCCGAGGGCTTCGATGATGTCGATCGTGGCGTCGTCGAGCAGGGTGAGGCAGTCCCACAGCACGTTGCCGCCGGGCGTGCGCAGCAGCAGGGCGCGCTGGCCGATGCCGACCTTCGGCTGGGTGGTGAGGGCGTACAGGTCCGGCGCCAGGCGCCGGTAATAGTTATGGTGGCCGCGCCGCAGTCCGGCCAGCGTGGTCCAGTGCTGGCCGCCGGCGGGGACGTACTGGCGGCTGTCGCTGCAGATGCTGCACGCGGGCGGCGGCTGGTCCGCCGGCGCGTATTGGGTACCGCAGGTGGTGCAGATGAACCCGTCCATGGGCGGCTCCGGTGCCTGGCGTCGAAAGCTGCATCTTACGGCGCCAGGCGCGGCGCGGGCGCACAGGTGGCCTGCGGTGGGGCGATCAGGCGCCGTGCAGGCGGCGTGCCGCGGCCAGGAAGTCGTCGTCGCCGATGTCGGCCAGCTCCAGCACCTCGGCCTGCGGGTACTGCACGAAGTTGCGGTCGATCGAACGCAGATAGGCCGGATCGTAATGCTGCACCAGCAGCTGGTCGACCAGTTCCGGCATCCGTCCCGCGTTCGCCATCCCGTGCCAGGCATCGATGGTCGCATGCCCGTGCAGCTGCACCAGGTGATCCAGCTGCGCGTTCAGGGCCGCCGGATTGGCGGAGAAATGCTCATAGTCTTCCATCAGCAGGCGCACCCGGTTCGGGCGCGACAGCTGCAGTGCGATGCAGGGCGAGGCGCGCATGCGCTCCATCACCGCATCCGGCACGCGCAGGTTGCCGACCTTCTTGCTTTCCGACTCCACGAACACCGGACGCGCCGGATCGAAGCGCCGCAGCTTTTCCCAAACCTGCGTCTCGAAAGCTTTCTGGCTCGGCTGCGGTTCGTTCGGCAGGTGGCCCAGCACCGAGCCGCGGTGGGCGGCCAGCTGCTCGAGGTCGAGCACCTGGGCGCCGATCGAATCCAGCACCTGCAGCAGGCGGCTCTTGCCGCTGCCGGTCGTGCCGCAGACCACGCGGAAGTCGAGATTGCAGGGCTGCTCCAGCGCACCGGCGACGTGCGCGCGGAAGGCCTTGTAGCCGCCGTCGAGCTGCACCACCGGCCAGCCGATCTTGGCGAAGATCAGGGCCATCGAACCGCTGCGGTTGCCGCCGCGCCAGCAGTAGACCAGCGGCTTCCAGTCGCGCGGCTTGTCGGCGAACAGCGTCTCGACCGCACGCGCGATGTTCCTGGCAACCAGCGGTGCGCCGACGCGCTTGGCTTCGAACGAACCGACCTGTTTATAGGTGGTGCCGACCAGGATGCGCTCGGCGTCGTTGAGCACCGGGCAATTGATGGCGCCCGGGATGTGGTCGAGCGCGAACTCGGACTCGCTGCGCGCGTCGATGATGGTGTCGAAGGTGTCCAGCGTGGGCAGGATGGTCTCGAAGTTCAGGACTGCAGGGTATTTCATTGATTGTTATTCTTTGATCAGCGGCGCGAATTGCGGCCAGATGTTGTTGAGGATGGTCGGATGGGCGGTCGCCAGCGGGTGCAGGCGGTCGGCCTGGAAATTGGCGGGCTCCTGGGCCACCCCGTCGAGCATGAAGGGCACCAGCGGCACCTTCAGCTGGCTGGACAGTTCCTTGTACATGCCGGCGAAGCGTTCGGTGTAGGTGCGTCCATAGTTCGGCGGCATGCGCATGCCGACCAGCAGGACCTTGGCCTGGTTCTTCTGCGCCAGCGCAATCATGGTGCGCAGATTGTCTTCGGCGGCATTCACCGGCAGGCCGCGCAGGCCGTCGTTGGCGCCCAGTTCCAGCACCACCAGGTTCGGCTTGTGCTGCTGCAGCAGCGCCGGCAGGCGGGTGCGGCCGCCGCTGGTGGTCTCGCCGCTGATGCTGGCGTTGACGATGCGGGCATCGATCTTCTGCGACTTCAGGCGCTGTTCCAGCAGCGCGACCCAGCCGCTGCCGCGCGCCAGGCCGTATTCGGCCGACAGGCTGTCGCCCACCACCAGTACGGTTTTTGGTGCAGAATAGGCGCTCCCCGACGCCGCCAGCGCAAAGGCCGCGACGGCACCTGCAGACAATTTTTTGAGACGAGCAAGCATGCGTGATATTCCCGAGGCTACAAATGGTGACAGCGTAAAAGTGAGTACTGCGTTGCATGCCGCGTCGGACAAGCGTCCGGCGATCGAAGTCATCGGCCTGTCGAAACGGGTGGCGGACGCCAGCGGCGAACTCACCATCCTGCATGACGTCGATTTTACCGTGCAAGCGGCAGAGACGCTTGCCCTGGTAGGCGCTTCGGGTTCCGGCAAGTCGACGCTGCTCGGCCTGCTGGCCGGCCTCGACACCCCGTCCACCGGCAAGGTGCTGCTGGATGGCACCGATATCTTTGCCCTCGACGAAGACGGCCGCGCCGCCTTCCGCAAGGCCAAGCTCGGCTTCGTGTTCCAGTCGTTCCAGCTGCTGGCGCACCTGAACGCCGTCGAAAACGTGATGCTGCCGCTGGAACTGCGCGGCGACGCCGATGCGCGCGACAAGGCCGAAGCGATGCTGGGCCGCGTCGGCCTCGGCAGCCGCCTGCGCCACTATCCGAAATACCTGTCCGGCGGCGAGCAGCAGCGCGTGGCGCTGGCCCGCGCCTTCGTCACCGAGCCGCCGCTGCTGTTCGCCGACGAACCGACCGGCAGCCTGGATGCCGCCACCGGCGAAGCCGTCACGCAGCTGATGTTCGACCTGAACCGCGAGCGCGGCTCGACGCTGGTGCTGGTTACACACGATCCGGCGATGGCGGCGCGTTGCGGGCGGACGCTGACGATTGCAGCCGGGCGGCTGCAGGCCTGAGCCAGGCCCGCATGCCTGCTTGTATCAGCTGCCCGTCACCAGGCGGTTGATTTCGGCGCGGATCGCCCGCGGCAATTCCCCCGCCGTCAGGCCGACCGGCCCGTCGCCGCCGGCCACCAGCCGGTCCGCTGCCGCCCCATGCAGCCACACCGCGCCTAGCGCCGCTTCCCACGCCGGCCAGCCCTGGCCCAGCAGCGCGCCGCACAGGCCGGCCAGCACGTCGCCGCTGCCGCCGGTCGCCAGGCCCGGATTGCCGGTGGGGTTGATCGCGATCTCGCCATCCGGGCGCGCGATGACGCTGCCTGCACCTTTCAATACCACCACTGCATCCAATCGCTGCGCCAGTTCGCGCGCATGTTCGAGGCGGTCGGCCTGGATGATGGCCGCGGTCACGCCCAGCAGGCGCGCGGCTTCCAGCGGGTGCGGCGTCAGCACCACCGGCCCGTCGTGGCGCGCGAGGCGTTCCTGCAGGTCCGGGCTGGCGGCAACCAGATTCAGGCCATCGGCATCGAGCAGCAGCGGGCCGCTGCCGTCGATCACCTTGCCCAGCAGGCGCATGGCCTGGCTGGCATCGCCCAGGCCCGGGCCGGCGACCACCGTGCGGCGCTCGAAGGCGAAGCCGACCGCGTCACGGAACATGATCTCGGGCTGGGTGGCGTCCACGCCGATCGCCGCATCGAGGGCTGCCACGAACACGCGGCCGGCGCCGGCGTACAGTGCGCCGCGCGCGGCAAGCAAGGCGGCGCCCAGCATGCCCTGGGCGCCGCCCAGCACCGCCACGTCGCCGAAGCTGCCCTTGTGCGAATTGCGCCGGCGCGGCACCAGGCTTGCCGCGAACAGCGCCGGCGCGTTCAGCCTGGCCTGCGCGGGCTCACTCACCTCGACGTCGAGCAGGTCGACGTGCACTTGCCCGGCGTGGTCGCAGCCGTCGCCGGTGTGGAGGCCCGGCTTGTCGCCCAGGAAGGTGATGGTGTGGGTGGCGGCGATGGCCGCGCCGTTCCGGCCGACGATGGCGCCGGTGTCCGCATCCAGGCCGCTCGGTACGTCCAGCGCCAGCACCGGGCAGGACATGGCCTTGACCTGCTCATTGACGCGCTCGACCAGCGCGCGCGCCCGGCCTGCGAGCGGGCGCGCGAGGCCGATGCCGAACAGGCCGTCGACCACCAGCGACGGCTGCGCATCGGCGGGCACGGTATCGATGAAGCGCAGGCCGGCGGTCCGGGCGCGTTCCAGCGCCGCCTGGGTTTCCGGCGAGGGCGCGCTGCCGGCCAGGCGCACCACCTCGACCGTGCAGCCGGCCCCGGCAAGGTTGGCGGCCACTTCGAGCGCATCGCCACCATTGTTGCCGGGGCCTGCCAATACAAGCACGGTGGCGGGCGGCCGGCCTTTCAGCAGATCCAGCGCAAGGGCCGACGCGGCTTTCCCGGCGCGCCGCATCAGCGTGCCCGGCGGCAGCCCGGCCCGGGCCGCCCCTTCGATGGTGCGGATCTCGGCGACGCTGTAGAGCTGGGTGTTCATGCAAGAATCCATGGGCGAGGGCGGGAACCTGCATTTTCGCTAAAATCGGCCCGGCGCGCTGCACGCGACTACAATAGGCGCAGCGACTGAATGGAGGCAAGGCATGGATTGGCAGTTCTGGATCGACCGCGGCGGCACCTTCACCGACATCGTGGCGCGCCGCCCCGACGGCACCCTCGTCACCCACAAGCTGCTGTCCGAAAATCCGGAACAGTACCGCGACGCCGCCGTGGCCGGCATCCGCCACCTGCTCGGCGTGCGGCCGGGCGAGGCCATCCCGGCCCGCTCGGTCGGGGCCGTGAAGATGGGCACCACGGTCGCCACCAATGCGCTGCTCGAACGCAAGGGCGAACCGACCGCGCTGGCGATCACGCGCGGCTTCCGCGACGCCCTGCGCATCGCCTACCAGAACCGCCCGCGCCTGTTCGACCGCCACATCGTGCTGCCCGAGCTGCTGTATGCGCGCGTGATCGAGATCGACGAGCGCATGGGCGCCCACGGCGATATCGTCCGGGCGCTCGATGAGGACGGCGCCCGCCGCGGCCTGCAGCAGGCTTACGACGCCGGCCTGCGCGCGCTCGCCATCGTCTTCATGCACGGCTACCGCTACAGCGGCCACGAAGAAGCGGTGGCCCGCATCGCGCGCGAGATCGGCTTCACCCAGGTGTCGGTATCGCACGCCGCCAGCCCCTTGATGAAACTGGTGGCGCGCGGCGATACCACCGTCGTCGACGCCTACCTGTCGCCGATCCTGCGCCGTTACGTCGACCAGGTGGCGGCCGACCTGCCGGGCGTGAACCTGCAATTCATGCAGTCCAGCGGCGGCCTGACCGATGCGCGCGCCTTCCAGGGCAAGGACAGCATCCTGTCCGGCCCCGCCGGCGGCATCGTCGGCATGGTGCGCGCCAGCCGCCTGGCGGGCTTCGAGCGCGTGATCGGCTTCGACATGGGCGGCACTTCGACCGACGTCTCGCATTACGCAGGCGAGTTCGAGCGCGTGTTCGAGACCCGGGTCGCGGGCGTGCGCATGCGCGCGCCGATGATGAGCATCCACACGGTGGCGGCCGGCGGCGGCTCGATCCTGCACTTCGACGGCAGCCGCTACCGCGTCGGGCCGGACAGCGCCGGCGCCAATCCGGGCCCGGCCAGCTACCGCCGCGGCGGGCCGCTGACGGTCACCGACTGCAACGTCATGCTGGGCAAGCTGCAGCCGCGCCATTTTCCTCACGTGTTCGGGCCGCAGGCGGACCAGCCGCTGGATGTGGACGCCGTGCGTGCCGGCTTCGCTGCGATGGCCGCGGACATCGGCACCGCGACCGGCGAGACGCCATCACCGGAATCGGTCGCCGAAGGCTTCATCCGCATCGCCGTCGGCAACATGGCCAATGCGATCAAGCAGATTTCGGTGCAGCGCGGCCACGACGTCACCGACTATGCGCTGACGAGTTTCGGCGGCGCCGGCGGCCAGCATGCCTGCCTGGTGGCCGATGCGCTGGGCATGAAGACGGTCTTCATCCATTCGCTGGCCGGCGTGCTGTCGGCCTACGGCATGGGCCTGGCCGACCAGGGCGCGATGCGCGAACGCGCCGTCGAGCGGCGCCTGGATGCCATCGGCGAGGGCGAGCTCGCGCTCACGCTGGAAGGACTGGCCGGCGCCGCGCGCGAACAGTTGCTGGCGCAGGGCGTGCAGGTCGAGCGTATCGAACTGCTGCACCGCGTGCACCTGCGCTACGAAGGCACGGATTCGGCGATCGTGGTGGCCTTCGGCGGCATCGATGCGATGCGGGCGCGCTTCGAGCAGGCTTATAAACGCCGCTTTTCCTTCCTGATGCCGGACAAGGCACTGGTGGTGGAGGCGGTGTCGGTGGAAGCGCTGGGACGATCGGATGCGCCGCCGGAGCAGGCTTTGGGCGCCGCGCTGCGTGAGGACACGCCCGCGCCGTGCGAAGCCGTGCCGATGTTCGGCGAGGGCGCCTGGCGCGACACCGCGGTCTACCTGCGCCGCAGCTTCGCACCCGGCCACCGCATCCCCGGGCCGGCCATCATCGCCGAGGACAATGCGACCACGATCGTGGAAGCCGGCTGGCAGGCCGAGGTCACGGCCTACAACCACCTGGTGCTGCGGCGCGTGCAAGCGCTGCCCGCACGCCACGCGATCGGCACCAGCGCCGATCCGATCATGCTGGAGATCTTCAACAACCTGTTCATGTCGATCGCCGAGCAGATGGGCCTGCGCCTGCAGAACACGGCGTATTCGGTCAACATCAAGGAGCGCCTCGACTTCAGCTGCGCCATCTTCGACGCGGACGGCAACCTGGTCGCCAACGCGCCGCACATGCCGGTGCACCTCGGGTCGATGGGCGAGAGCATCAAGGCGGTGATGCGTAAAAACGCAGGCCGCATGCGCGCCGGCGACGTGTACGTGCTGAACGACCCGTACAACGGCGGCACGCACCTGCCGGACGTGACGGTGATCTCGCCGGTGTTCGACGAGGCGGGGGAGGAGATACTTTTCTATGTCGGCTCGCGCGGCCACCACGCCGACATCGGCGGGACCACGCCGGGCTCGATGCCGCCGGATTCCACGCACATCGAGGAAGAGGGCGTGCTGATCGACAATGTCAAATTGATAGATGGGGGCAATGCGGGCGCCGATGGCGTGCTGCGCGAAACGGAGATCCGTGCACTGCTGGCCGGTGGGCGCTACCCGGCGCGCAATCCCGACCAGAACCTGGCCGACCTGCGCGCCCAGGTCGCGGCCAACCAGAAGGGCGTCGAGGAACTGCACAAGATGGTGGCCCTGTACGGCCTCGAGGTGGTGCGCGCCTACATGGGCCACGTGCAGGACAATGCCGAGGAAGCGGTGCGGCGCGTGATCGGCGCGCTCCAGCCCGGCCATTTCGTCAACCAGCTCGACAACGGCGCCCGCATCGAAGTCGCGATCCGCGTCGACCAGGCCGCGCGCAGCGCCGAGATCGACTTTACCGGCACCTCGGGCCAGCTGCCGAACAACTTCAACGCGCCGTCGAGCGTGTGCATGGCGGCGGTGCTGTACGTGTTCCGCACGCTGGTCGACGATGCGATCCCGCTGAATGCCGGCTGCCTGAAGCCTTTGCGCGTGATCATCCCGCCCGGCTCGATGCTGAACCCGCACTACCCGGCCTCGGTGGTATCGGGGAACGTCGAGACCTCGACCTGCATCACCAACGCCCTGTACGGCGCGCTGGGCGTGATGGCGGCCAGCCAGGGCACGATGAACAACTTCACCTTCGGGAATGCGCGCTACCAGTATTACGAGACGATTTCCGGCGGGTCCGGCGCCGGGCCGGGCTTCGACGGCACCGACGTGGTGCAGACCAACATGACCAATTCGCGCCTGACCGATCCGGAAATCCTCGAGTTCCGTTTTCCGGTGCGGCTGGAGAGTTATGCGATCCGCGCCGGTTCCGGCGGGGCGGGGCGCTGGCATGGCGGCAACGGCGGCGTGCGCAGGATAAGCTTCCTGGAGCCGATGACGGCGGCGATCCTGTCGAACAACCGGCTGCATGCGCCGTTCGGCATGGCGGGCGGAGAACCGGGAGCGAAGGGGCGCAACCTGGTCGAGCGGGCCGATGGCAGGGTGGAGACGCTGGGACATATCGGGAAGACCGATATGGCGGCTGGCGACGTGTTCGTGATCGAGACGCCAGGCGGCGGCGGTTACGGATCGCCTGAATGACCGACGGCCGATGCGTTGCAGGTAGGGTGGGCACCCTGTGCCCACCCTACGTGGAGATACCGTACTTGCGCTTCGCAGCCAGGTACTCCGCCTCCAGCGCCGCCAGCCGCGGATGCCCCGGATCCAGCCCGCGGATATGCGCCAGCTGCTCCCCGCACAGCCCCCCCAGCGGCTCGTCCCAGCCCATCTCGATCACCTGGCGCAGGATGCCTCCCACCAGCGCGATCATCACCTGCAGATTGTTCGGCGCCATGTTCAGCGCTTCCAGCAAGCTCTGCACAGCGCCGCGCACGTCGCCCATGTTGCGCTTCTCGTCGGCCACGCCGAGCAGGATCTGGGCCTGGGCGCGCAGTTGCCTGACCATGCCTTCGGCCAGGTCGGGGCGGCCGGCGTCCACGAACACTTCGGTGGCCTGGCGCGCCGAGACGCCCGCATCCGCCGGCGTTGCCGTGCCGAGCGCCGCCATCATCACCTCCGAGGCCTCGGCGTCGAGACGGTGCGCCAGGCAGGCGCGCGCCAGGTCGACCCGCACGCCGCCCGAGAGCGTGCCGCCGCCGCGCACGGCATCCACGGCCTGCTTCAGCTGCGTCGCCGCGCCGGCGCGGTTGCCGCCGGCATCCTGCACCAAGGCGGTGGCGAGGGCGGCGCAGGCCGCGGTCTCGGGTGCGCCCGGCAGCGCGCGTTCCATGTCGCGGATCACGCCGGCGGCGCTCAGCGCATCGCCCTTGCCGACCAATGCCTTGACCAGGCCGAGGTGGTCTGCGGGGCTGCGGAATTCGGAATGGCGCGAGCGCGTCACCACCTGGCGGAAGGACTGTTCGGCGGCGGCGTGGTCGCCGGCTTCCAGCGCGACTTCGCCCAGCTTGCGCAGGCGCTGCACCGTGTGCGGCGAGATCGCCACCGCGGCCGCCAGCGTCTTCTGCGCCTGCGCGTGGTCGGCGCGCGCTTCGTGGCAGCTTGCCAGCAGGTCGTAGGCCGCCATCAGGCGCGGATTGTCCTCGATCAGCGCCTCGAGCAGGGTGGCCGCCTCGTCGATGCGCTCCTGCGCCACCATCGCGCGCGCCAGCCCCAGGCCGGCCCAGCCCAGCGGCTTGGCCGCCAGCACCTCGCGGTACACGCGCTCGGCCTCGCGCGGCTCCTTGAGCGAGGCATGCAGTTCGGCGCGCAGGCGCGCGAAGTCGAAGGCGAAACGGGGCTGGGCGCGGGCGCCGTCGATGCAGGCCTGGATCGCGGCGCGCGGCTGGCCCTGCGCAAGCTGCCAGGCCGGCAGCAGGGCGGCGCGGCGCTCGAGCGCGCGCGCGATCCGTTGCTGCAGGATGCCGGCCGTGAATGGCTTGAGCACGTAGTCGGTCGGCGCCAGCTCGGCCGCGCTGACCACCTTGTCGCGGCTGCCCTCGGCCGTCAGCATGATGAAGATGGCCCACGGCGCGATCAGCTTGTGGCGGCGCAGGTCTTCCAGCAACTGCTGGCCATCCTGCCCGCCCTGGCCGCCGGCGCCCGCATTCGGGCCGCCGAGATCGTATTCGCACAGGATCACGTCGTAGGGCTTGCGTGCCAGCTGCTTCACGGCGGTGCCGGCATTGACGGCGAACTCGACGCGCGTGATGCCGGCCTGGTTCAGCATGTTCTGCAGGTTGGCGCGGATGCCGGGTTTCGGATCGACCACCAGTACGCTCAACTGAGCGGTCAGCTGAGCATTCCTGGCGGCGTTCTGGGGCGTGTTAGTGCTGTTCTCGGGCATCGTCGTTCTCGTCGTTAGCGCACTACAATAAGCGATTCCTCGCCACCCTGCCAAGCGTGCGGCGCCGGCGGTCTTGCACCGGCAGCTTCCAGAACGTCAACAGTGGCCGACACTGTATAATGGCGGGCTATCTTTCACCCGCAGCCACGCTGCATCAACCGACTGTTTAGCCATGTTGATTCTGCCGGGTTCCAACGCCCTCTCTGCCTTCCGTAGCAACCGCCTCCTCGCCCAGCTGCAAGCCGTCGCCCCGACGATCGCCGCCGTGCAGGCACGTTACTACCATTTCATCGACGCCAGCAGCCCTCTGACCACGGAGGATACCGAGCGTCTGACGGCCATGCTCACCTACGGCGAGCCTGTGCCGGAAACGCAGTACGAGGGCGTGACCGAGGAGTTCTTCGTGATCCCGCGCCTGGGCACGATCTCGCCCTGGGCCTCGAAAGCCACCGACATCGCGCACAACTGCGGCATGGCCCACATCCACCGCATCGAACGCGGCGTGGCCTACACGGTGGTGCTGAAGAGCGGCATCCTCGGCACCGGCTTTGGCGCACCGAAGAAGCTGCCGGACAGCGAGATCGCCGCCGTCTCGGCGCTGCTGCACGACCGTATGACGGAAAGCGTGCTGCGCAACGCCAACCAGGCCTCGGTGCTGTTCACCGAACTCGAAGGCCGCCCGCTGGAGTCGGTCGACATCCTCGGCGCCGGCCCGGGGTTGGGTCGCTCTGCGCTGGTGCAGGCCAACGCCGAGATGGGCCTGGCCCTGCTTGAGGACGAGATCGACTACCTGTTCGACGCCTTCACACGCGTGCAGCGCAACCCGACCGACGTCGAGCTGATGATGTTCGCCCAGGCCAACAGCGAACACTGCCGCCACAAGATCTTCAATGCCGAGTGGACCATCGACGGCGTCAAGCAGGACAAGTCGCTGTTCGGCATGATCAAGAACACCCACCAGCTGCAGCCGAAGGGCACGATCGTCGCCTACAGCGACAACTCGGCCATCATGGAAGGCGCGGAAGTGATGCGCTTCTACCCGCAGGGCGAGGGCCACGAATACACCGGCACGACCCAGCTCACCCACACGCTGATGAAGGTCGAAACCCACAACCACCCGACCGCCATCTCCCCGTTCCCGGGCGCCTCCACCGGCGCCGGCGGCGAGATCCGCGACGAGGGTGCGACCGGCCGCGGCGCCAAGCCGAAGGCCGGCCTGACCGGCTTCACGGTGTCGAACCTGAACATCCCGGGTGCCGAGCAGCCCTGGGAAACCCCGGCCTACGGCAAGCCGGAACGCATCGCCTCGCCGCTGCAGATCATGGTCGACGGCCCGCTCGGCGGCGCCGCCTTCTCCAACGAATTCGGGCGTCCGGTGCTGGGCGGCTACTTCCGCACCTACGAGCAGAACGTCGGCAAGACGGCCTTTGGCGACAACACGGTGTTCGGATACCACAAGCCGATCATGATCGCGGGCGGCATCGGCAACATCTCGAACGACCACACCCACAAGAACGACATCCCGCCAGGCAGCCTGCTGATCCAGCTGGGCGGCCCCGGCATGCGCATCGGCATGGCCGGCGCGGCGGCATCGTCGATGGCCACCGGCACCAACACCGCCGACCTCGACTTCGACTCGGTCCAGCGCGGCAATCCGGAGATGGAACGGCGCGCGCAGGAGGTGATCAACGCCTGCTGGCAGCTGGGCGACGCCAACCCGATCGTCTCGATCCACGACGTCGGCGCCGGCGGCATCTCGAACGCCTTCCCGGAAATCACCAACGACGCCAGGCGCGGCGCCACCTTCGACCTGCGCAAGGTGCCGCTGGAAGAAAGCGGCATGTCGCCGCGCGAAATCTGGAGCAACGAATCGCAGGAACGCTACGTACTGGCCATCGCCCCCGAGGACCTGCCGCGCTTCGCCGCCATGTGCGAGCGCGAGCGCTGCCTGTTCGCCGCGGTCGGTGTCGCCACCGAAGAACGCCAGCTGCGCCTGATCGACCCGTTGACGAATACCTCGCCGGTCGACATGCCGATGGACGTCCTGCTCGGGAAGCCGCCGAAGATGTCGCGTAACGTCGAGCACGTGCAGAACGACTTTGCCCCGGTCGACGTGACCGGCCTGGAACTGCCTGAAGTCGCGCGCCGCGTGCTGCTGCTGCCGACCGTGGCCGACAAGTCCTTCCTGATCACCATCGGCGACAGGAGTGTCGGCGGCATGAGCGTGCGCGACCAGATGGTCGGCCCGTGGCAGGTGCCGGTGGCCGACGTCGCCGTCACCACCATGAGCTTCGAAGGCTTCAAGGGCGAAGCGATGGCGATGGGCGAGCGTACCCCGGCCGCCGTCATCAACGCGCCGGCCTCGGGCCGCATGGCCGTCGGCGAAGCGATCACGAACATCGCCGCCGCGCCGATCGCGGATATCTCGGACATCAAGCTGTCGGCCAACTGGATGGCGGCCTGCGGCCAGCCGGGCCAGGATGCCGCGCTGTTCGACACCGTGAAGGCGGTCGGCATGGAACTGTGCCCGGCGCTGGGCGTGTCCATCCCGGTCGGCAAGGATTCGCTGTCGATGCGCACCACCTGGAACGATGGGGGCGAATCGAAAGCTGTCATCTCGCCGGTATCGCTGATCGTGAGCGCCTTCGCGCCGGTCGGCGACGTGCGCCGCACCCTGACCCCGCAGCTGCGCACCGACCTGGGCGAAACCTCGCTGATCCTGATCGACCTGGGGCGCGGCAAGAACCGCCTCGGTGCCTCGGCGCTGGCGCAGGTCACCGGCCAGCTCGGCAACGAAACCCCGGACCTCGACAATCCGCAAGACCTGAAAGCCTTCTTCGCAGCGGTCCAGCAGCTGAACACGGACGGCAAACTGCTGGCCTACCACGACCGTTCCGACGGCGGCCTGTACGCGGCCCTGTGCGAAATGGCCTTTGCCGGCCGTGCCGGCGTCTCGGTCAACCTCGACATCCTGACGATGGAAGGCGAACACGCCTCCGACCACGGCGACGCCAAGAACTGGGTGGCGCAGGTGAGCGAGCGCCGCAACGAGATGACGCTGCGTGCACTGTTCAGCGAAGAGCTGGGCGCCGTGATCCAGGTGCGCCATGACGAGCGCAGCGCCGTGATGAACGTGCTGCGTGAATGGAGTCTCGGCGCCTGCAGCCACATCATCGGCAAGGTCAACGACCGCGGCGTGATCGAATTCACCCGCGATACCAAGATCATCTACAGCGAGCGTCGCAGCGCGCTGCACCGCCTGTGGAGCGAGACCAGCTGGCGCATCGCGCGCCTGCGCGACAACCCCGAATGCGTCGACCAGGAATACGATCGCCTGCTGGACGAGCAGGATCCGGGTTTCACGCCGAAGCTGGTGCACGATACCAACGTGAATATCGCGGCGCCGTTCATCGCGACGGGCGCCCGTCCGAGTGTGGCGATCCTGCGCGAGCAGGGCGTCAACTCGCATATCGAAACCGCATGGGGCATGCACCAGGCCGGCTTCAAGGCGGTCGACGTGCACATGAGCGACCTGATCGCGGGCCGTGTGTCGCTCGAGGACTTCAAGGGCTTGATCGCGGTCGGCGGCTTCTCCTACGGCGACGTGCTGGGCGCGGGCGAGGGCTGGGCCAAGACCATCCTGTTCAACGCCAAGCTGAAAGAGCAGTTTGCCGCCTTCTTCGGCCGCGGCGACACCTTCGGCATGGGCGTCTGCAACGGCTGCCAGATGATGAGCAACCTGAAGGGCATCATCCCGGGCGCCGAAGCCTGGCCGAAGTTCACCCGCAACAAGTCCGAGCAGTTCGAGGCGCGCTTCGGCATGGTCGAGGTGCTGGATTCGCCGTCGATCTTCTTCGCCGACCTGGCCGGCACCCACGCGCCGCTGGCGATCGCCCACGGCGAAGGCTTTGCCGACTTCTCGCAGACCGGCGATCTGTCGAAGGTGGTGCAGACCCTGCGCTATGTCGACAACCGCGGTGCGGCGACCGAGGCGTATCCGTTCAACCCGAACGGCTCGCCGGGCGGCTTGACGGCGGTGACCACGCCGGATGGCCGCTTCACGGTGATGATGCCGCACGCCGAGCGGGTGCAGCGGACCGTGACCATGTCCTGGCATCCGGATGGCTGGGGTGAGAATTCGCCCTGGGCGCGGATGTTCCAGAATGCGCGCAAATGGGTGGGTTGATTTGATGTGATGCGTCACGAAAAGCGCTCCTGCGGGGGCGCTTTTTTATTGTGCGTGGCTAATGGGGCCGCTGGATCGCGCCATTGCTTCGAATTCGCCCCCACCGTTAAGCGCCGCACGGGCAATCCACCTCGGGTAAGCTAATCTGGAACGTACTAGCCCATCCCGAGAGTAGCCATGCTGGACGCGCTGTACCAATCGATTTTCGCGCATGGTCCGATCGGCGCCTATATCCTGTCGCCCAGCGCCGATCCGATCATCCTCGACGTTAACGATGCCTTCCTGCGCAACGTGGCGCATACGCGCGAGCAACTGGTCGGCAATCCGCTGTTCCAGGCATTGCCCGCGGACCCGAACGACCCGCTCGACACCGGGGTCGAAGCGCTGCGGGCGTCGCTCGCGCGCGTCATCGAGACCGGGCTGCCGCAGAAGATGCCGACCCAGCGCTACCCGATCCGCACGATCGGGGCGGACGGCAGCGAAGTCTTCGTCGAACGGTTCTGGAATGCGGTCAACACCCCGATTTTCGACCAGGACGGCGCGCTGCTCTGCATTTATCACGTCACGATCGAAGTCACCGAGCAAAAGCGGGCGGAAGAGGCCCTGCGCCTGAGCCGGCAGGAAGCCCTGCAGGCTGCGCTGCAGGCCGAAGCCGGCCACGCGCGCCTGAATGCGGTGCTGCAGGCGGCGCCGGTCGCGATCATGATGGCCGACACGGATGGCAACGTGCTCGAGTCGAATGCCGCGCACGACGCCTTGTGGCGCCGTACTGCGCCGCCAAAGAATACGCGCATCGACTTCTCGGAATGGAAAGGGTGGTGGGCCGATGGTTCCGAACGCCATGGCCAGCCGGTCGCGCCGCACGAATGGCCGCTGATGCAGGTCCTGCGCGGCAATCCGCAGGCGGACGGACTGATCGAAATCGAAACCTCCGACGCGTCGTGCCTGCGCCGCGTCGTCATCTCCTCGGCCGCGCCGGTTCGCGGCCGCGACGGCGAGGTGCTGGCCGGCGTGGTTGCCCTGCTCGACATGACCGAGCGCCTGAAGGCGGAGGAAGCCCTGCGCGAGACCGACCGCCGCAAGGACGAATTCCTGGCGATGCTGGCGCACGAATTGCGCAATCCGCTGGCGCCGATCATGGTTGCCGCCGAACTGCTGGGCCGCCAGGCAGGCGATGCCGGGCGCGTGGAGCGCACGGGTGCCGTCATCCTGCGCCAGGTGAAGCACCTGAAGGGGCTGGTCGACGACCTGCTCGACGTGTCGCGCGTCACGCGTGGGCTGGTCGTGATCGACAAGCA
>Ga0308160_10003296_pt1 | contig 18334 bp, 15 predicted proteins | sample PhyFR1_FD_201036 | JGI IMG/M metagenome (GOLD analysis project Ga0308160, IMG submission 201036) | Phyllosphere microbial communities from UC Gill Tract Community Farm, Albany, California, United States - DLSLF.R1 | ecosystem: Host-associated > Plants > Phyllosphere > Unclassified | place: USA...
GAATGCAGACGAGGATGACGTCGATCGGGAAACGCATTCCTTTGAAGCTGAGCATGTAGATGTGTCAAGTATTAGGGCGCAACAGTCTACTCGATCAAGACAGGCTCGTCGTCAATGCGACAGAGCCCCGATATATCCGCTAACAACGCCAGCAGCTCCGCCGACGGCTGTACCTGCGCGAGAGCCGTAGTTCCTTTTTTCAATTTTTGTCGAGCTACAATTCGGGCATGTTGGGCGCACTGCTCCTCCAAGAATTTATATATTTTCAACAAAATTATAGGTTATCTTGGCTCATCCGTACTAAATACTTCTGCTGCTTTGGGTTAATCCACAAGCGCTTTCAAGAGCGCATCGCGGGCGTCTTGATAGAACTCAATATCGAGCATTGTAGCCATTTCATCGCTCAAGTCGAATAGCTGGCGACGGCACGTAACTGGAAGCAGTAAGGATTTAGCACCCTTCTCTACCGCTAGCTCTGCCAAAGTTACCGCATTATGAATCGGCTCGATAGTTCCTCCAAGAGTTACCTCACCAACAACAATGAGTCCCCCGCGGACTGACTTCTTTAGCAAAGCACCCGAGAGGGCAATCAGCGCAGCGACACCTGTCTTTGCTCCTAACTTCGCCGCATCGAATCCACGCAACTGGACCGAAAACTCGTGGGACCGTGGGTCTCGGTCACCGACGAGCTGCTGAGCTCGAGCATATAGATTCTGCTCAGCGCACCGGACCGATTCTCTGAAAGGAGCGGGCACTGGGTTGTTAAGGACGCGGACCCCGCTGCCTGGTCCTTCAGTGGCTTCTAGTCGGAACAGCCCCGGGTGTTCATCTTGGCCACCAGGGCTAATCACCCAGGTCTGACCACATTCCAGCGGTTCGTCTCCAATCCCTGCCTGACTCTGCAACTCCGGTGTCGAAACAAATTTCTCTACTCCTTCCGTACCTATGGTGTAGCTGAAGTGCGTGTTGCGAAACTCGGCGGCGCCGATGCGCTTTTGTTGCTCTTTTACCCTGCGACGAACCTCAAGTGCTAGCCTTACTGCCCATTCCAGGTCTTCGTCACTAACAACAGTATCGCTCCACGGGTAGAGAAGCTTTAGTAAGCCACTTACAGTCTTGTTAACACCGTTGATATCGCGGCCGGAGAGTGCACCGCCCCAATACACGCGACCTTGCAGCGACGAAACGCGGCTCTGATTCCGAAGCTGGGTAAAACACTCCGATAGAAAATCACTGACTAGCCCGAAGTGGTCGGTGAAGAGACTCGGGTTGAGTTTTGGAACATCCCAGCCAGGCAGAAAACAATGGATGCGGTCCATAAACGCCGTGTCGTCTCGCATCTCGGGCGGTAAAGGACCGAAGAGATGGCCAACGCGTTGCTGATGTTCCACATCGACATCGAAGTTACCCACCAGAACAATGGAGCCGTCAGCGCGAATGCTTTCCTTGCCGCGCGAGAACTCGCCACTCTCCATGTAGCCCTTCATAATGTTGACGCCATCCTTCTGGTCGAAGGAGACGCCGGACACCTCGTCGAAACACACTACGTCGTACTGGCATACGAGGCCGCGCTGACCGTTCGAGTTGTTGACGAACATCCGCGCGACCGTGGCCTTGCCTCCCGAAATCAAATGGGCATAGGGCGAGACTTGCTGGAAGAGGTGCGACTTACCGGTGCCGCGAGGGCCGAGCTCGACCATGTTGTAGTTGCGCTCGACGAACGGCACCATCCGCAGCAGCAACGCATCCTTGGCCCGCTCGGACAGCGTTACCGGCTCGAAGCCCACGCTACGCAGCAGAAGGTCTCGCCATTCGGCTGTCGAGAAGGTCTCCCGTCCTTTCGCCAGAACATCTAATACCTCGCGTTTAGAAAGCTGGATAGCGCGCAAGGCTTCGACCCCGAAAGGTCGCCCACCCTTCTCTTGAGCAATGGAAGCGTCGTAGCCGAGCGTTACCTCGGCATAAAAGCCGCCCGTCAGCATCCGCTCGTTGTCCTTGACCATTTCCGGGGTCAGCCGCACATCGTTCAAGCGCAAGCTTGGCAAGGTCGCCACATACGAATCCGTCTTGGAGTCGAGCCGCGCAGTGACGATGTCGATGATTTTTACGGAGCCCGACTCGCGGGCCCTGGCTTTGAAAAGCTCTTCCTCGCCAGCCTTGACTGTGCGTGAACCCAACTGGCGCTGGACGATGTCCAGCCCTTCCTGGATTTCTGATTCGTCGGTTGTGGCACAGTAGCGTCCAAGCAGAAATTCCACGACGTATGTGGGCACCGGGAACTGGCGGCTGAAAGTGCGCACCAAGTCCTTACGCACCACATAGCCCTCAAACGCGTGCGTGGCCTTGCGGTCCAGGTTGTCAAGTTGCATGTCTAGTTTTCTCCCACCGCGGTCGCCCGCTTTTGCAGAACCTCACCGTCAACACTGAGCACCACAACCACCGCCGCCGCACCCATGTGGTCATCATCATCCACCGCCAGACTGGCCTTGCCGCCTTCGAGAGCCTTGGTACTGGACGCGAGCGAACTTGACGCCAACGCAGCCTTGGTCCGAATGTCCACGCGCTGGCCCGGTGCAGTTCCTTCTACGACGACGGAACAGCGAAGCCCCTTCCACGCCACAGAACAAATCTTGACCGATGCCGCCTCGCCGCTGCCTCCCGCTACCTGAAGCTGCAGCATCGGTACCAGGCACTCTTGGAGGCTGATGCCACCGTGGGCGTACTCGGTGCCGGCGCTGAAGCAAGCCACCCCCGGTGCATACGCCACCTGTACATCCTTGCACCAGTCCCAGCCAAACGTAAGCGGGGTTCCGTGCGCGCTGTCCTTCAGCACTGCGCAGCGACCCCAGCGGGTTTCGACCTGGTGTTTTGGCAGCTCGGATTTCGGCAACCCGCCTGGCATCAGCAGCCAGCCGTGGTCGGTGACGATTCGAACGCTATTCCAACCAGCCTCTATCAGTTCTTCGATACGCTCGACCACCTGGTCCAGCTGGGTATCAAGGTCACGGGCCAGGCGCACGCCGTGCTCGTGGCCATAGTGGTCCAAGTCGCCAGCTTCGGTCCAGGCCTGGCCGAGCGAGTCGCCTTGCTCATGCTTGTCCAACGGCTGCACGCCATGCTCGGCCAGTAGCTTGCGGAAGTTGTAGCCGGAAATTGGCTCGAAGTCGGCACCGTCCGCCTTGCCAACGACGTGGCTGGACACCGGTGAGCACCAGGGCTTGCCTGAGGCGGTCACCGACGGCAGGCTTGTCCAGTGGGCCGACAGGTCGACCTTGCCAAGGGCTGCGAGGCGCTGACTCAGCCGTGCTGCCACGTCATATCGCAGGCCGTCGACAAAGACAGTGCAGATACCAGCACCAGACCCGTCAGGCTTCTTCGCCAACAGCGGCAAGCCACCTACGGCCTTGACGGCCTCCTGCAGGCGACGAGCGGCTTCCTCCAACCAAGGCAGGTAGACAGCCCGCAGCGTTGCCTTAACAGCGTCCGCGTCTGCCTTGGTATGAACGGAGCCCATCGCGTTCAGCGCCGCCTCGTCTACCTCCCAGCCCCTGCGTTGGTAGCTGCTGGCGAGTTCGGACGGTGACTGGCCGGTCGGCGCAAGGGCGCTCCCCTCCGCCACCTTGGCCAAGTGCGCCAAGGCTGAGACCAAAGGTGAGCGTCCCATCCGAGCCCAGAGCCACCCACGCCGCATGCCGTGCTCATGCTCGGCCGCCAACACGGCCGCGCGGGCTTGAGGTGCATCCATGCCCGCGCAAGCCGACAAGGTGTAGCGCAGCGCGGCTTCGCTTTGCTCGTTGAACTGCGGATATCCGGCCAACTGGCTTTGGTCAGGGAACAAACCCAACTGAGGGGGCTGCACCTTTGCAAGCAGCCCAAATACGTTAGGAAAACTGCTGAACGAGTCACGATAGAGTTGGGAGACCGCAGACCACTTGCCTTCTGCTTTGGCTAGCCGTTCGGCCGCCATCAGCACGCCGTCGGCGATGGGGTCAAAACCGAAGTCCGCCTTGCAGCGTTTGGCAAAAACATCCCACAGCACGTCGCCCCAATTGCGGCGGGTTGCCTCGGGTTCGTTCATCCAGAGCAGCAGGTCGCGAGTCGGGTTGGGCGCCATCAAGCTCAGCAACCACTCGGCATTGATGGTCCGGCCTTCGAGTTCCGCCATGCCGTTTGCCAACAGCACACCGGCCTGCAGTGCCTGGCCTAGCGCCTCCTGGGTCGCCTTGCCCTGAGCCACGTCCAGACCCAAGCCACCATTCTTCGATGTCAGGAACGCAGCAGGTGTCCAGTCTTTGGCATTCGACTGGCTCCAGAACACGCCGCGGTATTGCAACTCAGCCAGAGGCTGTAGGTCGCGCGGGCAGCTTTCGATAGCGCGCAACTCGGCTCGACTGACGCCAGGCAGGTAGACCACTGGCACGCCCTCAAGTTTCACCTCGGGCAACAGCCCGGCAATTGCGCACTTGAGCCATATGGCCGGGCCGCTGCGCTGCTCTGGCGCATAAGCACCGAGCATGCACAGGTTGGGAATCAGGTTGCTCAGCGCTGGCAGTGCTGCAAGCCAATGGCCCTCCTTGTCTGGCCAGAGGATGGCGGCGGCGGGGGCTGCTGCGTGGGAGTTGCCTTTGGCTGCAGCAAGTACGGCAGTCGCAAGTCCCGCACCAACGGAATCAGTTGATAGTGTCGCTGTGATTTTTCTTGTCATTCTTGTACTCGAAAGGTGTTCTCAAAAAATGCCTCGGCCAGTTTCTGACTTCAACAGCGCCGCCAGCTGTGAACCCGACTTCAACTTCTCGATGAACGAACAGCCTTGGCTATTCGGCTGCCAACGTGGGCAGGCAAGGAAGTAGGTGTCTAGCAGCCCACTTGGATTGCTCTTCTTGCGCAACACCATGTTCTCGCCGTGCACGGGGCAGGTCGCGAGTTCAACTCCCCGCTTGCGAGCAGCAAGGTCGGACCGCAGGTCGTTTACCCTCGATATAACAATTTGCGATGTGCCGGGGTCTTCGAGGATGACGCCGAACTCCTCTGCCGTGACGCTGAACTCCGGTGCGGACGTATCTGTCATGAGCGCGTAGTCCGAGACCTGCATGGGCTCCGTGCGATTGCACGCCTTGCCTTGGCCCATCGGCACGTACCACCCGGTGCAGCCCCAATAGAAGTCCTTGGGCCCGGCCACGCTCAGGTCGCGCTTCCACTGCAGCTTCATCTGCCGGCCGCAGGTGCACTTCTTTCCCAGCGTGTCCGCAAACGCGTTGTATTGCAGGACGTGCGTAGTTTCTAGGTCAACCTCGACCTTATGCAGTACTGATTCCGAATCCAGAATCTTCTCTGCGGCCTTCACTTCCTTAGCCTGGTTCAGCGCTCCACGCAGTTCGTCACGCTGTTCGCGCAACTCCTGCCAGCGTCGGCGCTCCTGGTCCGACAACCCCCCACTACCCATGCCCCGGTTGCGCAGGTGCATGATTTCGTCATTAACCTCGCGCAGATGCTCCTGCTTGCGGCGTGACTCCGTTGCTGCAACCTCCTTGACAGGTCCACCTCTTTCGACAAAAGCGTCGTACACCGAACGGACGGTATTGACCACCGCCGAGACAACCTCGGTCACCACCCCGAACAGGGTTCCCAAGCCGTTCGCCAGCCAACTGAAGAAGCTCATTCGACTTCCTTTAAAAATATGCGCTCTTGCTGAAGCAGGCGGAGCGCAAGCAACCTTCCTCGATGAGCCTGGTATGAGGCTGCGATAGCCGTCTGGTTGATGGTTCTGTCAAACACTAAGCCGCCTGCTATGGCCGCGGGAATTGACAGCAATCCACCGTCCATGGCGTACACGGCCGCACCAATGGTCTGCGTTACCACGATGCGCTGGCTTCGCCGTGCCAGGGCTAGCTTGAATGCATCCATCGACTGACGGCCAATCCAAAGCCGACGTCCCTCGAACAAGGCCATAGCGGCTAACGGCAGCAGCGGATGGAAGTGGTCTAGGAAGGTTTCGGTGAGGGAGCCGTCGACGGCGTCCACGCCCATCTCGACATGGGCCCGCAAGCCTTCATCGGTGATGCCGCTGTCGAGCACCAGTCCGCCGTGGGCTACTTCGTTGGTGGCCAGAATCTGAATGTCGGGATACCGCTCCAAAGCAGAGTGGATGTAGCTCACGCTATCCGTGGCCTTGAGTTGCAGGTACTCCACCGCATCGCCATGCTCGTCAACGATGCGCAGGTCCCAGCCCGGCTGGGTCATCGAGTTGGCCAGCACGGCCTGTTGCCCTGGCTCCAGCAGCAAAGGGCCGACCTGCTGCCCCTGGTTCAATTTCTCGACCACCAGGTACTCGAAGTACTTGCCCTTGGCCGTGTTCACCGCGCCTTGCAGAGCATCCCCATCGAGCGCAAAAAAGCGGTCGTCTGTCATCGACGGGCTGGTGTCATGAATCGCTTTGAGCAGCAAGGGGTCAACGTCCTGCGGTCCGTCCCCGACAGAAACATGAATCAAAGCGGCGGCCACCGCGATGTCCAACAGCGACTCCCGATTCGCCTTCAGGAATCTGCGAAATGCGTGATGAAAGGCTTCTCCCGCAGGCAAGTCTCCGGCGCTGGCGTACTTGCTGGACAAGGCGCTGAGGCGGCTGAAAGGCGCATGGTGCATGCTGGAAGTCATCATGGCCTGCGCAGCTTGGCAAGCTCGGCCTTGAGCCGCTGGAGGTCGGCCACCCAACCCGAGGCGGAGACGCCTTCCGGCTCAAGCCCTAACCCCTCTTCGATGCGGGCAATGCGCCGCTCCAGACCCTGGACGAATTGGTCCATTCCGCCGAGCACTTCTTCCACCATCAACAGGTGCTGCTCCATCTGCGTCCGGAGGTCTTTTTGAGTGACTGCTTCGAACATTGGCTACTCCTTGACCTTGTGGGCTGCCTGCTTTTCGGCCCGCGTCAGGTGATGGTCGTTGATGCGGTCGCCTCCGAAAGCCTTGAACCACGGCGCGCTTTCTACGTCCTTGCCGCGGTCCTTGTCCCAGGTGATGTTGAGCTTGGGCTTCTTGTTGTGGCGCAGGACCTCCGCGGTCATGAAGGGGCGGATGTTGAGCCGCACGCCGTCATTGAGGTCTGGGTTCCAGCCGATGGGTTGTTCGTGAAGCGGCTTCCAACGCACGAAGATGTCGTAGGGCGGTTCACCTTCGATGATAAGTTCTAGGCGTCGCTTCAGGTCTTGCGCAGCGGCCAGTCGGTTCTGGGCGCCGTCGATGCGGTCGCGCACGTCGGCCTCCTGCTGGCGTATCCAGTCACCCAGGTAGGTGTGAATGAGGCGCTCCAGCTTCTTCTGGTCGAGCTGGTGGTAGTTCACCAGCGCAGCAAAGCCGTCTTTCAAGCCGTCCCAGACATGCCAGATGAAGGGGCTGTGGTGGAAGCGCTTGGCGTGCTGCTCGAAGAATTTGTCTCGAAGCCACATCTCTAAGCTCTTGCCTGCGCAATCAGCGTCGGCCAGCAACTTATCGAGCACGGCAGGCTTCCAGCTGCCGGGCTGCGTCGTTTCCCAGGCTGCAATCAGCACTTTAAGCAGCCGTTCGTGCGCAGGCCGCTCACCGCGCACCGAGGGCAGACAAACGATGCCGTCATCGTCGGTGTGCTCATTCAGCATCTCACAATGGGCAATCCAGGCACGCGCCTCGTCGGCTAATTCCATTGACGTATCGGTCTCAGCTGGCCAGCGGTAACCTGTCAGGCGCGCTGCAGCCACTTGCAGCGGGTCAGCCGCAGGCCGTGGATGACCATGGAACAGCCATTGAGTGGGGTCATCTGAATAGGGCTTAGGCAGGCCAGTTGGGTAGCGTTCGGTGGCTACTTGCTGCCATCGTTCAAGGTCGAACGGGACTTTAACTAGAGTGGCATTGGTGACTTTAAGTGCCTGGTCAATCTTACGGACAGCATCGTTGAATTCAGGAGAAGAACAAAAGCACCAGATTGCAGGAAGATGCTCTTCTCTATTTGCGGTAATCACAGCCGTGTTGTTATCAAATGCCATACCTGTGTACAGCGTGACCGGCAGTTCGCGCATGGCGCTTACGACGATGCCCTTGCGGTTCCATGCATGAGTCTCTAGGTTAGTTGCTCCTTTGAGCTCTTTAATGGCACCCGTTCCTTGACACCAACGCAGGTATGTCTCTTTTCCTCCGTAATGCATTGTTTCTAGCACTGTGCCGCAATATTCAATCCACACAGGCCCCTTATCGGTTAACTCCCAGAAATTTACTGTCATGCGAGGCCGGTCACCGCAGACCAACCCATGATGGCTATGCGAAAGGGTATTCAAGAGTACACCGGTGGCCTCCTCTCCTAGCGAGATTCGGGCATCCGGGTTTCTTAGTTGACTGTGCTGCCTGGCCGCAACCAATTCGCCGTGGCGCAGAATCAGCGCCTTCTCTTGGCCTCCCTTCTGCGCGCCAGCGTCGATGCCACGCAACTGAAAGCCCTCTGCGGGGCGAACCTTTGTCTGTGTTAGCAGAATGATGAATGCTCCTGCTGCCTGAGGACTATCAAAGGCCCCCTCGCCTAATCGCGCAAATAAATTCCATTGCACCTCAGTCAGAAGCGACTCACGCTGTTTCTTATAGCTACCGAGAAATAGCCAGTTCTGCGGCATCACAATTTGAATAACGCCACGACCTTCATCGTGGCTTAACTCGATACAGCGCTCCAAAAACACGTTGGCCAGGTCGTGTTTGGCTTCGGGATAATGGGTTTCACAGTATTTCTTCAGCGCATCGTTCTGCTTACCACGCGCTAGATATGGCACGTTAGTGACCACCAGGTGGTAGCGCCCATCCAGCAGCCGGGCGGCATCAAGCAGTCCTTTGGCCGTAAGCGCCAAGTCCCAGGAGTCATCTTGCAATTCGCTGGCTTCTCCCCATAACGTAGCTGGACGCTCGGTTGCCAACGCCCGCCCAAGCAAGTCACGCAAGGTATCGAAGCTAGGACTAGCCAAGTCGTTCTTCAAGCTGTGCGCTGGATTCAGCAAACTACCTAGTAGCGGTGCCTGGGTGAGGCCAGCATGTAGCAGACCCAACTCCTGTCGCAGGTAGGCAGCGTTAGGTGCATCATTCGGCACCAACGCCATCCAATCCTGAGGCTTGGCAGTAACCTTTAGGCCGCAGCAGGCCACCTGCGGAGCAGGCATGTCAGCCCGCACGCCGAGTGGCTCACCGTTCTCGTTTGGGAATCGCCAAGCAGACAGGGCCAGCGCAAACACGGCAATTTCCACGCAGCGGGCATCCAGCTCTAAGCCGCGCAAGTTGTCCGCAAGCACCGAGTCTACTGCAGCTATCACGCTCAGGCCCTCGGTTTCCATACGCATAGGAACCAGCATAAGGAAAGCCGCCACCAGGAAGTGGCCGGACCCGCAACAAGGGTCGAGTAGCTTGAACTCGGCCAAACTGTCGGGCCAGCCTCCGAACTTGCCGGCGGCGGGCGTGCCATCTTCCAGCGTACGCAAGTAGGTCAGCGGCACTGGGCATGGATTGTCTGGGTGACGAGTCACCCACCAGGCCCCCAGTGAGTTGTGGAGCAGGAAGTCCACCATGTAGGACTCGGTGAAGAGCTGGGTAACGGCAGGCAGCTCGTCAGCACCAATCTTGTGTCCCGAGGCATTAACCTCGTCCTTGCGCTTGGCCTGCCAGAATTGATAGACCCACCCTAGGCTGTCACTGGCGTTGAAGACCTCAGTCGGCAGCGCGGCTAGTAACCGCTCCAACTCACGCTGGTATTCGGGCGCGAAGGACAGTTCGAACACCGGGCTCTGCGACTTGAATACTTGAGGCAGCATGCGGGCGGCTAACTTACCAGCCAGCTCCCAGTGACTCTTAGCGCCTAAGGCAATGTCTGGATGGTTATCTACCATGTCGCGGCAGTCATCCAACGATACCGGTGCGCCCGGCTCCCACATCAGTAGGCCATTCTCGGCAAGGAAGCGGGCAAACAGCATGCGGTGCCAGTGCTCGTACGCCACCTCCCACATAAGGTGTTTTATACCCTGTGTGTCGTCCTTGGCCTTACCATCGCCCAGAGCCCGCCCGTGGGCCCGCAGACGACGGCGCAGGGCCTTAAGCTCTTCGGTCAAGTAGTCAGGCGCCCTGGCTTCGGTCACTGCCAATTGGTCGAGCGTAGCTCGGGCGCCTTTTTCAGCCACATCCCGGGCCGCTTTGACTGTATTTTCGAGCTGGACGCGCAAAGGCCTGGAAAGGTTAATTGAAGTTCTTATCATGCTAGGAGACTCTAATTTCTATTTATAGAACGGCTCATAGTGCTACAGGCCCTTGCTTCAACCGTGTTGAAATCAGCTGCTCGACCTCCACAAGCCAAGCCTTCAACTCCGCCTCGTCATTTAATGTGCGGCGTGGAATAGAGACGTGAATGACGTCGGGTTTAAGTAGTTGGACTGCTGCATGGCGTGCGGCCTCAAAACGGCTGGGTAGCGCTTGTATTTTCGACAACCAATGCTCGAGGTCGCATTCATCGAGCGCATCCTGCAGTTGCTCGGGTGTCCCGAGAGGCACGTCGGCGGGCGGAGTGAGGTGATGTTTGGTAACCAATTCCGCGCGTTGAATGTCGGTCAGCCTGGCCCAATCGGCATCGCCGAAGAGTAATGTCTGTTGCTGCTCAAAGGTCTGCTTAAATGTCTCTACCTTCGTACTAATCGCTTGTCGTAACGAGCCCACCAACCTATCAAGCAATGGCCGCACAGGGTCGGGGTCAGCAAGCAGGGTCCGCTGTGCCTTGATGGCATCCACCTCTGGTTTCAGTTCGGCGTACGGGCCAAGTGTTTTGGCATGTCGCAACAAGTCACTCAGCTTGTGCCATGCTGGAAGACGCTTCGCAACTTCATCCGTTGTTTTCGTCCAAACTTTGGAAAGGGTGACGAGTTCATCGAAGCGGTTGTAGAGCTCAAGCAACTGTGCGTTTCCGGTCTCTCCTTCGATTGCCTCGATGGCAGCGAGTTTCGGAACTTCAGGGGCCGGCGCTGGGCCGCCTGCCTTGGCGGCTTGGTCGCGTAACTTAGCAAGAAGTGCAGATAGCTTGACCAGTTCCTCCTTGGGTTGGCAGGGAACGCCCACTGCACTGAAGAGCTGACGAATTTTGATGAGCTGTGGGGGCGAGATGTTGATGGATTCGCGCTGGAAACTGGCTTGGGTGAGTTTTGCCCGGTCCAGGCTCTTCGCATCCACTTGTTTAGAGGCCGCATCAATTGCTTTGATGTGCCCGGCCACCAGCAAGACGTAAAGGGCGCCGTCAATGGCATCGCGCGGCCAGCCATAGGGCGGCGCTTCGAAGTTTTCCCGAATCTCAGCTCCCTTTTTTCCCGGGCCAATGTAGGCCAGCAGCTTCTGGCAAATCGGATGCTTGTCAGCCTCCTGTGTATGACCCACTGCTTTCAACGCCTCCAGATTGCCCTTGCGAGCCTCGTCGAGCACCTTGCTCCATTGGTTATGGTCGGCGGCATCGAACTGGCTGTAAAGTCGAATGGCCGAGGACTTTGTTGCTCGGATGATGCGGTCAGCCAGGTCGTTACCGTCTAATGCTTCTTGTCCACCGGCTTGAAACACTCGAACGCCGGCCAAAAGTTTGTCTAAAAGGTCGCCCAGCTCTTTCTCAGCTGTACGCTGACGGCTTTCCATCGAGCGCTGGGCATCGCGCCCCTCTTCTGTAGATGGGCTCCCCTTCCTCTGCAGGGTAGTTCGTGCGGATTCCAGCGCGACAATCGCGTTCGTCAGTTCTGTCTTATGTTCGGCCGGCAAGAAGACGAACAGAGTGGGATTATCCGCGCTTTTAGACTTGGCTTCGGCAATGACAGACTTCTCTTCCGTCTGCCAGCCGTCTTGAATCCATAGGTAAAGGTTTCTGTCGTTGTCCTTAGGCAGAGTGTCGTCGTAGGTCGGCGTCAGACGGCGCTCAACGTTGTCCTTGCCCTGCACGACGCGTACCTTCTTAAGCACTTCTCCAAAGCGGGTTTTGAGCAGGTCAGAGCGCTTTTGCTCTACGCGCTGCGGCGCTGCCTTCAGCTCAGCTTCCTGGGCCCGAAACTCGTCATACCAGGCGCTCGACTCTCGGGTTTGCAGGCGATATTCGGTGCCGCTGCCACCCACCATCGCCATTACCAGGCGGTCTTTGTTCTGTAGCTCATCAAGCAAATCAGGAAGTTTTTTGCGCAGTTCGGAGGAGCCTACAGACAGGTCTGTAACAAGCAGGTCAGCCAGTACATCCTCAGTCGCCTTAAGGCCGATGTCCAGCGCAGCATCGGCGGGCAACTTGTTGATGAGGTAAACGAGCTTGAGTAGTTTGCCTTTCATCTGTGCCCGCTCGTCGCCTGCGGCAAAGCGTTGGACGTTTTCAAACACCTCCTTGGGTAACTGGGCGGTCGAAACCAAGTTTGAGGCAATCTGGTCGTAGAGAAAGTCGCCGGAAACCACGTGACCCAAGGGTGCGTCTGCCGTGGCCAACACAGCTTCATGCACTACACGCAGTTGGCTGCGCAGCTGGGACACGGTGCCAGTGGTGTCGATTGTTCGGAGAACGCGCTCCCAGAAGCGACGTCGCACCGGAAGCAGCGGATAGTCGGAGGTCAGTACATCCTCGTCGTCGGTGACATGCTCGAGTTTGGTGCCACGCAGATGGCGCGAGATTTCTCCGAGGTTGGCGCGCCAGACTTGCTCCACTTCTGGCTGAGCGGAAGGTTTTTTGCCCAGGATGATTTGACGCGTGACGTTCTCAACGTCCCAGTCGCCTAGCATTACCTGAACCGGAAAGCGCCCCATCAGGCGCTGTAGGTTTGGCATTCCGGACAGTGCTGATTGACCAGTGCCAACGAAAAGCAATTTGCCGTTGAAATGCTTGCTGAGGGTTTCCGTAACCTCCTGCACTTGGAAAGCCTTTTCCGCGTCAGCGCCGATATACTGCTGCACCTCGTCCAGCACGACCAGCGTCAGCGGGAACTTGCCGTCCTCGACGAGTGCGGCTTCAATGGCCGAGGTCATCTGCTCGCTAGAAACGTCGGTGACTTGTGGGAACTGCTCCTTTAGCAACTTACGCGCGTCTGCATCGGAGTGGGCTAGGTCCGGCCGCGCCTTTAACAGCGCCTTGGCAAGGTGGCTTGACACGTACATGTGTGGAAGTTCTTGCGCCAATGAGCGGCCAGCCGACCTGAGCTCCAGTTCGACGGTGGGCAGAATACCTTCTTGGTTCATCCACAGGACGAATTGCGCCTGGTTGTACTGTTCAGGCAGACCTTTTGACTTGAACACGATGCCCAGCAGGGCGATGCGTACCTTGTCACCGGCACCGGCACCGAGCTTACCGGCAGCCGCATGCAGAGCCCCGTGGCGCTTGCCTTGGGTACTGAGTTCTTTCAAATGCTCGAACACGCCAGTGGGCAACTTAGCGAGACTGCGGGCCGTAGCGCCGTCGGCGAACTGATAGTCGGTCCAAAGGGTTCGCAGCATCTTGGCAAGGTGCGACTTGCCGCTGCCGTAGAAACCGGAAATCCAGACGCCTGGCTGCTCAGTTCCAGCATCCAGGTTCAACAGGAACTTGTCGAGGATGATTTCTAGGCCTTTTTCGTACTGACCATCGCAGACGAAGGTCTCCAACTCGTAGCGCAGGATGGCCTGCGCAGTCTCGGAGTGGTCTTCGGACACCTCTGCCACACCATTATTGACGAGGCGGTTCTCTTTCGGAGGCGTGTTGTAGATGTCCCTGTTCAGCATGGTAGTCCTTACCTGGTTTTTGATGTGTTGAGTACGGTTAATCCTTGGCAAGCAGAGGCACAGCCAGGTAGTTCCAGCCGTCGCGTGCGTCCAATAATCGGTAGGTGTGGTTTTCGGGGTGGTGCTCTCCGGGGAAGAAAACCAGCAGACGACCCTGGACCGTTTCTTTGATGCCCTCAACTACAGACGAGACGCGGGCCAGCCCGAACAGCGTACCTACGCCGAGCAGGGCTACGACCGTGTCAGGGCTTGCTTCAGAACTGATACGCGCCCTCAGCTTGGCGCTAAGGTCTGCGATGAACTCAGTTAGCTCGCCCGTCGGGTAGCCAGCCAGGTCTTCCGGGGATTCGAAGTAGGCATCGCGGTACTCTTGCTCAGCCATCCACTCCGGAAAAGCGTTCGTCACATCGAGCAGCAGCCACTGCTTGCCGGCTTGCTGGGTAGCCAAGGCGAACTCCTCGACGTTCGCCCGTAGACGCAGTTCGTCGGCTTTGTCGTAGACGGCAAAGATAACGCGCTGGATGGCTGCGAGCCCGGCCTGCCATGGGACACTGAGATGCATGCGGTACGCAGACACCAGTTTAGGGACCTTAGTCGACATGGGAGGCCTCCTGACGAATTTGTTCTTCTAGGGGTGTGAGGTAGCCTGGAAAGCGCACTTCTTTCACGCCGCCAGCGTTCATGAAAACTAGCAGCCCTCGATGAGATGCAGATGCCGCAAGCGCTTCAGGGTCGGCAGACGACTGGTCCAGCAAATTCATCCAATCTGAGGAAAAAAGTCGCTGACCTGTTCGGCCCTCCAGATGGCTTAGGAACAGCAACATTGTGAGAGCTTCGGGGCAAGGCTTCGGGGCCGCACGAAATTTTCGTACGCGGCCAACTAGAATGCCTGCGGAAGTCCAGGTTCCCGCAACATTCTGGGCAAAGGACTTTAATGACGCTGCACTGAATCGGTTCGGGTAGGTAGCGCCGAGGACTGCCTCAACCGATTCTCGGCTTATAGGTGTCCCCAAAGGCTGCGTTAGAAAGAACTTTTGAGTACTTTTAAGCAAAGGGTCCCGTGCTAACGATACCGCAAGAGCAAGTAGAGGCTGAGCGGCCTCGTCTAGCGGCCACAGCCTACGCAGGGCCCGGAAAACTGGATTTTCCGACTCCATACCGTAGAGGGTCGTTAGATGGCGGAGTGCAAGCTCGCGAGCTTTCTTAGTTGGCTTGCCTAGTACGTTCTCTTCCACTACAGCGGTCACATAGTCCTTATAAGTGGCGCTTGGCGACGTATGGGAAAACAGGGCACGAAGGTCATCCAACATCATCGTACGGGCGGCATGCGGGCCATTAATGCCGAAGCGAAAGCCTAGCTGGGAAAGGAGCCTCTGGCGCTGGTCAGTCACGTTCGCCATCCCGCAGAATGGTTTTTGGCAGTGCGTCAGTTGGTACACCGGGCAGGGGGTAGCCCTGCAAGCGGCAATAGGCGACTACCATTACCTCTACCATGTTTGCTACGCTTCTCATTTCTTTCTCAGCGGCCGATTGTAGTGCGTCCTTGATGTGAGGTTCGACCCTCACACTAACTACTTCTGTTTTGGCAGATGCCACGGTAGTCCCCTGCGCGCTTGCAATCCGCCAGCATAACGCTAGCATTTCATTCTGGCAAGAAACCTCTTTTCGATTCTTCGTTATTCTTTAAAAACTTTACTGTTTTATCAACAAGGTTCAGTTCAGCTTCAAGCGCTTGCGCGATACCGCGACGTTGCCCTGGCGGATGCAGCCAGGATTTGGCCCTGTACTTCAGGCTACCCAGTGAGCTAGCTGCAGAGTACGAGATGGTGGTCAACTTGATGTGTTTAGAACGCTGTCTAGGTAAGTGTTTCCTATACGGAAGAGGACCACTTGATAGGACATACATGAACGCATTTCTTAAATTCAGAGCTGACCGAGCATTTAGTGACGGCATGAGGGCATATCGTGCTCGTCATGAACCACGTGCACCTGCCCACTATGGTGAACATTCTGGCGACTGGGTACGTGGCTGGAACGTGGCGTCGTTAGCTGAACGGATTAGGCCGCAGCCGCAGCCGCCTAGCACAGTTATGACGGTAGACTCATCTAGCAAGTAAGTATTCAGTCCCCTCATTTCGAGGGGATTTTTCTACTACTACGTCCTCAATCGACCTTAGTACCTTCTATTCGTCAATACCGAAACCTTGTTAAAACAAATGAGATTTCGTTGAAAAACATTCTCGCAGACGTTAAAAAAGTCCGCTTAGCGAGCTTCGAGGTTATCGGACTTTATGAAATGACTTCGGGTCAGCAGCGAGTAGATTTCAGCCTCGCCCAGGGCCGCCCAGCTGTTCTTCTCTCTGAGTTCTGATGGGGTATTTCCCAGCGTTCTGGGACGACAGCCCCGCAACCTGCGCGTTAGAAGGTGTATGTCTCAGTTTAGGGAATCTGGCTAGACTACCGACTGCGGTGCCCGTGGTGGAAGAGAGTTACGCCAGTCACTAACGGACCACTTTACGGAATAACGCCCATTCGGACCTTCAATCGCACTTGGCTAAGGAAGCTGGCTCGATGCTGGGGCCCTAGCAACGCCAACTTTGCACGCGATGTTTTTGCTGACTCTAGCAATTCTTCCAACGAGATTAACTGGTCCAGCCATTCAGGAAGATGGCTGAAAGCGATTGCCCCCTTGTCGGCTGTGCCGATGGTAATAAACGGGGCCAGCGGCAGTTCATGCGCATTCAAATAGGCGAACAGGTCGCGTTCGCCGGGGTCTAACAACGGGCCGTTAGGGTACTGTAGCAAGAGCCTATCACGCTCTCGCTTGATGACTACATGAGGTGGTTTTGACAATCCGTCAAGCAAAACAGCTCGGTCCACCGCAACGCGAGCGCGATGTCCTGTCTCTCCCGTCATAGCCTCCGTCACAACCTCATCGACGGTTTCGAGACAATGCCCTTTAGCGAGCTCGCTCCACACTCCAATGCGGAAACACTCAATGATGACGTTCGTGTCAAGAAAGACCCTTGGATGCGCCATAGTCCGGATTACAGTTCAAAGGGCGCGGACATCCCATGCGCATCAAACAGCTCCGTCAGCTCGACCAAAGGCAGGCCCAGGGTCTTCGCTGCTTTGCGTGCGGACAGGCGGCCCTTATCCAGCGCCACGTGCAACTTCCGTACGAAAGCAGGCGAAAATAGCTTAGGAATTTCCTGGTCGTCGACACGGGGCATACCCGCAAGCTTAGTCCGAGTCGGCTCATCAATGCGGCCAAGGTTTTTCAAACGCCACCCCAAGGCGTATGTCGTAACCTGCAACCTCGCAGCGACGTCAGCCAAGTGCTGGACATCCATTGCACGTTCTTCTTCAATGAACTTGTTCAATGAGGAACGAGGCATCAGCAACGCGCCGGCAAAGTTGTTTGCGAGCTGCTCCACACGTTTTACCTTTGAGCGATGCTCGACGGCATTCGACTCCCGATGGCTAGGAGGCATTGCTTCCCAAGTAAGCACATGGAACAATTCATGTGCTAAGTCGAAGTTACGACGGAATGCGCTCTCTCGCCGATTGACCAGAATGACGCTGAAACCTTCTACCTGACAAGCCGCACCAGAAATCGAATGCTTTTGCTGCCTAACAACTGAGTCAACGAACAGAACAGGAATCCCGAGCTTTGCCTCCAGGCATTCAGGCAATGTGCGTGCGGGGACCAACCCGAGACCTAACATGGCTGCCAGGCGCTCACCGGACAATTGAGCCTGTTCATAGGTACTACCTTCGCTCAACCGAAGGGCAACAAACTCAAAGTCCGGCTCAGGGTCTGGGTCCTGCTCAGGGTCTGGGTCCTGCTGATGGAGCCAACGTACCATCCCAACCCAGCCGTTTGCCACGGTCTCGAAATGGTCAAGCTCCGCCCCTGGCAAGTCGTCACTAGCGCGCCAAGAGTACTGCGCTTCCGCAACCACGTTGAATGGGTCTAAGAAGAACTCCACTTCTTGATTCAGGGCGTCGCTCAGCCCGAGCAACTCGTCCGTCTTCACGGAACGCTTGCCATTCTCAATGTCGGAAATCGTTTGACGGTCCTTGAAGCCAAGGGCGTCTGCCAGAGCGTCCTGCGTGATACGCAGTTTCTCTCTAGCGTATTTCACGCGAGGACCAACGTGGAAAGAAGTTTGAATGTTCATTGTGAGCAAGGTCTTTTTATAATGTCGCTTGCGTATGTAGACATGCATTATATTCTTGCGTTTTGCCGAATGCAAGAAATACTTCAAGTGTGCGCGCCTTGGGGTGCCCACGACACTCTGGTGTCAGAGTCAAGCGTAGCCTACTCACAATGGAAATATGCTTACCCGGGTGCATTTAAGCCATAACGTCAAGCCGAAACGAGTCGAAGAGCGACCTCACGTGTTGGCCACGGTTGCGATTGTTTCTGTGGTTTCATGGCGGCTCGCGTTTGGCTCTCGCCGTTAGCGCGGGGTGCAACTGCATTTGAATCGCCACGACTATCGTAGACACTCCTGAGCCATAATGTCGGGCACAAGGAGAAAGTATGAGCGGAAAGCGGTACACAGAGGAATTCAAGATCGCA
>Ga0308160_10003297_pt1 | contig 18329 bp, 22 predicted proteins | sample PhyFR1_FD_201036 | JGI IMG/M metagenome (GOLD analysis project Ga0308160, IMG submission 201036) | Phyllosphere microbial communities from UC Gill Tract Community Farm, Albany, California, United States - DLSLF.R1 | ecosystem: Host-associated > Plants > Phyllosphere > Unclassified | place: USA...
ATGTAATGTGCTTCAGCCTGTAAAATATGTGACCGTGACGTGCATCTCACTTTGTGATTATGCCTAATAAATTAGCGCCGCAAAGAAACATGCATTCGAAATCATGCAAATACTTTCGCTGCTTTATACACATCAGCTAATCCCGAGACACTTCTGATTACACCTGAACTTCTTCTATTTTCCTGTTTTTTTTAATTTACTTGAGGTACCCCTACAGCGGGGTTATCCGTAATGTATTTTTTCTCATGTGTTTCTTACTTTAAGGATAGATTATGAGACCGAACAAAATCACTTTTGCTTTAGGGTTGTTACTGATCACTGCAACTCGTCTGTCTGCCGCAACTCCATTGCATAGTGTGCCTGTCACATCAGACTCTGTGCATCCCTTTGTCTTAATCGGCGATGCCAATGGTGCCCCTGGTTCTGCCGGTGGCAACGGGGGTAATGGTGGTAATGACAACTCACCAGGAGCTCCTGGTGGGGATGGCGGTAATGGCGGTAATGGCGGTAATGCCGACAGTGGAAATGGCAGTAGCAATGGGAATGACAGCGGGGACAATAACGGAACCGGTAATGGTGACGGCAGCGATAATGGCGGCGGAGATGGCGGTGGAGATGGCGGTGCATAATAAAAGGCATGCTTAATTTTAATACGCGGTGGATTATTTCATCGCGTTTTCATTATGGAGATATAAATATGAAATCCAATCAAATAGTCATCAACTCTCTTATTTTCTCAGTTCTGACAATCAGTGCCTTGAGCGCCCACGCCTCGAATAAGCATCATCATAAACATAACGACTGCTCATATCTGAATGGGAAAAATGGCGGTACGACTGAAAATGGTGACGCTAATGGAGAAAGCGGTAAGAAAGGGGTATCGGGGACGTCATGCATCGACGGTGGCAACGGTGGTAATGGCGGCAACACAAGTAACGGAAACGCAAATGGCGGAAGCGGCGCGCCCGGAGCTAATGGAGCTAACGGATGAATAGCAGAATAAATAAGGTTTTCACGTTGAGCATTTTTACCGTTGTGTCTCTCAACTCAATGGCAAATGCGTGGGCAAATAAGGAAGATACTAATGTAGTGTCTGTTTCCCATCTGGTTCATCAAATAGCTGATGGCGGGAATGGTGGTGACGGTGGCAGTGGCTCTGCAGGGGGAAATGGCGGGAATGGAGGAAACGGAGGAAGCGGGCCTGAGGGTGGTAATGGCGGCAACGGTGGCAACGGTGGCAATGGCAATAGTGCTGATTCGCCTGGGGGGAATGGCGGTGATGGAGGGGATGGGGGCAATAGCGGTAACAATGGGCAAGGAGGAGAAGGAGCTGCAGGAGCGAATGGAGCTGATGGTGGAAATGGAGGTGATGGCGGCAGCAATAATTCACCAGGAGGGAACGGTGGTGATGGTGGTGATGGCGGGGATGGGGGAAACACCTGATTAAATAAAGTGATGAATTGAATGAAGGAGATTTTAAATGCGAATTTTTCCTTTACGCACGTTTTTAAGATCATTATTGGTTATAGCTGTCATAACACTTCGAATAGCAATCTTCTGTACGCCTTCTTTTCTGCTGCCGGCTTTGACTTTCACCGCCAGCTTTAGTGCCATCGCAGACGATGGAGATGGCGGGAATGGCGGTGACGGGTCTGGCAATGGGAACGGTGGTGATGGCGGGAATGCCGGAGCCGGTTCTAATGGAGATGGAGGAGATGGGGGAAGCGGCGGCGAAGAAGGAGGTAATGGAGGAAACGGCGGCAACGGTGACGGTTCAGGCAACGGTGGAAACGGCGGCAACGCGGGACCCGGCGGATTAGGTGGTCAGGGTGGACAGACAGGCAGCAATGGAGATCACGACGGCTCGCAGGGAATGAGCGGCGCCAGGGCGTCAAAGTAGTGTTGCTATTGAAAAGATAACGTGATGAATATCTGTCAGTCAGGTCACCGAGATTCCGGTATTAAGTGATTTCGCCCTGGCTGACTTCTTGACTCTTCAGTAGTTCCACTTCGTGCTAAAAACGGGCATTTCAAGGTCAGCGTGTTAAATTTGAACGCAGCTATCGTTTGTTTAAAACAGGAGCCAACAAATGAACATCGACTGGCATAGTTCTTCATTAACACGCTTTACAATCGTAGATAAAGACTACAAAAATTCACAAAACGTTCGCCGTTTTATGGTCAATGAGTGTGGTCCAGATTTCCGGTTTGATCGCGAGTTTATGGCCTGGATACGAAATGACGTACAAAAAAATCTGGGTGATGTGGTTGATGAGTGGAAGCGCAGACATCCACTTTCACTTTAGTGCAGGAACGTCCGGTCTTCGCTCAAAGCGGATATCGTAACCTGCGTCGCGCTGGTAAGTTCAGCAGAGTGAGCGTCGAGCGCCGGGCGCAGCAATGACCCGGCCCCACAATCAATATTTGCCCGATGGCTGCGCGGATGGATTTGCTTAATTGCTAGCAACCTGTAATTCTAGATTGCTAAATTTAGTAATAGTAAACTTCCAGAGGCCAAACAATCCACAATTAGACGGCGGGAAATCAATATTGTAGAGTTCCCTAAACCTTACGATGAGAGTGTGCAAATGGATGGCAGAGATTACAAAAATTTAAATCTGGACAGGGCCTCTATCGAAGCTCATTGCCGCCAGTTTATTGAAACTAAAAATTATTCAATTCAGTCAATTTGTGCACGTCCTGGGGCAGCATCTGGCCTAAGAGTGGTATTTGCAAAGCCGGGGGAAGCTTTCGCAACTGTCGATATGTTGACTAACAAGGGTGGGACAACGACTGTTCAGTACCTTACCGGTGCTAATCCTGAACTCGGCAAAGAACTGGCGGATCATCTTTATGAAACCATCAACCCAGCTGAGTTTGAACACGTAAATATGGTTTTGCTGGGCTTTGTTGAGCCAACTGTTTTACCTGTTCTCGAATTGACTGCAGAAGAAGATCATTTCCAGTTCACAGAACATTCTCGTAGCGCCCACTCCATCGTATGGAAAATTAACTCTGTTACCTATCAGGATGAATTGACCGTAACCCTGCACACTACAACTGGGAAACTCCAGATCCAGGGCCGCCCCCTATCATGTTACAGAATTTTCATTTTTAATCTGTCTAATCTGCTGGACATGCAAGGCCTGGAAAAAGTCCTGACCCGTCAGGATGATGGTAAAGCATACATTGTCCAGCAAGATGTTGCCCGCGCTCATCTTGCTTGCGTTTTAGGCGATGCTTATCAGAATATTGACCGGGTTGTTGAAAAATTGCTCACGTCAGGGCTATGTGTTAAACTCGCCACCCCTACTCTACCGGACTATTGCATGTTGCTTTACCCTGAACTTCGTTCTATAGAGGGTGTCTTAAAGCAACTGATGGACAGATTAGGTATGCCGATACAGCAGGACGGTTTTGGGCCTTACTTCGATAAAGCCCATGGCAAGTTCACCCTGAAACCAGTGTTTTCTGCGTCTATCAGTGCCGCGCAAGCTAACTGCATCAATGATGCCTATACTTTCTATAACAAGGAACGCCATAGTCTGTTCCATATGGAAAGTTCGGTTGAAGGCAGCCGTGTTATCTCGGATATGAGCCGATTGATGGGGATAGCCACAAGAGCATGGGTAATAATCAAGGAACTATATATTGTTTGAAATCGCTGGTGTTAACGTCTCAGGATCTCTCAAAGCTGTCGTCATGGCGACCAGCTATGAGAACCCTTTGTCTTCAGTTAACGAAATTGAAGCGAGACTGTCTAACCTTCTGGGCAGCAATGAAACTGGTGATGTCCTTTTCGACCTCTTGTGTGCTAACGGACCAGAGTGGAACCGCTTTGTTTCGCTCAAGATGGAATATGGCCGTATCAAGCTCCATACGGCAAAAATTATTGATGAGCAGGACATTCCTGTTCAGGTCCTGAGCAAGCTGACTTTTACGTTACGCAACCACCCTGAATACCTGGAAGAGTCTGTGTTATCCCCGGATGACGTACGCCACGTTCTATCAGCGAATATGTAGTCCGTTCTTCCCCCTCTTCTTCAATGCCAAATCACGCTATCTTCTTTGTTAACCCCCGCCATAAATAGCGGGGGAGTATATTCCTCAACGTCTCTTACCGCACCGATCAGAACGGAATATCATCATCAAAGTCCTGGAGGTTGCCAGGGGCGCTTTGCGTTTGCTGCTGTGGCTGCCCTGAATGAGCCGGGCCGGATTGCTATGGCCTGTTATCATCGCGGCGGCGGCCCATCAGCTGGAAGTCCTCGGCGATAGCCTCACGCTTTTTATACTCGATTATCTGCTGCTCCATCCGCAGACGATTAGCTTCAGTATGTTCATTTTGTGCCTGGACTTCCTTTTTCAGGCTTGGTCTGAAACGCCACGCGATCCGGCGGAGCTTACCGGCTCTGCCGGTTAGCGCAGTGGGGAGTGGGGCTGACGGCCCGGCAACGTCGGGGAGCCGGAGGGGGACAATAAGTCTATGTCCGGTATGTGCCAGAAGCGGACATTCGAAGTTTGCGGCTTTAAACTGAAGTTGCAGCCTCAATAACCTGCTATTAATCATCTACCAGGTTAGTAAGTTCATGTGATCTCTCTTGTACTTTTCTCATTCAATCATTGATTAACCGTGATCAAGGTCGAGTAACAATTTTCGCCTACTTGTATGGTAGTAACCTTAATAGCTAAGTTATCAGTGTGTTTAAATTTTGATCTAATGATTCCTTTCAAACATAAAAAGAAAACTACAAAACAGGGCGTGGCCTGGCCAACAGCATCAGGGTAAGGCTGCAGACTAAGATGATTTTTCTAAGGCACCGGATCGGTATGAAACTTCCCTTATCTGAACTGACACAACAATCGACAAAAAAGACCGCTACTGCCGGTGAACACGCTCCACGCAGCGGGCTGTATCGCTTTCTGCCCAGAGCGCATCCTCTCTCTTGGTGGATGTTAATCATTACGACTCTTGCGATCCTGATGAACTCAATTGACCGGATTATTCTTCCTACTCTGCTTCCGGCAATTATGCAGTCATTTAACCTGACAGAAGTTCAGGCGGGTTGGCTCAACTCACTTAGCTTTGTCGGAACCTTAGCCGGCGCAGTGGTTTTCGGTTTGTTCTCAGACTGGTTAGGCGCCGGACATAAGCGCTGTTACAGCTGGTGCGTGACGGTGCTGGTGGAAATTATCTCAGGTGTGGCGACTGCCTTTTGTAAAACGCTGGGAGCGTTTCAGATTCTGCGTGTCACTATGGGCATGGGAACCGGTGGATCAGAACCGATTAACGTTGCTCTGCTCGGGGAGTGGTGGCAGAAAGAGAACCGTGGCTTTGCTATTGGGGTGCATCACACCGGATTTCCGCTGGGACAATTTATCGGTCCTATCCTGATCGCTGCCATTCTGGCTTTTGCGACCTGGCGTGAAGCCTTTTTGTTTATTCCGCTGATTGGCTTAGTGATTTTGGTGGCACAATTAATCATTGGCACACGTAAAAATCATCAGAAAGTTAATGACTGGATCGTTGATAACAAGCTGACGCCGCCCGTTACCGAATCATTGCAGAACACTATTGAAAAGAGTTCTGTATGGGCTAATGCCGCTTCGTGTCTGAGAAACCGTAACTGCCAATTGGCGATCCTGCTGATTTTTGGTTTTACATGGGCAGAGATGGGGATAGCTAACTTTTTGACGCTGCAACTGACGCGTGAAGTTGGACTCGATCTCTCGACCGCAGCAATCATCTCTGGTGCATCCGGATTGACCGGCTGGATTGGACAGATTCTGTGGGGCAGCTTTTCTGATGTGAAAGGGCGTAAACGCTCGCTGGGCATCATTATTACGGGCTGGGTTCTGGCAGCTGCGCTGTGCATGTTCATCCATTCCGCTACGCTTGGCTGGGCCATCCTTATCTTTTGGGGTCTGTTCCGCAACTCACCTTACCCCGTTGCTTATGCTTTGCTTATCGACTCATCTCCTCGTGCCGCAGCGTCCAGCATGGGACTGATGATCGGCCTCGCTGTTGGTATCGCCGGTATTCTGGTGGCGCCTGTTAGCGGTTGGATTATTCACAGGTACGGTTTCACCGTGCACTATCTGGTGATTGTCGCCGTGTTACTCCTTTCCTGTATTCCACTTTGGTTCATTAAAGAAACCGTAACGTTAAAAAAGGCCTGATATGACCAGCGATCTGATCACTTTATTACGCCAACATAAGCTTATTGAGCTGAACCATCTTTATGAAGAGCTCATGCCCGTCTGGCCAACGCATGGAAAATTCTTCTGCAGCCGTGCCGAAGACTACATTGCTGGTGATGGCAACTATAATTGTCAGCTCAGCCTCGGCGATCATTGCGGTACTCATGTGGATGCGCCTGTTCATTTCATTGAAGGTGGCAGAACTATTGAGAAAGTCGATGTGCGCCAGCTCACCGGGCGGGGACGCTGCCTTGATATGTCACATCTGGCAGAGAACAGTGACATCACTGTAGAAATGATCCAGGCATGGGAAGCTGATAAAGGAAAAATCATTGCAGAAGATATTGTGATATTTCGGACTGGTTATGATCAGAAGTGGCGCTGTCGTCCAAACCAGGTACCATTTTTGCAAAACTGGCCTGGCTTGTCAGGCGAAGGTGCGCAATATCTGATTGAAAAAGGGGTTACTGTTTTCGGTACAGATGCCATGTCGCTGGACAGACACAGTAATGAAGCACACCCGGCTCATCTTGCCGTTCTCGGCTCTGATTGCCTGATCATTGAGAATCTGGCTAACCTGCAAGCCTTGCCTTCCGAATTTATTTTCATCGCATTGCCGCTCAGGATCAAAGGGGCTTCGGCTTCGCCAATCCGGGCAGTGGCGCTGCTAGAGTAAAATGGCACACGCATCTGCCTGAAGGGGAAGCAATTTTAACGAGGCGCAGTATTAATCAACCGGGAGCAGGTCATATTCTCAACCAGCCTGGCTGCAGGATGTTGGTCAGTAACCGGTATCCACAGGCTGGCTCTGCCTCTTAACTTCAACAGCGCGGATTTAGTAAAGATGTCGACTCAGTCTGGAAACAGAAGTAGCTAAGCTGGTGTGCCCGTTATACGGCGATGTTTATGCGTCGGGTTTGGTGTGAGTGATTATTGTATACCAGCTACGCTGAGTCAGGATTGCATGAGTAATGTTCAGATACTGAACGGCCGCCATTCGCTATAAGCGGATCTTGCCCTGCACGCATGTCCGTTCTGTGCCAGAACCGGACGTTTCCAACATCAGCATGCACTAACCGGTGGAGAACAGATCTTACTGCATAGCCATGCAGACTCGCCGGAATCATCAAGGGCATTTTTCAGGGTTTGAGCCGGGAAAAAGTGCCAGTAAAGCCCCGTTCGCCGCAGAATCGCGCTGAGGGGCTTTACGGGGGAGCGGCAAAGATACAATATGTTAAATGTGCACTTTTTTAGCGAAATTTTATGAAGTGACTACAATTTAGTTTACTGCGTTATTATTTATATTGGATGTTTTTTGACAAGTCGATATGCAACGTGCTGATCAGAGACACCCTGACCAGCACATAAATGAAATAAGATTTCTAAATCTTCTACTTATCTTTGCCAGGTCAAGTCTAGGTCGACATGAAAATCGCCAGCTTTTAAAGCCTTACCTTTATCACGCTCAATTTTACTCATCACATTACCAACATTTGAGCCGGTAGAGATTGCTAACTGTGTACCATCTGTAAATACAATAACCAGCATTTCAGTTTGGTGCACTTTAGAGCTTACCTCCTGAAAACCGATTTTCACTGAATCAATGGTTTTACCAACCATTTCAGTTGCTTGATTAATAGAGTAGTTTGGTTTAATGTACATTTCTGAATTGAAAACTGGTAAGCTCATATTAGATCCTCATTCAAGGGTTTTTAAATTTAAACTACACTAATAATGTTAGCGATAATCTTTTAACTAAATGTCTCTATGACTACTCTGTATTGTTGATTTTTCTGGCGTATATTTTATTTCAAATTATCTTAATCCTAGGCAGCACAGTCTCCATTACTTTGACTAGTCCATTGTTTGTACTATGTACATGATTCCAGCTTGCTTTTTTGTTATTTGCATCATCAAATATCTTTTGTGTTATTGCCAAGTGATCCGTATTCATCCATGCAAATATACTTTCATCCAAAAACTCATCTGATATCAGTTCGTAATGGGTGTTCTTCTTAACTCCAACATATAGCTTATACTTTCTTTCTATATTTTCAGCTAAGCTATCAAATGAAATTATTGAAAAATCATCTCGCTGTTGGCTTCTAATTAGTCCGGTTTTAATCGTGTTGTTTTCATATTCTGATCTACGGCCATGTACAAGAACATACTTGAAATTAAAAGGATTTTTTGCCATATGCGCCGGAACTACAAATCCCTGCAATATGTTGTTTTTAAAATGGTTTCTGTTGGATTCCTCTTCAAACCAAGCCCTCCAATTGTTCATTTGTTGCAAGGCAAGAACGAAATCCGTGTGGAATGTCGTAGAGTTTTTTTTGAAATATTTAGATGAAGGCTTTTCAATTTCTATTAACACTACGTTCCAATTATCTGAGCTTTTTGCTAAATACACAAAGTCTGGTTTGTAATCACTTGATAGAGGCAGTTTTCTCAATACTGTACTGCTGTGAATGCCATGATTTTGCTCAAATTCTCTAGGGATGAACATTGTATTTTGTTCAAGGTATTCTTGATAAATCTGTTCATTATGATTCTTATCTAATAAATCTAAGTATTCTTGTTTTTTATCATTAACTTCGTGAGCGTTTATATACATGATTTTCCATTACTTTATAAGGTTGTTACGTTAATAGTGCCCCGCCGATTGCTCGTTTTCAATAAAATTTTTGAAAGTATTTTGTTCAATTTCAAGGCTGTAACAAATTAGCATAATCGTTCACTCACCCTTTGAACTGTGTTTTTATATAGTACAAGGGGTGGGTTTATGATATGGAAAGTTCATCAAAGCACTGTTATGGTAAATGCGAGTGACCGGCAGGGTCTCGTGAGAAAGAGCGGAAACTCTACTCAATGTACTGGCTGAAACGCAGAAGGTATCCATCCGGATCCTGCACTAGAAATTCTCTCTGGCAGGCGGTTGTTTCGCCTGTGTTGTAATGGTTATCGCTTAGACCACGATACAGCGTTACGCTATGTGCATTTACACGGGCGAATATCTGTCCAATGTCGTCCACTTCTATCTGGAAATTTACGCCGCGTCCCAGCGGTGTGGTGAGTTTTGCCGTATTCCACCCTCCTGAATGATACTGCTCAAGCATCATTTGCGCTTCGCCAAGGTTGATATAAGCAAACTCCGGCTCTGTGCGCCTGATCATGACGCTAAAGCCAAGCACATCAGTATAGAAGCTAAGGGAAGCGGGAAGATCTGTTACGGTCAGCTCGGGAACCATGCGGTTCCAGTAGGGTTCGTTCGTGTCAGCCATTTTTTCATCCTTTTTTGACTGACGTAGCATACACCAGCTGGCTTGTGCAGAGCGGGATGACCGGACTGTTATGTTAATTTGGCAGAATTTGCCTGCCGTTATCATTTTAACGTCCGCTTTTCGCTCTTAGCGGACGTCACTATGCTGACATGCTCGCTTTGTGCCAGAACGGACAACGCCAGCCAGTCCAAAGCTATTTCGTGCTAATAGCAAGTTTAGCCGCGAAGCATAAGAATAAGCCCCCTGTTGCTCTGTCCATCACCCGCACAACGCGACTTTTCTTCAATACGGCTGACGCAAAATGCGTGGATAAAATGAGTGTGAGTGACCACATAGTTCCAATCGCAACGTGGATGCTGACCAGGATAAAAGTCCATATCAAAGGAGAGTGACCGGCAGGTATGAACTGTGGCAAAAAAGAGACATAGAAAATGCCCATTTTTGGATTGAGCACATTTCCCAGCATTCCTCTGATAAACCAGTTCCCCTGAGAACCATTGTTGTCATTGCCATCACTGAAAGATGCTCGGGGACGTATCAGCAGTTGTAAGCCCAGCCAGCTCAGGTAGACCGCGCCACAAACTTTGAGCACAGTGTAAGCCATCTCTGAAACCGCCAGAAGAGCACCAAGACCTAACGCGACCAGCGCGCCCCATACAAAACAGCCAGCATCAATGCCAAGCGCAGCGTGAAAAGCCTTTTTGCCGCCCTCAGCACAAGCGGTGCGCAGAATAAGTGCCGTATCAAGGCCGGGAGTCAGAGTAAGTAACAGTGCTGCGAGAGAGAATGCGAAGAGGGAATCGTTAACAGTCATTTTCTTTGTCCGAAAGAGCAGATGCTAATCATTTAGTTCCCTGCAATCAATCTATCAAATACTACTTTTTAAAAGTCCTCTTCTCGCTCATAGCGGACATTGGCCTGCACAACGTCCGCTTTGTGCCAAATGCAGACCTGGCAGCGCTATAGGCGGTCCGCTCCGTATTTTGTTTCGCGAGTTATATTTTTCGCGGTTGCGTATTGAAAAAAAGATGAACAATACCTATTTCAGTATTTCCCGTGCTAATGGTTTTTCCTTTTCAGGAGTCCCCTTACGTGAATGCGAAAAAAAAGGCGGATGATTCGAGTGGGCGTTTTAACACTAGCCCTGAAGTGAAAACTCTGGTCTGGATCCGTGCAGCGGGTCATTGTGAACTCTGCGGAACCGATCTGACACATGATTTTCGTATCGGTACGCCGATGAAATGGGGAGAAGTGGCCCATATTCTTCCTGCCAGCCCGAAAGGCCCCAGGGGAAACGCCACACACAGCGAAGAAGAGGCCCTGGCACTGACGAATGACAGCGAGAATCTTATGCTACTGTGTCCGGGATGCCATGACCGGGTTGATCGTGACGGCGATAATTATCCCGAAGACGATCTTAGCGGACTTCACTCTGCCTGCCTGACCAGAATTCGCCTGGCGGCTTCCACGCCCGGGGAGGAACGCGTCATACCGGTTATCGTTCAAAGCCAGCATCATCAGACTCTGGTTGCAATTCCGGCGCAGGCCCTTCTTACCGCCATGTCTGCAGAAGGACTGACGGCACAGTGCCATCCGGTTACGGTTGTGTTCCCTGAGCCCAGCTCACGGGGAAGGGATGCGGGTTACTGGCAGGCGATTAAGGATTTAATCACTGAAAAACTCGAGGCCGGGCTTGCCCGCCGCGGGGGGCAATTTGGCGATAAGCCGGCTCTGGCCATGGTTGGGCTTGCGGATATTCCGGCGTTGTTTTTCCTGGGCCAGACCATTGGCGACCGCTATAAACGCTTTCAGTATTCATTTAACAGGGAACATATATTGCGCTGGCCGGATACAGATGCCCTCCCGCCGGCGTTTATCTCTTCTCAACTTCCGCAAGGTGAGGGGCCAGTTGCTCTGGTGCTGTCTCTTTCCGCAGCGGTACCGCGAGGCGATGTTACCGCCGCACTGCCGGGTGCCCGGATTGTAGAATTCACTGTCCCTGAACCCAGCTACGCCATGGTGACAAACCGCAGGGTCATCCATGCGTTCAGAGATGAGCTGCAGAAGTTGCTCAGTCAGTTAGAAGCCACCACGACCCAGGCCATTCATGTTTTTGCCGCGGTGCCTGCTGCGCTGGCCATTGAATTTGGGGCTTTGCTGACGACCCAGCATCAGCATCCCTACATCATCTTTGACCGTGACAAAAATAACGCAAACCAGTTTCGCCCCATGCTTAGCATCGGATGTACAGAGGAGCAACGTCCATGAGTAACGAACAGACTAAACACCGCAGCTGGGAGTATTTTCTTCTCCGTGCAGCCCGAAAAATTTCGTTATCAGCAACTCAGTACAGCGTTATTGATGCTCGCTACTCTCAGCTGGAAAAAATTCTTTCTGCTGCCGATGATCCCCTGCTGGCGGATGCCCATATTTTTCCCCAGGGTTCTATGCGTCTTCAGACAACGATTAACCCGGTACCTGGGGCGCCAGCAGATCTCGGGACAATTGATGCAGATGCGATTGTCTGGTTACCCCATGCCAGAGGGATCGATGCCCGGATTGTATTAGAGGTCATTGAACGTCGTTTCCAGGATGCCAGTAGGGTTCAGGAGGATATTCAACAACTTCGTCGCGGTGTCAGGATTGTTTACGCCGATGAAAATCCGGGTTTCCACATTGATGTCACACCTGCACGTCCCTGCCATCATAATGAGCAAAGCGACGGACTGGGCATGCTCGAAGTACCCGACAGGGAGCACGGCTGGAAGGCAAGCAGTCCCATTCCTTATGCAGACTGGCTGCATGATGCGTCAAAGCAGGACATCATGCTTGAACATGTTGTTGAGTTTAATAAAAGTCGTGCAGCAATGGACTCTGCGACCCAGGCTCCGCTGCCTGAATATAATGAATATCAAAAAGATGATCCGTTACGTGCGAGCATTAAACTGATGAAAAGGCACAGGGATGAATGGGCGATCAGGACGAAAAATGAAGGATACCGGCCTATTTCGGCAGTTATCACCACGCTTGCGACTCACGCTTATCTGGATGTTGTCGCGCAGTCAGAATATACCGCCTTCACCCCGCTTCAGGCTATCCTGGCAATCATGAACAGGATGCCTGACCATATTCACCGTTACAGTAATGAGTATTACGTCTGCAATCCTGAAGATAACGGCGAGAATTTTGCCGAAAAATGGAATCGTCCGGATGAAGGTTATAAATACGTTGATGCCTTTAATAAATGGCATGCGAGTGTCCGTTCGGCGCTGACGCTGGGGCTCGACAGCCACGTGTCGACAGAAACCTTTGCGAAGGCGGTCCAAGAGCAGTTCGGTATTGGTCCGACATTCGTTCGCGAAGTTAACGAGAACATTCCGGCAAACTGGACGATGCCCGGGCGGCAAGACGGTGTGACACGAAACTCTGTCGCAATGGGGTCTCTGTTCGGGAGTTCAGTCAGCAGTAACCAGTCTCAGGCAAATGTTGCACCTGTCGGGCGACTCGGCTGATATGAAGGATGAGATGATACAACGCGGTATTTCCGCCCTTAAAGACTGTCTGGGCGCGGACAATGCTTCGGCTCTTCTCAGGCCCGCTGAACTGCGGGTCGGTGAGGCGGCCGCCTTTTATTTTCCTTTACCCGTTGATTACACCGGCCTTGAGCGAAGACTACGGATTGGTTTTCCCAACGGTTTCCCGTCTGAATCCCCTAGCCTTCAGGTTGAACCTTCACCGTGGTTAGTCTGGCCCCATGCCATGGCGTCCGGGTTGTGTCTCCATGGATTCAGGGAAAAGCCCGTTACGGGTTCGCCTGAGAAAATTGTTCAGGACAGCTTGTCCCGTTTTGCGAGCATTGTGTCTTTTTCTCTGGAAAACGCAGATCCTGCACGGCGGGAGACGGAGTTTCAGAATGAAATTTCCACTTACTGGCTCTGGCAGCTTAAACGATCGGCACGTAACCTGATTCTTCTGGGGGAGCCTGAATCGGGTTCAGTTTTGTATGTTGTAAGCGATCCGAGGTATACCGGACATACTGATCTCAACCCGGTATGGGTTTCGTCTGACAAGAACGCTATCCGCCAGCATTTCAGACGTGCCACTGGCCGTTCGGTTGTGATAAGAAGCCCCCATGAAGCAGGTTTCTTTGTCAAACTGACGTCTTTCCCTGGCATTAAGGTGCCTGAACCTCACGCGTTTCTCGAATGGCTTGCTCCCCATATTTCTGAAGAATCCCTGGCCGCGATGTCTGAATGGTCAGAAAAGAGTAGTGCTTTGCTTTCCCGATGGGTTGTCATGGCATTACCGGGTGGGGACGGGGCGGCAAGATTTACTCTTAACCTGTGCACCAGAAAGAAGGAAACAGACCGTACACATTTTTACGGCCTGAGATCCTCACGCCGTCAGTCCGGGTTAAAGAAAGAAGGACCTCCGGCCAGTATTCTGTCATCGCGTGTGAACATTATTGATCGTGGGGCATTTTTTTCACGGGATCGAAGTAACACAGCAAAAACACTTGAGAACTCGCATGCTGTCTTTGTCGGTGTAGGGTCGCTGGGATCTGCTGTGAGTATTCAACTCGCCAGGGCCGGTCTGGGCAGGCTGACCCTTATCGATCCTGACAGACTGGAGTCACCCAATCTGGGGCGGCATATGCTGGGTGCTGAGGATTTAGGCAAATTTAAGTCTCAGGCCATGCGCCATCGTCTGCTTCAGGATCTGCCTGTGCTTGATGTCACCGCGCTGGATACATACATCGAATGGGTTATTGGTCAAAAACCCGATATTTTCGAGGATGTTGATCTGGTTATTATCACGACAGCTGACTGGGAATCAGAGTCTGCCCTCTGGGAAAAGAAAGCCTCCGGAGCGAAATGGGGGCTGATACAGGCTTGGAGTGAGCCGCATACACTTGTCGGGCATGCACTGATCGCACCTGAAGGCCGCTTTGATGCAAGATATCTTTTTAGCGATAGAGGTGACTTCAGGCACCGGTTTACCGACTGGCCGGATGGGGGCGTTGTGCCTCTTCCTGCCTGTGGTGAAAGTTTTATACCGGGAGGCTCGGCGGGAATGAATGGTGTTGCAACAATGGTCACTCAGGCCGCAATACGTTACCTGACGACTGTAGGGGATGTCACTCAATGGCATTCCAGTGTGTATCGCCCTGATGAGGCCGGAGTGTTGGGGGGACGCTATACGGGACCTGTACTTCCTGAAGGAGTTGTCCAGAGTGTTTTTGAACGTAACTGGCCGAAACCCGGGCAAAACGCATGAATGAAATAGCATGGCGCTGGGCTTGGCCGGATATGAATGCGGAGCTGCAGGTTGGGCGGCAGGTCTCTGAGATATTCGGTCACTACCGGCAGTCACAGGGAGAAAATGAGCGAGGCGGGCAGCTGTTTGTTGATCCCGCCCATCCCGGCGGCATTGTACTGTGTCATGCTTCAGCGCCACATCCTGCGGACCGCGCTGGCAGAACGTGGCTCGAACTGAACAGCGATCGCTGCCGCACTGAAATCGAGAACGCAAACAGGAAGGGATTGCGCTTGGTTGGATACTGGCATACGCATCCGCAGGCAGTTCCTCACATCTCAGGGACTGACATTGCCAGTTTTGCGCGATTTGCGAGGCAAAATGCACGTGATCTTCCCCATCCCGTGGCGGCGATTGTCGGCACGTCACCATCGACCACAGGCATTAAAGCCTGGATATTTCGGGAGGGCAGGTATCAGGAGGCAGTGTATACAGCATCCTTGTCGCGGCCTTAACGGACCCAATTCATCAAGACCCTTTATTTTGCATCAACGCAAAAAGCTCTGCCTGAAATAATGCATCATCCAGAGCATTATGGCTGGGTCTTCCTTTGGCAGATAAACGCTGTGTCATCATTGATGATTTGGTCTCAGACCACGTACAGCCTGTTGCCCCCATAAAGTAAGCTTTAATATCTAATGCACTGAAGCCAAATGGGTTGTTCCCCGTATATTTATGGAAGTAGTAATTGATGAATGACCAGTCAAAGGGGGCATTCAGTCCCGTAAAGACCGGCTTCTGGCTCGGTTGAAGGTGGGGTGTGAGCCAGGTAGATAACTGAAGCATGGCGTCCGCGGGGGCTATGCCGGTGGTAGCCAGTGCCTGAAGGTTAAATCCCGTCACTGCCAGCGCCTCAGGATCAAAGCCAGTGCAGTCAGGCTTCAACTCGGCATAAAAACGCACGTCGGGCGCATGCACCAGACAGGCCCCAATGGAAAGCAGACTAAATAATCCCGGGACCGGGCCGGATGTTTCAATATCGACTGAAACGAAAATCTCGCTAGCATTCATAATCACTCCTGCGATTGAGGGCACTGCTATTCGGTTTGTAAAAGAAAACGATACGCTATTACGGGTGGTATGTATCTACCACACCACCCTTTAAGTAATGCCTTCATCAGACTAAAACCATATGCGAACTTCCGCTTCTCGCTCATAGCGGACATTGGCCCGACGTCAGTCCGCTTTGTGCCAGAAGCGGAAGTAGCTAACAACAGTTTGAGTGGAGCAACAGGGGGCGGTTTAATGACAGAAGTTACTGCTAAATACAGCCAACAAGCTTCCGCACTGGCACAGGAGTTTGCTAATCAGGCGACGGGCAAAACTCTTCGCAATGTTGATCAGGCGCTGGCTGCTTTTAAGAATTACAGAAATTCTCTTGGGGCCAAGTTCGGAGCGGCTGACCGTAACGCGTTTGCCAATGCGCTAAATTTAGTGCAGTACTCATCCTATGCAACACAGCTTGCGAAGTTCAGTAAAGGATTTGGTTATTACGGTACCGCAACTGACTCTTACGATGTTTTGAAAGAAGTTGTTAAAGCTTTTCAGACCGATAACTGGCGTCCAGTGTAAGTTAAAATTGAAACGCTCACCGTTAGTAAAGTTGCCACTGTCGCTGTCGCATTCACCTTGCCGCATTGGCTGGTGCTCCGTTAGGAGTTCTTGGGCTTGGGGTTCTGATCGCGCTGGTTAGTTCAATTATCAATGATGCGTTAATTAACTCGATTAACGCTAAGTTGGATTTGTAATTAAAGATAAATAGGCTGGTTTCCAGCCTATTTTTTCAGGAAAGGTAGCGCCAGGAGGCAAATGGGAATGGCAAAAATGAAACTAAAAACCCAGTGAATTGCTCTAATTTTATTGTTACCTACTGGATCAATGGCAAACCACCTCTTCTTCAAAAATCCTTCCCCAACAATCTTCATTAATAGATTTTCAAGTGCTAGTTTGGAAAATGGGTATAGAAAAGAGCTTACTAATGCCACCGCGGCAATGAGCTGATTTCTTGGCTCCCCTGGATTAGTAATCCAGGGATAAGCTGACACAGCAAGCATCATCAATCCAAAGCAAAAATGTATCGCGTAGTTTTTAGCGTTCATTGCCATCCCTTTTTTTATCCATTTCAAGCAAATCCATTCTTCAGCCTATCTAATATAAGGCTCTGTTACAAAATCTGGACATGATAAACGTATTGCCCACTTTTTCTGACGGAACGGCACATGAACTCATTTAAAGGCTTGAATTTTCAACGATACATCATCCTTTGGGCGGTGCACTAATACTGCAAATACGGCATCAGCTATCGTGAGCTGTGAACGCGGCGTGATTTTCGATCACACCACCATTTATCGCTGGGTCCAACGCTATGCACCTGAAATGAAGAAAAGACTGCGATGGTACCGGCGTCAGGATCCGGCTTGTGTTCATGTCATATGGATGAAATTTATATCAAAGTTCATGCCAGACGGCTTACTTGTACCGTGCGGTTGACAGCAAAGGTCGTACCATCGATTTTATCTCTCTCCACTTCGTAACAGCTAAGCAGCATATCGGTTTTTCGGGAAGATTTTAAATAATGTGAAAGGCTGGCAGCTCTCCCGCCTCATCAACATGGATAAGGCTCCCACTTAGGGTCGGCGCTGTCGTTTTAGAAGGAGGAGGACCGGTGTCCGCAACCGACCGGTTTAGTACATGTCAGATGACGCATGTACGAAAGTTAGTGTTTTTGTTTTCGTACATGACTTTTAATAAGTACATCCTTTTCGTACATAAAGTAACGCCATGTCACGAGTTTTTGCCTACTGCAAGGTATCTACCCTTGAACAGAATACCGAGAACCAGCGTCGTGAGATCGAAACGGCCGGTTTTGCCATCAAACCCCAGCAACTGATTGAAGAGTACATTAGTGGTTCAGTCGCAGCTGCTGAGCGCCCAGGGGTCCATGCGCCTGCTTGATAGAATGGAAAATGGTGATATTTTAATCGTAACGAAGCTGGATCGTCTCGGACGCAACGCTATGGACATCAGAAGAACTGTTGAGATGCTTTCTGAGTCTGAGATACGGGTTCACTGCATGGCACTGGGCGGGGTCGACCTCACCAGTCCTACCGGTAAGATGACAATGCAAGTAATCTCTGCTGTCGCGGAATTTGAGCGAGATTTACTACTTGAGCGTACGCATGCAGGTATCGCGCGTGCGAAGGCATCCGGAAAGCGTTTTGGCCGGCCGCCTGCTCTGAATGATGAACAAAAGAAGGTGGTATTCCTGCGTTTTAATGAAGGGATAAGCATCAGCGCGATTGCGCGCGAATTTAGCACCACTCGGCAGACCATTCTCAGAGTAAAAGCGGCAATGGAAGATGCAGATGCTCGCTTTTGAGATGCTTTTTCAGTGAATGTCCGCTTTGTGCCAGAAGCGGACGTTGTTATAAATGGCAGGGTTTCAAACGCCAGAACGTTTATTTTATCTTACAGCACCTCGATTACCTCAAATTCTTCTGCGATCAGCTCCATATCGTCAGAAAAATG
>Ga0308160_10003298_pt1 | contig 18327 bp, 17 predicted proteins | sample PhyFR1_FD_201036 | JGI IMG/M metagenome (GOLD analysis project Ga0308160, IMG submission 201036) | Phyllosphere microbial communities from UC Gill Tract Community Farm, Albany, California, United States - DLSLF.R1 | ecosystem: Host-associated > Plants > Phyllosphere > Unclassified | place: USA...
GAGGATGTTTCGGCAAGCGGGGCGAGTCCTGTCATTTCCTTGCATGGCGACTTTCGATGATTGTTGACGCGGACCTCGCCGCGGCGCGGCGAGCAGGTCGCTGAGTTTATCCAACAAGAAATAATCTGTCCAGAATGACAACGGCGACGGCCTGCTGGCAGCGTCTACAGCACGTACCAATAAATCGTGACGTAGTGCGCCGCGCTCCCCGCCAGCACGAACAGATGCCAGATCCCATGCGCATGGCGTAGCCGCGCATCGAGCACATAGAACACGATCCCGGCCGTATAGGCGAGTCCTCCGCCCAGCAGCCAGGCGAAGCCGGCCGTACCCAGCCCTTCGTGCAGCGGCCGCAACATCGTCGCAGCCGACCAGCCCATCGCCAGGTAGACCAGCATCGACAGCACGCGCGCACCCGTATGCGGCCGCGTCTCCTGCAGGATGCCCACCAGGGCCAGCCCCCAGACCACGCCGAGCAGGATCCAGGCCTCGCTCCCACCAAGCATGAGCATGCAGAAGGGCGTGTAGCTGCCGGCGATCAGCAGGTAGATGCTGAGATGATCCAGGCGCCGCAGCAGTTTTTTCACGGCCCCGCTGCTGCCGTGATAGGCCGTCGAGCACACGTACATCAGCACCAGCGACACGGCATAGACGGCGGTGCTGAACAGGCCGAGGTGGCCGTTGCCCTGGAAGGCGCGCGCCAGCAGGGGGATGCTGGCGCCGAAGGCGAGTACTGCGCCGCCGAGGTGGGTGATCGTATTGAAGCGTTCGCCGTGCTGCATGGCGTCCTCCCGACACGACCGGGAAGGACCGGTCTCCCGGCCATTCTACGCCGCCGGCGCAGGGCCGGCGGCACGGTTCAGCGTGCTGTCAGGATGGATCCCACACGTATTTGACGCTCGTCCAATTCTCGACAGCTTTGCCGTTAACCATCGCGGGCGAGAACGTGCATTTGGTCAGGGCGACGCGCGCCGTTTCGTCGAGGCTGGCGTCGCCGCTCGAGGAGCGCACTTTCGAGTCGTGGACCTTGCCGTCGGTGCCGACCAGGAAAGCGAGGTCGACCGTACCGGCCGCCTTGCGTGCCAGCGCCTCGGCCGGATAGTGCGGCTTCGGGCAGGAGTTGAAATCGAGCAGGGCCTGTTTGACGGGGGCGCCGGCAGACGCGCCCGGGGCCTGGCCGGCGATCGAGGTCTGCGCACAGCCGGCGATGCAGGCCACTGCGATGGCGAGGGACGGCACCGCGGCCTTCCAGCTGGTTGCTTGCGTTTCGGGACGAACCAATCGTTTGATGCGTGACATGAGATCTCCTCCGTTGGCCGCCTGGGCCAGGTGGTGGGTTGAGAACTGGAGTCGTTCCAGTTCGGACAGCGCAAGGGCCAGGCGCCGCGGTTCGCCGAGCTGCCTTGCTGCGATATCGTCCGCAATCTGTTCGCGCTCGACACGGATGCGGTGCGAGAGCCACCAGACCACGGGGTGGTAGAACAAAATCGTTTCGATGAGGCGCTGCGCCAGGTTGACCAGGTAGTCGCAGCGGCGCACGTGGGCCAGCTCGTGGGCCAGCAGGGCTTCGAGCAGCTGCGGCGGCATGCCGGACAAGAGTGACGCCGGCACCAGTACCACCGGACGCCACCAGCCGGCCGTGACCGGGCTGGCCAGCGAGTCGACCACGCGCAGCCGGACTGCGCGCGTGATGCCGAAGTCGGCCGCCATGCTGGCCAGGCGCGCATTCCAGTGTGCGTCGGTACGCTTGGTGCGCGCCGAGCGCTGCACCCAGACCAGGCCCAGGGCCAGGCGCAAGCCGAGCGCGCCGGCGCAGGCCGCCCAGCCGGCCACCAGCCATGCCAGGTGGGCATGCAGGAAGCCGCGCCAGCCGCCGCCCGCGACGCCGTCGCTGCCGGCCAGCACCTGCGCCAGCACCGGCGTGCCGCTGACGCCGGATGCGGCGCCGCTCAGGCGCGCGATCAGTTCGGCCAACGGCCACAGCAGACACAGCAGCAGGGCGACGCACAGCGCCAGGTAGCGCGTTTCGGGGCGCGCCTTGCGCAATCCGATCAGCGCAACCGAGGCTTCGAGGCCAATCAGGGCCGCCTGCCAGACCGAATCGAGCAGGGTGGCGCCCACATGGTGAATCAGGTCCGCGCCCGTCATTGCTCGTCCTCCTTCAACAATTTCTCGATTTCGGCGCGTTCCTTCTTCGAGATGCCGCTTTTCAAGGCCGCCAGCACAAGCGCCTTGGCCGAGCCGGCAAACGCGCGCTGCATCAGGTCGCGGATCAGGTTGGTCTGGAGCGAATCCTGGGGCTGGGCCGGCGCGTAGACGTGCGAACGTTCGCTCTCGTCGCGGATCAGCAGGCCCTTGGTGTGCATGATCTGCATCAGGCGCAGCACGGTGGCATAGGTGACGTCGGGACGCGTCGCCTGCATCGCCTCATGCACCTGGCGCGCGGTCGCCGATCCGAGCGGCCACAACACCTGCAGCAGGTCGAGTTCGGCCGCGGTCGGCTTGGGTATGTCGGAAGAGGTGGTCATGGCGGATCCCTGGTTGATGCAGCGTGATTGAACCTAGATTATCTTGTCTAGAAAAAATTGTCTAGGTTATTTTCCTGGCGTGCGCCGCTGAGCTGAAATAAATAGACAAGATTGTCTATTTCGGCCTATTCTTGCCGTTCAAAAACATTGACAGGAGACTTCATGCTGAAACAGCTCGCCCTCGCTGCCGCCCTGGCGGCCCCCGTCGCGGCCCAGGCGTCGCCGCTGCCGGCTTACCCCTTCGTGCACGTGAGCGCGGAAGCCACGCGCTACACGACGCCGAACATCGGCACGATCGATTTTTTGGTCAGCGCGGTCGAGAGTGAACCGGGCCAGGCGCGCGCGACGATCGAGGCGCGCATGGAGGAAGTGCGCACGCTGCTGCAGGAGCAGGGCGTGCCGCTAGAAGACCTGGAAACGCGCGACGTGCGCCGCAAGCCGGGCAGCAGCAAGACGGCAGAGGCGACGCCGCAGGAATTGCGCGTCAGCGTGCACCTGATCGTGCGCGACCTGTCGAAGTGGCGCGCCGTGGTCGCGCCACTGCTCGACAAGCCGAACCTGACGGGCTTCGCGACCGGGTTCGACCTGACCGAGCGCGACGCCTTCGAAGCCGAGCTGATGGTCGACGCGCTGCGCGAAGCGCGCCGCCGCGCCGAGATCATCGCCAAGGGTTCGCGCCGCAAGCTGGGCGCCGTCACGGCCGTGACGCCCGGCGGCGTGAAGAACCTGGGCGCCGCGATGGGCGTGGTGCGTACCGACTTCAGTTACCAGCGTTCGCGTCCGGCCAATGTGGGCGCGCGCGATTTTCTTTCGGTCGATGCCCTGAAGCTGATGCAGCCGGTGGATGTGGTGTTCAAGCTCGAGTGAGCCTGCTTATTTCTTCTCGATCTTGCCGTGCACCTCGTTGACCATCATCAGCGCCGCCGAGCCGTAGAATTTGTGGTACTCGGCCACCATCTCGCCATTGATGATGACGGGGTCGGTGGCGACCCAGGTTTTCGCCGCCTCGATGTCGGGCGTGTTGAAGACGAAGATGCCGCGCCGGCCTTCCTTGCCGTCGAGCGGGCCGGCCAGTACCAGCTTCTTTTCGCCGGCGAGCTTGCCCATGTTGGCGAAGTGGCCCTCGAACATTTTCGTGCGGGCGTCGCCGGCGGGCATCTTGTTGGGGCCGGTTTTCAGGATGACCAGCACGTATTGGCGCATGCCGCGTTCGTCGGCGCCCAGGGATTTGGCCAGTTCGGCGTCGTAGGCGGGAGTGGTTTGTGCCGATGCGGTGAAGGGCAGGGCGAGCAGGGCGGCGAGGGCAAGGGTGGGCAGGCGCATCGTGAAGTCTCCGTGTTGTTGTGGCGCGGAGCGTAGCATGGCATCATGCGAGCAGCAATGGGATGGCAGTTTGCACGGTATGCGGTCCGCACAATAAAAAAACCGCGCCGAAGCGCGGTTCTGGTGAAGCAGGGTGCATCAGGCAGCTTCGCGGATCGGCGCAGCATGCTTGGCATGCTCTTCCACATAGTGACCCGACAGCACCGCATCCATGCGTTCCTTGTCCAGCTCGTTTTCCCACTTCGACACCACCACCGAGGCCACGCCGTTGCCGACGAAGTTGGTCAGGGCGCGGCATTCGCTCATGAAGCGGTCGATGCCGAGGATCAGGGCCATGCCGGCGACCGGGATGGTCGGCACCACGGCGAGCGTCGCGGCCAGGGTGATGAAGCCGGCGCCGGTGATGCCCGAGGCACCTTTCGAGGTCAGCATCGCCACGGCGAGGATGGTCAGTTCCTGGGTCAGCGTGAGGTCGGTGTTGGTTGCCTGGGCAACGAACAGGGCGGCCATGGTCATGTAGATGTTGGTGCCGTCCAGGTTGAACGAGTAACCGGTCGGAACCACCAGACCCACCACCGACTTCGAGCAGCCCAGCTTTTCCAGCTTGCGCATCAGGGCCGGCAGGGCCGATTCCGAGGAGCTGGTGCCCAGCACGATCAGCAGTTCTTCCTTGATGTAGGAGATGAACTTGAAGATCGAGAAGCCGGTCAGCTTGGCGATGGTGCCGAGCACGACGACGACGAACAGGCCGCAGGTCAGGTAGAAGGAACCCATCAGCTTGGCCAGCGGGATCAGCGAGGCCAAGCCGTATTTGCCGATGGTGAAGGCCATTGCGCCGAACGCGCCGACCGGGGCCAGTTTCATGACGATGTTCACGACGCCGAAGATGGCGTGCGAGAAGTCTTCGATGATCTTCGTGGTCGAACGGCCGCGTTCACCCAGGATCGACAGCGCGGTGCCGAACAGGATCGCGATCAGGAGCACCTGCAGGATGTCGCCCTTGGCGAAGGCATCCACAAAAGTGTTCGGGATGATGTTCAGGATGAAGTCGACCGTGCTCTGGTGCTGGGCCTTCTCCGTGTACTGGGCGATCGACTTGGTGTCGAGGTGCGCCACATCCACGTTGAAGCCGGCGCCCGGCTTGGCGACGTTGGCCACGACCAGGCCGATGACGAGGGCGAAGGTCGACACGACTTCGAAGTAGAGCAGTGCCTTGCCGCCGACGCGGCCGACTTTCTTCATGTCCTGCATGCCGGCGATACCGGCGACCACGGTGCAGAAGATGACGGGGGCGATGATCATCTTGATCAGCTTGATGAAACCGTCTCCCAAAGGTTTCATCTTGGTGCCGAGCTCGGGATAGAACACACCGAGCAACACGCCGAGCACGATGGCGAACAGCACCTGGACATACAGGATTTTATAGAAAGGCTTTTTCATGACGAGGATTCATGAGAGGTTATGGTGTCGCCATCATCACGAATTCTCACTTTAGTCGCTATTGTGGAAATCCCCAACCCCATGAATGCCGGTCATGCGCCTGCGTGATATGCGCAACGCGTCCTTATTCCACATATTGCGTTTGTGAATGACGCCGGTGCCACCGTTTATCGCCGATACACCTTGCCGCCTTTCATGACGAACGCCACCTTGCGCAGCGCCGCGATGTCCGCCGTCGGATCGCCCTCGACCGCCACCATGTCGGCCAGTGCGCCCGGCACCAGCTGCCCCAGCTCCTTGCCCTTGCCGAGAATCCCGGCCGCCACGACCGTCGCCGAACGCAGTGCCTCGGTCGGCGTCATCCCCAGCCGCACCATCCACTCGAGTTCGCGCGCATTGGTCCCGTGGGTGAAGACGCCGACGTCGCTGCCGTTGCCGATCACGACGCCGATCCTGCGCGCCAGCGTAAATGCGCGCGCCGCTTCCTGCATGGCCGGGGTCGGCGTACCGCCGCGCACGTGCTTCTGGAAGTATTCGCCGATCGCTTCCGGCGCCGTCAGGGTCGGCACGTAGGCCGTGCCGCGTTCCTTCATCAGGCGGAAGGTGGCTTCCGAAGCGCCATAGCCGTGCTCGATCGTATCGGCGCCGGCCAGGGTCGCCAGGCGGATCGCCGCGTCGGTGCTGGCGTGCACCGCGACCTTGCGGCCGGTGATGTGGCTCGCTTCGACCATCGCCTTCAGCTCTTCCAGCGTGAAGGTCGGGCGGCTGCTGCCGTCGACGCCGGTGCGGTAGTCGCCATAGATCTTGATCCAGTCGGCGCCGCGCGCGCTCTGCTCGCGCACGGCTTTCACTGCCTCGTCGACGCCGGTCGCTTCCTGGGCGCCGTAGGGAATCTCCATGTCGGGCCGGTAGCTGCGCTCGGCCGGGCCGTAGCTGTAGCTGGCGACGATGGCTTTGGTGGCGATCAGCAAACGCGGACCGGGCACGACGCCCTGTTCGATGGCGCGCTTGATCCCGACGTCGGCATAGTTCGCGCCTTCGGTGCCGAGGTCGCGCAGGGTCGTGAAGCCGGCCTGCAGGGTGTCGGCCGCGTGCTTGCCGGCCAGGAGGGTGCGGTATTCGACCTGTTCCTTGATCACCTGGTCGTCCCAGGTGGTTTCGTTATACGGGTGCAGCAGCACGTGCGAATGCAGGTCGATCAGGCCCGGGATCAGGGTCTTGCCGGGCAAGTCGACACGCTCGGCATCGGCCGGCGTAGTGATGCTGTCGACTGGTCCGACTTCCTTGACCCGCCCGTCGACCACCAGCACCGCCCAGCCGGCGTGCGGCTTGCCTTCGCCGGTCCAGACGCGGTCCGCGCTCAGGAGCAGGCTGCGCGGGTCCGCCGCGTGCGCGCAGCTTGATGCGATCAGGGTCAGGGACAGGGCGAGTGTGCGGCTCCAGTTCGGCATGGCGGCTTCCGTTGAGTTATGAAGTTGCCATCATAGCGGAGCCGGCTTGGCCTGGGTACGGTATGCTGGCGGCCGGATTCACCGACGGAGAACACATGGAAGACATCGGCGCCTTGCTCAAGGAAGCGCTGGGCCTGCACCAAAAAGGCCAGCTGCCTGACGCCGCGGCACGCTACGAACAAGTGCTGGCGCAGGCACCGCGCCAGTTCGATGCGCTGCACCTGCTCGGCGTGGTCCGGCGCCAGCAGGGCGATGCGGAGGACGCAGTGCGGCTGATCTCGGAGGCGTTGACGATCAACCCGTCGCAGTCGACGGCGCATTGCAATCTGGGCGCAGCCTTGCAGGACCTGGGCAGGAGCAGCGAGGCGCTCTCGAGTTACGACACGGCAGTGCAACTGAACCCTGCTTATGCGCTCGCCTGGAGCAACCGCGGCAACGCCCTGCGTGCGCTCGGACGCCTGCCTGAGGCGGTCGAGAGCTACGACCAGGCGCTGCGCCTGCGCCCGTCGTATCCGGAAGCCTGGTGCAACCGCGCGATCGCGCTGCTCGACCTCAGCCAGCCGGAAGCGGCACTCGACAGCGCCGAACGCGCGCTGCACCAGAAACGCCCGTATGCGGAGGCGGCCTGTGTGCGCGCGAACGCCCTGTTCGGGCTGCGCGCCTTCGAGGCGGCCTTGCGTGCCTACGACGAAGCGATCGCGTGGGATGCGCGCGCACCGGAGGCCCATGCCGGACGTGGCCTGGCGCTGATGAAGCTGGAGCGGCCGGGCGAAGCCTTGTCCAGTGTCGAGACGGCGCTGGCCTTGCGGCCGCGGCATCGGCAGGCCGAGCGGCATCGGGGCGACGCGCTGCTGGCACTGGGACGACGCGAAGAGGCCATCGATGCCTACCGGCGCGCACGCACGCTCGCGCTGGATGCCGGCCTGGATAGCGGCGAACTCGATTTCGTGCTTGCCGCCCTCGGCGCGGGCGCCACGCCGGGGCAGGCGCCGCAGGCCTATGTGAAAGCCCTGTTCGACCAGTACGCCGGCCACTTCGACCAGCATCTCACGCAGGTGCTGGGCTACCGCACGCCGGCCCTGATCGAGGCCGCGCTGGCGCGCCACCCCGGCGCGGCGGACCTCGCGGCCGTGGATCTCGGCTGCGGCACGGGCCTGTGCGCGCCGTTCCTGCGTCCGCGTGCGCAGCGTCTCGTCGGAGTCGACCTGTCCGGCCGGATGCTGGACCAGGCCCGTGCGGCCGGGCTGTACGACGAGCTGTTGTGCGCCGACATCGGGACCTACCTCGCGCAGAATCCGCAGGCCTTCGACCTGGCGGTCGCGGCCGACGTGCTGGTCTACTTCGGCGCGCTCGATACCCTGTTCGGCCAGGTGCGCGCCAGCCTGCGCGCCGGCGGGGTGTTCTGCTTCTCGACCGAGGCGCTGGACGAAGGCGACTTCATGCTATTGCCGTCGCAGCGCTACGCCCATGGCCTGGCCTACCTCGAGCAGCTCGCGGCGCGGCACGGTTTTACCATTCTCGAAGCGCAGCGCGCGCCGGTGCGCAGCGACCATGGTGCCGATATCGAAGGGCACCTGCTGGTGCTGCGCGCCGGAAGCTAGCGCGCCACGGGACGTGTCTTCACCGCGAGGCAGAGCGCGCCGGTCAGCAGCGCCAGCGCCACGTGCATGCCGTAGAGCGGAATGAAATCCGCACGCGTCAGCTGCGCGTGCCCCACCAGCAGCACCGTGACCGCCACGCCCAGCACCGCACCGAGCTGGCGCGTGGCCTGGTTCACCGCGCTGCCCACCGCATACTGCGCCTGCGGCAGCCCGGCCACCGCCGCCCCCGACAACGATGGCAGCACCATGCCGACCCCGATTCCGCTCAGGAACAGGCCAGGCAGCCAGTGCGTCGCGTAGGCAGGCTCCACGCCCGGCACCAGCAGCAGCCGCAGGCCGCTGGCCGCGTACACCAGCGAACCGATGACGAGGATCGGACGGTGGCCGATGCGCGCCGCGATGCGGCCGGCGACGATCGCCGTCGGCACCACCATCAGGGGCCCCGGCGTGACCGCGATGCCGGCCAGCGGCAGGCTGAAATGCCAGATCCGCGTCATATAGGAGAAGAAGGCGAAGAACATCATCGCAAAGGCGGTGCCGAAGGCCAGCGTGGCCAGGTTCACCGCGCTGTAGGTGCGGTTCTGGAACAGCGCCAGGTCCACCAGCGGCGCGGCGCTGGTTCGGGCCCAGGCGATGAAGGCGGCAAAGGCGATGGCGCTGGTGGCGGCGAGTGCGCCCAGTTCCAGCCGGCTCCAGCGCGGCGAGTCGAGCTGGGTGATCGCCATCGCGATCGCGCCGACAGCCACGATCAGCAGCAGCATGCCGACCAGGTCGATGCGTGCCTTCTTGCCTTCGATCCGGGCTTCGCGCAGGCGCAGCGCGCCGAAGTACAGCGACACGGCCCCCAGCGGCAGGTTGATGTAGAAGGCCCAGGGCCAGCCGAGGTGGTCGACGATGGCCGTGCCCAGGCTCGGCCCGATGGCGGCGGCCAGGCCGCCGACCGCGCCCCACAGGCTGACGGCCACCGCACGCTTTTCTTTCGGGAAGGCGTCCAGGATGATCGAGAGCGAGGCGGGCGTCAGCAGGGCCGCGCCCAGGGCCTGCACCACGCGCGCGGCAATCAAGAGCGGCACGCTGTCGGCCATGCCGCAGGCGGCGGAGGCGGCCAGGAACAGCGTCACGCCGAACAGGAAGACGCGCTTCCTGCCGTGCGCGTCGGCCAGGCCGCCAGCCGGGATCAGCATGGTCGCATACACGACCGTGTAGGCATTCAGCACCCAGGACAGGTCGGCCGGCGTGGCGGCGGGGAAGGCGGCGGAGAGGGCGCCGAAGGCCGCGAACAGCACCGTGCTGTCGATCGACACCAGGAAGACGGCGATGCAGGCGATCCAGAAGGTCGGCCAGGGCGAGGTAGTGACACTGGATGCGGCCTCGACGCGGGCGGCAAGTGTGGGCGTGGTCATGGAGGCTCCCGATCAGCGTGCGAAATCGATGTAGACGCCCGGCTCGTTCGAAAGGCCGCGCTTGATCTGCCGGGTGAACTCGTCGATCGCCACTTCGCTGTCGCCGTTTTCGAGCGCCGCGAAGGCGCGTTCCGCGACGAAGCCGGGCGAGAGCTTGGGCACCTCGAGGCCGTTGGTCAGGTCGGTATCGATGAAGCCGACGTGCAGCCCCAGTACCTGGGTGCCTTGCCCCCGCAGCTCGTTGCGCAGGCCGTTGGTCGCGCTCCATGCCGCGGCCTTCGATACCGCGTAGGCCGCCAGGATCGGGGAACTCAGCCAGCTTCCCACCGAGAGCACGTTGAGCAGGGCGCCGCCGCCGTTCGCTTTCAGGACGGGCGCGAAGGCCTGGCTGACGCGCAGCAGGCCGTAGACGTTGGTCTCCATCATGCGTGCCGTGGCGTCGATGCTGTCCTGCGCCAGCACGCCGCCGAGGCTGGCGATGCCGGCATTGTTGACGACCAGGGTGACGTCGCCGCAGTCGCTTGCCGCGGCCGCGACCTGCGAGGGATTGGTGACGTCGAGCGCGATCGGCACCAGGCCGGGGAGGGTGATCGACTTCGGATCGCGCGCTGCGCCGTAGACCTTGCGCGCCCCGTTGGCGAGAGCGTGGCGGGCAAAGGCGAGGCCGAGGCCGCGGTTGGCGCCGGTGATGAAGACGGTTGCGTCCTGGAGTTTCATGATGCGTCCTTTCAGGTTTTAAAAAATATGATGACTATCATATTTCGGCTGCAAAAGAAGCCGCAGACGGACTGCGGCCCTTGTTCAGATCGTGTCGTACTGGGCGATGAGGGCGGCGCGCGTGGCCGGCAGCAGCGCCTGGCCTTCCGTGCCGAGCGAGCGTGCCATCTGCAGCGCGCCGACCAGGCTGCTTGCGAGCAGGAAGGCGCGCTCGGGCGGTGCATCCGCGGACAGGGCGCTACGGGCGCGCTCGACCAGGGCCGCGACGCGGCGGCGCGACACCTCCAGCAGTTCCTCGTTCTGGCGCGGCATTTCCGAGCCGAGTGCCGCCACCACGCAGCCGCGCTCCGGGCGGCTCACGTGCAGGTCGGCGAGATAGGCCTCGACCAGGGCACGCACCGGGCTGGCGCCGGCTTCCTGCAAGGTGGCGATGCGGCGCGTGAGGGAGGCCGCGCTGTCGGCGGCCGCGTGTTCGATGGCCGCGGCGAGGAGGGCGTCGCGCGACTTGAAGTGGGCGTAGAAGCCGCCGTGGGTCAGGCCGGCTTCCTTCATGACCTCGGCCACGCCGACCCCGGCATAGCCCTGGCGGCGCAGCGCGCGGCCGGCGGCCTCGAGGATACGCGCGTGGGATTGCTCGCGGCGGCTTTGCTTGCTATCGGCGTTCATGGCGGTGCTTCCGAAATATGATGGACTTCATATTATGTTCATCATATTTCAGAGTCAAGCTGTTTTTTCGACATTTCATGCCACGCTTCGCGCGTTTTGTCCGACGCCGGTTGAGCTAAGTGCCGTGCTTCTCTACATTGTCCCGTCAATCAAGGTTTTGGAGGAAATCCGATGGGGAATCGTCGTCTGCCGGGCCGCCTTGCCGCCGCCTGCCTCGTGCCGCTGCTGGCGCTCGCCTTTCCATGCGCGGCCCAGGTCGACCTGAGCAGCCTCGACCGTGACATGGCCGGGCCGCGCGCGCAGGTAGCGGTGCTCGGCACGGTGCACCTGCGTGAGATGCCGGACGGCTTCGACCCGGCCGCGCTCGACAAGCTGATCGACAAGCTGGCGGCCTTCAAGCCCGGCATCGTCACCATCGAGAACGAGAACGGCGAAGAGTGCGACCTGGCCGCGCGCCATGCGGCGAAATACGGCGCCGACTATTGCCCTTCGGTGGAAGCCGCGCGCAAGGCGACCGGACTCGATGCACCGGCCGCGATGCGGGAAGCGGACAAGCTGCTGAAAGCCTGGCCGGCCCAGCCGACGGCAAGCCAGCGGCGCCACCTGGCCGCGCTGTTCCTGGCGTCCTATGACCGGGCTTCGGCCTATACGCAGTGGTTGCAGCTGCCCGCGAGCGAACGCCGCGCCGGCGACGGCCTCGATGCGGCACTGGTCGAACAGCTCGGCAAGCTGGCGGTGCGCAAGGACGAGACCATCATGATCGCCGCCCGCCTGGCTGCGCGTCTTGGCCTGGCGCGCGTGCATGCGGTCGACAACCATACGGGGGACCTCATCGACGTACCCGATATCAAGGCCTTCGTTCGTGAGATCGAAGCGGCTTGGGCAAGCGGTGGCGCGACCTTCGAAGAATTCAAGAAGCGCGAGAAGGCGCTCGGCATGGCCCCCGACCTGCTGCCGCTCTACCGCGCCGTCAATGATCCGCAATCCCTGCGCGCGCTGGCCGAGGCGAATATCGTTCCCTCCATGCGGGCGAAATCGAAGGAAGGCTATCCGCAGATCTGGGTGGGCGGCTGGGAAATCCGCAATCTGCGCATGGTGGCCAACATCCGCGAAACTTTCCGCGAACGTCCCGGCGCACGCGTGCTCACCATCGTCGGCGCCTCGCACAAGCCCTGGTTCGACAGCTGGCTGGGGCAGCTGCAGGGCGTCGATATCGTCGACGTACGAAAGCTGCTGGAATAGATTCTCACGGATGACTTCGTAAAAACCGAAGTCATCCATCGAAAATTGTATGTTTTTCGGAAGCAATGCTTGTCGCTACAATCGTCGGCATTAGACTTTTGTCAATCAAGGAGCGAATGCAATGAACGAAATACTGGCGTCGATCATGTCTGGCCTGGCTGGGGCGTTCGACGGGAACATGGGTTGGGCCATTCTGGTCCTGGCCCTGGCAGTACGGCTGGCCTTGCTGCCGCTGACCCTGCGCCTGGCACGACGCATGCGCGCCAATCAGAAAATCGTCGCCTCGCTCGAACCCCAGGTAGCCGAGATCCGCAAGCGCCTGGCCGACAAGCCGGCCGAGATGTTCGCGGCCATATCAAGCCTGTACAAGGAAAACGGCGCCAGCATGGTCGACCGTTCCAGCATGATGGGCGCGTTGCTCCAGGTGCCGGTCTTCGGCCTGCTGTACCGGGCGATCAGCAATGCCAGCCTTGGGGCCGGGCCCTTCCTGTGGATGCGTAGTCTCGCCACGCCGGATGCGGCCTTGACCGGCATCGTGCTGGCGCTGACCGCCTTGTCGGCTTATTACATGCCTTCGGCGGCGCCGGACAAGGCGATGCTGATGATGCTGGTGCAGATGGTGGTGACCGCCTTCATCCTGTGGAAGCTGTCGGCCGGTCTTGGGCTGTACTGGGCGGCTTCGAGTTTTGTGAGCGGACTGCAGACTTGCGTGCTGCGCGTCGACGAACGGCGCCTCAAGACATTGAAGTCATGAATCCATCCAGCTCGGCCGCGATCTGCTGCGCCAGCTGGTGAATGTGGAAGCCGTCGACGAAGCCATGGTGCGCCTGCACCGAGAAGGGCAGTTGCAGGCGGCCGTTCGGGGCGTCCCTGAAGCGGCCCCAGGCCAGCGAGGGGATGTCGGGCGACTTGAGGCTGGCCATCGGGTGCTGGATCGAGGTGAAGTCGAGCCAGGGGATGCAGGTGATGAAGACCTGGTCCCTGCATTGGCGCGGGGAGAGCGCCGCGTATTGGTTGTTCAGCGCCGTCATGGCGCAGGCGTCCTCGCGCGCCTTGACGCCGCGTGCGCAGAAAGTGCGCAGGTCGTCGGACCAGTCGAACAGGGCGAAGTTCAGGTCGTTGTGCTGGTTGACCACCGTGAAGGAAGGCATCAGGCGGTCGATCTCGATGACCTCGCCCTCGAACACGCGGTAGCGGAAGTTCTCGATCTTCAGGGTCGCACGCAGCACGGCGCACAGCAGCACGTGGAAGGGCGGCAGGCCTTGTCCCTTGCACCAGGGGCGGTAGTCGGGCAGCTCGAGGGTGAAGCAGAGGTTGACCGCCGGGCTGTCCATGCGGTCGAAGAGCTCGAAGCGGTCGCGCCGCTTGTCAAAATTTTGCATGCGAAGTTCGATTTTGTAGGGTGGGCTCCGCCCACGCGGTATCACCGGTAATTCAGCCGCGGGGCCATCGCAAGCCATCGGGTGCGCACGGACACGAAAGACCGCGTGGGCAGAGCCCACCCTACGTATAGATGTCGCTTACTGCGCGGCCCAGCCGCCGTCCATGTTCCACGCCACGCCACGCACCTGGCTACCGGCCGGCGAGCAGAAGAACACGGCCAGCGCGCCCAGTTCGTCCGGCGTCACGAATTCGCCCGACGGCTGCTTCTCCGCCAGCAGCGCGCGGCGCGCTTCGTCGTTGGAGAGGTTCTCGCGCGCGGCGCGGTCGTCGACCTGCTTCTGGACCAGCGGGGTCAGGACCCAGCCCGGGCAGATCGCGTTGCAGGTGACGCCGGTCTGCGCCGTTTCCAGCGCCGTGACCTTGGTGAAGCCGACCAGGCCATGCTTGGCCGCGACATAGGCGCTCTTCTGCGCCGAACCGACCAGGCCGTGCACCGAGGCCAGGTTGATGATGCGGCCCCAGTTCTTCTGCTTCATGCCCGGCAGGGCCAGGCGCGTGGTGTGGAAGGCCGAGGTCAGGTTGATGGCGATGATCGCATCCCACTTCTCGACCGGGAAATCCTCGACCGCGGCCACGTGCTGGATGCCGGCGTTGTTGACGAGGATGTCGACGCCGCCGAACTTCTCCTGGGCGAAGGCCATCATCGCCTCGATCTGCTCGGGCTTGGACATGTCGGCGTTGTGATAGGCCGTCTGCACCCCGAATTCCTGGCCGATGTCGGTGTAGAGCTTCTCGATCTGCTGGGCGTCGCCGAAGCCGTTGAAGACGATGTTGGCGCCCTGGCCGGCCAGCGAACGCGCGATGCCCAGGCCGATGCCCGAGGTCGAGCCGGTGACGAGTGCCGTTTTACCGCTAAGCATGTTGGATTTCATTGTTTCCTCTGAAGGGTGGGTGAGCGGGGGTGTTCTGCAGAATTGGTAGAATTCTAATCGCTCGGGCGGTTAAAATGTGAGGCTGGGCTTAACGACGTAACAATATTGTCAGCGAAGGAGCAGGAATGAGCGAAGCGAGAATCAAGAGCGTGCAGTGCAGCTCGCCCGCCGGCCTGCACCGCATCGCCTACAAGGAGTGGGGCGACCCGGACAACCAGCGCGTGCTGGTCTGCGTGCACGGCGTGACCCGCGTCTCGGACGATTTCGATGCGCTGGCCCAGGCCTTGTCCGACCGCTACCGCGTGGTCTGTCCGGATGTTGCCGGGCGCGGGCGCTCGGACCGCCTGCGCGATCCGAACCTGTACGCGCTGCCGCAATACGTGGCCGACATGGTGACCGTCATTGCGCGGGCCACCGCCAACGGCGACGGCAGCGTGCACTGGTTCGGCACCTCGATGGGTGGCCTGATCGGCATGGTACTGGCGTCCTTGCCCGGCACGCCGATCACGCGCCTGCTGCTGAACGATATCGGCCCGGCGCTCGACGGCGGCGCCTTGAACCGCATCGCCGACTACATCGGCCAGGACCTGCGCTTTCCCGATTACGAGAGCGGCGCGCGCTTCGTGCGCGAGGTGTCGACCTCGTTCGGGCCGCACAGCGACGAGGAATGGGACAAGCTGGCGCGCGACGTCCTGCGCCGCCAGCCCGATGGGCAATGGGTGCGCCACTACGATCTGGCGCTGTCCCAGCCCTTCAAGAAGATGGGCGTCGAGCGCGCCAAGCAGGACGAGGCGGCGCTGTGGCGCGCCTGGGATGCGATTGCCTGCCCGACGCTGCTGGTGCGCGGCGAACTGTCCGACCTGCTGACGCACGAGACGGCGCTGGAGATGACGACGCGCGGTCCGAAGCCGCGCCTGGTCGAACTGGCAGGCGTCGGCCATGCGCCGACCTTCGTGCACGCGGACCAGATTGCGATCGCGCGCGAATTTTTAACGGCGAATTAAACTTTAACTGCCGGCACCTTCAACACGAAAGAGAACATGGAAATCAAACGACTTCACGTAGGCAAGCGCCTCTCCGAAACCGCCATCCACAACGGCACCGTCTACCTGGCCGGCCAGATCGCCGAAGACACCACCCAGGACATCGAAGGCCAGACCCGTGAGGTGCTGGGCCACGTCGACCGCCTGCTGCAGGAAGCCGGCAGCGACAAGACCTGCATCCTGATGTGCCAGATCTACATCGCCGACATGGCCCATTTCGCCGGCATGAATGCGGTTTACGACGAGTGGGTGGCGTCCGGTCACACGCCGCCGCGCGCCACCGTCGAAGCGAAGCTTGCCAACCCGGCCTGCCTGGTGGAGATCGTGATCACCGCCGCGCTGCGCTGAGTTCAGGTCAAGTCTCGATGGTTTCGACCGCCGCACTCGGCGACGCCACCACACAGCTGATCCAGGGCCTGAGCCCTGAAGAATGCGTGCGCGTGCAGGACGCGCTCGACTACGCCTCGGTCGCGTATGGCGAGCGCGCCTGCTCGTCCGGCCAGAACGCCTTCGAGTTCTCGCTGGGCGTGGCCGGCACGCTGGCCTACCTGCGCAGCGACGTCGAGACGCGCATCGCCGGCCTGCTGTTCGAGCTGGTGCTGTTCGAGCCGCCGCTGGTGGAGACGCTCGAGCGCCTGTTCGGCCCCGAGGTGGCCAGCCTGGTGCGCGGCGTGCAGCAGCTGATCCGCCTGCGCGACCTCACGGTCGGTCAGCAGGAGATCAAGCGCGGCAAGAACGCGGCCCAGCAGGCGGGGGCGCAGGTGGAAACCCTGCGCAAGATGCTGCTCGCGATGGCGACCGACATGCGCGTGGTGCTGATCCGTTTGTCGTCCTGCGTCACCACGCTGCGTTATTTCGCCGAACAGAAGCGCTTCGACGAACTCACCCACGACTACGGGCGCGAGGTGATGGACCTGTATGCGCCGCTGGCGAACCGCCTCGGCATCTGGCAGCTGAAGTGGGAGCTGGAAGACCTGGCCTTCCGCTTCCTGCAGCCGGAGACCTACAAGCGCATCGCCAAGATGCTCGAAGAAAAACGGATGGCGCGCGAAGGCTTCGTCGCGTCCTCGATCGAACGCCTGCAGCAGGAATTGCGCGCGGCCGGCATCAAGGCCGAAGTCAGCGGACGGCCGAAGCACATCTACAGCATCTACAACAAGATGCGCGGCAAGGACCTCGATTTCTCCTCGCTCTACGACGTGCGCGCCTTCCGCGTGATCGTGCAGGACGAGAAGACCTGCTACACGGTGCTCGGCCTGGTGCACAACATCTGGACCCCGATCCCGGCCGAATTCGACGATTACATCGCGCGGCCCAAGGGCAACGGCTACCGCTCGCTGCACACGGTCGTCACGGCCGAAGACGGGCGGCCGCTGGAAGTGCAGATCCGCACCCAGGAAATGCACAACTTCGCCGAGTACGGCGTGGCTGCGCACTGGCGCTACAAGGAAGAGGGCGGCTCGAATTTCAAGAGCCAGAAGTACGACGAAAAGATCGCCTGGTTGCGCCAGCTGCTGGCGTGGAAGAGCGACGTCACCGACAGTGCCGATGCGGTGGCGCCGGAAGAAGACCAGAAGGAATGGGTCGAGAAGCTCAAGGCGACCACGCTGGACGACCGCATCTTCGTCCTGACGCCGCAGGCGCGCGTGCTGGAACTGCCGGTGGGCGCGACGCCGATCGACTTCGCCTACCACCTGCACAGCGAAGTCGGCCACCGCTGCCGCGGCGCCAAGATCGACGGCGTGATGGTGCCCTTGAATACCCCCCTGAAGAACGGCCAGACTTGCGAGATCATCACGGCGAAGGGACCTGCCGGCAGCCAGGGGCCGTCGCGCGACTGGCTCAGCCCCGGTTATACCGTCAGCAGCCGCACGCGCTCCAAGATCCGCGCCTGGTTCCATGCGATGGAGCTGGCCGAGACGCTGGCTTCGGGACGCGCGCTGGTCGAGAAGTCCTTGCAGCGCGAGGGCAAGACGGCGGTCAACCTGGAGGCGCTGGCGCATAAACTCGGCTTCGCCAAGGTCGACGACCTGTTCGTTGCGGTGGGCAAGGAGAAGTTCAGCCTGCGCCACGTGGAAGCGGCGCTGCACGAGACCGTGGAAGCGCCGCCGCCGGACGACACGGCGGTGGTCAACAAGAGCCGCGCGTCCAGCGTCGAGCAGGGCGCCAAGTCGGGCGTGCTGGTGGTCGGCACCGAAGGCCTGATGACGATGCTGGCCAAGTGCTGCAAACCGGCGCCGCCGGACCCGATCGTCGGTTTCGTCACGCGCGGGAAGGGCGTCTCGATCCACCGGCTGTCATGTAAAAACTTCGCCGAGATGCGCTCGAAGGCGCCCGAGCGGGTGATCCAGACGGAATGGGGCAAGGGCGTTACCGAGACCGTGTACCCGGTCGACATCTTCATCCTCGCCGCCGATCGCCAGGGACTCCTGCGCGACATCTCGGATGCGTTTTTGCGCGAGAAGATCAACGTCACGGGCGTGAACACGCAGACGACGAAAGGGCAGGCGCGCATGGTGTTCACGGCGGAGATCGGGGCGACCGCGCAGCTTCAAAAAGCGCTGTCGGCGATCGCCGAAGTATCCGGTGTCCAGGAAG
>Ga0308160_10003299_pt1 | contig 18322 bp, 32 predicted proteins | sample PhyFR1_FD_201036 | JGI IMG/M metagenome (GOLD analysis project Ga0308160, IMG submission 201036) | Phyllosphere microbial communities from UC Gill Tract Community Farm, Albany, California, United States - DLSLF.R1 | ecosystem: Host-associated > Plants > Phyllosphere > Unclassified | place: USA...
GGCGTATCGCAGGACAGTGTGACCGTCCACGCCTGTATGTTCAAAGTTGATTCCCGCTTCCCCATTCGAGCAGACGATGATTTGCAACTATCATCAGCGCTCACATCGACCTCACCCCAAACGACGCACCTTGTCATACCACCTGTTCGTACATGTCCCCACTTGCACCCCCCCATCCAGCTTATAGCCCCCGCAGAGGAAGTTACCAGTCAGCTCCGCCAGGTCCTCCGGCTCTGCGTCGTCCAAGCAGACCACGAACAACGCCGACTCCACCACGCCCAGACTCGACGCATTGTTCTTGTTGCTTTTGATCAACTCGTCGCGAAGGTGTGACCAGATTTTCCGTGATTCCGTCGTCAAGATGCCAAGAGCGTTCTGAGCGACTTGGTGCACATCGGTTTTGTCGGCGTCTTTGACGATTGCTTGGAGTGTGGTGAAAATCTCCTTGTCGCTGAGGATCGGGCGGTTCTTCGAATCGAGGCAGTCAAACCAGTCTATCGTCAGTGCTGTGACGGAGGCGTGAAGAAACACTCACAGAATTGACCTCGTCGAATCACTACAATGTGTCTGCTATCTTCGTGGACCTCCATCCGACAACCTCGCTGATATCAGCTTGACTTCGAAGTCTAAGAAGCAACACTCACGTCGGTTGGCACCCGACATGCGCCGAAGAGCCGCTTGTACTGACTCATATCCAAAGATATGCCCCGAACCGCGTCGTCCTGGAGCGATCCATTCCGAAGATCATGTATGAACGACAGAGATGACAAGATGAGGGCGGCCGCTCGGGATAGTTGGGGGTTGACCCGTGGCGTGACGTCGGAGCTGGTGTCAGCGGCGCACATGTCGACGGTAGTCGACTCACGAGAGGACAAAGAACGGGTTCAGACTCAACACAACCGAGTCGGAGTGGGACAGATAGCTTTCGTCTGATGATCAGTACTCCTCAAGAGGGCGATGTAGAACTCACACCAGAACTCCTCGATATAGCTGTCCACACCTTCATTGTACTCTATAAGCCGGTTCTGCCATTTCTCCCCTTCTCCACTGGTCAGGAAGTCTTGAACAATTGCTTTCGTCTTTGCGTGTTCTTCTGGATCTTGGAGCCCCTCTAGAGCTCGTAAATAGCGTTTACAGCTGTCCTCGAGCTTAGGAATGGGCAGCTTTGGCAGATTATGCTGCTCGCCATTGGGCATGGCGTCTGCAGTGGGCTGTGCCGATGTTTGTGATACTTCTGCGGGTGTTATGGCTGGCGGACCCGACATGTTTGACGAAGTGCAAGGTATGGACAGTCTGCAACAACAGACACGCGCGGCTAGATCTTATATTCCAGCAGAGGCGTTGGATAAGGATCCGGCCTCCACTTTGAGATTGTGATGACGGGGAATCAGGTCAGGACGGTCCGGTAAATCTACAACCGGTCAGAATCAACCGACTAATCCCGGCCGAAGCGACTATTCCTCGGCGAATTGACGGCCTTTGCGGGGCAAGCAATTCAGCACTCAGCATAGAACGCGTACTGGACGGCAGATACACACCGTCGCGCGTTCTTAGACCCGCTGTTTATGTTACGAGAGCCAACAGTCCATCCGCACTGGTCAAGCCCACCAAGTGCGCGTCACAGACGTGTTTCATCTTTCCCTTGATGGACTTGTTCAACGAAAGGATGCCTTGGAGTGGTAGTGCGCACACTTGCATCGACTCGCCGTCGTCTCGTGCTCTTCATACATACAATCTGAGGGGATATGGGGCACATTACACCGCTACTCGACGACGACCCAGCGATAGCGGCGCTCCTGATCACACTAAACGGAGACGAAGCCTGTAACGATGAGACGTTCCCTGATATACTTCTCAGGACCAGTGCGGAGGCTAAGATCGGGACAGAGCGGTGGCTGCTGGGATCTACTCTAAGAGAGTATACCAAGAAGAGACGCAGGAATAGCAGAGAAATCGGAGTCATATCCGAGGACTCGGACCCAAGCGAAGTGTCTTTACCAGCCGCGACGAAGCGGGCGCGCACAGCTCTCCCGTACTACCCGGGTCTTCCACTTCCTCGAGCATCTATCGACGGTCACCTCCGCGCTAGGTCGAGCACGGACGATGAGCTTGACTCGCCTGTGCCTCCCGCCCCTGCGCTGGATTTCGATGAGACCGACAGCGAAGACGACGAAGACGATACTGTGGTCGTCGAGTCCTCCCACCTCGACTCCACGTACGCGTTGAAGCCCATCGTCTTTTCAAAGGAGCCGTCCATAGGAGAGCAGCGGTTATCGTATCTCGGAAGGAGGCCAGCATTTAGCGTGCAAATTGCAGGTGTACCTGCAGACTTCGACTTGACCTCAAGCAGGCGGAAGCGTGGGAGCGCAGGAGAGGACACGGCGGCATCGACTGGAAAGTCGCTCGAGCTTCTTGGGCTTGGAGATGTGCTGAGGAACATCAAATTTGGCCAGGCGCACGGATCACCAGGATCGAGGTGTATGAACGGATGTGGGACTGATGGGGCCATCAGATCGCGACCCTCCACTACCTCTGCATTGGCGGCCGCGGGATTGTGAGCGCTTATCCGGAAAGAAATATGATCCGGTCCGTGTGTATGGTCAGCTGGACATTGGGAGGCACAGATACGTGGTGTATGCATGACAGATCCGCAGGTGCTGTCGTCCGCCTGGCGTTGCCCGTCGGCTTGCCGAGAATAGCATAGCCGAGAAACGGGTTTGGTCTTCGTACTTGCATCTGAGTGGTCGGTCAAGTCCGGGCCGCTGCTTGGCGTGTGAGCCCCACACGAATTAGATTCAAAATCAGTCCACTGCGAACCTCGTCGACCCTGACCGAAAGACGGCACGGCGGTGGGTCGCGAGCGAGTCGATGGTCCATTCAACCGCTTCTTTCCGCTGGACCCGCTGAACTCGGCTCTTGAGCCCGGTCGGGCCAGAGAAACTGAGTCGGCTCAAAGTACCTTCTATTAGCGCGACGACGGGGTACAAAAGCCCCCCAGGTCAGCTCGATCATCTTCGTTTCCCCCCCCCACGCTCATTGTAGCCCGCAGTTTCTCACCCATGGCCGATATTGAGAAAGCGCATCGAGCGCCAGCGACAGGCACGCTCACTGACCCCTCGATGGGGTTGGTGGAAGATCGTGAAGACGGCAAGAACAGCTTGACTGACCGCGTCGTCGCGACCGATGCCGCGGCGGAGCTTGCCCGGCTCACCCCGGAAGAGTATCGAGAGATGGAGAAAGCACTTATCTGGCGTATTGATAAAAAACTTATTCCGTGGATGACGTGAGCTGGCCGTGTAAGCTTGTTAAGGATGGTCGCTCATGGCAGACTGCTCTACCTCATGAGGTGCGACCGGCGTCGACGGAGGTGTGGCGGTTGCTTACGACCAGTTTCCTCGACCGTGTCAACGTCGGAATTGCCAAACTCACCGGTCAGTCGGCTGTGGGGATTGTGCACGCTGAAGCTAACCTCAAGGCATGACGACCGACCTCAAGCTCACGTCACTGCAATACTCTAATATCTCCATGAGTACGCCCAGCCGTTTTGAATATTCCAGTCAACTCGCTAACCCCCGCAGTCTTCTTTGTCAGTTATGTCGCGTTCGAGGTCCCGTCCAATTTGGTTCTCAAGAAGTTCCGCCCGTCTCGTTGGATCCCCGCCACGATGATCTGCTGGTGAGTTTGGGCCCGCGTTTTGTCAGAACTCAGCGTCCGGCCGCCTTTGTTTGCTTCTGGAGCTGACAATAAGGTCCCTGTTCCAGATCTTCAGTCAGTGGCATTGGCGCAACATGCGTATCGAGCTGACAGTCAGTGGGTCTTGTGACAACATACGAGCAGCTGCTCGCCCTTCGATTCTGTCTTGGTATCTTCGAAGCCGGTTTGTTCCCGGGTCTGAACCTGTACTTGACCGGATGGTACCGTCGTGAAGAAATCAACAGGCGAGCGTCGGTGTTCTTCGCCGGTGCGGTGTTGGCCGGAGCCTTTGGAGGAATCTTCGGATGTAAGTGCCACACGCTTCGAAGCTCCTTGGCAGTGTTCCGGGAGACCGTGTCCGTTGGTATTGCTGTATCTGACCCGCAGTCGCTCTGAGCAAAATGGGCGGTGTTGGTGGCAAGGCCGGATGGTGTTGGATCGTAAGTCATATCGTGCATCGCGATCTAAACTAACCCCAGTTCATCTGGGAAGGCGTGTTGACTCTGCTCGTCGCTATCGGCTCTTTCTGGATGGTCCACGACTGGCCTGATCAGGCGCGCTTCTTGTCGCCGCTCGAGAAGGAGATGGTGCACAACCGTCTCAAGCGAGAACAAGGTCTTGCGTCCGAGGGCAAGCTGTCCTGGAGGATCGTGAGGAAAGCGCTTAAGGACTGGAAGGTGTACTGCTTGATGTTGATGTACATCGGAGCGGCCGAGCCTTTGTACAGGTGAGTCTGGCGCGTTGGTGGCGGTGTGAACGGCGCTGACGAACAGTGGATCGTAAGCTCTCGTCTACGTTTCGGGATGTGGGAACTAACATCAGCCTCTTCTCGCCAACCATCATCGCCTCTCTTGGTAAATGGACCACGCCTCAGTCGCTGCTTCTCAGTACCCCTCGTCAGTTGCCAAGACCTCGACGACGAACAACGCTTACCCCCAGCTTACGTCCTCTGCTTTATTGCGACACTCACCACCGCCTACCTTTCCGACAAGTACAAGCGTCGTGGTTTCTTCCTCATGGGCTGGTCGGTTGTCTGTGTTGTCGGCTACTCGATCCTCATCTCTGTGTCACCGAAAGAGAACCCGGGAGTGCAGTACTTCGCGCTGTTCTTGACAGTCACCTCGACTGGCCCTTTGATCGCGTGCACCATCTCATGGACGGCCAACACCTGGGCTCACCATTGTGAGTGGCTGAGCGAGCTTCGTCGAACGGCACTGACGGCAGATAAAAAGGCAATTGGAATGGGACTGGTTTTCTCCTCAGGAAACAGTGGTGGTATCGTCGCTTCCCAGGCTTACCGTAACAAGGACGCCCCGAGGTATGTTCTCATCCCGAGTTTGAGGCGGATAGAAGCCTCTGGTATGATGCGAGCCGCGCTGATACTAGGTTCATCCCCGGACACGCTGTCGCCATCGCCTTTGCGACAATGTGCGGGACTACCGCCGCCATCTTCTACTTTGCGCTGAAGAGGGAGAACGCTCGTCGTGATAAACTCTACGGACCGCCGCCGGGAGACGCGGTCGAGCAGTACGAGATGGAGGAGTACAGGCAGAAATGGGGTTTGGAGGGAATGACGAGGGAGGAGATTGTCGAGCTGGGGGACGACCATCCGGCGTTCAGATACATGCTTTGATCGAGGGCGCGTATCGATGTTTGATCGAGACGGTACGGGACGAAACTTGAGTCAGAAGGGAAAATGTCAGTCAGTTTTACATCAAAACCAATCCGTGTGTGATGGAACGTGAATGCAACCAAATTTATGCGCTGGCGCGGCCTTGTCTCCGGGGGTACTCTGTCCGCCTCCACATGCACATGCGAGCGTGTCAATATCGTGCGCCTCTTATAGCAAATCACAGGGTGCAACAGCGACAGCAAGCGACCCTCTGTGCATGGAACCGGTTGCAGGGATATACATGTGTAGTGATCTACAAATACAATCTGCGCTGTTAGTGTCTCATTCCAGATCATCATCCTCATCACGTACGAAGGGTTGAAGACCACCGTGTTGGGCCTTTCGAGCAGTTCCAAGCTCTTTCCAAATTTCTCCTCCAGCTCGACGTTTCCAATCGCGTGTGCCGCCTGGCCCATTTGGCGAATGAGCTCTTGCAATCGCTTGAACATTCGGATCAATGAGCCTTCGAACACGTCGGTCATCTGGGCATAAGCATTATGACTCAACGAGCCGTTGCGACTCACCTTGCAGATCTCCGCAAACTTGGCGCCCTTGCACCACTGCAGAACCGCATCCATCATCTCCACCTTGAATCCCTGCACGTACTCATCCTCGACGATCGTGATACCGCTTTCGTTCGATACCTGCGCAATACGTCTGGCGCACTCTTGCAGTTCACGCAATGGGGCAGCGAGGTCCTCCTTGAGTCGCACTTGGGTTTCTGACTTCTCCTGGAAAGCGAAACAACTGAGCAATGCCGCGCAGTGCTCCGGCGAGAGCGGGTTGAATGTTCCGCCGAACATCATCTCGGTCAACAAAAGCTCGTCTCCGCTGCTGATCTCGCAAGCGACTCGACCCTTCATTTCGACAACGTCGTCTGCGGTGGTGAAGCCCAGACGTCGCAAGACCCGTTTTCGCGACTTGAGCTCTTCAAGCTGCAACACGTCGTGAACCGAGTTGATCTTTCGCTTGAGCGATTTCACGCTGTCGATAGCTTTAAGTTTTCGGTCGTATTGCTCGTACAAGGCGGGAAGGGTTGGAGATTTGGTGATGTCCAACGACTGCAACTTGTCCTCGAGCAGAGCGATTTGCTATTGTAAGCTTAGATTCGATAACAGATGAGCGACTCACCTTGACGAGATCCTTGAAGCTCTTGTCGTTGATACCCATGTTCTTCATCGGGTCCAGCAATGAAGGGCCGTCCGGCATTCTCCGCATGACCTCGCTCAGCGACCTCCAAGCGGTGTTCTTGTCGCCCTGTGATCGTAGATCTTGTGGAAGCTTGACCCGAAGTTGACTGATTGACTGGATTGTGGAGAGGAGAACGCCGATGATAGCCACTTCGCCCTTGTCTCCGGGACCTGGCGGATGGAGACCGGATGCTGACCTGTCTTTCGGCACCGACGACCCGCTGGCAAGACTGACGAGAACGTCGACGACGTATCCCTTCTGTGGTGGATCGTTCTCGGTGAACACAGGTGGGCGTCCCTGACGTAAGCTCGGCACAATGGACAATCACATACCTTTGGGTTGACAACCTTGTTGTACGCGATGACCACGCCCCATCCGAAATCCTTGTCTCCGTCCTTGATCTCAACCAGTCGTCCTGGATTCAAGAAAGGCAGAGAGTATGTCGGATGCGTGATAACGGCCTGGAAGTCCTGTCCTTTCTCCTTGAGCAATTGGCGCAATTCGTAGTACTCCTTGATCGAATCTTCGTCCTCGATTTTGATGGCGTCTCGCTCCTGTTCCGCTTCTTCGAGTTCTGCCTGTCAGCCATGCTCGAGTGCGCCGACTCACGTTTCTCGAGCACAGGAACGCTCATGGTGTTTTGGAACTGGAAGAAACATCTCTCCAGCATGTATTCCGGGCTGATGCCTTCCACGCGCATCAAGTTGATGATCATGTTGTAGCCGAGGTGGAACGCTGAATCGAGTCTGTCCGCTTGGCCTTTCACCATCGATTTCGCTGCGTCCGGCTCGATCTTTTCGTCGCACATCATGATGACGATACCTCGGGCATCGAGACCACGACGACCTGCTCGACCCGACATTTGAATGTATTCCTGCAGATCAGCAATTGCAGTCTGGTCGCACTCACGCCTCCGGTCAAATTTCTAAAGTCCTTTCCATCGAATTTGCGCACTGAAGTGAACACGACCGTTTTGGCCGGCATGTTCAGCCCGATACTGAAAGTCTCTGTGGCGAACAAGGCCTTGATCAGGCCCTCTTGGAAGAGAATCTCAATGACCTCCTTCAGAATCGGCAAAAGCCCTCCGTGATGGATTCCGATACCCCGCTTCAACAATGGCAAGATGAGCTCGATCTGAGGAAGCTTCTTGTCGTCCTCTGACAACGCTCCGATAGCGTTTTCAAACACTTGTTGAACTGTCGACGCCTCGTCTTCGGTATTGAAGTCGAGCTTGGACATCTGCATGGCGAGGTGTTCGCATTCTCGCTTGCTAAAAGCGAAGATGATGACGGGGTTGAGGTTTCGCGCCATGATCAATTTGACAATCTTGTAGATGTCCGACTTCTCTGCAACGTCAGCCGGCTCAGAGAGACTCGCCCACCTTTCAAAGCTCCGCCCTTCCTCGTCTTGTTACCCTTCCTGCCCTTTCCGGCGTTCGGGTCGGCTGAATCCTCGCCTTGTCCTTGGGCCAATGCACCCATAGCTTTTTGAAAGTTGTCCTCCCTGAAATTGCTCCGTTCGTCGACGACAAGGTAGATACCCTCGGATCCCGCTGGAAAGAGGTAATGCTGTAATGGCGTTGGACGGAAGTCGGTGTAGACGATATGACATGGTTGTTCATGGGTTTTACAGATCCATTCGGCGAATTCCATCGAGTTCGGGATGGTGGCTGACAGGAACACATAGCGGACAGTGTGGGGTAGCAGGATGATGGTTTCTTCCCAGACGACACCCCGTTCTGAAGTCAGCGGATTCGTCAACGATGCTCACCTTTATCTCGCATGTAGTGGACCTCGTCGAAGACGACCCAGGCTACTTCTCGCATGACCTCTGATCCACGGTACAGCATACTTCGGAGAATCTGCCGTCAGCGTCGTTCGCGACGTCATGTGTCGAGTGGCTCACTTCGGTCGTCATGACCAGACACGACGCAGAGGGGTTGATGGTGACATCTCCCGTCATGAGGCCGACGTCGGTGAAGATTTCTGAAAACTCTCGGTACTTTTGGTTCGACAAGGCCTACGGTCAGTACTACCTCGAGCTGCGACGCACCTTGATCGGACTTGTGTAGACCACTCGTCGTCCCTCCTTCAAGCATGTGGCGATGGCGTACTCTGCGACGACGGTCTTTCCGGCAGAAGTGTGGGCGGAGACCAGGACACTTTCGTTTCGCTCGATACATGACGTTGACACGTATTGGAAAGGATCGAGGGTGAATTTGTACTCTCTGGCTGGCGGGTCGAGTCGCTTGTGCTGCGAGATTGGCACGTACGGGAAGCCTGGAGGTATGGCGACCTGGCGTGAGTCGCGTACTGTAACGCCTAGAAGATGCTCACCTGATGTCTGACTTGATGGACAAGCTTCATTTTGCCTTCCTCGACCGCCCCGTCCAATCCTTTTGCCGCCTCCACCTCTCGCTCTGCTTCCTGCTCGAACTCGTCTGCTCGCGTAGGAACGATGGTCCCGTCGGTCTCGGCTTTGACTCCGGCCAGTCTCTCCATCGGATCATCTTCATTCTCCAGAGCCTCCATTGGGTCCGCGCCGCTTTTCGACGAAGAGGCGATTGGCGCTTCATCCCCATTCCTGTCCGGGCTCACCACCCGGGGCGTCTTAGCCGGTGTCGATGTTCCGCTGTCATTCTTGCGTTTTTGCTTTCGAGCCTTCGAGGCGGACTTTGATGGTCCTGCCGCTATGTCGCTCATATTGGTGATCAGTGCGGAAGACTCAGATGTTGTGACGGTCACGACGTTTGTGTCCGATTGTCAGTAAAAGCAGAACTTCTTGCTTTGAAGGTGGTGTTTCCGGCGGAAATGGCGACGAGGTGACGGGGTGATGGGATTAAATGGTTGAAATGGTGGGTGGCAAATAATCGGTACAAGCCGCATCACCATCATCCACCTTCTGTCCCTTTCCGAGATTCAGATTCTTTCCGAAAAGTCGCACATCTCGCATCACCGTCATCACACATCCTATCCACCCTTGACCACCCAGCATGGCTCTCTTCGGACTTTTCGGCGGTGACGCCCCCGCTCAAACAGAACAACCACGGGATCACACCACGTCCGCCGATCTCTTCGCCTCTGCAAACTTTGACCCCCACACCCAACCTCAAGCACAATCTTTCAACCCGAGCCCAGCCGGCCCATCCACATCAGCCGCTGCGCCGCAATTACCCTCTGCTCTCGATACGCTCGGCGGATCGGCTTATGACCCGGCCAAACTACACCCCTTGGCGGGGCTCGGAGACAAGCTCGATTTCCTCCAGCTTGACGAGGACAAGTTGACAGATATGGAGGGTGCTGCCTCGGTCTTGCCGTCGAGAGGATGGACAGACGATCTCTGTGTTGGAACGGGGACGACTTATGTCTCGGGTAAGTCATCATGCGAAAGATAGCAGATGTGGCCATTAACACCCAGGCCTGGCAATTGGAGGAGCTTGGGGTTTCAAGGAAGGATGGTCACGGCAACTCGGGGAAAACGCCTCGGGCAAATTGCGATTGAACAGTATATTGAACGGATGTACGCGACGAGGTACATTGCTCGGTAACTCGCTTGGTGTTCTCGGTACGTTGGCGGGCCAGGCAGGGATGCGCAATGCTGAAGTTTAGCTATCTTCTACAACATCACCAATTCTTCTCTGGACGCCGTGCGAGGCAAGCACGATGTCTTCAACAGTATGGGAGCGGCGGCATTGAGCGGAGCGGCTTTCAAGTCGACGGGTGAGTCTAGCGATCATTTATTAGGTGTGGATCTGACAGCCAGCCGGTTTGCGCCCAGCAGCAATGAGCGCGGGTATAATGGCGGCAGCGGCGGGTGGTTGGTCGGCATTCAAGGGTTATGTGTAGTTGTAATGAGTTCTCGGCATCATAGCATCGGATCTCCCATGCACCCCTCACGCTTTGGTCAAGGGAGCCTAGTGTCGCGAGCTCAATCGGTCATTGTGGTCGTGGGTGGGTTGAGTCACGTCGAGCGTTGCCAAACGGCGGAGTGAAAATAGATGTGCATAGTCTCGTTCGCGCCTACCGCAGCTTCTTGTCGCCGAAGTAGCTGCGCAAGTACTTCATCTGCCAGGCCGCCGTGGCGAGCAGCACGACAGTCTGGATGATCGACCAGTACACGGCCCGGGAATTTGTCGCTTCGCTAGCGTCGCGGAATGTCGCTTCGACTTCACGCATGTACCGTTGTTCCCGCTGGATGTCTTGCAGCTGCGTGTCAGTATGGGCGAGGAGCCGTGGTAGACGTACTTTTGTGTTGAGATCGCGTAGCTTCGTCGCGAGTGTATTGACGTGTTCACTGTCGGCACTGAGATGAGCATGCGCGGCGTGATAGAGCTAATTGGTTGGGGGCGGGGCTTCTACGATTTGACACAACGAGCCATTCGAGCCAGACACCGACTTACCGAGCATCGTGCTTTGCAGACCCAACGGTAATGTCCAAATAACACTTGATATGCTCCTCAGTCACCCATCCGCCAGTGAGGTTTGACGAGAGGCAGATATTGTGGTCTCCCGGCTCATGACTGGTGAAGGTGAATCGTCCGTCGGGGGGGCCGCGGGTGTTCACAACGGTGTGACCGCTCGATAGTTCCTGTTGTCAGCGATGGCTTCTTATGCGGCGAGATCCGGACGAGCTGCCATGACTAGTACAACGAGACTCTATCATGGCGCCGCCCATTCCGCTCTCAACCACAGCAAGCACCCCACACTCACCTCGACGGTCACATGGATACCCATCCGCTCGTCCTCTTTCCACGCCTTTGCTTGCTCGTTCCACAAAAGGGTCCGATAGTGTCCTGATCCTCAGCTGAGCCATTGGTGCGCAAGGCTCACCTTCAACGACTGTATCTGACGGTAACTCTTCCATGAAACATCGCTTTTGGTTGGATTGGAAGTAGAAGTGTAAAGCCTGACACGGTAAGCTTGTTACGCGGACGGAGGGAAGAACTCACCTGTGTGGAGAGTAAGAATGGCAGAGCAAGAATCGGTGCGAAAAGCCGCATGATGCTGAGAAGAGGGTATATGAGAAAGAGGTCGTCAAAGAGGACGGACAGAGGTGAGGTGGATGTAAGTGAAAAGCTCGTCGCGTGGAGGTTTCAGAATGGGCGCTTTGATCCGTGTGGCTCATACGTTGTTGGCGAGATCTCGCGCCGAAGTGTTCTCGCGTCGTCGGGAAGGTCGTCGTATGCAAGCAGAAACAAGAGATCGTCATCATCAAGTACCAATCGACTACAAGTGCGCGATGCTGCCTCGAGGATATCCTAAAATCTAGAAAATCCGGCCGAACCGCCTCTTCCTGTCCTTCTTCACCGGTGCCACTTGCGCCGCGTTTAGGTGTACTATTTCACCCATCTCCCGCCTCAATGGCCGCTCGTCTATGCTCATAGTGCTTGATCGGCTCCCGAAAAGATGAGAAGATTCTGACGTAGCGGCCATGAATCGTAAACAGGCGGTATCGACTCCTTCTTCCCGCGTGGAGGTGTCGCTGGTGGTAGAGTCGAAAGATAGATTGCGGGCATGAGACCGGTATGATGAGGCGCCCAAGGCGAGGGATGTATCTGAACGAGCGCTTTGTGTGTTCACTCCCCGGCTTCTTGGCGGCAACGACGAGGCAGCCAAGGACTTTGACGTGGTCGTTGTGGCAGCCGAGGTAGATGCGGTGGACGCGGTAGAAGTAGTAGAAGAGGCAGAAACAGCTCGGCCGAGGTAGGGTCGTTGGTCAACGAGGAATGGGTGAGTCATGACGTTGGTTATGCTTTGTTCTTCGTGGCGTTGCGAGTCTGTGCGATTCGTGATGGGTAGGCTTGGGAGATGCGCGCGCTGCTGAAGCTAACCACCTCCCGCCATCCATCTCATATACCTGCATCGTCCCTTCAGAGTCCACTCCCAATCACATCGTCAGTAATGATCGACGAGATTGCGAGTTGAAGTCGGCCATGCATCAGTGAAGAGACGTTGACGGCGGAGCACGGGGTACAATAGAAGTGGTGTTTCAGCTGTTATGTGTTTGTGTCATGAAACACGCTCGTCGAGGGTCGTCGGCATGAGCAATTTGCCCATGTGCTCAATCTGATTGAGCGGACCGCTTACGGCTGGAATTGGTACATCCAACGCACCGATCAAGCCGATCAGGCTCAAAGCTCGACAGGCTCAAGGCTCGACAGACTCGCGACTTGACTCTCACAGACGCAAGGCCCACCCCACAGACTCGCGGCTCAGTCCCAACCCATTCAACTCGAGATCCACCACACACTTGACTCCCACGGACTGGACACACCGACCCTCTCGACCTCTTCATCCGGACTCAAATACACCAAAACCCTCACTCGTTCCACCCACACGATGCCCCAGCGCCCTCACCATCCAGCGGACACATCACACTGGACCCCCTCACCCCGCCCATAAGACACAATCCACCAACCCCTCCACCCCCACGGACACAAACACCCAACCCCCTCACCCAACCCCCTCAACACATGCTACCACTAATAAGGGTGGAACTCTGCAGACCCCGGCAACAGGTTCCGCGCCACGGACAGGTCGCCGAACAGGCCGGGTCGGTGTCTGTGGTCGGTGTCGGTGTCGGTGTCTGTGAACAGGTACATGACTGCCATTAGGTCGTTTACAGCAAGTCCAATGAAGCGAGTCGTTATTTGCAGCGAGTCCAATGAAGCGAGTCGTTGCAGCGAGTCCAATGCCATCAGTGTCGTCCCAAGCCGCTTGGCCTCCGCTATTGTTTGAAGTTGCAGTTTCCGACAAAGTTCACACGGACACATCGCACCCCCCCCTGCTGGGCGTCTACCACAAAATCGGCGTTCGCCGCGTTTACGAATGTCCGCCAGCCCAGCGTCATGAGAGTTTTCTGCACATTCCAGGTCTCGACAGACCTCCGAATATGCATCAGAGTAACTTTAGGGGGGGGGGTACGGCGTGTCCGGGATGAATCCGCGCGGAGTTGCGGAGATTTAAAGACTTGATGCCGAGTTGCAGAGATTTAAAGTGCCCAATGCGATTTGTTTCGCGCAGGTTTGACAGACTTCAACCCATGTGGCGGAATTCCAACGCGCAAGGGGGGTACCTGTGGTCTGTCCGTGGAGGTGGGCTTTGCACGAGCAGCGACTTGCGAGCCGAGTTGCGGGATGTCGGGAGTCTGGCCAAGCAGGCGCCGCAAGCCGGGTCGGGCATGTTGACTACAAATACCTACGTGTCCGTGGTCCGGAACCTGCTGCCGGGGTCTGCAAAGTTCCACCGTTATTACTTGGGGCATTGCTTGTCGTGGGGGTATCTGTATAGGGTGTTTTGTGGGTGAGGGGGTTAGTGGGTGAGGGGGTTGGTCTGTTGTGTCCGGGATGGTGGTGTTGGACGATGTGTTAAAGGTTTCGGGCCAGTCGAAGTGACAGAGAGGGGATGGTGCGCCGAGTCCGTGGGGGTGTGAACGACGAGCAAGAGCAAGGGAGGCTAGAACTACAGGTACAGTGACGGAGCTAGGCAAACAGCGAACGGGCAGTCACTCGATTGATCATCCCGGCCGTCCAGGCCGGGACGCGTGCAGAATCCATGACCGCTTGCATCCTTGTCCGTTCATGGGCTGACCGTTGCTTATCCTTTCATCAGACTCAGCCACGGACTCGCTTCTTGTCAACAGCTCAAGAGACAAGCGAATGCCCAGCCTGATACACCTCCGCGTTTCAGCTGGGTATTGCCACGTCACGCCATACACTCACTCTTCACCGAAATTCCCTCTACTTCTCTTTCATCGCTCTACCTCATCCATCGAATATATTCTCTGCCAGTCTGAACACCGTGAAACCACGCCGTGCTGCCTGATGAGCTAAATCCGGCGCCTGATCGCTGCACCTCTTCGAATGAAGCACGCTGAAGCCATACTGATCTGCCCGAGCGCAACCTTTCCAAATCCCAGCCACACAGCCCAACCCAACCCAACCATTCCAAACCCCCTACCCACGCACATTGCCTAGACCTTGTTGTTCTCCCACAACCTGGCCTTACTAGTTGCAGTGGAACATCATCTGCTTAGGTCAGACAACCGTGGTCGTTCTTCCCCCCTTTGCTTTCGGGTGGAGGGGATCAGGGGGAGCGGCCGGCGCGGGTTCGTCCACCCTCGATGAGCCCTATTATGGTTTGTTGAGGACTATACGGTCCCGACATCTCTAGTGAGTTGTGTCCACTCTCTTTGTAGACTTGCATGCACATTATGAAACGAACCATGGCATCTTTCATGTCTATGATTGATTACGTTGTGGTCCACATGTAATCTAATTGCTTGCACTCTCTGGTCCACTTGTCTGCGTGGTGCCGGCCCTCTTGCTTGCCGGTATTCTGGTACGGCTACACGGCACTGTATAGTCACTGCCAAACGCAGTCCACTGCCTGGAGCTCTTGACGTGCATTAGCTCGCACCGACTCAGAAGACAGCACCTCGTGCACGGAGCACCAAACGCACCAAGACCGTCGCCAATATGCACCAATGCATGTGTGTGCGGCAAATGTTCACCGGTATTAATGATGCGTGAACAGCTTGATTACAACCCTCAAGGCCTACCGGCCTATCCACCTACAGGCCCACCGCCTTGCCCATCCTCAGCCCAGAAGCCCAACTCTCCGAGCTCCCCGACACCCTCCCTTTTCTCCTCTCCAACAAGCCCAGCCCATTCCCCACTCCCCGATGCCAGACCCCCTGCTCGTCCGCCGTCCCCAGCATAGCGATCATCGTCTCGACAAACCATTCCGGTTTCTTGATATAATGAACGACTACCGTCCCACCCGTTTCTTCCGAATCGTTCATGAACCTCTCCTCGCGACTTGGGCGGGTTCCGTATAACCTTGACACACGAGTTGGGAGCGGTTCCAAAGCCGCTTGACCATGTATCCGTTCATCCCGGATCTTCGAGACGTCTGAACCCTCCACGAGCGCCTCGATCCGTTCCGTCGCCGTCATGCCTTGATGGAAGGGACGGTAGTTGACCCCGAATTTAGAGACGGTCGAATATGAATCCGCTTGATCTTTGCCGCCGCGCAAGGCGAGGGTCTGTGGCGACAGACCGGTGGCGTTCTCAGTGCGCACCTTGGCGACCTCGGAGGGGTAGAGGAAGCCGTGCGAGTACACAGTGTTGGCTTTGGGGTGGTCATAGATCCAGCATTTATCAGTGGCCCAGACAATCGACTCCTTCTCCGGATGCAGGTTCATCCACCTCGAAACCAGCTTGTCCTCCTTTCCAACGGTCATGGAGCGAAGCGCGGGTGTGTCGGCGATGTACTGGACCAAGTCGAGCGACAGAGCGTAGCATTCGCCAGCCATGAAGAGGTTCTTGACGAGGTCTGGAATCAGCTTCGTCCCGCGGCTTGCAGGCTCAACTTACAGCCCCAGTATGTCTTGTTCCTCGGTGCCACCCGTAGACGCCGTTCCAACTCGCCGAGCATGATGAACGAATCATCGTCCGCTTTGACGACGTATTGAGGTCGTCGCTCTCCTTTCCATACCGGAGCCGGACGCGTGCTCAGCTCGCCTTGCCTCTCCTCAGCGGCCGGGTACTCCCAATGAGGAACGGTTGCATTGGCGGCGGCCCAAGTGAAGAAAGCGTGTGTTTTGCCAGAGTTCATGTTCTCGGGAATGTCTAGGAGCAGAATGTCGTCGAAAGCTAGAGGATTAGCTGCAAATCATAGTCAAGAGAGGATTGAAACCTACCCTCCATCTCGAGCTCGACAGCTTTCGCAAACTTTGCTCGCGGCCTGCCCATGACGAACCGAAGACGCACGCCCTCAGTACCCTCCTTCCTACTCCGCCAGTGCGAACCGTAACTCTGCCTGATCATATGCCGTCGTTCAACTCCCGAATCAATGGTGAAGACGCCAAGCAATATGCCGACCGGTTCCAGTTGAGCCAGCTCACTCTTTGACTCCACACTGTAAGGTTGTTGAGTGTGAGGGTGATAAGGCCAGGCCGAGTGATTATGTGTGAGTGGAACCAGACTCAAGGTGGTAGTGTGGCCGAATAATTCGTAATCCGAAGGAGCCGAGAGGTCCTGCAGCGAATAGAGCGAAGGGTAGCTCGAATGGCAGTATTGTCGCCATGGCAGGGCCTCCTTATCGGGGTTGAGGATGTATATTAGGGTCATCGTCAGACACATGGCAAACATTGCAAAGCAGAACAAGAATGCCAACTAACGTGAGCTGGGGTCAAAAGCGTAGACTTACAATGCTCGTCGGTGTCGACGGAAGGAATGCAATCACCTGAGCAAGAAGCTTGGAACCCATCACCGTGTCGCTCCGCTTTCTTGCGAAGCCCGACATCAATCTCTCCTTTTCTCTATTTTTCCGCCGGCTCTTCCCGCCTCTCCGCTCCTCTTTGCTCACGCCGCACACATCTAGTACTCGTTCGAGTAGCCAAGAAACATTGCGTGTACCCGTCGGAACGAGCTTTGACCGCAATCCTCGAGCGGACGAGGGTGGAGAAACGATTTTTGGCGAGACGGGACTGTCTGAAGACTGGTTTTTGAACCACCAAGATTGACGCGGCTGATGATGATGGACAAACATCGCCCTATCATCTTCCTCCGCCGACGACCGGGAGTCTGGCCGTAAAGGGTAGTTGCTATACCCAGCGCGTGAGGAGGACGTCGATGTTGATGTCCGCGGACTCCCCGAGGTCCCAGATGGTCCGCCGGAGGATGCTGAGAAGGCGTATTCCGCTTGAAGATCCGGTAAAGATGGGTGAGGTGTGTGGAAGGGCGAGGTATGCCGGGACAGAGGCGGAGATGGCATGGGGGAAGATGGAACTGATAACGGCAGGATGTTGTAAGGATCTTGAGGTAATGGCGATAACGACAAAGTCGAGAGAAGCGGCGAGGGGTTGAAAGAATAGGGAATGACCACAGCCGGGGCCGTCTGCTGGAGCTTGGCGGAAGGAGGTGTCATGTTGATTGTTGGCGTCTCGTGCTCGTGAATCGCAGATGTCATTTCGAGCCACTTTTTCCGTTTGCCCAGCCCGTTCGAATGCTTCGAACCGTCGTCTGATGTCTCCTCACGCTCGTCGTCAGACTTGTTGATCTTGACCGGTGGGGGCACGAGAGATCCAGCGATCCAAGCGCGATTGGGAGCTTTTCGAGGTGATGCCGGGTCGCTACTCGCATGCGAAGAACGACGGGGCGTGGGGAGGTTTGAGGGGTTCGAAAACCTCCTGCGGGTGGTGCTCTCCAGCGTGGGCGTGTTGATGGGTGATCGTGAAGACGTGTACGGTTCGTCGAAGGATACGCGGGAAGCGACTTTGGTGTCGATATTAGGGATTTTACGTCGCGTTGAAGGAGTAGCGGGCTGCCGGGATATCTTCGGCTGCGCGCTCGGCCCAGCGTCTGTCGACGACGGGACGATGGATGGTCTGGACGCGTCGAGGGGGTGTTCCACAGCGGTAGGAGAGGAGGAGAGAGGTTCGAAGTGTTGTTGATTAATCGTTTCAATAGCAACTGGTCTGACCTGACATGGGATTTTCGACACTGAATCCGCGTCGGCGTCGCGCGCCGAAGTGTTCCGGGATCGCGAGGTAGACGCTGGCCGTGGGCGTGCTTGTGACACTGACCCTTTTCGTGACGATGATGCAGAGGAGCGCCGGGAAGAGGTAGAGGAAGAAGAAATGGTAGGTGGGTTTGGGGTGTCGAAAGTGTCACAAGGAAGTCGGTCCGGAATTGAAATAGGCATAGCTCGCTATGAAATCGCGAAAGCCCCTTGGCCTCCCGTGCATCTGTTTCCAGGGAAC
>Ga0308160_10003300_pt1 | contig 18319 bp, 15 predicted proteins | sample PhyFR1_FD_201036 | JGI IMG/M metagenome (GOLD analysis project Ga0308160, IMG submission 201036) | Phyllosphere microbial communities from UC Gill Tract Community Farm, Albany, California, United States - DLSLF.R1 | ecosystem: Host-associated > Plants > Phyllosphere > Unclassified | place: USA...
TTCGTCTCGTCGGGCGTGCCGATGCTCACCGCCGGCGACGAGCGCGGCCGCACGCAGCGCGGCAACAACAACGGCTACTGCACCGACAGCGAGCTGACCTGGGTCGACTGGGCGACGCAGCCCTGGCAGCAGGGCATCACCGACGACGTGGTGGCCCTCACCCGCATCCGTGCCGAGAACCCGGCGCTGCGACCGACCCGCTTCGGCCTCGAGGGCGCCTGCACCCTCAGCGCCAACGAGATCGACTGGTTCTCGGCCTCGGGCGCCGAGATGCACCCCGACGAGTGGAACGACCCGCACGTCCGCACGCTGCAGTACTTCGCGCGCTCCACGCCCGAGCACGAGGCGCCCAACGCGGTGCTGGTGCTCGTGCACGGCGCCGAGACGAGCACCGCGGTGACGGTGGCCCGGCACGAGGGCGTCGAGGGCTACGACCCGCTCTGGACGAGCGACGACTCCGCCGACCTCCACCCGGTCGCGCCCGGCGACGAGGTGCTCGTCTCCGGCCCGACCGTGATCATCTACCGCGCCCGCCCCGCGACGGCGGAGGCCGGCGCGTGACCAGGAAAGCTGCGGGAGGCGCGGGCGGGCCGGGCACGCCCGCCACCGTCGCGCTCCTGGCCGCGGGAGTGCCGTTCACGGCCCACACCTACGAGCACCACGACACGGCGACGAACTTCGGCGAGGAGGCCGCCGCCGAGCTCGGCCTCTCGGAGGAGCGCGTCTTCAAGACGCTCGTCGCCGACGCGCAGGGCACCCTCGTCGTCGCCGTCGTGCCCGTCTCCCGGCGCCTCGACCTCAAGGCCCTCGCGGCCGCCGTCGGCGCCCGGAAGGCGTCGCTCGCCGACCCCGCCGTCGCCGAGCGGCGCACGGGCTACGTGGTGGGCGGCATCAGCCCGGTGGGCCAGCGCACGGCGCTGGCGACCGTCGTCGACGCGAGCGCCGCCTCCTTCGAGACCGTCTTCGTCAGCGGGGGGAGGCGCGGGTTCGACATCGAGATCGCCCCCGCCGACCTCGTGCGCGCCACCGGCGCCCAGCTGCTGCCCGTCGCGCGGGACTGAGCGTGGCCCCGCTGCTCGCCGACGCGTCGATCGGCACCGCCGCGCTGCTCGCCCTGGGGGCGGCGCTGCTCGTGCTGAACGCGGTGACCGTCGTCGTCTACGCGCTCGACAAGCGGGCGGCTCGCCGACGCACCCGGCGGGTGCCGGAGCGGACGCTGCTGGCCCTCGGCCTCGTCGGCGGCTGGCCCGGGGCGCTCGTCGCGCAGCGCACGCTGCGGCACAAGACGCGCAAGGCGTCGTTCCGCCGCTCGTTCGTGCTGACCGTCGTGCTGAACGTGGCCGTCGTGGGCGTCGTGGTGGCCCTGGTGCTGACACCGGGCGGCTGACGCCGCCGCACGCCGAGCCCGCCGCACGCTGACGCCGACGCACGCTGAGGCCGACGCACGCGTCCCGCCGGAAGGGATCGGGCTCCCCTCCGGCGGTCGACGGTGCGGACCGGACCAGCTCGGGCTAGGTCCGGGCACGCTCCGTCGCGCGTCGGCACGGCGCCGCCCGCCCCGGGCACTGCTGACCGGGGGCCGGGTGGACGACGCGTGTGCGGTTCACCTCGTGGTGCGAGGCGTCGAGGGCGCCGGGCTCTCAGGAGGGTTCAGGCTCCGAGGCGGGCTGGCCTTCTCGACGGGTCCGACACTACTGGTCCCCCTAAGTGCGGACAAGCATTTCCGATGCGCGCGCATGGACCCAGTTCGGGGGACGGACCGGTCCACCTCGGCGCCCGTGCCCGCTCCGGGGCGCCCACCGCGCCTCCTCGTCGTCCGCGGCGCGCACGCGGCGGGACGCACCGGAGCGGCTGCCCCCGATACCGGGTAGCGTCGCCTCCGTGGCTGCTTACGAACCCAGAGTCGGGCGGATCCCCGTCACGGCGCTCTCCCCGACCACCCCCGACCGGGTCTTCCCGACCAAGGCCTTCAGCGGCGAGGTCGTGCCCTTCGGCGCGACCGTCTTCCGCGAGGGGCACGACGTCGTCGGCGCCGACCTCGTGCTCACCGACCCGGAGGGCGTCGAGACCCGGCACCCGATGGTGGCGGGCCTCCCCGGCACCGACCGCTGGACGACGGAGGTGCAGCTCGAGGTCGAGGGCGACTGGACCTGGCAGGTCGAGGGCTACACCGACGACTGGGCCACCTGGCTGCACACCGCCGAGATCAAGGTGCCGGCCGAGCTCGACGTCGAGGTGACCTTCACCCTCGGCAGCCGCCTCCTGGCCGCCGCCGCCGGCGACTACCCCGACACCCCGCTCGTGGCCGACGCGGCCAAGGCGCTCGGCAACACGTCCCTCACCCCCGGCGCGCGCCTCCGCGTGGCCACCGACCCGAGGCTCGCCGCCGTCTTCGCGGCCCGCCCGCTCGGCAGCCTACGCACCCGCAGCGAGCCCGAGGCCCTCCGCGTCGAGCGCAGCCGCGCCGGCCTGGGCAGCTGGTACGAGTTCTTCCCCCGCAGCGAGGGCGCGAAGAAGCAGGCCGACGGCACCTGGAAGAGCGGCACCTTCCGCACCGCGGCCCGCCGGCTCCCCGCGATCTCGCGGATGGGCTTCGACGTCGTCTACATCCCGCCCGTGCACCCGATCGGCACGACCTTCCGCAAGGGCCCGAACAACACCCTGACCGCGGGCCCGAACGACCCCGGGTCGCCCTACGCCATCGGCTCGGCCGACGGCGGGCACGACGCGATCCACCCCGACCTCGGCACCGTCGCCGACTTCCGCTGGTTCGTCGAGACCGCGCGCAACACCGGCCTCGAGCTCGCGCTCGACCTGGCGCTGCAGTGCTCGCCCGACCACCCCTGGGTCACCGAGCACCCGGAGTGGTTCACGCAGCTGCCCGACGGCACCATCGCCTACGCCGAGAACCCGCCGAAGAAGTACCAGGACATCTACCCCCTGAACTTCGACGACGACTACGAGGGCATCAGCCGCGAGATCCTCCGCATCGTGCGCTGGTGGATCGAGCTCGGCGTCACGATCTTCCGCGTCGACAACCCCCACACGAAGCCGGTGCGCTTCTGGGAGTGGCTGCTGCACGAGATCCGCGAGACGAACCCCGAGGTCGTCTTCCTGTCGGAGGCGTTCACCAAGCCCGCCATGATGCAGGCCCTCGCCCAGGTCGGCTTCCACCAGTCGTACACGTACTTCACCTGGCGCAACGAGAAGTGGGAGCTCGAGGAGTACCTCACCGAGCTGTCGAAGGAGACGAGCGGCTGGCTGCGCCCGAACCTCTTCGTGAACACCCACGACATCCTCACGCCGTACCTCCAGTACGGCGGTCGCGCGGCCTACAAGGTGCGCGCCGCGATCGCCGCGACGGCCTCGCCGACCTGGGGCGTCTACTCGGGCTACGAGCTGTTCGAGGACGTCGCCCGCCCGGGCAGCGAGGAGAACATCGACAACGAGAAGTACGAGTACAAGCCGCGTGACTGGCAGGCCGCCGAGGAGGCGGGGGCCAGCCTCGCTCCGTACCTCACGCAGCTGAACCGGATCCGGTCGTCGCACCCGGCCCTGCGTCAGCTCCGCAACCTCGACGTCCACTCGAGCGACGACGACGCGATCCTCGTGTACTCGAAGTACCTCAGCCGCGCGCACACCCGCAGCGGCCGCGCCGACGCCGTCATCGTCGTCGCCAACGTCGACCCCCACTCGGCCCGCGAGACGACCGTCCACCTCGACGTGACGAAGTTCGGGCTGCGCCCGGGCGGCACGTACACGGTGCGCGACCTGATCACCGGCCAGCAGTGGACCTGGTCCGACGACAACTACGTCCGACTCGACGCCTTCACGGAGCCCGTGCACGTGCTGTCGGTCGACCTGAACCGCGCCCCCTGAGGAGCACCCCGATGAGCATCTTCCGCCACCCGAAGCCCCAGCCCGAGGAGCCCGGGCGCGGTGCCGCCGCGCAGCCGGCCGCCCCGGAGCCCGAGACGGCCCGCCCGTCGTTCGACGAGATCATCGCGCCGGGGACGGCCCCGGCGGCCGAGCCCGCCGCGCCAGAGCCCGCCCTCGTCGAGCCCGCCGCCGTCGAGCCCGAGCCGGAGCCCGTCGTCGAGCCTGAGCCGGTCGTCGTCGCGCCCGAGCCCGAGCCGGTCGTCGAGCCCGAGCCGATCGTCGTCGCACCCGAACCCGAGCCCGCCCTGGCGGCCGACCCCGAGCCCGCCCTCGCGGTCGAGCCGGAGCCCGAGCCCGAGCCCGCCACCGCCGCCCCCGAGGACCCGACCCCGCCCGACGTCCGCGTCGACGAGTCGGCCCCGGCCGCCGCCCTCCCCGTCCTCGACGAGAACGAGGTCCTCGCCGCCCTCGAGGGCCGCCACGGCCACCCGCACGCGATCCTCGGCGAGCACGTGCGCGAGGGGGTCACCGTCGTCCGCGTCGTGCGGCCCCTCGCCGAGACCGTCACCGTCACCGGCGCCTCCGGCGAGGTCGTCGCCCTCGAGCACCTCGTGCACGGTCTCTGGCAGGGCGCCGCCCGCGCGCCGCTCGGGGGCTACGAGGTCACCGCCACCTACGACGGCGGCTCCCCCTGGGTGGCCGACGACCCCTACCGCTTCTCCCCCACGGTGACCGAGTTCGACCTCTACCTCTTCGGCGAGGGCCGCCACGAGCAGCTCTGGAAGATGCTGGGCAGCCACGTGCGCGAGCACGAGGGCGTGCGCGGCACCTCCTTCGCGGTCTGGGCGCCGCACGCGAACGCCGTCCGCGTCAAGGGCGACCTGAACGGCTGGGACGCCGCCCGCCACGCGATGCGCAAGCTCGACGGCAACGGCATCTGGGAGCTCTTCGTGCCCGGCGTCGTCGACGGTGCGTACAAGTACGAGATCCTCACGCCCGACGGCGCCTGGGTCGACCGTGCCGACCCGATGGCCCGCCGCTCCGAGGTGCCGCCGGCCACCGCCTCCGTCATCACGAAGGCCGCGCACGCCTGGTCCGACGACGACTGGATGACGCAGCGCGCCGCGACCGACCAGCACCAGGGCCCGATGAGCGTCTACGAGCTGCACGTCGGCTCGTGGCGCCCCGGCCTGAGCTACCGCGAGCTGGCCGACCCGCTGGTCGACTACGTCACCGCGCTCGGCTTCACGCACGTCGAGTTCATGCCGCTCGCGCAGCACCCGTTCGGCGGCTCGTGGGGCTACCAGGTCACCGGCTACTACGCCCCGCAGAGCACCTACGGCTCCCCTGACGACCTGCGCTACCTGATCGACCGCCTGCACCAGGCGGGCGTCGGCGTGATCATGGACTGGGTGCCCGGGCACTTCCCGAAGGACGAGTGGGCGCTCGGCAACTTCGACGGCCGCAGCGTCTACGAGCACTCCGACCCGCGGCGCGGCGAGCAGCCCGACTGGGGCACGCTGGTCTTCAACTTCGGCGACTCGCAGGTGCGCAACTTCCTCGTCGCGAACGCCCTCTACTGGCTCGAGGAGTTCCACATCGACGGCCTCCGCGTCGACGCGGTCGCCTCGATGCTCTACCTCGACTACAGCCGGAACGACGGCGAGTGGCTGCCGAACGAGCACGGCGGCCGCGAGGCCACCGAGGCCATCTCCTTCCTCCAGGAGGCGAACGCGACGGCCTACAAGCGCCACCCCGGCATCGTCATGATCGCGGAGGAGTCCACCAGCTGGCCCGGCGTCTCGCGCCCGACGAGCGAGGGCGGCCTCGGCTTCGGCCTGAAGTGGAACATGGGCTGGATGCACGACACCCTCGACTACGTCGAGAAGGACCCGGCCTACCGCTCGTACCACCACGGCGAGATCACCTTCTCGTTCCACTACGCGTGGAGCGAGAACTTCATGCTGCCGATCTCGCACGACGAGGTCGTCTACGGCAAGGGCTCGCTCTTCGAGAAGATGCCCGGTGACGAGTGGCAGAAGCGCGCGAACCTCCGCGCGTACCTCGCCTACATGTGGGGCCACCCCGGCAAGCAGCTGCTCTTCATGGGCTCCGAGTACGGGCAGCCCACCGAGTGGAGCCAGGAGAACGGCCTCGACTGGTCGGTGCTCGAGCGCCCCGAGCACCAGCAGGTGTTCGACCTCGTCAGCGAGCTCAACGCCGTCTACCGCCGCGAGAGCGCCCTCTGGGCCCACGACTTCGACGTCGAGGGCTTCGAGTGGATCGACGGCGGCGCGGCGCAGCAGAGCGTCGTGGCCTTCCTCCGCAAGTCGGGGCAGGGCGAGTCGGTCGCGGTGCTCGCGAACTTCTCGGGCGTGCCGCAGACCATGCGCCTGGGCCTGCCGGAGGCGGGCACCTGGGACGAGATCCTCAACACCGACGCGACGGTCTACGGCGGCTCGGGCGTCGGCAACTTCGGGGCCGTCACGGCCACGGACGCCCCCTGGGCGGGCCGCCCGGCCTCGGCGGACGTCGTCCTGCCGCCGCTCGGCGTGGTCTGGCTGAAGCTGCGCCGCTGAGCGCACGCCGCACACGACGGAGCCCCCCTCGACCTGGTCGAGGGGGGCTCCGTCGTGCTCGGGGCGGGGCGGCTCAATAGAGCAGCATCGTGAGGCGTCGACGGGCGGCCGCGACGCGCGGGTCGTCGAGGCCGACGATCTCGAAGTACTCGAGGAGGCGCTTGCGGGCCGCGTCCTTCCCCTCCTGGTCGAGGGAGGGGAAGACCGTCAGCACCCGGTCGAACGCGTCGTCGACGTGGCCTCCGCTCACGTCGAGGTCGGCCACCGCCAGCTGGGCGTCGACGTCGGTGGGCGCCGCGGCGGCCTCGGCGCGGACGTCGGCCAGGGAGGCGCCCTGCAGTCGCGAGATCAGCGAGACCTGGGCGAGCCCCGCGACGGCCAGCTGGTCGCGCGGGTCCTGCGCGATGGCCGTCGTGTACGCCGCGATGGCGGCGTCGTAGTCGCCGCGGTCGATGGCGTCGTAGGCGTCCTGGTGGTGCGGGGGCAGCGGCTCGGGCTCGGGCTCGGGCGTCTCGCCCTCCCCCGCCGGGGCGCCGTCGGCGACCGCGGTGCCGGTGACCCCGTTCTGCGCGGCGAGCTCGAGCACCTGCTCGAACACGTCGCGCACCTGCGCCTCGGGCAGGGCACCGACGAAGAGCTGCACCGGGCGCCCGCCGATCACGGCCGCCACGGCCGGGATGGACTGCGCCTGGAAGGCCTGCGTCAGCTGCGGGTTCGCGTCGACGTCGACCTTGGCGAGCACGAAGCGGCCGCCGTACTCGGCGACGAGCTTGTCGAGCACCGGCGAGAGCTGCTTGCACGGGCCGCACCACTCGGCCCAGAGGTCGACGATCACGGGCACGGTGTTGCTCAGCTCGAGGAACTGCGTGAACGTCTCGTCCGTCGCGTCGAGCACGAGCGCCGGCACCGCGACGGAGGCGGCGGGCGCTCCCCCGTCGGGCGGCGTCGGGGCGCCGGGCGACCCGGCGGCAGGCGCCCCGGGCGCCGGAGCCGGCGGCCGGTTGACGAGCGACGAGAGGTCGACGGCTCCGCGGAGCCCGGAGGGCACGGGGGGCAGGGTGGTCATGGCAACTCCTTCGCGGCCGTGAGGGCCTGGCTGAATCCGAGCAGGACGATCTTGTCGTCGCTGCCCACGGGAGGGACGGAGAAGAGCAGCTGGACGCCGTAGGTCGCCTCGATGCCCTTCGTCGACTTGTCGAGGCCGACGAGCGTCTTGACGACGCCCGCGGGGTTGACCTCGGCGCCGGCGGCGGTCGGCTTGACGGTCTCGACCTCGTCGAGGCCGACCGACACGATCGCGCCGGCGTCGTTCGAGGCGAACGCCACCGGGGTCTCGGCGTCGGGCGTCGAGGTGTAGTCGATCGACGCCGTCGTGGGCAGGCTCGCCCGCTTGGCGTCCTTGTAGGCCTTGCCGATCTTGTCGCGGAGCGTGTCGCCCTCGGCCTGGAACTGCGGCGCGTACTGGCTCTCGTCGCCGTTCCGGAGGATGTCGCCGTAGGCCTCGGCGAGCTGGTCGGGCCGCAGCGTCAGCAGCTTGACGTCGGGCGCGAGACGCGCCGCGCCGAGCGAGGCCGGCGCCACCGTCGGGAGCGTCGCCTGCGCCTCCAGCGCCTGCAGGTACTCGACCTTGTACGGGTCTCGCGCGGACTCCTGCACCAGGGTGAGCGCGATCGGCGCCTTGGAGGCGTCGGCGTCCTGCACGACGGTGAAGAGCGTGCGCGGCCAGGTGTCGGCCTGCTGCGGCAGGGTGAGCGTCAGATCCCCGGAGGGGACCCCGATCGGCCCGGCGGCCGCGGCGTCCTTCGCGCGGATCTGGTAGTTGGCCTCGCGCTGCTCGAGGGCCGGGCCGACGAAGCGCTCGGCCGCCGCGGTCGCGTCGAGCGCGGCGTCGGCGGCGGAGGCCGTCGCGGCCACGCGAGCGACGATGCGCTCGGCCTGGGCCTCGGTGACCACCGGAGGCTGGAGCTCGGTGCCCTCGTCGTCGCCCTCGGCGCCCGGCGTCGCCGTGGCGGTGGGGGTTGGCGTGCTGCCGTCGCCGGCGCCGCCCACGGCGCTCGGCCAGTAGTCGGCCGTGCAGCCGGCGAGGGCCAGCGACGACACGAGCACGACCGGCACGACCGCGACCAGCCGGCGCCGGGCGCCGCGCTTCGAGGCGCCGATCGCGGGCGTCGCGCCGGCGCGGATCGCCGAGCGGCGCGGCGGGCGCGGCAGCTTGGGGCGCTTGCCGTCGCTCGACGTGCGGCGCGGGCCGCGGGTGCGGCGGTGGTGGGCGATGGCCCACACGTAGAGGAGCACGCCGATGACGAGCACGACCAGCCCGCCGACGATCAGGGGGCCGGCCATCGGCGTCGAGGCCGACAGCGGCCACGTGACGCGCAGCTGCGACGGGGCGGGCTCGGTGCCGTCGGAGAGGACGACGAGCGAGATGTCGTCGGGGGCGTCGAGCGAGAAGGTCAGCGAGGTGCCCTCGTACTGCTCGTACCAGAGGTCGCTGTCGGCCGGGGCGGGCGCCGTCGCCTCGGAGCCCTGCACGACCTGGGTCTCGAGCTCGCCGGTCGCGTCGTCCCACGAGACGCTGTTGTAGGTCGTGTCGCCGACCCAGCCGAGCACGTCGGAGGTGCGGCCGTAGGCGGCGAAGACCGTGCCGCCACCGGCCACCGAGATCGTCTGGCGACCGTCGTGGCCGTGCAGCGCCTCGGCGGGCACCACCGTCACGACGGCGTCGGAGGACTCGGTCGAGACCGTCGACGACACGCTCTCCGGCGGCGCGAAGACCGTCCTCTGGGCGAAGCCCAGGCCGACCATGACCGCCGCGAGAACGACGACCACGACTGCGATGATGAAGCGCACGTTACCTCTCCCTCCGTGCCACCATCCCGGTCGGGTCCGAGCACGCGCCAGTACGACGCGGCCTCGTGCGGGCCTGGCCGAGGAGGCCGGGCGCGGCAGCAGAATTTAAGACGGCTCAGCGTATCCGACCAGCCTGTGAGCCGCACGCCCGGGGCGCGGCAGCCGTCTCGGGGGCCTGCACCGCGACTCCCCCGCCCGCCCCGGGGCGCCGCGCCGACGCGGCTCCGTGCAGGCGGCGTGCCCTAAAATCGTCCCGCCGAGACGCGACGGGTCGTGCTCGGCACCGACGCGAGGAGACACAGTGGCCGCTGACGACGCCGAGTTCGGCACCGAGCTCCGGGGGTACCGGAAGGACGACGTCGACAAGGCGCTCGGCGAGCTCCGCCGCGAGCTGATCAAGGCGAACGCCGACCGCGCCGACACCGCCGGGCGCCTCAAGGAGCTGCAGGGGCGGCTCGACGAGATGCAGCGCGAGCTGGAGGAGGCGGGCACGCCCACCTACTCGGGCCTCGGCAGCAAGCTCGAGCGCACGCTGCGCCTCGCGGAGGAGCAGGCCACGGCCCTCGTCAGCCAGGCCGACATCGACGCGGAGGAGCTGCGCCGCTCGTCGTCCGGCGAGGCCCGCCGGGTGCTCGACGACGCGCGGGAGCGCAGCACGGCCCTCCTCGACGACGCCCGCGGCCGCGCCTCCGCGCAGGTCGCCGAGTCGACGGCCGAGGGCGATCGCCTCGTGTCACGGGCCCGGGGCGAGGCCCGCTCCCTCCTGCAGGAGGCCCAGCGCGACTCCTCGGCCATGCGCGGCGCCGCGGCGACCGAGGCCGCCGAGAACGTCTCGACCGCGCGCCACGAGGCCGCCGCCGTGCTCTCCGCCGCCGAGCGCGAGGCCGCCGAGCTGCGGGCCCTCGTCGAGCAGGAGGTCGCCGCGGCCCGCGACGGCGCCGCCGAGCTCGCCCGGAGCACCGCGCAGGCCCGGGAGCAGTTCGTCGCCGACAGCGAGCGCCAGCGGGCGGACCTCGACCGGGAGGGCGCAGCCGTCCGGGCCGAGCTCGCCCGGCTCGACGAGACCACGCGGGCCGACCTCGAGCTCGAGGTGACGACCCGACGCGACGACCTCGCCCGCGAGATCGACGCGGCCCGTGCCGAACTCGACGGCGACGTCGAGAACACGCGCGCCGACCTCGCCCGCGACGTGGCCGAGACCCGGGCGGCCCTGGCCGCCGACGTCGCGCGCGTCCGCGCCGAGCTCGAGCTCGAGCTGACGACCGGCCGCGCCGAGCTCGAGCGCGAGGTCGAGGCCGCGCGCGCCGACGTCGCCCACGAGGTGGCGACGGCCAGGGCGCAGGCCCTCGCCGACGTCGCCGCCGACCGGGCGCGCCTCGAGCGCGAGGTGGCGGAGGCGCGCGAGGCCCTCGCGGTCGAGCTCGCCGCCCGCACCGCCGAGGTCGACCTGGCCACGGCCACCGCCCGGGACGAGATCGAGCGGACCACGACCGAGACGCGCGACCGCCTGGCCCGCGACGTCGAGCAGCAGCGCGAGCGCCTCGAGCGGGAGGAGGCCGAGCTGCGCGCCCAGGTCGAGGTCGAGGTCGCGAACGCGCGAGCCGACCTCGACGCCGAGGTCGCCGAGAGCCAGGCCCGTCTCGTCGACGACGAGGAGTCGCAGCGCGTCCGCCTCGCCCACGAGGCCCGGACCGTGCGCGCCCGGCTCGAGGCCGAGCGCGACGACGCCGTCGCGGAGCTGGAGCGCGAGCTCGAGGCCCGGCGCAGCGCGGCCGACGTCGAGCTCCGCACCCGGCGTGACGAGACCGACCGAGAGCTCGTGCAGCGTCACCACGCCGCCGTCGCCGAGACCCAGGGCTACCTCGACGAGGCCGGCGCGCAGCTCGAGGAGGCCCGGCAGCGAGCCGTCGAGGCGCGCCGCGAGGCCGACGAGCTCGAGCGCACGAGCGCCGAGCACTCGCGCACCGTGCGCTCCGAGGCCGACGCCGCCGCCCACGAGACGCTCAGCGAGGCCGAGGCCCGGGCCGAGCGGCTCGTCGCCGACGCCGAGGAGCGGTCGCGCGGCCTCGTCACCGACGCGGAGTCGCGGCTCGAGGCCCTGCGCGACGAGCGCGACGAGGTGGCCAGCTACCTCGAGGGCCTGCGCCGCGCCCTCGCCGGGACGGCGTCGGGCGGTGACGACTCCGGTACGACAGAGTAGGCAGTCGGCGGCACCGCGGTGAGCGGTGCCTCCGTCGTCGACAGGAGCACCCCCATGAAGATCCACAACCCGTTCCGCCTCGGACTCCTGGCGGGCCTGGGCGTCCTGGTCGCGCTCGTGATCGGCGGGGCGGTCAGCGAGCTGTCGACGGTGCTGACCTACGTCGGCGCGGCCATCTTCATCGCGCTGGGGCTCGACCCCATCGTCTCCTGGCTCGAGAACCGCCGCGTGCCGCGGTCGCTGGCGATCGTCATCGTCTTCCTGGCCGTGCTCGGCGCCTTCGTCGGCGTCGTGTTCGCCATCGTGCCGGTCATCGTCAGCCAGGCGACCGCCCTGATCACGAGCCTGGTCACGTACCTGCAGAGCGTCACGACCCAGCAGTTCGTCGACAACCTCCAGTCGCTCGTGCCGCAGAACGTCATCGACGTGCAGGACGGCCTCGACGCCCTCGTCGACTTCCTCACCAACCCCGACAACGTCCTGACCATCGGCGGCGGCGTGCTCGCCGTTGGGGTGGCCATCGGCAACGGGGTGTTCGCCACCGTCGTCGTGCTCATCCTGACGCTCTACTTCACGTCGTCGATCAACACCTTCAAGCGGGGCCTCTACAGGCTCGTGCCCGCGTCGAAGCGCCCGAAGTTCGCCGACATCGCCGAGCAGATCAGCACCTCCGTGGGGCGCTACGTCATCGGGCAGTTCACGCTCGCCGCCATCAACGGCATCGTGAGCTTCGTCTTCCTCAGCGTCATCGGGGCCCAGCAGCCGGCGGTCTTCGCCTTCATCGCCTTCCTCGGCTCGATCATCCCGCTGGTCGGCACGATCAGCGGCTCGGCGATCATCGTGCTCGCGCAGATCGCCCTGCTCCCGCAGTCGCCCTCGACCTGGATCACGGCGGCGATCTGGTACATCGTCTACATGCAGGTCGAGGCCTACGTGCTGAGCCCGCGCATCATGCGCCGCGCCGTGCACGTGCCCGGCGTCATCGTGGTCATCGCGGCCCTGACCGGCGGCACGCTCCTCGGCGTGCTCGGCGCGCTCATCGCCATCCCGGTCGCCGCGTCCGTCCTGCTCATCATCCGCGAGGTCGTCGTGCCCCGCCAGGACGCCCTCTAGCGACCCGGTCGCCCGCGGGTCAGCCCGCGGGCCAGGTGGTGGGCAGCGGCAGGGCCGCGGGCGCCACGCGCGCGACGATCTCGGTCAGTACGCGGGTGGTCTGCTTCTCGCCGACCCAGAGGTGCTTGCCCCCCTCGACCGCGACCACCTCGAGGCGCGGCACGACCGCGAACCGGCTCCGCGCCTCCTCGGGGCGGAGGTAGTCGTCGAGCTCGGGCACGACCGCGACCATCGGCACCTCGGACGCGTTCCAGGCGCGCAGGTGGTCGTCCGTGGCCCGGTGGAGGGGCGGTGACAGCAGCAGCAGGCCCGCCACGTCGACGTCCGTGCCGTGCATGAGCGCCACCTCCGTGCCGAACGACCAGCCGACCAGCCACGGGGTGGGCAGGCCCTGCTCGGCGACGAAGCGGACGGCGGCGCGGAGGTCGGCCGCCTCGGCGACGCCCTCGCCGAACTCGCCCTCGGAGCGGCCCCGCGGCGACGAGACGCCTCGGAAGTTGAAGCGAAGCACGGCCACGTCGGCCAGGGCGGGGAGGCGCCCCGCGGCCTTGCGGAGCACGTGCGAGTCCATGAAGCCCCCCGCCGTCGGCAACGGGTGCAGGGCGACGAGCGTGGCGACCGGCTCACGGTCGAGCGGCAGGGCCAGCTCGCCGACCAGGGTCAGCCCGTCGTCGGTCGTGAGCTCGACGTCGCGGCGACGCGCGGGGAGCTCGACGCCTCCGCGGATCTCGACGGGGGCGGGGTCGGGGGTGCTCACGAGATCCTCCAGCAGTGCGTGTGCCAGTGTCGGCGGCCGGCGAGGTCGTTCGCCTCGCCGAAGATGCCGTCGGCACGCCAGGCGACGACGTGCGGGGTGGCGGGGGCGATGGCCAGCGAGCAGCCAGGGCAGGTGTACTCCTTCACCGCGGCGGCGGCCGAGACGGCCTGCACCGTGTAGTCGCGACCGTGCCGGGTCTCGACCCGCGGCCCGCCGAAGAGGGCGCGGCTGATGTCGTGGGAGTCGCTGTCGCTGCCCGGGGTCCGGTCGCGGGGACGGCGCGGTCGGTTGCTGCGGGGCATGTCGACCAGCGTACCGGCGGCGCAGCGGCCTGCCCGCGTCCGGGGCGCGGCCTGCTCGGTCCGGCGCCCCACGACGACGACGGCGCCCCCGCTGTCGCGGGAGCGCCGTCGTGGCGTCAGGCTGCCGTCGTGCCCGGGCTCAGTACCAGTTGACCGACTGCGAGTGGCCCCAGGCACCGCAGGGGTTGCCGTAGCGCCCATGGATGTAGTTCAGGCCCCAGGTGATCTGGGTGGCGGGGTTGGTCTGCCAGTCGGCGCCGACCGAGGCCATCTTGCTGCCGGGGAGAGCCTGGGGGATGCCGTAGGCGCCGCTGGAGCGGTTGGCCGCGTAGACGTTCCAGCCGGACTCCTTGTTCCAGAGCGAGACGAGGCAGTCGTACTGGTCGCTGCCCCACCCGCGCGAGGCCACGAGGTCGGCGGCGACCGCCTTGGCGCTGCCCGGGTCGGGAGTGCCGGCGACGGGGGCCGAACCGGTGCTGGGCTTCTTCGCCGCGGCGGCGGCACCCGTGCCGGACGACGCGGCCGACGCGTCGGCCGTCGCCTCGACGACGGGCTCCGGCTCGGGCGGCGGGGGCGGCGGCGGGACGGTGACCCCGTAGGAGTCGCGGTCGGCGGTCGTGACGACACCGCTGGCCACCGTGACGGTCTGCCCGGGCGCGGTCAGCGCCGCGGCGGCCGCGGGGGTCGTCGTCGCGGCCTCGGCCCCGGCGAGCGGGTTCACGAGCGAGGCGCCGATGAAGGCGGCCGTCGCGCAGAAGCCGATCATCGGCAGGACCACGTGGCGGCGGGGCGCCGGACGGGCGGCCACGGACGTCGAGGCCCCGGCCTGGGCCCGGGCGATCGAGGCCGGGACGACCGAGGCGGGGAGCCTGCGGTGCACCGTGCGGGGTCGGGAGACCACGACCGGGTGATCTCGAGGAGTCGTGCCGGGGGTCGGAGTCGCTGAGTGCCTGCCCATGAGTCCGTCCAGGGTAACGGATCGATCACGGCACGGCTAGGGCCCTCGGCGCGTGTCGCCGGGTCGCGACGACGCCACGGCGTCGGAGCCCGCGAACGTCAGGCCGTCAGTGCGTCAGCGGACGGCCAGCATGACGTCGACCACCGCGTCGAGCACGAGGTCGACCTGCGCCTCGCGGTACCCGCCCCGCTGCGGCCGGAACACCGCCCCGCGCACGTCGTCGATGCTCAGCGCCCGCCCGTCGCTGAAGTAGCCCTGGAGCCGGCGCGCGAGTCGGTCGACGTCGCCGCGGTGGTACCCGGGGGTGAAGATGCTGACCCGGTCGAAGCGGTGCCCCTGCGGGCGGTCGAGGCGCGCCACGATCTCCTCCGCGGTCGACCGGGCGTCGCCGAGCCACGAGTCGTCGCCGCGCGTAGTCCTGGCCCGCTCGCGCTCCCGCGAGGCGAAGGCGTCCTCGAGCCGCTCCAGGGCGGCGTCGACGTGAGCGGTCGAGTAGCCGCCCTTGGTCATCGCGAAGGCTGTGCGTCGGATGCGTGCCGAGTCGACGTCGCCCTCCCCCGGCGCCGCAGCGTACGCGGCACGTGCCTCCGCCAGGAAGGCGTCGACCTCGGACTCGTCGTAGCCCCGCTGGCCCTTGGGCGCGAGGGGGAAGGTTGTGCTCACGCGCCCCATCATGCCGCATCGCCCCCGCTCGACCCGGGAAGGCCGGGCCCGGGCGACGGCACGGCGTCAGACGAAGATCAGGTACAGCGCGTAGGCGACGACGGCCGACGGCAGCGTGCTGTCGAGCCTGTCGAGGAACCCGCCGTGGCCCGGCAGCCACGTCGAGATGTCCTTGATGCCGAGGTCGCGCTTGATGAGCGACTCGGAGAGGTCGCCGACCGTGGCCGTCGCGATGATGAGGCCGCCGAGCAGGAAGCCGAAGTACCAGGGCATGTCGAGCAGGAGCCACGAGGTCAGCACGGCGGCGATCAGGCTGGCCGCCACCGAGCCGGCGAAGCCCTCCCAGGTCTTCTTCGGGCTGATGCGCGGCGCCATCGGGTGCTTGCCGAAGTTGAGCCCCGTGGCGTAGGCGCCCGTGTCGACGGCGATCACGATGATCAGGGCCGAGAGGGTCCAGTTCGCCCCGTTCGGCTGGGCAGCGAGCAGGACCATGAAGCTGCCGAGGAAGGCGCAGTAGATCTGCACGAACGCGCCCGCCCCGATGTCGCGGAGGACGACGGAGGCGGGCTTCCGGTGCGAGGGCCGCGCGAGCTCGACGAGCCGCCAGAGCGAGATGACCGCCACGCCCGCGAGGAGCGCCAGCCACTGCCCGGAGGCGCCGCCGTAGAAGGCGGCGGGGACGATGGCGAGGCCCGACAGCACGCTCGGCAGACGCGGGACGTCGCGTCCCGCGAACCTCAGCGCACTGGTCAGCTCGAAGCAGAGCGACGCGATGAGCGCCCCCGCCACGATCATGAAGAACGCGGGCTGGAAGATCAGGCTCACCAGGACGGCCCCGCCGAGACCGACCCCGACCCCGATCGCCGCCGGCAGGTTGCGCCCCGTCTTCGCGGTCAGGACCTCGTTGCGGGCACCGAGCTGCGCGCGTCGCGCACGGAGCTGGTTCTCGATGTCGTGACGAGCGGCCTGGGCCCGGGCGTCGAAGTCGGCGCGACGGCTGCCGAGGGTGGTCTTGGGGTTCGGCGCCGACTCGTCGGGGCGGGGGCCGTCGGGAGCGTCGCTCATCTAGACCTCGAGCAGCTCGGCTTCCTTCTTCTTCAGCGCGTCGTCGATCGAGTCGATGTAGCCCTTGGTGACCGACTCGAGCTCCTTCTCGGCGCGCGCGACCTCGTCGTCGCCGACCTCGGTCTTCAGCGCGTCGAGCTCCGTCTTCGAGGTGCGACGGATGTTGCGGATCTGCACCTTGGCGTCCTCGCCCTTGCCGCGGACGATCTTCACGAACTCCTTGCGGCGCTCCTGCGTCAGCTCGGGGATGGTGACGCGGACGAGGGTGCCGTCGTTGGTGGGGCTGGCGCCGAGGTTCGGGAAGGTCGCGATGGCCTTCTCGATCTCCTTCAGGGCCGACTTGTCGTAGGGCGTCACGATCATCGTGCGCGCCTCGGGCACCTGCAGCGAGGCCAGCTGGGCCAGCGGCGTCGGGGTGCCGTAGTAGTCGACGGGGATCTTCTGGAAGAGCGCCGGGTTGATGCGCCCGGTGCGGACCTGACCGAAGTCGGTCTTGGCGGACTCCAGGGCCCGCTCCATCTTCTCGCGCGTCTCGGTCAGTACGTCAGTGATCGCCACAATGCTCCCTTGGTTCGTCGTCGAGCTTAGTCGTCAGTTGCTGACGAGAGTTCCGATGCGCTCGCCCCGGATGGCCCGGGCGATGTTGCCGGAGCCCTCCATGCCGAAGACGTGCATCGGCATGCCGTTGTCCATGCAGAGGCTGAAGGCGGTCGAGTCGACCACCTTGAGGCCCTGGACGAGGGCCTCCTGGTAGGTCAGCGTCTCGAGCTTCACGGCGTCGGGGTCGGTGCGCGGGTCGGCGGAGTAGACGCCGTCGACGCCGTTCTTCGCGACGAGGACCTCGTCGGCGCCGATCTCGAGCGCACGCTGGGCCGACACGGTGTCGGTGGAGAAGTAGGGCAGGCCAGCGCCAGCGCCGAAGATGACGACGCGGCCCTTCTCGAGGTGCCGCTCCGCACGGCGCGGGATGTAGGGCTCCGCGACCTGGGTCATGGCGATGGCCGACTGGACGCGCGTGGCGGCCCCGGCCTTCTCGATGAAGTCCTGCAGGGCGAGCGCGTTCATGACCGTGCCGAGCATGCCCATGTAGTCGGCACGGCCGCGGTCCATGCCCCGCTGGCTGAGCTCGGCGCCGCGGAAGAAGTTGCCGCCGCCGACCACGACGGCGATCTCGACGTCGGCCGCCGCCTCGGCGATCTCGCGGGCGATGCCGCCGACCACGTCGGGGTTCACGCCGAGCTGGCCCCCGCCGAACGCCTCGCCCGAGAGCTTGAGGAGGACGCGGCGTCGTCTGGTTGTTCCTGTCGTCATGCGAGTTCTCCCTCGTGTCGTGGCCGTAGCCAGGGTAGCGAGTCGCGGCGGGCGTGCCGGACCGCGTCGGCCGGCCGCGCCTCCCCCGCCGTGAGGGGCCGCGGACACGGCGACGGGGCCTGAGACGCGTTCGTCTCAGGCCCCGTCAGGGTGTTGCTAGGCGCCGACCTTGACCCGGGCGAAGCCCTTGATCTCGATGCCGGCCTGCTCCACGACCTTGGCGACGGACAGCTTGTTGTCCTTCGCGTAGGCCTGGTCGAGCAGGGCGATCTCCTTGAAGAAGCCGGTGAGGCGACCCTCGATGATCTTCGGCAGGGCGGCCTCGGGCTTGCCCTCGTTCTTCGCGGTCTCCTCGACGATGGCGCGCTCCTTGGCGACCTGGTCGGCGGGGACCTCGTCGCGCGACAGGTACGTCGGCGCGGCGAAGGCGATGTGCTGGGCGACCGAGCGGGCCGTCTCGGCGTCGGAGCCCGTGTAGCCCACGACCACGCCGACCTGCGGGGGCAGGTCCTTCGAGGTCTTGTGCAGGTAGATCGCGAACTCGTCGCCCTCGATGTGCGAGACGGTGCGCAGTTCGACCTTCTCGCCCATCAGCGCGGCCTCGTCGTTGACGAAGGCCTCGACGGTCTGGCCGCCGATCGC
>Ga0308160_10003301_pt1 | contig 18319 bp, 18 predicted proteins | sample PhyFR1_FD_201036 | JGI IMG/M metagenome (GOLD analysis project Ga0308160, IMG submission 201036) | Phyllosphere microbial communities from UC Gill Tract Community Farm, Albany, California, United States - DLSLF.R1 | ecosystem: Host-associated > Plants > Phyllosphere > Unclassified | place: USA...
GGCGGCGGCTTCGGTCTGCTGTTATTTCGCCGCGGTCCGCGCGCAGCCGGCTAGCGCCGGGCAGTGCACCGCTTCAGGCGCCCTCGACCCATAAGCGCTCGCCCGTCTGCTCCATGTGGGTGAGATACAGGCGCAGGTCCAGCTCGAACTGGTGATACTGCGGCTCCATCCAGCAGCACAGTTTATAAAAGGCCTTGTCGTGCTGCTTTTCCTTCAGGTGCGCCAGTTCGTGAACGGCGATCATGCGCAGGAATTCAAGCGGGGCGTCGCGGAACACGCTGGCGATGCGGATCTCGTGCTTGGCCTTCAATTTGCCGCCCTGCACGCGCGAGATCGCGGTGTGCAGGCCGAGGGCATGCTGCACGACGTGGATCTTGCTGTCGTAGGCGACCTTCGCCACCGGTTCGGCGTTGCGCAGGTAGTCTCCCTTGAGGTCCTGCACGTAGTCGTACAGGGCGCGGTCGGTGCGCAGGCCGTGCGCGGTCGGGTAGCGCGAGCGCAGCAGGGCGCCCAGGCGTCCCTGTTCGAGCAGGGTGGCGGCCTGCTGGCGCAGCGGCTCGGGATAGGCGGTGAGGTAGCGAAGTGCGGACATGGGGCGCGAATGTACCACAGCGGCGTCGCGGGCGCAGGCGGCGGGCGATCGATAAAAAAACGGAGCGGAAGATCCGCCCCGTTGGGTATTGCCGGCGTTCGGCCAGGATCTAGCAGGCGTTCGGCGGGCATTTAGCCCGCCTCACTCCTCCTTCCCGCCCTGGCGGTTGCCGCCGCTCTTGGCTGCCGCGGCGCGGCTGGCCGACTGCCGGCTTTCTCCCCCCTTGCGGCCGATATCGGCCATGTGTGCACGGTTGCGGCTTACCGCCTCCCCGCCTTTCTGCCCCGCGCGGCGCGCTTCCTCGGAATCGAATTCGTGCGCCGTGCCTTTCTGGTGGGCCGCCTGGCCGCCCTTGCTGGCGATCTCGCGTTGCTGGTTCTGGTCCATCGCCGCGAAACCGCGCTTGGCCGGACCGCTGCCGCTGCCGCTCCCACTCTTTTGCGCGCTGCCGCCGGAGCTGCTCGCGCTCTTGCCGCTCTCCTTGCTTGTCGCCATGTCGTTCTCCTGGTTGCCCTGCAGTGAAAGGGAAGTGATCGCAGCATTGCCGCGCTCGTGCGGTTAGAGACACCGCTCTTGCGATAGTTCCCCTCGCTTTGGGCTCCGGACTGCTGTGCCGCTCAGTCCGGCGCCCGCGGCGGCGTGCGCCGCCCCTCGTGCGGTTCGACGCCGTCGATGCCGATCGGTGGCGCGGCCAAGTCGTCGTCGAGCTGGGCGCGGCGCAGCGCCAGCCGGTGCCCGAGTTCGACCAGGTCGACGCCGGCGGCGCGCGCCAGCTCGAAGATCTCGGTTTCTTCCAGTGCGATGTGGTGCGCGATTTCTTCGGCCAGCACGGCCAGCGTGGCATCGAAGTGCTCGTCGCCCGGATACATGACTTCGAGCTGGCTGATCAGCTCGCGCGCCCCCGCATGCTCGAGCTCGGCGTCGTCGAACAGCTCCTCGTCGCCGCTGGCGGCGCGCAGCGCCGGATAGAACAGCTCTTCCTCGAGCATGGTGTGGGTCACGAGCGCGTCGCACAGTTCGTCGACCAGCTCGGCCATCGTTTCTTCCGCGTCTTCCAGGCCGCGCAGGCCGGCGCAGCGCGCGAACAGCTGCCGCACCTGATCGTGTTCGGCGCGCAGCAGGGCGAGCGCGTCCGTGATCCCTTCCCGGTGATTGCCAGTGGATGCCATGTCTCCTCCTCGGTGTGAATGGATCAGGTGGGGTCGTGCGCGGCGCCGACGTCTTCGCCGGGCGTGGCGCCGGTCGTGCGGCGGGCCGCCTGCCAGCCGCCGTCGTTGACGTCGTGGGCAAGGGTGGCGCCGCTGGAGGCGAGCACGCTCATCAGCGACGATTGCCAGCTGCGCAGATGCTCGGCCGTGGGCTGAGTTTCGCGCAGTGCGACCGAACTCAGTTGCAGCGGATCGTTGCAGGCCAGCAGTGCACGCCCCAGACGGACGCCGTCGTCGACCATCTGGCGCGTCATTCGGACGTTCAATTCGCTGAGCTGGCGGGCCGTGTCGAACGCATGGTGCGACACCTGGTCCAGGAAATCGACCTGGGCGCCGAACTGGGCGCGCAGAAGGTCAGAACGAAAGTCTGGCAGGGAAGGCGTGAAGGCGGGCATGGGATCCTCGACGAAAGATAAAGTGTCAGTAGACGCCGCAGGACCGCAGGAGTTCAGCCAAGGTGCTTGCGCCACCGATTGGCGCAAGCGGACCAGGCATTTTCAGGCGTCGGCCACCTTCAGCACCAGCTTGCCGAGGTTCTCGCCCTTGAACAACATGTTCAGCGTGGACGGGAAAGTATCGAAGCCCTCGACGATGTGTTCGCGGTTCTTGAAGCTGCCTTCCTTCATCCAGCGCGCCAGCGTCGCCACGCCTTCAGGATAGCGGGCCGCATAGTCCGTTACAAGCATGCCTTCCATGCGCGCGCGGTTCACCAGCAGGGCCAGGTAGTTGGCCGGGCCCTTCACGGCCTCGGTCGCGTTGTACTGCGAGATCGCGCCGCAGATGACGATGCGCGCCTTCATGTTGATGCGGGTGAGCACGGCGTCGAGGATGTCCCCGCCGACATTGTCGAAATACACGTCCACGCCTTGCGGGCAGTGTTGCTTCAGGCCCGCATGCACGGATCCTGCCTTGTAGTCGATGCAGGCGTCGAAGCCGAGTTCCTCGACCACGAAGCGGCACTTGTCTTCGCCGCCGGCAATGCCGACCACGCGGCAACCGAGGTGCTTGGCGACCTGGCCCACCGTCATCCCGACCGCGCCGGCCGCGCCCGACACCACGACCGTCTCGCCGGCCTTGGGCTGACCGACTTCCAGCAGGCCGAAATAGGCCGTCATGCCTGGCATGCCGAGGGCGTTCAGCCAGGCCGGCAGCGGGGCGATGCCCGGGTCCACCTGGGCCAGCATGGCGCCTTTGTCGTCAGCCTGGCCTTGCCAGTAGCGCTGCACGCCCATCACGCCCATCACGTGGGCGCCGACGGCGAACTTGGAGGATTTCGATTCGACCACCACGCCGACGCCGCCCGCGCGCATGACTTCACCGATCGCCACCGGGCGCACATAGGAGCGGGCATCGTTCATCCAGCCGCGCATGGCCGGGTCGAGCGAGATGTAGAGGATCTTGACGCGCACCTCGCCCTCGGCGAGCACGGACAGGGCAGGCGTGGCGCGCTGCCAGTCGCTGTCCTTGGGCATGCCGACCGGACGGGCGGCGAGCAGGAATTGGTCATTGGTGGCTTGCGTCATGGGTGTCTCCTCATATGATTTGGAGCCGCTTACTCTACCCGAAAAAGGACGGTCGTGCGCTTTTTCTGTGGCGATTTCTGCATGGCTGTTTTGCAACGGAATTCTCAATGCATGCGACAATGCCCCGGACCCCATCACTCACTCCGCCATCACCATGACGCACCCGGAATACATCCTGACCCTGTCCTGCCATGACCAGCGCGGTATCGTGCTGCGCGTGGCCGGTTTCCTGGCCGAGCACGGCTGTAACATCATCGATTCGGCCCAGTTCGGCGATCCGGAATCGCAGCTGTTCTTCATGCGCGTGCACTTCGCGCTGGAAGACGCAGGCATAGCGGACGCCGACCTGCGCGGGGCCTTCGCCGCCCTGTGCGAGGCGAACGGCATGCGCGGTCAGCTGCACGACGCCCACGCCAAGCCGCGCGTGCTGATCATGGTCTCGAAGATCGGCCATTGCCTGAACGATCTGCTGTTCCGCTACAAGAGCGGCCTGCTGCCGGTCGAGATTCCGGCGATCGTCTCCAATCACATGGACTTCTACCAGCTCGCGGCAAGTTACAATATCCCGTTTCATCACCTGCCGCTGGCAACCGGCGCGCCGGAAGAAGCGAAGCTGGCGCAGGAAGCGCGCATCATCGAGCTGCTCGACATGCACAAGATCGACCTGGTGGTGCTGGCGCGCTACATGCAGATCCTGTCGCCAGGTTTGTGTAACGCATTGCAGGGAAGGGCGATCAACATCCACCACTCCTTCCTGCCCAGCTTCAAGGGCGCACGGCCGTATGCGCAGGCCCACACCCGCGGCGTCAAGCTGATCGGCGCCACGGCGCACTTCGTCACGGGCGAGCTCGACGAAGGCCCGATCATCGAGCAGGATGTCGAGCGGGTCGACCACGCGATGACGATCGAGGAGCTCACCGCTATCGGGCGCGACGTCGAGTGCGTGGTGCTGGCGCGCGCCGTGAAATGGTTCGTGGAACACCGCATTTTGCAAAACGGCCATCGCACGGTGGTCTTTAAATAAAGGTTTAAGAAGTACTCATGGCACTCAAAGCGACCATCTACAAGGCCGACCTCCAGATTGCGGACATGGACCGCAACTATTACGCGGAACACGGGCTGACCATTGCCCGCCATCCCTCCGAAACCGACGAGCGCGTGATGATCCGCGTGCTCGCCTTTGCCCTGCACGCGAACGAGGCGCTGGCCTTCACCAAGGGCCTGTTCGACACCGACGAGCCCGACCTGTGGCAAAAGGACCTGACCGGCGCCATCGATACCTGGATCGAGGTCGGCCAGCCGGACGAGAAGCGCTTATTGAAAGCCTGCGGACGCGCCGAGCACGTCTATGTGTATGCATACAGCGCGACCAGCCACATCTGGTGGAAGGGCATTGCCAACAAGCTCGAGCGTGCGCGCAATCTCACCGTGATCAACATCCCCGCCGAGACCAGCGCCGCGCTGGAAAAGCTGGCCAAGCGCTCGATGCAGCTGCAGTGCACGATCCAGGACGGCCAGTTGTGGCTGACCGACAGCGTCGACACGGTGCTGGTCGAGCGCGAGACCCTGAAGGCAGCGGCCTGAAGTATTATTTATTTTTTTCTGCGAATCCGCCATGAACCGACTTCTTTCCCTGCTGGCCGCGGCCCTGTTCTCGACAAGCGCGCTGGCCCAAGTGACCGTCCTCGAACCCTGGGTGCGCGCCACCGTGCCCCAGCAGAAAGCGGCGGGCGCCTTCATGCGCGTGCAGTCAGCTAACGCCGCACGCCTGGTCGGCGTCAGCACGCCCGTCGCCGGCCGCGCCGAACTGCACGAAATGGCAATGGAAAACAACACGATGCGCATGCGCCAGGTCGACGCCATCGAGCTCCCGGCCGGCAAGCCGGTGGACCTGGCCTCGGGTGGCTACCACGTGATGTTCTTCGACCTGAAGCGCCAGCTGAAGGAAGGGGAGAGCGTGCCGGTGACGCTGGTGGTGGAAGACGCGGCGAAGAAGAAGAGCAGCGTCACGGTCGAGGCCAAGGTGCAGCCGATGAGCCATGTGGCGCCGAAGGCGGCCGGCCACCAGCATTAACGATTTTGGGTGGCTGTTGTAGGGTGGGCATGCCCACCCTACAAAACCTTCAATTCGGCGACGCGCCCACGCGGCGCACGCCGCCCGAGCCGACGGTCGACTTGCTGATCTGCGGGTCGCCGTAATAATTCACGTCGCCCGAGCCGGCGATCGTCGCGCTCAATTCGTTGCGCGGCCAGACTGTCGCTTCGCCCGAGCCGGCAATCGTCACGCTGGCGCTTTTCGCCTGCACCCGTCCCAGGTTGACGTCGCCCGAGCCGCCGATCGAGACCGTCAGCTTGCCGATGTTGCCGCCGGCCGCTTCCAGGTCGCCGCTGCCGCCCAGCGACACCGCCAGCGTATCGCTTTCGACGCCTTTCAGCTTGATCGAGCCGGAGCCGCCCAGGTCGACGTCGAGCTTGCGCGCGCGCAGCGTGTCGGCGTCGATGCTGCCCGAGCCGCCCAGGGACAGGCGCTCGATCGAACGGGCCTGGACCACGATGCGGATCGACTTCGACTGCATGTTCAGGTTGCGTTTGGTCGGACGGATCTTGAGGGAGCCGTTCTCGACCACGGTCTCGATCAGCGGCAGCAGGTTGTCGTCGGCCTCGATCGTCACGCCCTCGCTGCTGCCGATGCGCAGTTCGAGATGGCCCGGCAGGCCAAGCGACAGGCCATTGAAATTGCCGACCTGGCGCGCCTGCTTGACGATGTGCCCGCTGCCTTGCACCTGCTCGCCGCCCCAGTTCCAGGGCGCGGCGGCCACATGGGCTGTGCCGGCCAGGCTGGCGGCGACGCAGGCGGCGAGGAAGCTGCGGCGGGCGAAGGTGGAGAAGGTCTTGTTCATGGTCTTGTCCTCACGGTTATCGATGATGAGACTGTAGGGTTGTACCGGGCACCGTGCATCGGGAATGCGACAGACTGCGCAGGAACGGGACCAGAATGCACGCAATGGGGTGAATCCAGGGTGCGCGGCGCGGCCACTTCCACTACAATCTTGCCCTTTTTGATTCCGGCATCACCGGTAGGAAGTCATCATGAATGCGGTCCTGTTTGCCCTGGCCTTTTGCGTCGGCATCTTCATTTCGGTCCAGGCGGCCGTCAACAGCCAGCTGGCGCACGCGCTGCAAGCCAACTCGGTGGTGGCGGCCCTGATTTCCTTTAGCGTCGGCACCGTCGTGCTGGGCATCGCCGCCTTCGCCCGCGGCGGGGTGGGCGAGGCGCTCGGCCTGCTGGGCCAGCAGCCGCTGTGGAAGCTCACCGGCGGAATGCTGGGCGCCGCCTTCGTTTTCGGCACCGTGTTCCTGGCGCCGCGCATCGGCCTCCTGAACCTGGTGGTGCTGGTGATCGCCGGCCAATTGCTGATGTCGATGGCGATCGACAATTTCGGTCTGGTGCAGATGGCGGTGCGCAAAGTCTCGGCGATCCGCATGGCCGGGGCCCTGGTCGTGGTCGCGGGCGTGGCGCTGACCTTGTTCGGCGACCGCATTGTTGCAACATTGGGACGCTGAAGAATTTCTCACTAGCAGCTGCAATTTCTGGCGAGCATGGTTTTATAATGGTCGGTATAGTCTGAACGACACGCCGAATATTAAGAGAGCCACGCCAGATGGAATTCCACCAGTCCTCGCAAATCCCCACGCTGTCGTATGTCGAAAACGAAGACCACCCGGTCTTTGGCACCCTGGTCGAGCAGATCCTGCATCTGCTGAACTCGCGCCTGGTGTTCTCCGACATCATCATCCACCAGAACAGCCCGCTGATGCTGCGCCAGCCGAAAGGCCTGGTGGCGGTCACGGATTCGCCGATCACGCGCGAGGAGCTGGAAGAATTCTTCGAGGTCATCGAGCCGAACTGGGCCGAGCGCATCGCCGACCGCGCCTTCGACCGCTCGATCGACCTGCACACGGCGCGTATCCGCGCCAACTGTTTTACTTTCCAGGGCAAGAAGCGCCTGGGCTGCGTGATCCGCCGCTTCCCGAAGGAGCCGATGCCGCTGTCCGAGCTGGGGCTGGACGCCGACGCCCAGGAATTCGCGCGCCTCACCAGCGGCCTGGTGCTGATCATCGGCGACACCTGCCAGGGCAAGTCGACCACCATCGCCTCGATGCTGGATGAGATCAACAAGCGCCGCTCGGGCCACATCATCACCATCGAGGACCCGGTCGAAACCCTGATCCCGCAACGTAAATCGATCATCACCCAGCGCGAGGTCGGCATCGACGGCGACGTCGAGAGCTATTACCTCGGCGCCCTCGACGCCCTGCGCGAGCGTCCGGACGTGATCATGATCGGCGAGATCCGCGACGCCCAGACCGCCCAGGAAGCCCTGGCCCTGGCCGAATCCGGCCCGCTGGTGCTGGCCACCCTGCATGCGCGCTCGACCGAAATGGGCCTGCAGAAGATGCTGCGCCTGCTCGGCAACTCGGAAGCGCAAGCCCAGGCCCTGGCCCACGCGCTGCGCGGCGTCCTGTGCCAGGCGCTGCTGCCGTCGAGCGAAGGCAACCGCTACCACCTGGCCACCGAATGCCTGACCCCGAGCCCGACGGTCGCGCGCCTGATCGAGGAGGGCGACCTCGGCGCCCTGCGCGAGCATATGAACGGCGGACGCGATCCCGGCTGCCACACGATGAACGCCTCGCTCGAGAAGCTGCTGGCCGGGCACAAGATCAGCGTCGAGGATGCGCGCGCGGCGACGACGGATCGGGTAGGGTTCGCGGACCTGGTATGACGAAGGCGGAGGCATGCGCCTGATCGCATGCCTTCGCTGTCCGAATTGCGGCAGGACGGGGAAGCCCGCTTCTTGTCGTATGCGCTCCGACATGGTTGTCGATTTCTTTGTGACCACGGCCCCTTTCCTGGCACGATAGAATCGGTGATGCTTCGCTTCTCCAGGCAGCCTCACCCCAACCATTTGTCGGCTGCTGCAATGACCGAACTCACCCTACAGCAACCCTCTATTCTCCTCATCGACGACGAGTCGTTCGCGGAGGACATCATTAACCATAGCCTGCGGTCGTGTGGGCCACACCGGTTTCATTTCACGACCGAGCCGGCGATGGCGGTTCAGCTGGCGAAGGAAGCTGCGGCCACCGTGGTGCTGGTCGATATGCGCATGCCGGGTCCCGATGGCTTCGAGGTCACGCGCCGGCTACGCGCGGACAAGGACACCGAACACGTCGCCGTGATCATCCTGTCGGCGGAAGACGATCCCGACATGAAGGCCGCAGCGTTCGACGCCGGTGCCAGCGACTACCTGGTCAAGTGGCCGGACCCGCGCGAGCTGATTGCACGGGTACGCTACCACAGCAATTCGTGCCTTGCCCGACGCCAGCTCGATGCTGCGTTTGTGTCGCTCTGCCAAAGTCAGGAGGAGTTGGCGGCAAGCCAGTCGGCTTTGTTGCAGTCACAAAAAATGGAAGCCATCGGTCAACTGACAGGCGGCGTGGCGCATGATTTCAACAACGTGCTGCAAATCATCGGCGGCAACCTGCAGTTGCTAAAGCTGAGCGACGGCGTCAAGGAAGCCGGAAAGGCGCGCGTCGATACCGCGTTGACCGGTGTGCGGCGCGGCGCCGAACTGGCGTCGCACTTGCTGGCCTTCGCGCGCCGGCAGCCGCTGCAGGCAAGCGTCATCAATCCCCGGCATCTGCTCCGTGAGATGGACGACATGACGCGCCGGATGTTCGGACCCAATCCTACCGTCGTCACCGACATCGCCCCTGACTTGGGCAACATCCTCGTCGATCCGAACCAGCTCCACAATGTCCTGCTGAATCTGGCCATCAATGCGCGCGATGCGATGGACGGCAGCGGCACATTGCGCATCCGGGCCGCCAACCTGGAGCAGGATCACGCAAGCTTGTCGAGCCTGCCGGCCGGACGCTGGGTGATGATCGAGGTGGCCGACGACGGCAGAGGCATGACGCCGGAGGTCATGGCGCGTGCGTTCGAGCCGTTCTTCACGACCAAGCCGATCGGGCGGGGAACCGGTTTGGGCCTGTCGATGGTGTATGGCTTCGTCAAGCAGTCGGACGGAGAAATTGTCTTGTCCAGCACGCCAGGGGCGGGCACCAGCGTCAAACTCTACCTGCCGCGTAGCGATGCCGAGCCGGTACTGCCGGAAATGCCGCAGGCAACGCGATTCGAGGGCGGCCCCGAAACCATACTGGTGGTCGAAGACGAGGACAACGTACGTCACACCACCTGCGCAAGCCTGTCCGCGCTCGGCTACCGGGTGCACGAGGCGTCCAGCGCCGCGGTCGCCGCCGATATGATCAGGAGTGGCCTGGACGTCGACCTGGTGTTCACCGACGTGGTCATGCCGGGGGCGGTGACGAGCTTGCAGCTGGGCGAGCTGGTGCATGCCAGCCTGCCGCAGGCACAAATCTTGTACACGTCAGGATACGCCGAAGGCGTGCTGGCCCATGAGGGCAGGCTGCCGGCGGGCGTCAACCTGCTGCCGAAACCCTATGATTTCGGTACGCTCAGCACGCGCATCCGCCACCTGCTGAAGCGGCGCAAGAACGAAGCGGCGACGGTGTGAAAGTCGGGCGCATGCGCCGTCAGGTCACGAGGCCGTGATGGATGGCGTAGCGTATCAGCTCGGCATTGCTCCTGAGCTGCAGTTTCGTGAAGATCCGGCCGCGGTAGGTATTGACCGAGCTGATGCTGATATCGAGCCTGGCCGCCACCTGCTTGACGGGGTGGCCAAGCGCCAGCAGGCGCATCACCTGCTGTTCGCGGTCGGTCAGCCGCTCGTGGGCGTGACGGGGGTTGGGCGAGCTCACTTCGTCGGCAAGCATCTCCGCCAGGCTGTCGCTCAGGTAGCGGCCGCCCGCATGCACTTTGTGAATCGCTTTCAACACCAGATCGACGGTCAGCGACTTGGGGATATAGCCCGCGGCGCCAAGTTTCAGGACGTTAATGCCGAAGCGCTCTTCGCTATGCGAACTCAGCACCAGGACGCGGATGCCGGGGAAGCGGGCAATGACCGTCCGCAGCGCATCCAGTTCGTGGATGGGGCTGAGGGTAAGGTCGAGCAGCAGCAGGTCCGCTTCCACCTTCTCGAGCACGGCAAGCGTCGATCCCAGGTCCGCAGCTTCTCCCACCAGGACGATATCGGGGTCCACGGACAAGACCTTCTTGACGCCTTCACGCACCAGCTGGTGGTCGTCGGCGATGACAACGCGGATCATTGAATGGAAATGCCTGTGAAAAGTGCCATGTCGGGCAATGTTAGCAAGAAGGGGGGCGTCATGATGTAAGGCAGAGGTGGATGGCGCGAACGTGCGCGATGATATTGGCTTCCCATCCCCTGTGCGATGGGTAAAGTTGCGACAGCGTGACGTAATCCATGCGACACCATGTAGGACTTCGCCTCATTCGCGGCCTTGCGCCCGGCGCTGGCGGGGCACGCATTCGGGCGCGCAGGCGACGCCATGTCGCAATCTGTCCGACTTCGCCCGCAGGCGCAATCCGGGTAAGCTGCGCGGTCCTGTTTCCCCCAGGCTGCGTTCGAGCGGCACACAACCAAGGATTATATGACCCCGCCTGAGCCGAAGCCGCGTGTACTGGTCGTCGACGACAACGCCGACGCTGCCGATACCCTCGCATCCCTGCTGACGCTCTTCGATTACGAGGTTGCCGTTGCTTACTCGGGCGCGGACGCACTCGCCCTCGGGGACGCGTTCCGTCCGCAGTGCGTGATCCTGGACGTCGCCATGCCGCACATGGACGGCTGCGCAACGGCGCGGTATATGCGCCAGCGGACATGGGGACGGCAAGCCTGCATTATCGCGCTGACGGCCTGGGGCGACGACGATACCCACGTCTGCACTGTGCAGGCAGGCATGGATGTTCACTTCACGAAACCGGTCAAGGCCGACGCACTGCTTGCCGTCCTGGCGCGCGTGAGCGCGTAAGTGCAGGCAAAACGGCAAGGCGCGTGCTATCTTGGCATTATTGGTTAGCAATTGTGCAAAGCGTCTAGGGAAGACTGGCAAGCATGGCAAATGACGCAGCCGGCTTGGAGAAGGCCGCTCGACTGGCGTTGATGGCGTCCGGGGACGACTGGGCGATGGTCAGCCTTTACCTGCCCGGCACGGCGCCGCAACACGTTTGCACGGCGGCGTCTCCTGCCGTTCGCGCGGCGCTCGAAGGGCTTGAAGCCCAGATGCACAGTGACGAGTACACCATGCCGCAACCGGACTCCGGCACCTTGCCCGACGCCTGCCGCGACCTGGTGCGGCGCGCCGGGCTGCGCAGCTATCGGGCACTTCGGCGCCGCTTTTCTGACGGCGCCGAACAGGGGCATTGCGTGCTGGCCACTGCCAGCGCCGCGGATCGGCCGGCCGGCCGTGGTCTGGAGCTGCTCGCCGATTTGTTCCTGGCCAGCGCGTCGGAGCGCGTGGCGGGGACGGCCGGCGCCAGGCAGGCGCAGGAACATTTTCGCCTGCTGTTCGAGTCCGCCCCGGGACTCTACTTGGTGCTGGAGCCCGATACCTTCCGGATCGTAGCGGCGAGCAATGCCTATCTCCATGCAACCATGGTCACGCGCGAACAGGTCGTCGGGCGCCCCTTGTTCGAGGTATTCCCCGATGATCCCGCGGAGAGCGGCGGCAGTAGCGTCGCGCCCTTGAGGGCGTCGCTGCAGCGCGTCAGGCAGACCCGCGTCCAGGATGTGATGGCGGTGCAGCGCTATCCGATCCGCCGTCCGGAGGCAGCGGGCGGCGGCTTCGAGGTCCGCTACTGGAGCCCGATCAATTCGCCCGTTCTCCATCCGGATGGACGCGTCATGTTCATCATCCATCGCGTGGAGGACGTGACCGATTACGTGCTGGCGCACAGGCCATCCGACACCGATGTATCCGAGCGCAAGGCATCCAGGTTGGAAGCGGAAATCGTGGTGCGCTCGTACGAACTCAAGCGAATGGCCGATTCGCTGGCGCAGAGCGAGCAGCGACTGCGCTATGTCACGCGCGCAACCAACGACGTCGTCTGGGACTGGAGCATGGCGGACGATAGCCTGTGGTGCAGCCGGAGCGCGTTCGAGCCGCTCGGCAGTGTGCTTGCGCGCTGGACCCACCTCGCGGACTGGGAAGCCTGTATCCATCCCGACGATCGCGAGCGGGTTGGCGCAAGCCTGCGTATGGGTGTCGCGGCGGGACGCGAAAACTGGGCCGCCGAGTACCGGCTGCGCCTGCCCGGGGGCGTGGAGCGTTCCGTGCTGCATCGCTGTTTCATGGTCATCGACGAGCAGGGCGGGCCGCAGCGCATGGTCGGCAGTATCGCCGACCTGACCGAGCAGAAACAGCAGGAAGCACGCCTGCGCATGCAAGCCGAAATGCTCGACTACGCGACCGATGCCATCATCGTGCGCGACCTCGACAACCGGGTGCTGTACTGGAACCAGGCGGCCGCCGCGCGCTACGGCTGGAGCAGCGACGAGGTCATCGGCCGTCCGGTCGGCGAGACCCTGTATGCGCAATGCGCTCCCTCCGACTTCCAGCATGCGATGCAGGTGCTGATGCGGCACGGCGACTATTCGGGACGGATGGTGCACTCCGCGGCGGACGGCCGCAAGTTCATCGTCCATGTGCACTGGATCCTGGTACGGCGCGAGGACGGAACGCCGCGCGCCATCCTGTCCGTGGTGACCGACCTGAGCGAGCAGATCGCGCTGGAACAGCGCCTGCTGCAGATCCAGAAGCTCGAATCGCTGGGCCGGCTAACCGGCGGCCTGGCGCACGATTTCAACAACTGGCTGACCGTCATTCTCGGCAATGCCGAAGAGCTGGTCGATGCGCTCGCGGCACAGCCGCAGCTGCGCGACATCGCCCGCCTGATCCAGATGGCCGGCGAGCGTGGGGCGGACCTGACGCGCCGCCTGCTGGCGTTCGGGCGCAGGCAGGCGCTGAAGCCGCAGATACTGGCGGTTGGGGAGGCGATCGAATCGATCCGCCCCCTGATCGCGCGCAGCTTGCCCGAAAATATCGATCTACAGCTGCTCGAAATGAATCATCGATGGTGCGTCTACGCCGACCGCGCCCAGCTCGAGGCGGCCATCCTGAATCTGTGCCTGAATGCGCGCGATGCCATGCCCAACGGCGGCAAATTGGCCATCGAGCTCTTGCTGGTCGAAATGGAAAGCCCGGCTGCCGAACGCAGCAAGTCATTGCCGCCCGGGGAGTATGTCGTGATCGCGGTCGCGGACAATGGCTCAGGCATTCCACAGGATGTCATGGACCATGTCTTCGAGCCTTTTTTTACGACCAAGGACGAAGCCTCCGGCAGCGGGCTTGGCTTGAGCATGGTGTATGGATTCGTCAAGCAGTCGAGCGGCGACGTGACCATTTATTCGGAGCCGGGCCGGGGTACCCAGGTGAAACTGTACCTGCCGCGTGCGCATACCGAACCGGAACCGCGCCCCGGTTGCGGGCCGGATGCGCGATCCTGCTGGTCGAGGACGACCCGATCGTCCGCGCGCATCTCTCGACCCAGTTGCGCGAGCTGGGATGCGCCGTCGTCGAAGCGTCCAGGGCCGAGGAAGCGCTTGCGCGGCTGGCCGCTGGCGAATCCTTCGACCTGCTGTTCACCGATGTCGTCATGCCCGGCCTTTCCGGCATCGAGCTGTCGAAGCGCGCACGCGCGCTGCGGCCGGGCATGCGTATCTTGCTGAGCTCCGGCTATACCTTCGAAGCCATGCGGCACCAGGACGACCTGGGGCCGGACGTCCGCTTCCTGAACAAACCGTATGGCAAGAGCGTCCTCGCTCAAGCACTGTCGGATGCGCTCGGTGAGCCCTGGGAGGCGCGATGAATGAGCAGGTGCACGGCCGGAACGATCGTGCTGCCATCTGCCGCAGGATGCTGGCCTATGCCGGCATGGTCGAGCACCTCGCGCTCCCCACCGATTTACCCACGCTGGGAACCCAGATGCTCGCGTCGCTGCGCGACGATGTCGATGCCCTGGCCGTCTATCTGCTCATGGACGACGAAACGCTGGGCCTGTTGCTGCACGCCGGATGCCCGCAGGCGCCGCCCGGGCACGCGCGCGATGCGAAGCAGCTCTGCGGAGAACAAGCCTGCGAGCCTGGGTCCGCCGGCGATGGAAAGGAAAGCTGCATCGTCCCGCTCGGAGCGGCGCGCCCGGCGTGGATCGGCGAGCGAACGGCCGCGCTGGCCCTGATTCCGTTCGGCGGCCGCGGTCCGCAGGAACGACGCGGCCTTGCACTGTTCATGCTGCGCCATGCCGACCATGCCCCGTCGCTGGCAGCGCTCCTCGAACTGTCCGTGCACAAGCTTTCCCAGGCACTGACGCGGGACATGGCGCCGGCTGGGGGCCAGTCCGGCGCAGATGCCGGCAGAACACGGGTCCTGCTCATCGATGACGAGCCGCTGCTGGTCGCCCACGTCGGACGTATCCTGGAACGGGCCGGCTTTGCGTTCAATGCGGCGCAGAGCGCGCGCAGCGGCTTTGATCTGGCCACATCGATCCAGCCCGACGTGATCCTGGTCGACATGGTCATGCCCGACCTGGACGGCATCAAACTGCTGCGCATGATGCGCCGGAACGAGTTGCTCAGTACCGTTCCGGTCATCATGCTGTCCGGCCAGGCCGACGAGACGGCGCAAGTTGCCGCGCTCGAGGAGGGCGCCGACGATTTCGTGATCAAGCCGTTCAGCGCGAAAGACCTGGTGGCGCGAATCGAGGCCAATGTACGCCTGGTCCGGCTGCGTCGCGACGCGGTGTGGCGCCAGGGCGAGTTGCTGCGCCTGCAGCAGTCGCAACAGGAACTACGCAATTTGCTCGACACCGTGCAGCGGGTACGCGACGACGAGCGGCGCATGCTGGCGCGCGAGGTGCACGACCAGCTCGGCCAGATACTGACGGCGGCCAAGATCGACATCCGCTTGCTGCAGGATCGTGTCGCGCAAGCGGACAGGCCGCCTCCTGCGCGCGACATCCTGGCGGAGCTGAGCGCGGCATTGTCGAACATCGACCTGGCGATCGCCGCGGTGCAGGACATCGCCGCGCTGCTGCGGCCGCCGGCACTCGAGGAAGGACTGGTGGCGGCGCTGCGCTGGCAGGCGGCGGATGTGCAGCGCCGCACCGGCATCGTCTGCATCGTACTGCATGACCCGACGGATTATGTCGAGCAACCTCCATTCGTGGCGGGGGAACTGTTGCGCATGTGTCAGGAAGCCCTGACCAACGTGTTGCGCCACGCCGGGGCGACGCAGGTCGTCATCCAGGTGGCGATGCGTCGCGCCTCGCTGCTGGTCAGGGTATGCGATAACGGCGGCGGCATTCCGCGAGGGCGTCTGCACGCAGCGGCGTCCCTGGGCCTGAAGGGCATGCGCGAGCGGGCCGCCAGCATCCGTGCGAACATCCATGTCTATGGGCGGCCTGCCCGGGGAACGATGGTTGCCATTCGACGCAGGCTGGCTTACCGCTGAACGATCGACGGCGGTCAGGCGCGCGCAGCGCCCCTTTCCCTGACGATCCCGCGGTACACGAGGAAGGTCGCGGCCAGGCTGATCGCACCGGCGCCCGCCATCCAGTAGCCGGGCGCCGCCTTGTCACCGGTGAACTCGATCAGCCAGGTGGACAGCAGCGGCGTGAGGCCGCCGAACAGCGCCGTCGCCAGGCTGTAGGCCAGCGAGAAGCCGGTCGTGCGCACTTCGGCCGGGATGATCTCCGTCAGCGCGACGATGGTCGCGCCGTTATAGCTGCCGTACAGGAAGGAGAGCCAGAGCTCGATCATGACCATGTGGCCGAAGCTCGGGTTCGCGATCAGCCAGGACAGCGCCGGATAGGCGGTCACGGCCGTCAGCGCGGCGCATACCGCCATCACGGGCCAGCGGCCGATGCGGTCCGAGAGCGCGCCCATGACCGGCAGCCAGATGAAATTCGACAGCCCGACGCACATCGTCACCAGCAGGCTTTCCTCGGTGGAAAGCTTGAGTACGCTCTTGCCGAAGGTGGGCGTATAAACGGTGATCAGGTAAAACGCGACCGTCGTCAGCACCACCAGCATGGCGCCGGCCGTCACCAGCGGCCAGTTGAGGGCGATCGTGCCCATCATCTGGCGGAAACTCGGGTGGCTCTTGCGCTTCAGGTATTCTTCCGTCTCCTGCAGCGAGCGGCGGATGTAGAACACCACGGGAATGATCGAGCAACCGATGAAGAAGGGAATGCGCCAGCCCCAATCGGCCAGCACGTCCTTCGGGATCGCCTGGTTCAGGCCATAGCCGAGCGCGGCGGAAAAGATCACGGCGAGCTGCTGGCTGGCCGATTGCCAGCTGACGTAGAAGCCCTTGTTGCCGGGCGTTGCCATCTCGGACAGATAGACCGACACGCCGCCCAGTTCCACGCCGGCCGAGAAGCCCTGCAACAGGCGGCCGATCAGCACCAGCAGCGGCGCCAGCAAGCCGATGCTGGCATAGCCCGGGACGAAGGCGATCAGCGCCGTGCCCGAAGCCATGATCCCGAGCGTCAGGACGAGTCCCTTGCGGCGTCCGATGCGGTCGACGTAGCTACCCAGGAAGATGGCGCCCAGCGGACGCATGAAAAAGCCCGCACCAAAGGTCGCGAAGGTCATCATCAGGCCGGCGTATTCGCTGGTCGCGGGGAAGAAGGCCTTGGCGATGTAGTTCGCGTAAAAGCCGAACAGGAAGAAATCGTACATCTCGATGAAGTTCCCGCTCGTCACGCGGATGACGGTGGACAATTTCGAGGTGGCGGGCGCCGGGCTGGCGCCGGCCGCGCGCGCGGCGGCGTTCGCCTTTTCGGTGGAAAAAGTGGACATGATCGTTCTTTCGGAGGACGTCGGTGTGTCGGGCGGTGTGAAGCCCGGTTCAGTGGGCGGACGCGACTGATTCGAGCCCGGTCGCCTCGATCGCGTCCGCATTCGCCGGCGCGGCAAGGAAGCGCAGCAGGGCGCGCGCGGCTTGCGGATGGCGGCTGCCGCGCACCAGCGCGCCGGCATATTCCGTTTTCAGTTGCACTTCCTGCGGGATCAGGCCGACGAGGTCGATGCCCTTGACCGGTTTGAGCTCGCTGCGCTGCTGGCAGCCGAAATCGGCGTCGCCGTGCGCGATGATCTCGCCAACCGGCGTGGCGGGAATCTGGGCGGCCTTGCCTTCCATCTGTTTGCGGATGCCGAGTTTGTCCAGCAACTGGTGCTTGATGTATTCGCCGCTCGCACTGTCGGAATAGGCGACGCGCGGCGCTTGCAGGAGGGCCGCGCGCAGGCCGTCGACGCTGCCGATGTCCGGCTGCGCGGCGCCACGGCGGACCGCGCAGGCAATCGGCGAATTGGCGAGAACGACCTTGCTGCCCGGCTCGAGGCGCCCTTCGGCCATCAGCTTGTCGAGCGCATCGCCAACCATGATGACGACGTCGACCGGCTCGCCGCGCGCGAGCCGCGCCGGGATCGCGTTCTTCGTCGCGCCCATCGACGGCCCCCATTCGGATACGAGGTGGTCGCCGCTGGCGCGTTCGTAAGGACCCGACAGGTCCTTGTAAGCCTGGGCGAAGCCGCCAGAGCTGACGACATGGAGGTCGGTGGCGTGGGCTCGTGCGCCGAGCGTCATGATAAGGATGGCAAGCGCCGCGCTGGCAAGGCGATTGGAATGCTGAGGTCGCATGGAGGTCTCCTGAATATTGTGGAATGCCGCCTGCCGACTACATGGCTGGGCGTGAGACCTGCATGATCCGCCAATTTAATTGATTTGATAATTGCAAATTCAAGCGCTATTATTGCGCAATGCGCATCAATTATGATCTTCACGACTTGCAGGCCTTCGTTGCCGTGGCTGATCGCGCCAGCTTCCGCCAGGCCGCCGCCGATCTTTTTCTTTCGCAGTCGGCACTCAGCCGGCGCATCGAAAAGCTGGAGGAGGGCCTCGGCGTCAAGTTGATCGAGCGGACGACCCGG
>Ga0308160_10003302_pt1 | contig 18316 bp, 25 predicted proteins | sample PhyFR1_FD_201036 | JGI IMG/M metagenome (GOLD analysis project Ga0308160, IMG submission 201036) | Phyllosphere microbial communities from UC Gill Tract Community Farm, Albany, California, United States - DLSLF.R1 | ecosystem: Host-associated > Plants > Phyllosphere > Unclassified | place: USA...
TCGCCCGCGTGTGAGGGTCAAACCGTTTGCAACACTAGGGAACAGAACATGGCTTACAGGACCACATAGGCTGTTATTTTTACTTTGAACGAGAGTCCAGGTCCAACTGGGCTCTTTTTTTATTGAATGGAACTTGGAACGATTAGAAACAGGTAGGAGCGTGAACAATCATGGCAAAACGTTTAGTCATCGCGACAGCGGCAATGGGAATCGAAGCCCTCGTCGCCAAGGAAGTCCGCGATTTAGGATACGAGTGTACGGTCGAGGACGGAAAAGTCTATATCGACTGTGAGCTCGAGGACATTCCCCGTCTCAACCTCTGGTTACGGACAGCGGACCGTGTCAAACTTGTCGTCGCTGAATTCAAAGCGACATCATTTGAAAAATTATTTGATCAGGTCAAAGACCTTCCATGGAGCGAACTGTTACCGTGGGAAGCCAACTACGTCGTCAACGGACGCTCGGTCAAATCAAAATTGTTCTCGATCCGGGACTGTCAGAAGATCACGGAAAAAGCGATCGTCTCGCACATGCAGGAAGCCTACAACATGGGTGACGAATGGTTACCGAAAACGGGAGCCAGCTTCCCAATCGAAGTCGCGCTTTTAAAAGACATCGCGACGCTGACGATTGATACGTCAGGCGACGCCCTGCATAAACGCGGGTACCGCGAGTTCCATTCGGCAGCACCGCTGAAAGAAACGATGGCGGCAGCGATGCTGATGCTGACGAACTGGAAGCCGGACATGCCGCTCTACGACGTCTTTACGGGATCCGGGACACTGGCGATCGAAGCTGCCATGATCGGCCGGAATATCGCACCAGGAATCAACCGCGAATTCGCGTCGCAGGAATGGGCATGTATTCCGAAAAAAGCCTGGTTCGATGCAATCAAGGAAGCCAACGAAAAAGCCGAGTGGGACAAGCCGCTTAAAATTTATGCCAACGATACGGATCCGGAGATGGTCAAGCTCGCGAAACAAAACGCCGAGCTCGCAGACGTCCGGGACGCGATCAACGTCATGCAACGCGATGCAGCTGACTTCAAGCCGAAGGAAGACTTCGGTGTCATCATCGGCAACCCGCCGTACGGGGAACGTCTCGAGGACGCACGTGAAGTCCACCAGCTGTATCGGAAGATCGGAAATGCCTTCAAAGAATTCCCGTATTACAGTGTCTATATGATCACGTCATACGTCGAGTTCGAAAAAGCATTCGGCCGTCCGGCGACAAAACGCCGTAAGCTGTATAACGGGAATATTGAAGTACAATTTTATCAATACTACGGATTGCGTCGGAAACGTCCGCAAGCGTAACTTGTAGAAACCGCTCATGAGAATGAGCGGTTTTTTTTGTATTTGCCGAAAGATAATGATGATTCGTTTCGACGTCACGTGCTATTTTTTATTCATTTGTTTTTATGCTTACATTTTTGTAATTATAAGGAATTATTAATTAATTTTCAAATTGATATGGTAAGTTATTCGTATCAGCTGACGATAAAAAAATATTAAAAAACAGGAGGACAACCAAATGGACTTTTTTCTGAAAGCAATATTTTTCACAGTCATGCTTTTGATTCACTATGCGTTATCGAGTCAAAAGAAGGTGTACCTCGGTGCCGTGATACCGGTGATTTTCGTAGCAACTATGGCGTGGCGGTACTTGACTGTGGATACCGTGAGCGTAAAGGCTCAATTACTGGTTATGGGCATCGGGTTGTTTTGTCTGATGGCAGAGTGGGTGGAGGGGCGAGAGGTGTTCAAAAGAAATCAGGAAAAAGAACTGGAACGCCTGCGAATCCAAGATTATAAGTAAGTCGTTGTTCCTTAAAAAACCGCTCGTTCTGAGCGGTTTTTAGTTTTATCATCCAAATCCAATCATGACAAATACGCCGTAAACGAAAAAAATGACAACACCTGATAACAAAATGAGGGCAATCACTTTTCCGACACCTCTCGTGCTGAACAGAGCGGTCACTAGTGAGGCCAATAAACCGCCTACTAAAAATATACTTCCCCAAAATCCGTTTCCCGGTAACAGATATACTTGAGCAATACTGAAGATGAACAGTCCGACGGATATCCAACCTAATTTTTTTCTCATATGGTCTCCTTTCTTAAATGAAGCGTCATGATGTATTTCATTATGTTCTTTCAGTTTACCAATTTAATAGTAAAAATTGTAAAAAATGAAATCTATGGAGCTGATCAGTTCTATTAAACAGGGAACGTTTCACTCGTTGCCGAAAAATAGATGAACGGAAGACAGGAGGAAAAAGAATGTGGTTACTGTTTGGCATACTTGCGATTCTAGCAACGGCGGCGAATCTGATTTTGTACTTCATCGGGAAAGATTATAAATTCGCAATGGCTGCCGGTTTATCGCTCACGGCACTCACACTGTGCGCAGAATACAGCCAACTGGCGAGCTGGGTCGAAGCGGAGGACTGGGCGGCGCTTGCAGACGTGATACCCGGAATGGAGCGCGCCTTTTGGGTTTTGACGATGGTGTCGATTGGATTGAATCTGACACCGGTCTTACTGGAAACAAGGAAAAACAGATCATGATTGACCGATGAACGGTTTAAAAAAAGGAGAATGAATGATGACCTATACTTATTTACCGTTGACGCAACGTCAGGCGGAGCAGATTGCGTATGACTGGCAATACGGGGGTGAGTTTGCGTTCTACGATATGCCGAACGACCAAGATGACTTGGCAGAATTTCTCGATCCTAATCAACGGACGGAACATTATTACGCGGTGATGGATGAAACACAACTGATCGGATTTTTTGTGTTCGAACCCGGACAGGACAGCCTGGATGTGGCACTCGGGATGCGGCCGGATTTAACGGGACGGGGAAACGGAACAGCGTTCTTGGAAAGTGGTCTCTCCTTTGCGATTCAAAAGTATCAACCGCGCTACATCGAATTAGCCGTCGCAACGTTTAATGAACGGGTGATCCGGCTGTATACGAAAAGCGGTTTTGAGCCAGTCGAACGGTTTCAACAGGAAACGAACGGCGGAAGTCATGAATTCGTCAAAATGCGTCTGCATACAGGAATCATGAAATGAATATGGAACAATAGTTAATGGGGACGGACAACGAGGAAATCAAGTCGAAAGTGAAAGGGTGGAGTCGATGATTTTGTACCGTGAACTCGGAGGATTAGACGATACGTTTAAATGGAAAACCACACTTCAAGGAGACACGCAATTCTATGCTTTTTTTGATTATACAGATTATGAGCCTGTATTTCCTGGAGCAGACAAATATCAAGATGGGGCGTTTTCTCTGCTAAAAAACTTCGTTTTGGGACTGAAACGATATCCGCTCTATGTGCATGCTTTTAGTGGCGGTTCAGAAATCGGTCTTTCAAAAGTAGGGGAAACGACCAAGTTATCAAGAGGACGGTATCATCATTTGCTTGAAATACGTTCGCTCGAAGAAGTCGAACAGCTTCTCCCACTAGCTTATTTTGATTCGTATAACGGACAAAATGTTTTGATCACGACGGAAAAAGACGTTTCGATCATCAATGATCCGGAGGACTGGTTGTTATTTGAATTCGATTTTTCAATTCCATCGAAGGATATCTACTATCTAATGATTGGTCACGATGCTGCCGGTTTTGATTTTGTTGCGAACTTCGCGGAGCATCCGTTTCAAGATAGGGAAATCATCGAGGAATGAAAAAACTGCTTTCGACAGTCAGTCGAAAGCAGTTGGTGTCTGATTACTTCAAATCAAAAGATATGCATAAAAGTTGTCATAAATAGTCTCTACTCTTAGATCAAGACAATCAGCGAAAGGCCGATCAAAATGTTAATGAAACTGAGGACATCCGTTGCTTTGGTAAAGAACGATTGTCCCATTTTTTTTGCTCTGTCATTGAAAACCATTAAAATGACAGCAAACAGTGTTGTTAAGCCGAGTGGGGCGTTAAGGAAACTGTCGGAATACGTGAATGAGCTGATTGCGAGATAAAGGCTGTTCAGTACGGAAAGATAGAATAGAACTTTTAGCATCGAGTCACATCCTGCTTGAATTATTATATGATTATGCATTTCTATAGACGAAGTCAACCACCTCATATGAAACGAGTTACTGTCTGTACTCTGATCCATTTTTAGGAGAAGGAATTGAATTTTGCTGACAATGAAGAAATACGAGATACCACCACTTTAAAACATAGGCGAACAAATATATGCACATCCATGACCATGGTCTAAGCGAAGTGAGACTCTCGAAAAAGTGATCGAATTCCGTCGTCATGTTGCGGTACATGGCATTCCATGAAAAAAGTGCAAACAAGACAATTGTAGCTACAAAAGCACGGATGGAGACTTTCCGTAAACTTTTTTTCTTGATTGAAACGAAAACTGTAGTGCATATCATGACTAAAAAGAAACAGTAAAAGAATATCCAAACCCAAGCATCATTCGTTGGATTCATGTATTCGTTCTTCCTTCAATCTACCTTGATTAAGAAAGCAAACTGACCATCACCATTCTCAGACCATCCTGCTTGAAGTTCATAGGCGTATGTGCCGGCTTCTTTCGGTGTTACGAGTTGATTATTTTTTAATGTAACCCGCTTATCGGTCTCCTTGTTAAATCGAAGGATTTTGATTGTATCAGGTTCTGGATCGAAGGAAATCTGGATTTTCTTGTTCGGCCTGACGGTGACCGGTTTACTTTTTTCAGTCATGTGCAAACCGTCTACATAGATTTTGTCTACGCATTGGCCGCTAAACATACCACTCCAGCAAAATGTCCCTTGAACCGTTGGAATACTTTTTCCCTCTACCTTAACACGGGGATCGGGTGGTTCATCACGGAAGGGTTCGAATTGAACGAATAAAGCAATGATGAGAATCACGGAGCCGATCAGCAAATATTTACGCATGGTAAATTGTCCTCCTTCGTAAGTGATATCCTTATGCGTCAATTTTTTTATTCAATGAGCTTTTGATACTTATATCCCTTCAAAATAGCGTGATTCTCTTCATACGTCCATGTTTTGATGGCGAGATCGGGGTTTGCTTTCAGATAATGCGTCAAGATATCGCGACCTAAAGAGTAACGGCTCCATAAAGGAATGTCTTTTTCAGTGTTCCCCATTGCAACCTCCTGATAATCGGCTTCACCATTCCCAATCAGACGCGCTACATGTTTTTTTGTTGTATCATCCATCGGTATATTCCAAGGAGGCGAGACGTTCGTCACGATCTGATCGGCAAAGGCATCTGCTTTTCCTTCGAAGATGACCGAATCAAGAGATGTGTCAATTCTGCTTAACTCGGGTGTATCATTTAAAACCAGGTGATGATATTCATGAGCGATTGTATAGGCCAAAACTTCTTTATCGAAGTTTGGATTCAGTTGAATGATAATCGAGTCTTGAAAAGCTGCTCCTGAAACCCCGGCCAAAGGATCCGTCATTGACCAAGATTCCGGATTGGACGGTGCGATGAAAATCGTAGCTTTCTTTTTAGGCAGCGCGTCATAGGAAGCGATATAGTTTTTTGTAATGATATCTTTGATTTCGTCATGCTGTTTCATCAATTCATTCGTTTGGTTCAGCAGATCCTGCTCGTAAGCTGTCGCCTTCAACATGAAGAAAGTCTCTAGGGTGGTCGGATCAAAATTTTCCTTCTCTCCAATCTGATCTATGTATCGAAGGACGTATGCTGCGTAATTTTTTGTATCCATTTCTGAAGTATCGGCTTTAAGCGATGCTTTCAAGTAAGTTTGATAGGGCGCATAAAGCGGCACGATGTTTAATTCACCATCTTCGTCGATCTTTATAGTTTCCGGTTTAAATTTTTTACTTTCGGAGTGCGTCCCTGTTTTTTCTGTTTCGTCTGTACAGGCTGCTAACAGCAGGAACGGGATGCAAAGTAAAGGAGCGATTACTTTTTTCAAAGGGAATGACCTCCATTTCGAATTCGTTAGACTGATGAATGTTCTCGTTGATCGATGAGGATAAAGTTAAGAACTTCATATGTAAAATTATACCATGAAAATTAAGGGGTTTAATGCCTGGATTATTCATATGATTATTTAATTAGGAGATGCTGACATGAGAACCATTCAAATCGATGAAGTAATAAAAAAACTGGAACAGGTTCTGAAAAAACAACTGATACGAGAGGAAGTATCCGAGTGGGCATATGAACGGATGGCGGATTTGGAGTGGATGGAAGAGAAAGAAGGCAGGTCGTTGACGAAGAAGGAATTGGCTGTTTTTCGTTGTCTGACGACAGTCTGTGGAATGGACTTGCAAAATAGTCCGGACGAGTATTTTCATGTAGAAGACGATTTTCGGGATTGGATCAAAGCGTTTCAGGAAATGGAGAGAAGCTTTAAAGCCCAGGATTGAGAGAGCTCCATTGATTGACTTTTCTCAATAAATCGTCCAAATCATGAAACCTTTGCTTAAAGAAACAGGTAAAAAGAGGAAAGGGGGATGATGAGATGGTACGATGCACGAATTGTGATTATAAGTGGAAGACGAAGGATGTACTCGCTGTCAGTATCGCAAATCACGGCAAAACATGTCCGAACTGCGGGAAGAAACAATATCTTTCAAAAAATACCCAACATTATCTGTCGCTCGGATACGTCAGTCTGTTTTTTCTTTTGATCGTGCCGTTTGTCATTAAGCTGAGTGACCGGGAAGAACACATCTGGTAAGCCATTTGACGCGTGTTCAAAAAAGACGGTGCTTTTTCAGCGGCGTATACTGATGACAAAGGGGGAATGAAAATGAATCCATCGCTTTACGAAATTGAGATACAGGACGCAACCGGTCAGACGGTTTCACTCAACGACTACGCCGGAGAGGTTCTTGTCATCGTCAATACAGCGAGTAAATGCGGGCTTGTCGGTCAGCTTGGAGACTTGCAACGTTTGTACGACAAGTATGCCGAGCAAGGCTTCAAAGTTCTCGGATTCCCGTGTGATCAGTTCAACAATCAGGAGTTTGCCGATCAACAGGAAACGATGCAGTTTTGCCAGCGGAATTACGGTGTGACGTTCCCGATGTTTCAGAAGATTGACGTCAACGGACCGTCGGAACACCGGTTGTACACTTATTTAAAACAACAGCAGGGCGGTTTGCTGTCGTCGAACATCAAGTGGAATTTCACGAAGTTTCTGGTCGATCGTCAAGGACGGGTCGTCAAACGATTTGCCCCGGTCGATTCGATTCAGACGATTGAAAAAACACTGGCACGCTATGTATAATGAAACCACGTCCCGTCCGGCGCAAGCCGTCGAGCGGGACGAGTCGCATCACCCTACCTTTGGCGAGGTAGGGCTTTTTTTATTCTTATTAAGACCAGACACAAAATAAAATACAACCGGTTATAGTGTGTTCAATCCAACTAGAATCAAAAATTAACGGTTTTAACAAAGCATAACTATATATTATTTTTTTAAAAGTAAATTTATAAAATAAGAATATATGTAATTTACTAGAAAAAGTTAATATATTCAAAAAATCAAAAAACACTTACCTAATAAATCAAAAATAAATATATTTAAAGTACAAAAGGAATAAAATAGTATTTAAGATATAGTTGGAAGGAGTGCATAAATGAGTGTATAACGAAACAGATATTCTGAAAATTGCATCAGATTTTAATATAAGTAAAGAAGAACTGATAAATGAACTTGATGCTTCTGGTTTACACATAAAATATGGGCAAAAAAATATTTCTAGAGAAACTGGATTTAAAATATATAATATTTTGATGGAAAATAGGAAAAAAGTAGTTAATCACAAAATTATAAAAACAGATATTGAAATGAATTCAATTAATAGAATGGAATACTATATAAAAAATTTTAAAATCTTTTTAGATACTAGCAGTCTATTAGATGATGAAATTTATTTATTTATTGATAACATAGTACCACTTTTAAAAACTAATAATAAAAAAATATTAGTTATTCCCCAAGTTGGAATGGAACTTGAAAAGCATGCAAATAGATCTAATGATGAAAAGCTTAAAGAAAAATCTAAAAAAATTATTTTAATTTTAAATAAACTTATTAAACAGAATTTAATTGAAGTAATAGGAGGTACTAATGAATCATTTGCAGATAATGTTTTTTTATCTGTATTTACAAAATTTAGAATAGATCATAATTTATTACTAATAACCGAAGATAAAAAATTAGCAAATGATATAGAAAATTTAAGCAATATAACTTCTGTAAAAACTAATAAAGTTATAAATGTAAGAAAAATCAACAGATACGGTTTTTTAAGTAAACATAACTTAAATAAAACTACCGATATTTATGATTCTAAAATTAAAAGTATAAGAACTAATAATGAAAATAAAAAAATAATACAGCATGAAGCGTTCAAATTATTTACAAAAGTTAGCGAATCAACAAACAAACCTTTGAGTATTTCTATATTGCCAAAAGTGGGTGATACTTTATTAAATGAAAAAGGTGAAAAAATAAAACTAATTAATGAAATTGCAAGTGGTGGAGAAGGTATTATTTATGAAACCGATTCGAAATATATAGCAAAAATATATAAAAAAGATCAGCTTAATACAAGGAAATTCGAAAAAATTAAAAAGATGATAAGTATAAAAATTGATAACGTAAGCATTTGTTATCCTAGAGAAATACTTTACACCACTAATCAAGAATTTGTAGGGTACTTGATGCCAAAAGCCAAAGGAAAAGAATTGCAAAAAAGTTTGTTCATTAACCAGTTATTAAAAAAGAATTTTCCATACTGGAATCGAAAAAATTCTGTCGAACTATGTTTAACAATATTAGAAAAAATAAAATATCTTCATGAAAGAAACATAATATTAGGAGATATTAATCCGATGAATATTTTGGTGGTATCTTCTAAAGAAGTTTATTTTGTAGACACAGATAGTTATCAAATTGAAGGCTATCCATGTCCTGTTGGAACTATAAACTTCACAGCACCGGAAATACAAAGAAAATCTTTTAATGAGTTTTTAAGAACATTTCAAAATGAATATTTTGCTGTATCAACATTGCTATTTATGATTATGTTACCTGGAAAACCTCCTTATTCGCAACAAGGAGGAGAAAGTCCTATTGATAATATTATTAAAATGGACTTCTCTTATCGTTTGGGAGATAAAACAAATCATAAAACACCTATCGGTCAATGGCGGTATATGTGGAGCCACCTTCCTTATTTTGTAAAAGAAAGCTTTTACAATACTTTTCACTATGAAGGGTCGAATAGTAAACCTCAAAATAGAATTAATGTAATTAAATGGATATCTATATTTAAAAGATACGAGAAATTAATTTTAGATGGTACATTAATCAATCAAGATGAAATGGCATTAGATGTATTTCCAAAAAGAGTGAAAAAAATTTCGAAATTTAATTACGAAAAATGTAGCATTTGTAAAGTGGAACATAAAGATAGTCAAATGAGAAAAGGCATATGTAATGAGTGTCTTTCTAAAGGTGAACATTATTCCTGCAAAAAATGTGGGAAACACATGATTTATACGAATAACCAAAAGTTTCTTCAGAATAAACCTAAGTTCGAAACGTGTTTTGAATGCTTTGATGGTAAAGAGAAAATGTATCAAATACTTAGTTGTACCATTTGCTATTCTACGTTTAATATTCCGTACAATGAATATAAAAAACTAAAAAAAAATAATCTTCCTATACCTAGAGAATGTAAAAAATGTAAATCCAATAATACTACAAAAGCTAAAAAAAATAATATTAATAAGCAACCATATAATGTATTAAGTATAGGGAATGCTTTTTCAAATTTGATAAATAATTTCTATAAAAAATAAAAAGTAAGAGGTGTTTAAAAGATGAATGAATATGAATTAATGGTTTTAAGACAAAAAGATTTAATTAGCAATCCAACGGCACGTGTTCCTGTATGCTTATGTCTGGATATAAGTAGTTCAATGAGTGGATCAGCAATAGATGAACTGAATAAAGGTGTGCAAATGTTTTACGATGCAATTAGAAACGATGAGACAGCTTTATATGCAGCTGAAATAAGTATTGTCACATTTGGAGGTAATTTTGAAGCAACGTGCTTACAAGATTTTTCTAATATTGAAAGACAAGAAACTCCCGTTCTTAGTGCTGAGGGGATGACTCCACTTGGAGAAGGTGTTGAATTAGCGTTGGATTTATTAGAAAGAAGAAAGCAAGAATACAGAGATAAGGGAGTAGACTATTATCAACCGTGGTTGGTACTAATGACAGATGGTGCTCCGAATGGTAATCAACGAACTTTAGATTATGCTATAACAAATACAGTTAATTTAGTTAAATCAAAGAAGTTAACAGTTTTTCCAATTGGTATTGGTCCTTACGCTGATATGGAAATTTTAGGAGAGTTTTCTCCGGATCGCTCACCATTACGTTTACAAGGATTAAAATTTAAAGAATTTTTTGCTTGGTTAAGTAATAGTATTTCAAGAACATCGATGTCTACTCCGGGAGAAGAGGTAAAACTAGATATTGATGGAGTAAAAGGATGGGGAAGCTTGTGATAAATGAGTGGAAGGGAATATCGTTAAGTCTAAAAGGAAAAAGTCACGAAATATCAGGTTTACCTTGTCAAGATAGTTCTAATTTTGATTCAAGCAACAATGTTGTTTACGGTGTATTGTCTGATGGGGCAGGATCAGCTAAAAATTCAAATATAGGTTCTGCATTAGTAGTAAATGTATTAAGTGAATATGTTTCTTCATTTTTCGAACAAATCTACAATGAACATTCGGTTGATAAAATAAGATATGAAATTTCTGATCTATTAAAAACAGAATTAAAAAGAGTAGCTGATTCTGAGAACAATCTAGTTGAAGAGTATGCTTCTACTGCGATGTTTGTAGCAATTAAGGATGGACGATTTATAATGATGCATTTGGGTGATGGATTAATTTCATATTCTAAAAATGGAGAAATTAAAATTGCTTCATCACCCAATAATGGAGAATTTATAAACTCAACTGTTTTTGTAACTTCTAAAAATATTGAAACTCAAATGAATTTGATAAAAGGGGAAATTGGTGAAATAGACGGTTTTATATTAATGTCAGATGGTACAGCAGAAAGTTTTTATCATAGAGAATCAAAGAGTGTTGCACCAGTATTAAGTACTTTATTGCACAGAAGCTTACTATCTTCTAAGCAACAATATTTAAAAATTTTAGAACAATCATTTGAAAAAACAGTTCTTCAAAATACAAATGACGACTGCAGCATTGTTTTAATTTGTAAAGAAACTAGTTATTTTCCATCTTTAGAAAACATTAATATTCACAAAAAGTATAAATTTTTTAGGATTAATTCAAGTTTTAATAGTAGAAAAAAGAGATTAAATAGACTTATGTCAATTTGGAATTTTTTAAGTGAAGATAGAAGTATTGATGAAGTATCGAAAATTTTAAGGTTACCACCAAAATACACTAAAAAACATTTGAATCATCTTTTAAAATTAGGAATGATTAGTCATATTAATAACGAGAAATACTCAAGAAAATAAAATATGCTAAGGTTTTCTTATCAATATAAAATAATTAAAAATTTATTGAGATGAAGATAATCTGAAGCGACTAGGTTAGATTGCCTCTAACTGTTAAATGCTAAATTGAATTCTGAATGACGGATACTCAGAAAAATACGTCATTCAGTTTTTTTTTGTGTCTTAAGATTAATAATTTATTATATTTATTTTATATGAACAACTATTAAGAATGCTTTTACTTGGCGAGTTCGAAGATGTCCGGCTGCCGGGTTGGACGCGACGACCAGATGAGTAGACCGATGCCGCAGAATAAAAGTAAAATGCCGCCCCACGACAACAGGCTGAGCGTTTCCCCGAGGACAAACACGCCGAGCAGGGCCGCGGTCAACGGTTCACCAAGCGAGAGCGTGACGGCCGTCGAAGACGACACATGGGCAAGACCGCGGGCGAATAACAGGTAAGCGAGTCCGGTTGCGAGGACACCAAGGTGGAGACTGATGCCGGCACCGCGCAGGCTGAAGACCCATGACAGATCAAACAGGAATAACAGTGGCGATAACAAAAGAGCGCTGAGTGTAAAGACGACCGCGACGACGGATAGTGGAGGGTGTGTTTTCACTAAGTCCCTGCTGACAAATGTGTAGACAGCAAACGATAATCCGGCACCGAGGGCGAGCAAAATGCCGAGCGGATTCACCGAAACCGTTGCCTGATTCATGACGAGCAACAGACAGCCGGTAATCGAGAGTGACGTCGACAGCCACCAAATCGTGCCCGGTCGATTTCTTAAGACCAGCCATTCAATCAATCCGGAAAAAATCGGCGCACTGCCGATCGCGACGACGGTTCCGACGGCGACTCCGGTCATGAGAACGGCGGAAAAGAACAACGGCTGATAGGCGGCCATGCTGAGGGAGGCGAGAAAAATTGTCGACAGCGGCCAATTTTTTAAGGTCAGCTTTCCGGTCAGTAAGACGAGACAAAGTAAAAAGAAGCCGCCGACCGCCAAGCGGACTGCACCAATTGCAATCGGATGAGCCGTTTCCGGCGCAAAGGCTTGCGACGTGCCGGTCGTACCCCAAAGCATTGCCGCCAGTAAAATCAGTAGCATCGAAGACTGTTTTTGCATGGTTCACCTCCGGGTTAATGTATATAGATACTGTTTGAAGATCATTTTTGATTAGAAAAAGAATACCACAGAAACAGGAAGCTTGAACCAACCAAATTATTGGTAAAATGGTATAATAAAGGAAGATGAGGCCTGGCGGCTCATATATAGAAAAATAAGAGGGTGGATCCAATGAATCAAATCGCAGTTGTCCTTGACGGACTCAAACAAAAAATCAGCCATGGATCGACGTTCATTCAGCGCAGTTACAATTCAATCGGTCAAGCCACGTTCCATCTGCCGAAACCGGTCAAGCCGGAAACACTCCAAGCATTTGAAGCCGCGTTCAAGCAACCGTTACCGAGTGAATACCAGACATTTCTCGAACTGCATGACGGCGCAAAACTGTTTATGTTGGGCGATGAGGGGCTGGTCTTACATCCGCTTGAAGAAGTGATCGAAAAGACGATCGAAGCCAAGGAAGACGGGCTAATTGATGAAGACTATGATCATTACTGGATCATCGGCGAGATAAACGAAGGATACCTGCTGATTCATACGGATCATGCAAAAACGGAAGATACCCCCTACATGTACTGGAAGTATCATGAAGGGTCAACTGAGGACACCGATGCCATCGGTCAAAACTTCGGGACGTTTCTTGAACGGTCGATCATTGCCCAAGGCGACATGTACTGGGAATTCAACAGCTTCGATGTCCGGGAAGATGATTACTACGTCGAAGAAGAAACTGAGCATGTGCAGGCGGGCGTTCCGATTGCATCCGTGGAACGGGTCCGGATCGAAATTGAGTATCCGATTTATCGCCGGGGAAGTTTTATTCTTTCTTTTTATACATATGAAAATGGAAAACCTGATTTATGGTGGCAATCTGACTACGATACGATGAAGCAGGTGCATCGTTCTCTTGTGAGCACGCTGGAGGAATCGCGGTTCCATTTCACAGAAATCACTGTGTTCCAAAAAGAAGCACCGCTTTGGGAAAGTGAAGATGCATCTGGTGAACAGATTGCGAAACGCGTCGAACATCCGCAAACCCAAATCATGCAGTATGACGGGTATCAAGCTTTTGTGAACGACTTACCGCGTCCGTTACCGGGCTGGGAAAAAGCATGATAGGGAGAGAATGATATGAATCAAATCGCAGCAGTACTCGGTGGGCTTCAGCAGAAAATCAGTCATGGATCAACCTTCATTCAACGGAAGTACAATGAAATCGGACAGGCAAAATTCAATCTTCCAGATCCGGTGACAGCAGCATCACTTGCGGCATTTGAAGCTGAATTCAATCAAAAATTACCGAGTGAATATCAAACGTTTCTTGAACTGCATGACGGAGCGGATCTGTTTATTCTTGACGACGGTCTTGGGCTTGTCCTCCATTCACTGGAGCGGGTGATCGAAGCGACAAATGAGGCGATTGAATATGAATTGATTCATGAGGATTTCGACCACTACTGGGTAATCGGTGAACTGAATGAAGGGTATCTGTTAATCAATCGGGAGTTTGCGAAAACAGAGCACACACCTTATATGTATTGGGTGTTCCATGAATTATCAACCGAGGAGGCCGATCCAATCGGTCAAAACTTCGGCACGTTCCTTGAGTACTCGATCATCGCCCAAGGTGATATGTTTTGGGAGTTCAAGGACTTCAGTATTGAAAAGGATAATTATTTTGTCGACGAAGAGACTCCTGAAGAAAGTGTCAAGCCGCCTTTGCCGATTAAGTTCGTTGATTCCGTCCGGGTCGAAATCGAATATCCGATTTCAAAATCCGGTTCTTACTATACGGTCTCGATTTATGAAGGCAAGTCTCGAAAAGAGCAGTTGATGTCAAAATATAACGATGGACCGCGTTTTATAAAGCTGATGGAAGACGTCCGGGAGTTACTTGCAGATCGACGGTTTCAGTATTCTTCTATCCACGTCCTGCAGACGGAACCAAGCTTTTTTAGAAATGAAGCCGAAACCGGTGATTCACTGATTCGAAACGAACATCCGCAACGTCAAGGATTGACGTATGACGGCTACCGCGCCTTTGCGGATCAGTTACCGCGTCCGTTACCGGGCTGGAAATAAACCAAGCATTACGTTCAAGGAGCACTTTCATTTCATCCACTCTTTTGAAACGCATGCGAAAAGGAGAGATGGAAATGAAAAAACTACTGATTATCCCATTGTTATTCAGTTTAGCCGGATGCATGTCCCTCGACGTGAAACCGAGCAGTCAGACAACCGAAACGGGATACACAGGAAGTGTTAAAGACGGGTTTGTATTTGAATACAAACTGACCAATACTGGCGATTATTCGGTGAAAGTCGACTCCCGTGCCGGTCATCTGCTCAACGTCAAGGTCCGAAAGCACGATTCGCAAAAAGTCGTCTATGACTCGTACGAAGAGGTGGAGCCGAAACGGTTGTCGAAAGAAGTACAACCGCATCAAACGGTGACGCTGAAGAAAACAGTCAAAGCCGGTATCATTCCGGCGGGTCTGTATGACATTGACTATATTGTTCGTGATGATAAAGGTGAAAGCGCAGGTGGCGATATAGAAATCAGATTAAACTAATTCAATCCAGGAGGAACACACATGTTGAAGAATCCAAATTATCGTTACGGCACATGGGCTTTAATTGTCAGCTTTTTCTTGTTCTTTATCGTTCAACTGTTCAGTGCCTACATTGAGCTGTCAGCGAATTTTGCCGGTGAATCGCTCGATGACTATTATCTGAAATATTTCCCGATTGGTGCACTGATTGTTGGATGTACGTTTTTCATTAATGGCTGGTGGAATGAAGAGGCAAAACAGGAAGCTCAAAAACGGACAGCACTCGAAGCGGATAAACCGGCAGAGTAACTGTGATTTTAGGGGGAGCAATGATAATGGTTAAGAATTTTTCGGGTTTACTGATGCTGACAGTAGCAGGCATCGTCTTCATGCGTTTCTTGTCGGATACGGAAATGATACCCTTTTTAAAAATCGCTTTGACGCTTTTCGGACTCGTCATGATTGGGTGGGGAATCATCGGCATGATCTTGCATGGCTGGGTGATGGGGTATGAGCGAAGAAAAAAACAAATGTAAGGCAAGATGTTTCATCCGGTGTGTCCTATAAAAGGACCCACTGGATTTTTTTATTTACAGATGACATATCCTTCAGACAAATCAAAGGTGTACTTCTCTTTTAAAAGCGCAAATGTCGTTTCATCCTTTATTAAAATAAAACAACCCCGGTCGTCAAAAATATATAGGATGGTGTCTTTGTCCGGGTTCAGGAAATAAATCTCGGGATAGTATGTCTGTCTTGATTTAAAACGGGGAGACAACTCGGGAAAGTCCTGATTGCAAATCGCTTGAAGCAACTGTTTATAACGAAGGGGCTGTCTGCTCGGCAACAAGCGGGCGTATTGGTAAATGACTTCCTCCTCATCGCGGACATCCTTTTTTTCAAACTCAAGTGCGTATCGATTCTTGTTATTTTTTAGATAACGCTCAAAGATTTCCGTACTTTTTGCCGGAGGAGAATGGAGTTCTTTTCGGACACGTACAATAAGGTACAGACGGTCGTTTTCTTGAAACAAATCTTCAAACAAATCGAGGGATTTTTGATAGACTTTCTCGAAATACGCCATATTTAGTTCATCGGAATCCGGTTGAATCTGATACAGTTCCTTTTGCAAGTCGAGACTGAGTGTCAGCGGACGCTCCGCAAAAGATTCTTCCAAAACATTCGGATTGTCAAAGTGAGTGCGGAAATAATCGTTTAGTTTCATAAAATGTTCCTTCCTTGGCGATTGTTATGTACTTTCCTAATGGGTTCAAGAACATCTCCGGATGAATGAAAATTTCCGGTTAAGGGTATCGAGTATAGAAGCAAACTAAAAAGATCCACTTAAAAAGGAAGTGAACGCATGGCGAATCAGCACGTTACACCACATCCGGATGGCGGCTATCAGGTCATTGCGGAAGGGGCATCGAGAGCAACGAAGCGATTTCCGACACAAAAAGAAGCGATCGCAGCCGGGCGGAAAATTGCGAAAAAACAACAGGTCGAGTTGATCATTCATAATAAGGAAGGTCAGATTCGCGATAAAGATTCATACGGCAATGATCCGTTCCCGCCGCGCGGATAAACGCAAAAACACGTCGCTACTATAAGGACGTGTTTTTATTATTAACTGATCCGTCCTGCCATTCTGTTTTCAACAAGGAATACATATACAGATCATCAAACTGTCCGCGTGTCTTCTCGTATTGACGCAACAGTCCTTCCCGCTGGAAACCAAGCCGTTCGAGCAACCGTTGAGAGACCGTATTGTCCGGTAGAACAAGCGCTTCGATCCGGTTTAAGTCCCATTCATTAAAACCATATGCGAGTACGGCCCGAACGGCTTCTTGTGCCAGTCCTTTGCCCCAGTGAGCAGGACTCAGTTCAAAGCCGAGTTCCGCCCGCTGATGCCGGGAAGAACGGTTCAGGAAACCGCAACTGCCGATGATGTCAGGAGTCGCATGTTCGGTGATACCCCAGCGGAGACCGGTCTGTTCTGTTCGGATGGCGTGATACCAGTTGATTTCGTCCAACGCATCGGCTTCCGTTTGGAATGGGTCGAGTCCCATTTGTGCAACGACCCGTTCGTCAGCGAGATACGTCAGCAGACTTGGAGCGTCAAGCGGCGTGACTTCGCGTAAGGTCAGCCTGGTTGTCGTCAGTACAGGAAATGCAAGTGTCGTCAAGGTAAGCCCTTCTTTCTAAATAGTTAATACAACCCCGTCATCGTCAGTTTCAACAGCATCGAGACGATGTAGTTTTTTGCCGTTTGGGTATGCGAAAACTGTTGCGCGTCAAACGTGATTCCGCGTTCACGGAAAAAGGTATACCAGGTCCCTTGTTCCTCATAATAATAGAAGCCGTCCGTCAGCTGGTCGATGGTCGGTGAGTCGGGCAATCCGTGTTTTTCGGTATAAGCGAGGACATCGGCTTCCGTGACCGTAAAGACGTCTGCATAGGAATGATTCCGCATGTCAGAAACCTTCAGTGTATGGCAGGCAAACTGATAAGGATTGCCGTACAGGGGAACTTTGATTTGTGTATCACGATTGATCATGTTTTTCGACTCCTGTCCTAAAAAATGGTGATATCAGCGTTCGAAATGTATTTCCATCATTTTAACATTTGAATTCTTGTAAAACCAGATGATGGTAAAATGGAAGGAGAAAGACGGCCTTCATTCAGAATCCTCACGGTCGTTAAAGCACCGTCTCTGGACAGGTTATGTTCGATATAAAACGGAAAGCAGGAATAAAAGAATGAACTATATCATGGAACTTCGAAAATTAGTTGGCACGCGACCGCTCGTCGTACCCGGTGCCTGTGTCATCGTCCTGAATGAACAAAAGGAAGTGTTATTACAACTGCGCCGCGATAATCACTGTTGGGGATTTGCCGGCGGAGCACTCGATCCGGGTGAGACGCTGGAGCAGGCAGCTGCGCGTGAACTGTTTGAAGAAACCGGACTGACGGCAAATCGGCTTGAGTTATTCAACGTTTACTCCGGCAACGACTTTTACTATAAATATCCGCACGGGGATGAAGTCTACAATGTCATCTCGGCCTATATCTGCCGCGACTATCAGGGGAGACTGGTGC
>Ga0308160_10003303_pt1 | contig 18316 bp, 3 predicted proteins | sample PhyFR1_FD_201036 | JGI IMG/M metagenome (GOLD analysis project Ga0308160, IMG submission 201036) | Phyllosphere microbial communities from UC Gill Tract Community Farm, Albany, California, United States - DLSLF.R1 | ecosystem: Host-associated > Plants > Phyllosphere > Unclassified | place: USA...
CGCACGCAAAGGATGATGATCTCTTGTTCGAAGTGTCGGCCCTTGAACAGGTCGCTCGTGCTCGCGTGACTACGCATGTTAGGCAAAGGCCGTCATTCTAGCTGAGCTGCAAGTTTGCACCAGAGCCCTACCCTTTTGGTCGCTTGGAGGATTTCGTTACGCGCATCTGCACCGCAGCGGTTCGCCTTCCAGAGCTTGACGTTCTTGCGGGTCGGGATGATGGCATGCGCGGCGCGCAAAGCGATGGCCTCATGGCAGGCCTTGGTGTTGTGCGCGCCGTTGCCACTGACACTGGCAATCTTCTCGTCGACAGGACTCTGGCTGAGTAGCGCTGGCAGGACAGGTGCGTCGCCGACACTATTGTCGGTCACTTCCATGACCCGAATCTCGAGCGTGGACGCGTCGATCCCGAGATGCACCTTACGCCATTGGCGGCGATAGTCTGCGCCATGCTTTTTGTCTTCCACTTGCCTTCACCCAGCATCTTGATGCCCGTGCTGTCCACCAGCAGATGCAATCCGGTCGTGGTCGGTACTGCCCCGATAGCAACCTGCAGCGTCTTTTGCCGTCGGCTGACCGTGCTGTAATCTGGCACCGACCAGTCAAATCTAGCCAGGCTCAGCAAGCTTTGCGTCATGGCCATGGCCTGGCGCAGCGGCAGATTGAACAGGCATTTGATACTCAGGCAGAACTGGATCGCCTCGTCGCTGAACATCTGGCTGCGCCTGCGCTTGCCACTCGGCTGACCGTGCCAGTTCATCTTCGGATCAAGCCAGATGAGCAGCTAACCGCGCGTCTTGATCGCTTCGTTGTACGTCTTCCAGTTGGTAGTGCGGTACTTCTGTGGAGCTGGTTTCATCCGTTCAGGCTATCAGACGCCCGGGTCCCATACTGGCCCAGCCTGATTTGCGCAACAAAGCCATTTCGACGACCACTCTATCTATCGCTGGATTTTGCCGCACCGATCGATCGTGAAATCTATTTACTCAGCGCTTCTCTAAAGAAAAAATGACCTGAAAACAACAAAATTCGATAGTTGGTGATAAAAAAAACTTATCCCTTGGTATTCGCTTTGAGACCTATCAAAATACTCGGAAAAAACAATATTACAAAATTTTTGCCCGCGCGTACTCCTCCGCGCGCGGCCATCGGAGAAAAGCCCTTGACCACCATGATTTTCTACCGCCGTCCTGTCGCCCTCAACCGCCAACAGCACCGCGCCATCAAGCTCGATACCGCCACCAGCGATTTCAGGTTCGCGGCAAGCACCAATTCTGTCCTCCTGGCAGCCAGCGAAGCCGCCGAGGCCGCCAAAGACTATCCGGTGGTGTTCATCGGCGGTCCAGATGGCCCCTTCACCCTGGTTGCCCTGGTCGGCCTGCGCGAAAACGAAAACCTGTTCGTCGATGAAGGAGGCAACTGGGCCAGCGGAACCTACCTGCCCGCCTTTGTGCGGCGCTACCCCTTCGTGCTGGCCGAAGCCGCCACCGGCGAAACCGAGATGACTGTATGCATCGACGAAGCCTGCGAGCGTCTTGGCGAAGAGCACGGCGCGCCCCTGTTCGACGAGACGGGTGCGGTCGCCCCGCTGCTGGAAGGCACGACCGCTTTCCTGCAGCTGTTCCATGCCGAAATGCAGCAGACCAGCCTGCTCGCCCAGCGCCTCGCCGATGCCGGCCTGCTGGTTGCCAAGCGTATCGAGATCGTCCGCGACGGCGCTAGCCATGCGCTCGAGGGCATCTACGTGGTCGACCGCGACAAGCTCGCGGCACTCGACGACACCATGGCGCTCGAGCTGTTCCGCTCCGGCGCGCTGTGGGCCGTGCATGCTCACCTGATGTCGCTGAACCACGCAGAGCGCCTGGCGATCCGCCTCGACGCCCGCCTGGCCGTGCAGGCCGCCGAATAAGCCTGCCGCTTCACCTGCCACCTTGCTTCCGTGAGGCCGCACCGGCCGCCGTCGTTACCACTCAAGGATCGATCCCATGACCCGCACCGTCTCTGCCACGCCCGTCGACACTGCTTCGCGCTTCGCCCCGCATAGCGCCACGCTACACCGCACCCGCATCGCCCTGGCCCTGCTGGCGGCCTTCGGCCCGGCGCTGCCCGTGTTGGCCGGAAATGTGATCATCCCGACCGGAAAGACGGGCACCGAGCTGAAAGTCGACGGCAACACCACCGACATCACGACCCGGACGGTGAATAACGGGATCGGCCTGAACACCTTCTCGACATTCGAAGTCGAGCGCGGCAACCTGGTCAACCTGCACGTGCCGGGCAGTGCATCGACACTGTTGAACATCGTCTACGACAGCCCAATCCTGATCAACGGCATCGTCAACGGCCTAAAGAACGGCAGCATTGGCGGCAAGATCGTGTTTGCCGATCCGCACGGCATGGTGGTGGGCGCCTCGGGCGTCCTGAACCTGGGCAGTCTGACGGTGCTGACCCCGGCGCGCTCGTTCCTGGACGGGCTGGCTGGCAGCGGGGACAGCTTCGACATGGACGGGGTGGGCACCCTGCTGGCCGGCGGCGCGCCCGCTTCGGCCGATGGCGTGATCCGTATCGACGGGCGCGTCAACGCGCTCGACGCGATCCGGCTGGCGGGCAGCCGCATCGACATTAACGGCAGCCTGCATGCCGGCGCCGACGTCGCCCACCAGCTTGCCTTTGCCAGCAGCGTCAATACCAGCGGCATGGTGCAGTCGGCCGCCATCGCCGAGCACGACGGCGTGATCGAGATCGTCGCCGCCGGCTCGGTAGTCGATACGCGCGACGCTAACGTCACCGTCAAGGGCAAGTCCATCACCGTCGGAAAGGACGCGGCGATCGATGCCGGCAGCGGCAACCTGATCCTGGCCGCCTCCAGCCTCGATACCGCCAACGGCATGGGCGACCGCCGAGCCGACGCCAGCGTACTGGTGAATGGCACCTTGGACGGCAAGGACGTGACGCTGAGCGCCGTCGCCGAAGCCAAGAACGACAACACCGGCATCGCCGACGCCCTGGCGCGCGACATCACCAGCGGCACCCTCGGCGCGCTCGGCATGCGCGGGGCCGACGCCACCGCCGCGGCGAATGCCAGCGTAAGGATCGGCGCCGACGCCACCGTCACCGCCAGCGGCAACCTGGCCATCGCTGCCAGCGGCGCCCAGCGCAACCAGCTGCGCGTGGCGCTCGGCGACGACCTGAATCCCGGCTTCAACAGCGTGGCCGTGCATGCCACCGTGGAAGGCAAGGTCACGGCCCAGGTCGACAGCGGCGCCCGCCTCTCTGCCGGCGGCCAGCTGTCGGTCAAGGCGTTGAACGATGCCGAACTCGACATCAAGGCCAGCGTCCTGAGCTATACCTCGGCGCTCGGCTTCACCCTGGCCTATGGCGAGAGCAAGCGCGAGACCTCGGCGACGATCGCCAGCGGCGCCACGCTCAGCGCAGGCGCGGGCCTGGACCTGGTCGCACGCAATACGGCGAGCTATTCGGTGCAGGCCACGAGCAGCGCGGCGGATGGCGGCAAGGCCGGCATCGCCGCGGCTATCGGCGAGATGCAGGACATGAGCAACGCCACCCTGGGCGCCGGCATCGTCACCGACGGCAACGTACGGGTCCAAGCTGACACCGTGATCGCGAACAATTTCACCAAGGCGGCAACCGACACCGGCAATGGCTGGGTCGGCAAGAACATCAATCCCGTGATCCTGATCGGCGCTGGCGGCTATACCGATTTCCTGACCAGCGGCACCAGCCTGGTGATGAACAAGCTGCATGGCTCGCTGAGCAAGGCCGACGCGGCAGCCGGCAATAGCGGCGGCACCGGGACCGCGCTCAAGGTCGGCGCCGCCCTGGCGCTGGCCGACGACGACTTCGCCGCCCACGCCAGCATCGGCCCGAACGCCGTCGTCACCTCCAGCAAGGGCGACGTTGCCGTCGCGGCGCGCGTCGCCGACCACCAGGTGCACAACCTGGCCCAGAGCGCGGTCAACTCCGCCACCGAGGCTGTGCAAGGCACGGTGACCGACCCGAGCGCCCGCTTCAGCGGCAGCGCCGCCGTGGCGCTGGGCTTCCTGCGCCATGACGCCAGCGCCAGCATCGGCAGCGGCGCCAAGGTCGACGCCCTGCATATCGGCGTCGACAGCAAGGTCGAGCAGCCCCTCGACATCACCTGGGGCAAGGACATCAACGCGTTCGCGACTTACCTGTCGACCAAGGTCGGCGTACCGGAACTGGTGCTGACCAGCTGGGCGAACGCCAGCGGCGAAGGCACCGAAGGCGTGCTGGCCGGGGCGGTCAACTGGTTCGACGTCGGCAACGATTCGCGCGCCTGGGTCGGGCAGGATGTCCAGCTCACGGCACGTTCTGCCCAGGACGCACATGCGCTGGCGCTGGAAGGCAGCCAGGGGGCGCTCGCGCTGCCGGCCAGCATCGTCGTCCATGCGGCCAACGCGGTAGAGACCATCGACGTCGCCGGCAATCTGGGCGCCTTCCTGGTTGGCGGCACCAGCGGCGGCAGCGACACCACGTCCGCCGGCGGCGCCTTCAGCGGCACGCGCTACCGCAACACCTCGGTCGCCGGCATCGACGACGGCGCTCGCATCACCAGCAACAACGGCTCGCTCTCGGTGCTGGCGGAAAGCCATGACCGCGCGGTCGTGATCGCCCCGTCGGCCGGCAAGGGCGCCGCGATCGGCATCAACGGCGCGGCGGCCCACATGGCGCTTGACAACCGCACCCAGGCCGGCATCAGCAAGCACGCCACCGTGGTCGCTTCCAACGTCGACGTCGCGGCGCGCGAGTCGCTCTCGGTCTGGACCGTTGGCGGCGGCCTTGGCACCGCTCGCGGCGGTACGACCACCGGCGGTGCCGTCGGCGCCGGCCTGGCCTACAACGACCTCAGCGCCACCACAAGCGCCCTGGTCGGCGATATCGCCGCCTTGCGCCCCGCAGGCCAGGCCGGCAATCCGCTGGCCAGTGGTTCGATCACGACCGGCGGCACGCTGCACGTAGGCGCCGTCACCGACGGCGAGGCCCATGTCTTGTCGGTCGCCGGCACCTACGCCAGTTCCGGCTCACCCGAGAAAGACGACGACAGCCCCGCCCTCAGCAGCGAAACAAAGGCCAGGGGCTGGTTCGGGCGCGCATTCGACGCCACCGCCGGTGCTGTCAAGACCGCAGCCAAACCCGTGGTCTGGCTGGTCGGACGCAGCCGCGCAGCCCAGGAGCAGGCCGCAAGCGGCGCCACCACCGTGGCCCAGCCCGACGTGACGTTCTCGGCAGCCGGCAGCGTCAGCCTGAACCGGTCGGCGCTGGACACCCTGGCAACCATCGACGGCAGCCGCATCGACGCCAGCCGGCTGGCCCTGGCCGCGGTCAACAACACCGGCTTGGTGGCCGCTTCCGGCTCGGCCGCGCTGCTCAGCGCCGCACCGGACAACAGCCAGACCAGCACCGCCGCCGGCGCCGCCGCGGCCGTCAACATCGAGGACAACAACACCCGCGCCCTGGCCAGCAACAGCAGCTTCGGCAAGCTGGTCGCGGCCGACATCGACGCCTGGTCGACCGGCCAACACATCGCCATCGGCCTCGGCGTGTCTGGCAACAGCCAGTCCAGCGGCAACGCCGCCAGCATCGCCGGTTCGGCCTCGGTCAGCCAGACACGCAACACCACCGAAGCCGGCGCCGTCGCCAGCGACTTCCGCTTCGACGCCGCGCCGGGTGCCGGGAACCCCGCCGACCTGCGCGTTACCGCCTACGACCGCACCGACATGGGTGTCGGCGGCGGCGCCCTGGCCGTGGGCGGCAACACCGGCGCCGGCGCCGCCGTCACCTACGCCGAGATCGGCAACACGGTCAACGCTCACCTCGACGGCGCTAGCGTCGCCGGCGCACGCGAAGTCGCGGTGCTGGCCGCGCAGCCGGCGCGGATCATGGCCGGCGGCATGCAGGCCACTGCAACGAAGGGCGAGATCGCGGCTTCCGCCACAGTGGTGGTCGCGCGCGTCAACAACGTCACCAGCGCCTCGATCGATGCCCGGCGCACAAACGGCGCGGCCGTCAAGACCAGCGACGTCAAGGCCGGCAAGGTCGGCGTCGTCGCTACCGACAGTCCGGGCAAGGAAGGCGTGAGCGGCCAGCTCGCGGCCAGCGAGGCGCGTCTGCAGCTGGCAAGGCAGAGCAGCCAGTCGTTGATCGATTTCGATGCCTCGGTGCTGGCTGGCCAGGGCGCCCCGGGCGGCGCCTCGATCGTCGGCGCCGCCGGCGCTTTCGGCGGCAGCGCCTCCTCGTATGGCGCCGCCCTCCTGTACAGCGAAGTCAAGAACGCCACCCGCGCCACCCTCACCGGCCGCGTCGAGGCCGACGACGTCACGGTGCGCGCGGCCGACTGGTCGCGCATCGTCGGCGTCGCCGCCGGCGTGGCCGGCGGCATGGGCGAGGATGCCAGCGGCGTCGGCTCGGCCAGCGCCAACTTGGTCGAGAACACCACCTCGGCCACGCTCGGCGCCGCCGACGTCGCCACCAGCCTAGTCCGCGCCGCCGGCAAGGACCGCATTGCCGTGTCGGTCACGGGCGAAGCGGGGTCCGATATCTGGTCGGGCGCCGGCTCGCTGGCGGCAACGCGAGGCAACAGCCTCGGCGCGGCCATTGCCTACGGCAGTAACGACAGCCATACGAGCGCCACCATCACCCATGCGGGCGTGGACGCCGGCAGCGGCGCGGTCCAGGTCGCGGCCCAGCAGGGCAGCGCCCTGCATGCGATTGCCGCGGCGGTCGCGGTCTCGGGCGCTGAAAACGCCCTGAGCGGTTCCTACGCCCAGAACGACGCGCGCGACAGCACCCTGGCCGGCGTCGACGCCAGCCGGATCAGTGCCGGCGCCCTCGACGTGCTGGCCGGGCGCGACGGCAGCAATGCCCGCATCGACACCCTCGCCGGCTCGGTCTCGGTGGCCCTGGACAAGGCAGCGGCGGGCGCCGCCATCGCGGTCAACGAGATCGCCCTCACCCATGGCGCCGCCATCAGCGGCAGCACCGTCACGGTGCCGGGCCGCGTCAATGTGCACGCCGTCAGCGATGCCGCCATCCGCAGCCTGGCCGCCGGTGTCGGCGGCGGCGCGAAAGCGGGCGCCGGCCTGTCCTCGACCGCCAACACGATCGCCAACGCCACGAGCGCCGACTGGATCGCCAGCGACCTCAATCGCGGCGTGGCCAACGCCGGCGCCACCCTCGACCTCGATGCGCGCGACGAATCCGCGATCGCCTCGCTGTCCGGCGGCGGCGCCCTGGCCGGCGACGGCGTAGCAGTCGGCGCGGCGGTGTCGGTGAACCGCATCGACAACGATGTCCGCGCCAGCCTGCAAGGTGGCGCGGTGGATGGCCATGCCAGCCAGGTGCGTGCCGGATCGGTGATGGTCGAGGCAGTGTCGGAGAACGACATCCGCGCGATCGCCATCGGGCTGGCCGGCAGCAAGGGGCTGCTCGCCATTGGCGGCTCCGTCGCAACCGGTATTTCCGGCAGTACGACGGCGGCGCGCATCGGCGCCGGCGCCGACGTGTTTGCCACCAACAACGTCGGCGTGATCGCCAGCAACGAGAATTCGCTGTCCAGCCTGGCCGGTGGCGCAGCGCTGGCTCTGAAAGGCCTCGGCTTCGGCGCCGCGACCTCGGTCAACATCGTCTCAGACGAGACCTCGGCCACGGTCGGCGCGCTCGACGCTGGCGGCCCTGCGACCTCGGTGACCGCGCTCGGACAGGACGCCGGCGACAAGATGATCGTCAACAATGGGCGCCTGCAAGACAAGGTGTCCCTGCTCGATGGCTTGACCTCGGCGGCCAGTTTCCGTGAGGCCGACCTCGATGAAGGCAAGGATGCGCTGACCGGACTCGCCGTCAATGCGTCCAGCCACGCCTCGATTTCCTCGGCGGCGCTGAGCGCAGGCGGCGGCAAGGAAGCGGCTCTGGCTGGCACCTTCTCGACGAATGTCATCGGCGGCAATACGCTGGCCCAGATCAACCGCTCCTCGATCAATGCCGGCGTCACGCCGGCGGCGGGCAGCGGCGTCGATGTCCAGGCCAGCAGCCATGTGGCCAGCGCCAACCTGAGCGGCAGCCTGGCCGGCTCGCTCGGGCTGTCCTTCGGCATGGCGGTCGATAACGAATCGGTCCGGACCGTTACCACAGCGCGCGTGGCGAACAGCGAGGTGCGCGCCGCCGGCGCGCTGTCGGTCGACGCCCAGCACAGCGCCACGGTGGCCTCACTGGGAGCGGGCGTCGCCGTCGGCAAGGCCGGCGGCGCCGGCACTGGCCTGGTCGCCTACATGGGCGGCGTCACGCGTGCCGAGCTGGCCGGCGGCAGCACGCAGGCCGGCTCGGTTGCGGTGCAGGCCGCGAGCAGCGCCGGCGTCGACCAGATCGGCGGCGCCATCGGCGCCGGCGCCAGCGTCGGCATAGGCGCCATCTACGCCGTCATCCACGGCGAGCAGCAGACCCAGGCCAGCATCGGCGACACCGACGGCAGCACCGTCGTGCGCCCGACCTCGGTCACTAGCGACGGCGACGTGCTGGTCGATGCCGCCACCAGCACCGGTCACCATATCTATGGCGCGGCCGTCGGCGCCGCCGGCGCTGCGGGCGTCGGCCTCACGGCCGGCGTGATCCTCAACGAAAACAGCACCAGGGCGCTGCTGGCCAACGTCCGCGGCAGCGGCAGCACGCCCGGCCTGTCGGTCGGCGGCGCCCTGCAGGTCATGGCAGCCGAGACCGACCGGACCGTGCAAGGCATTGGCGCGCTCGGCCTCGGCATCGGCGCTGTCGGGTTCGGCGCCAGCGTGGCCGTCACCGACAGCCGCGCCCAGGTCGAGGCCAGCATCGCCGACAGCAGCGCCACCAGCGCCAGCCTGCAGGTCGAGGCCAACAATGCGCAGCACCACGAGAGCACCGCCGTGACGGTCGGCGCCGGCATGTATGCCGGCGTCGGCGGCGCCGTGTCGATCGTCCAGCTGGGCGCGGGCGGCGATGCCGACACCGGCGTCGCCGGCAGCGGCGGTGCGCTCGGCCAGGTCGGCGCGCTGCTGGCCAGCGACAACAGCGGCGACACCGGCACCCTGAGCGCGGCCGAACGCGCGCGCCTGCAGCAACCCGGCCTCGACACTGCCGGCATGCTCGACAGCGGCGGGCGCAACAGCGCCAACGCCACCGTCGGCGGCAGCAGCCTGGCCACCCGCAGCGGCGACGCCAGCATCAAGGCGCAGGCAAGAAGCAGCATCGCCAACACGGCCGGCGCCGGCGGCGCCGGCGTGGCCGGCGTGGGCGGCTCGGCAGCGGTGAGCACCATCTCGAACGCGGTCGAAGCCGGCATCGACGCCTCGTCCACCATCCAGGCCGCGGGCGCCCTGCGCGTGGATGCGTCCAGCGTCGACGGCGCCGCCCACGGCATCGAATCGAAAGCGATCGCCGGTGCGGCCGGCGCGGTCGGCATCGGCGCCGCAGTCGGCGTGGCGACCATCGACAACACGGTGCTGGCCGACGCCGGCGGCACCCTGGGCGCGAAAAGCATCGAAGTCAAGGCCAGCGACAGCAACAGCATCGACCTGCAGGCAGTCAGCGTGGCGGTGGCGGCCAGCACCGCCGCCGGCCTGACCTTTGCCGAAGCCGAGAAGCGCGGTTCGGTGCGCGCCAGCGTCAACCCGGCATCCCTCGACGGCAGCGCCCAGGCGCGCCGCATCGACACCGACACCCTGACGGTGAACGCCAGCAGCAGCGGCCAGGTTGCGGCCGAAGCCGATGTCGGCGCGGCCGGCCTCGGCCTGGCCGTCGGCACCAACCACGCGCGCGCCAGGGACGGCGTCGACGTCGGCGCCGACATCGGCGCCCGCACCACCCTGGCCGTGCGCGACACCCGCGTGGCGGCCAGCCGCACGCCGCAGGTCAAGGCGCGCACCACCGGCATCGGCGTCTCGGGCAGCGTGCAGGTCGGCGCCGCGGTGTCGCAGGCCCTGGTCGGCGGCAGCACCAAGGCGACGGTCGGCGACGGCAGCCAGTTCGCGGGCATCTTCGGCAAGCCGGGGGCGCCGGAATTCGGTGTCCTGACGGTGCAGGCAAGGAACCTGGTAGCGGCGGACGGCGCCAGCGCCGACGCCTTTGCCCAGGGCGCCGGCGGCGGCGTGCTGGCCGGGCTGAACGGCGCGGTGGCGCTTGCCGACAACAGCGCCAGCGTGACGGCGCGCATCGGCGACGACGTCGTGCTGCCGATGAGCGACGTCGTCATCGACGCCCAGGCCGACTCGCGCCAGCGCGCCGAGGCCACCGGCGTCGCCGTCGGCGGCATCGGCATCGGCGTCGACGTGGCCGACGCCAGCTCCTCGATCGATACCTCGGCCATCCTCGGCCAGCGCGCCATCAGCGCGGTGTACGTGCCCGGGCTGGGCGTGCCCGGCGGCGATCTGGGCGTGGTGGCCACGCGCGGCGGCGACCTGCGCATCAGCGCGCGCGGCGCCGACGACAACCGCGCCAGCGCTACCTCCGGCGCCGGCGGCCTGCTGGCCGGTGCGGCGGCGGCAGCGACCACCAGCACCGGCGGCAGGACCACGGCCGCCGTCCTCGAAGGCGCCGCCAGCCAGGTGGCCCTGCTCGACGCGGCCGGCACCCTGCGCATGACCGCGGCCGATGCCTCCGCCGCGCCGGTGCTGCAGGCCGGTGCGCTGAGCATCGACAGCAGCCATGACACCACCTTCTTCAGCCAGAGCGATGCCACGCAAGGATCGATCGCGGGCGGCAGCGGCGCGCGTTCGCGCGGCAACGTCGATGTGACGGTGTCGGCCACGGTGGGCAACGGCGCTCGCCTAGATGCCGGCGCCATCACCCTGAATGCGCTGAACAAGGTCGTGCAGAACGGCGGCGGGCGCAGTGCCAGCGGCGCCAGTGGCGGCCTGGTTACCGGCGCCGGCATGAGCAGCGAAAACAAGATCAAGACCACGACCGAGGCGACCGTCGGCAGCCAGGCGCTGCTGAACGTGAGCGGCAATCCGCTCGATGCGCCGGGCAACCTGCGTATCGGCGCCGGCAACATCGTCGCCACCAGCGACAGCGTGGCAGTGGATTCGGGCGGCGCCTTTGCCGGCCTCACCGCCGAATCGCGCACCGACGTCGACGCCGTCAACAAGGTCGACATCGGCGCCGGCGCCGTGCTGGGCAGCGTCGGCGACCTGGAACTGGGCACCTTCAGCCAGGCCACCGTCAACAACGACGCCGATGCGCACGGCTACGGCCTGGCCGGCGGCGCCGGCGGCAAGGCGGAGAGCCGGATCACGGTCAATGGCCGGGTCGACGTCGGCGCCAACGCACGCCTCGACAGCTGGGGCAACATGACCCTCGCCAGCGGCCGCGCGCCGGGTTCGGCCTGGCAGAACAGCCTGGTGGCCAGGGCCAACAACCAGGTGTATTTCGACGGCGCCTTCAGCGGCGCCGATCCGGAAGCGCGCGCCTATATCGTCAACAACGGCAGCGTCCGCATCGCGGCCGGCGCCCAGCTCGGCAGCGTGCGCAACATACGCCTGGCGGCCCTGGCCGGCGTGGCCGGAGCACAGGCCACCGGCGAAGGCCACTACCGCATCCTGGGCGTGCCGATGACCACCCGCGACCAGCAGTCGAATACAGCCGGCGACCAGCGCGTGCAGATGGACGGCAGCGCCGTCGCCGGCACCCGCCACGACGTGAAGCTGGCGATCGATGCCGCCGGCAAGGTGACCACGGCGAACAACCTCGACTACACCGAGCTGGCTCAATACGATCCGGTCGGCCAGCTGGCGCAGCAGATCGGGGCGTTGACGGCGCTGCGCGACAGCCTGCCCGAATCCGATACGGCAACCCGCGAGGATATCAAGGGACAGATCACGGCCTTGAGCGGCCTGAAGACGACGCTCGAAGGACGCGGGCTGGCAGCCGGTACGAAGATCAAAGCGATCGAAGTGCACGACACCCTGGCCGCCGGCGGCAACATCACGGTCGACAGCGGCGTCTTCGGCGGCAGCGGCAGCCTGGAAGCCTGGGGCGGTCCGACCATCGACCTCGCCAACGCCAGCGACCGCTTTCTGGTGGTGAACCGGCTGCTCATCCCGAACGAACTGGGCGGCAATGTCCGCTTCGACGGCGCCGGCACGCGCGCCGGCGCGAACGTGACCGTCACCGAGAACGCCAAGGACGCGGCGGCGGCGATCAGGATCGCGAATACCTATGACAGCAGCGCGCCGAACGCGAATCCGGTGGCGCCGGCGGTCTTCCTCACCAACACGATCGAGAACGTGGGCGGCTCGCTCGCGATCAGCAACAAGTCGGGCGACCTCGGCCAGTTCGGCGCGGTCAGCGTCAACAGCGCCAGCATCCTGGTGCCGAACGGCGCCTACATCGTCAACACGCCGCAAGCCGGCGTGTTCCTGAACGGCGATCCGCAGGGGCAGTACGTGTCGCCGGCGGGCAACGTGTACGCGCTCGCCTGGAACGCCGTCTGGGACAAGAACAGCCCATATTACGCCAACACCCCGGGCGTTGCCCTGCCCGGCGGCGCCACGCCGACGATCGGATCCGGCAACATGTATTCCCCTGGATGGGGCGGGCAAAGCGTCGGCGCCCCAGGTTCGGCCGACGAGGCCGTCACCTACGTCGCCAACTACATCGCGCGGACCCGCGGCTACACCGGCAGCAACTCCGCCGAGCTCGGCCGTTTCCTGGCAGGCAACCCCGGCTACGGCACCGAACGCCAGAACGGCACCGGCACGATGTTCTTCTATGTCGGCAACGCCTACTCCGATTGCGGCGGCTGCGACGGCGGCTCGTCGGAACCCTATCGCGCCATCTACGGCGGCGACATGGGCTTCTATCACGGCGGTAATGGCCGCGCACGCTTCCTCTTCCCCTCGGTCGGCCAGCGCCAGCTCGAGAACGGGTACGCGCTGCTGGCACCCGGAAAACCGGCCGCTGCGAGCAATATCACCCGAGTCGGTACGACGGCGATCATCAATGCCAAGTACATCGACATCAACGGCACCATCAAGGCGGGGCTGGACAGCGATTTCTCGGTCAGCATCAAGCCCCAGACGGTCCAGGCCGGTGTCGACGCCCAGGGCCGCGCCGTTACGCGCGACCTGATCGCCTGCATCGACGACATCGCTTGCCGTCCGTACGCGAACGGTCACCTGGCCACGAACGGCATGTACCGCATGCCGGGCACGACGGGCATCGGCGCCGGCGATACACCCATCGACGTGTACTACGATGCCGCCAGCCGCCAGCTGGTCCTGCAGAACATCAACGGCGGCGGCGGCGGGTCGGTGAGCCTGCATGGCGACATCATCAACACCAACGCCAGCGGCACCAGCAACATCCTCGTCAGCAACGGGTATGCCCAGGTCAAGGTCGACAACCAGACCGGCGCCGCCCTGCTAACGCGCGACATCAACACCGGCAACGGCAACGTCGGCCTGGTGAAGATCACGGATACCCTGAAGACGGAAAATGGCCGTGCCCTGACCACCTGGTATGTCGACCGCCTGGGCCAAGGCATGAGCACCTATTCCAGCTACACCGCCGCCGACTACGCAGGCCTGGCCCCGGACGCCAGTTCGGATGCCAAGACCGCCGTGTATGCGCCGAAGGCAAATACGCGCTACTGGTGGAGCTACAACGCAAACCTGAGCCGCGAGTTCAACCAGTACCAAACTGCCTGGGTCGATGCCAACACCACGCCATGGACCTGGGACACGTTCAGCGGCAACACCGGCGCCACACTGGGCGGGGTGTGGCGCATCACCTCGGGCATCGAGGAGAACCGCGCGGACCTCAGTGGTTTCCAGTTCCATGAGGCAATCTCCGGGTCGATCACCAATTATTCATACAATCCCATTCCCTATTCTTACAACGGCGCCTGGAACTGGACCTGGAACGTCGTTACCGGCGTGCGCATCACCGCCAAGGCCAGCGTCAAGGCCGACAACCCGATCAACATCGGCTTCAGCGGCGGGCATGCGGCCGGCCTGGTCGACATCCAGTCGTCCGGTTCGCTGGTCGTGGGCGGGAGCATCCAGAACGTCGGCGGCGCCACCAACCTGCGCGCCACCGGCGCCGGCGCGACGCTGCAGACCAATGCCAGCGGGGTGGTCAACACCCAGTCGCTGAACCTAGCGGCCGACGGCGGCATCGGCAGCATCGCCAATCCGTTCACGGCCACGCTGACCCGTCCATCCGGCAGCGCGGCCTCCGCCAATACGGTCACGGCGGTCACCCGCCAGGGCGACATCGGCCTGGCATTGAAGGGCGTCGACGCCAGCATCGCGAACATCGCGGCGGGCGCCGCCGGCGACGTGCTGCTGCGCGCCAACGGCAACATCGACAACGCCGCCGGCAGGAGCGGCGCCGTGGTCAGCGGGCGCAACCTGACCATCATCAGCGACAACGGCGCCATCGGCGGCATCGATGGCAGCGCGCCGCTGAAGATCCAGGCTATTTCGACGGCCAACAGCGCCGGCGCGGCCACCGGCGGCATCGTCGACGCCAGCGCCCGCAACGGCATCGGCCTGCACCAGGTGAACGACGACCTGTACATCGGCCACGTCGCCAGCCCGGGCGACGTGACCCTGGTTGCCGAAGGCAGCCTGCGCGACGGCCGCAACGTGGCCGGGACCGACCGCAGCGCGGAACAGGCGGCGGTTTGGGACCGCATGCACCTGACCGAAAACAATCTCAGCCGCGTCGCGCTCGACGCCTTCGAGCGCAGCACAAATGCCCAGTACCAGAGCTACTGGGCGCTGATGGAGCTGGGAGGCATCGGTGCGGACGGCTTCGCGCTGAGCGAGGATGGCGCCAAGGCCCTGCAGCGCCAGGCCGATGCGGTGCTGGAACGCAGCGCCACGCGCGCCGAAGTCGAGGACTATGCGCGTGCGCGCCATGCCGAACTGGGCAAGGCCCTGCAGGAGGCCGGCGCCGGCGCCATGGCAGCCTACGACAAGGATTACCGCTTCGTCGCCTCGGCCGCCGAGATCCTGAAACGCACGAGCGGCCAGTCCTGGAGCGCGGACGAACTGCTGTACCAGATCAACGACGCCGCCCTGGCGCCGGCCTCGGCCGCCCAGGTGGCGGTGGCGGACGCCGGCGTGACCGGCGCGCGCGTGACCCTGGTCAGTAAGGCCAGCGACATCGGCAGCCTGGCCGCCCCGGTCTCGTTCGACCTCGGCCAGGGCGGGCTGACGGCGGGCCTGACCACGGCCCAGAAGGCGGCGCTGGCCTCGGCCACCTCGGCCGGCGACCTGGTCAACCAGGTGTATGTCCGCGCCGACGGCCAGGATGCCAGCGGCTGCAGCACGGCCAGCGCCGGCTGCCGCCTGGTGTCGTTCGACATCCGCCAGACCCGTCCGCTCGAGATCGAGGTGCGCGAGGCGCTGGACGCCAGCGCCGCCGGCGACATCTACCTGGCGGCCAAGGGCAGCCTGCCGATCGCCCGTATCGATGCCGGCGGCGACGCCCGCATCGCCAGCGAGAGTGGCATGCAGGATGTCGCGGCAGCGAACGCCAGCGCGATCCGCACCGGCGCCAACCTGGTGCTGCAAAACGGCAGCGGCTCGATCGGCAGCGCCGACGCCTACCTGCGCATCGACACCGGCGGCGTGCTCGAAGCGGCGCGCAGCGGCAGCTCGCTGGCCGGCGACCTGTACCTGCAAGCCACGCGCGGCAACCTGCGTTTCAACGATTTGTTCGCCGGCGGCCTGGTGGCGCTGCGCACGCGCGACGGCGCCGCCGGCATGGGCGATATCGTCAGCGTGAACGCGCTCAATGGCGCCGCCCTGCCCGCGATCGCGGCGCGCAGCCTGCTGCTCGATGCCAGCGGCAGCGTCTACACCCAGGCCGGCGGCGGACGCCAGGCCCTGCTCGCGCGCCTGGCGGACGGCGCCGATGCCGGCCTGCTCGCCGGCAGCGTGGACGGCGCGCTCGACCTCGCCAACAACGGCAGCCTGCGCCTGGACGGCTTGCAGGTTTCCGGCCGTGCGAACGTGGGCGCCGACAGCGGCGACCTGCTGGTGGGCTACGCCGAAGGACCGGAACTGCAGCTGTGGACCGGCAGCGGGCGCATCCTCGGCGCCAGCTCGGCACATGGCAGCGGCGAGAACATCCATTCCGACGGCAGGGTCACCCTGAACGGCGGTGCGGCAGCGGCAGCAAGCAATACCCGCGGCGGCGGCATCGGCGCCGATGCCGGCGATCGCCTGCTGGTGGCGGCGCGCGAACTCGACGCCACCAGCGCGCGCGGCGGCCTGTTCATCGGCCTGAGCGACGCGGCCGTGCAGGGTCCGCGGGTTCAGGTGGCCGGCGGAGCCGGCAGCCTGGTCGATATCGCTTCCGCCAGCGACTTCACGATCGCCAGCGCCAGTTCGGCGAGCGGCGCCGACCTGCGCCTCTCGACCAGCGGCATTGCGGCCGTCACGCTCGAGCAGGTCGATGCGGGACGCGACCTCTACCTCGATGCAGCCGATGGCCGTTTCGTGATGGGCGCGGGCAGCACGGTGACGGCGGCGCGCGACCTGCGCCTCACGCTGACCGGCAGCGGCACCATGGACAGCGGCATTGCCGGCGGCGCGGGCGACTTGTCGGCCGGCCGCGACATCGTGATGAACGCTGCGGCGCTCGACCTGGGCGCCCTAGCGGCGGTGCGCAACATCGACCTGACCGCGCGCAGCGGCGATATCGCCTACCGCGACCTGGCGGCGCGCGGCGGACAAGTGCTGGCGACGGCCAGCGGCCGCATCGACGGCAGCGGCGGCGCCCTGTACTCGGCCGGCGACACGCGCCTGCAGGCAGCCTCGCTCCAGCTCGGAACGCTGGCAGTCGGCGGCGACGCCAGCTTCACCGTGGACGGCGGCGGCTTCGCAGCCGCCGGCGGCAGTATCGGGCGCGACCTCTACCTGCGCTCGAACGGCGTCACCACGCTGGCAGCCGCGTTGGCTGGCCTTGACGTGGCGCGCGACATCGATATCGATGCGGCGGCGCTCACCGGCGTGCAGGCGCTAGCTGGACGCGACCTGCGCCTGGCTGCGCACAGCGGCACGATCGATTACGCGCTGCTACAGGCCCGGGACGGCAGCATCGACGCCCGCGCCGCGGGCCGCATCGGCGGCGCCGGCGGCGCCACCCTGCACGCCGGGCTCGACGTATCGCTCAGTGGCGCGGATATCGCCGCCGGCGGCATCGACGCCGGACGCGACACGCGCATCGACGGCGCCAGCGTACAGCTGGCCGGCGTACGCACCGGAGGCGAGCTTGCCGTATCGGCCACCGGCACACTGCGTGCCGCCGGCACTCTGGACGGCGCCAGCATGGCCATCAGCGCTGGCGGCGACGCCGAATTCGGCGCGATACGTGTGCGCAGCCTCGGTGGCGGCAGCATCGCCGCCGGCGGCAGCCTGGCGCTGGCCAGCCTGTCGGCGCAGGGAGCAGTCAGCCTGCAGGCCGGCCGCGATGCGGCCATCGGCAGCGTTACGGCCGGCGGCATGGACCGGCAGGCCAGCGTGATTCTCTCGGCAGGAAACAGCATCGCGCTGCGCGACGCGGACGTGTGGGGCGAACTCAGCGCGGACAGCCGCACGCTGGCGCTCGGTACGGCGCGCGTGCACGGCAACGCCACGCTCACGGCAAGCGGCGCCGTGACTCTTGATGTACTCCATACCGATGGCGACACCAGCCTGGGCGGCACCAGCCTGGCGCTCGGCAGCGTCCATGCTGGCGGCGACATCCTTCTCGATGCGGGCAGCGACCTCCAGGCCGGCACGCTGGCAGCCGCGAATGGCGACTTGCTGGCACGTGCGGGCGGGTCGATGCACCTGGGCGCCGCCGCGGTTGGCGGCACGGCAGAACTGCACGCGCACGACATGCAGTTCGGCGACGTCCGGGCCGGCACCAGCCTGCGCATCGATGCCCAGGCCGATGTCGGTATCGATCGCCTGGAGGCCGGCACCGACCTGTCGGTCACGGCCGGCGGCCGCTTCGGCGGGAACGCCAACAGCTCGGCCACGGCCGGACTCGACTTGCGCATCGGCGTGGGGTCGATCGAGGCCGGCACGGTCCAGGCGGGGCAAGACGGCCAGCTCGTCGCCGCCGGCGACCTGGTGCTGGATGCGGCCAGCGCCGGCCGCGACCTGTCGCTGCAGGCCGGCGGCACCCTGCGCGCGGCCAGCCTGCGCGCCGCACATGCCTTGGGCATGGACGCGGCGGCCGGGATCGATATCGGCACGCTGGCTGCCGTCGAAGGTGATTTGCTAGCACGTGCGGGCGGGTCGATGCACCTGGG
>Ga0308160_10003304_pt1 | contig 18310 bp, 15 predicted proteins | sample PhyFR1_FD_201036 | JGI IMG/M metagenome (GOLD analysis project Ga0308160, IMG submission 201036) | Phyllosphere microbial communities from UC Gill Tract Community Farm, Albany, California, United States - DLSLF.R1 | ecosystem: Host-associated > Plants > Phyllosphere > Unclassified | place: USA...
GCCATGAGAAAAGCCGCTCGGGGCTAGCAGAATGTCGGGCCGGCTATTGTCGCACGTATTGTATTTAAGGCATTTCCGTATCGCCGCGCTGTCCCTGCCATTTTTTTCGTCCCAATCCCCTGCAAGCCAGCGGAACTATCGCATCCCCTGCCTCTCTAAACGCACGAGCGCATGCATGACGCTCGGGTTTGATTGTTCACCGACAGGCACAAGGAGATCGATATGGCGACAAGCAAGGACGGCGGCAAGAGCGCTGCAGGCTCGGGCGGCAGCGAGCAGAAAAGCCAGCCTGCCAAGCGCGGTTTCGCAGCGATGGACCAGAACCAGCAGCGCCAAATCGCCAGCAAGGGTGGCCAGGCCGCCCACCAGAAGGGGACGGCGCACGAGTTCGACTCGGAAGAAGCGCGCCGCGCGGGCCAGAAAGGCGGGGAAGTGGTCAGTCGCAACCGCGCCCACATGGCCGACATCGGCCGCAAGGGCGGGGAAAGCCGGCAATCGGCCAACCGCGCCGCAGCGGCGGCCAAGCCCGGCAACCGCCAGGGCAGCAGCAAGGAGGAATGAGGAGACCCATCCAAGCGCATCCCTTATTGAACTTATCCTCTAACCCGGATCGACCGCGCCGCCTTGCCCGGGCGCGGCCTTTCCTTTGCGGGCTTCGGGCAGCATTTTGTTGTGCTAGAGTGCGCTTTTTCTCCGCATCCTCCCTACGTGTCTGCTCCCGCCCACCTGAAATACCTCGGCGCCTATCCCGAGCACCTGCTCGCCCAGGTCCGCCGCCTGATCGGCGACGACCGCCTGGCCGACCACCTGCGCCAGCGCTACCCGGACGCCCACGCCATCCGCACCGACAAGGCCCTGTACGGCTATGTGCAGGACCTGAAGGACGAGTACCTGCGCAACGCCGATCCGGTCACCAAGGTCGAGTACGACAGCAAGATCGCCATCGTGCAGCAGGCGCTCGGCCTGCACACGCAGGTGTCGCGGGTGCAGGGCAACAAGCTCAAGGCCAAGCGCGAGATCCGCATCGGCACCGTGTTCCGCGACGCCCCGCCCGAATTCCTGCGCATGATCGCCGTGCACGAACTGGCGCACCTCAAGGAAAAGGAGCACGACAAGGCCTTTTACAAACTGTGCTGCTGGATGGAGCCGGATTACCACCAGCTGGAATTCGACGTGCGGCTGTACCTCACCCAGCTCGAGCTGGGCGGGGAACGGCTGTGGGCCTAATTTTCCTTCCGGTGCGCCCAGATATATAAAGCCGGCAGAATCAACAGCGTCAGCGCCGTCGACGACAGGATCCCGCCGATCACCACCGTCGCCAGCGGCCGCTGCACCTCGGCCCCGGTGCCGGTCGCCAGCGCCATCGGCAGGAAGCCGAGCGAAGCCACCAGCGCCGTCATCAGCACCGCGCGCAGCCGCACCTGCGCGCCTTCGCGCATCGCCTGCTCCGTCCCCATCCCCTGCTCCCGCAGCGAACGCACGAACGCGATCATCACCAGCCCGTTCAGCACCGCCACGCCGGACAGCGCGATGAAGCCGATCGCCGCCGACATCGACAGCGGCAGGCCGCGCAGCCACAGGGCCAGTACGCCGCCGGTCATCGCGAACGGGATGCCGCTGAACACCAGCAGGCCGTCGCGGACACTCCCGAACATCAGGTAGAGCAGCGCGAACACCAATGCCAGTGTCATCGGAATCACCAGCGCCAGGCGCCGGCTGGCCGTCTGCAGATTCTCGAACTGGCCGCCCACGCCCAGCCAGGTCCCCGGCGGCAGTTTGACTTGCGCCAGCCGCGCCTGCACGTCGCCGACAAAGCCGCCGAGATCGCGCCCACGCACGTTGGCGCTGACCACGATGCGGCGCTTGCCGTTTTCGCGGCTGATCTGGTTCGCATCTAGCACGAAATCGAGCGTGGCAACCGCCGACAGCGGAATGCTGGCCGCTTGCCTCCCCTCGCCGGCCGGCAGCGCGACCGGCAGCCGGCGCAGGCTGTCGATGTCGTTGCGCTGCCCCTCCCCCAGCCGCACCGTGAGCGCGAAGCGGCGGTCGCCCTCGAACACGGTGCCGGCATCGAGGCCGCCGACCAGCGCGCCGAAGCTGTCCTGCACGTCGGCCACGTTCAGGCCGTAGCGCGCGGTGCGGGTGCGGTCGACCGTCAGCGTCAGCGCCGGCAAGCCCTCGACCTGTTCGACCTTGACCTCCGCCGCGCCCGGCACACCGCCGAGCACCCGCGCCACCTGCTGCGCGGTGGCTGCCATGGCGGCAGGATCGTCGCCGAACACCTTGACGGCGACGTCGCTGCGCACGCCCGATATCAGCTCGTTGAAGCGCAGCTGGATCGGCTGCGAAAACTCGTAGTTGTTGCCGGGAATGCGCTGGGCAGCTTCGGTGATCGCCGCCACCAGCTCGGCATGGGTCTTGCGCGGCCGCGGCCACTCCTTGTCAGGCCGCAGCATGATGTAACTGTCGGCGGCGTTCGGCGGCATCGGGTCGGTCGCCACTTCGGCCGTGCCGATACGCGCGAACATGCGCTCGATTTCCGGGAACTCGCGCAGCAGCGTACTTTCCAGGTGCTGCTGCATCGCCACCGATTGCTGCAGGCTGGTCCCGGGGATGCGCATCGTCAGCACGGCGAGGTCGCCCTCGTCCAGGTTGGGGGCGAACTCGGTGCCCAGGCGCGTGGCCAGCAGGCCGCACAGCAGGATCGCGAGCCCGGCAAACGCCAGCGCCACCGGGCGGTTGCGCAGTACCCGGTCCAGCAGCGGCAGGTACAGGCGGCGCGCGCCGTAAACCAGCCGGTTCTCGTGCTCGGCCACCTTGCCGCGCACGCACAGCGCCACCGCGGCCGGCACGAAAGTCACCGACAGCAGCATGGCCGCCGCCAGCGCCATCACCACCGTGATCGCCATCGGGTGGAACATCCTGCCTTCCACCCCGGCCAGCGCGAAGATCGGCAGATACACGGTGATGATGATCAGCTGCCCGAACAGCAGCGGGCGGCGTGCCTCGGCCGCCGCCGCGGCCACCTCCGCAAACCGTTCCTCCCGCGTGAGCAGGCGCCCGGTCCTCGCCTGCGCCGCGCCGAGGCGGCGGATGCAGTTCTCGACGATGACCACGGCGCCGTCGACGATGATGCCGAAGTCGAGCGCGCCCAGGCTCATCAAATTGGCGCTGACGCCCGTTTGCACCATGCCGGTGAACACCATCAGCATCGACAGCGGAATCACCAGCGCCGTCACCAGGGCCGCGCGCAGGTTGCCGAGGAAGAGGAACAGGATCGCGATCACCAGCACCGCCCCTTCCAGCAGGTTGCCGCGCACGGTGGCAATGGCCTTGTTGACCAGCACCGAGCGGTCGTACACGGGCAGCGCCTGCACGCCGGCCGGCAGCGAACGGTTCACCTGGGCCAGTTTCAGGCGCGCAGCCTCGGCCACGGCGCGGCTGTTCTCGCCGATCAGCATGAATACCGCGCCCAGCACCACTTCACGGCCGTTCTCGGTGGCGGCGCCCGTGCGCAGCGCGCGTCCCGGTTCCACCGCGGCGACGTCGCGCACCCGCACCGGCGCGCCGTCGGCCACCTCGAGCACGATGTCGCGGATCTCGTCGAGCGACTTGACCTGGCCCGGCGCGCGCACCACGAACTGCTCGCCGCCGCGCTCGATGTAGCCGGCGCCGGCGTTCGCGTTGTTGCGCTCGAGGGCCGCGTGCAGCGTGCCCAGGGTCAGGCCGTGCGCCACCAGCTTGTCCATGTCGGGCGCCACCTGGTATTCCTTCAGGTGGCCGCCGATGGTGTTCACCTCGGTCACGCCGGGCACGCTGCGCAGCTGGGGCGCGACGATCCAGTCCTGGATCTCGCGCAGGTCGGTCGGCGTGTACAAGCTGCCGTCGGCCTTGCGCGCCCCCTCCTTCGCCTCGACGGTCCAGTAGAAGATTTCGCCGAGGCCGGTGGCGGTCGGCCCCAGCCCTGGTTCGACGCCGGCCGGCAGGCGCGACCTGGCTTCCTGCAGCCGCTCGCCCACCAGCTGGCGCGCAAAATAGATGTCGGTGCCATCCTTGAACACCACCGTCACCTGGGACAGGCCGTACTTGGACAGCGAGCGCGTGCTCTCCAGCCGCGGCAGGCCGTTCATCGCGCTCTCGATCGGGAAGGTGATGCGCTGCTCGGCCTCGAGCGGCGAATAGCCGGGCGCGCCGGTGTTGATCTGCACCTGCACGTTGGTGATGTCGGGCACCGCGTCGATCGGCAGGCGCCCGTATTGGTAGATGCCGAGGCCCGCGAGGCAGGCGACGGCGAAGATGACCAGCCAGCGGCGGGCGATGGCGAATTCGATGAGTGTCTGGAACATGGGCGGCTCAATCCTCGTGTTCGGCCTCAGCCTTGCCGAGATCCGCCTTCAGCAGGAAGCTGCCGCTGGCCGCATACGGCGTGCCGGCGGCGAGGCCGGCCACGATCTCGGTACGCCTGCCGTCGCTGCGTCCCGGCGTGACGGGCTGCGCGCGGAAACCGGCCTCGGTGCGGACGAACACCACCTTGCGCTCGTGGATGGTCTGGATGGCGTCGCTGTCCACCGTCACCGCCGCGTTCGACGGTTCGCCCAGCAGGTCGACGCTGGCCAGCATGCCGGGCCGCAGCACGCCTTCAGTATTCGCCAGCACGATCCGGACCGTGGCCATGCGCGTGGCCTCGCCGAGCACCGGGCCGACGAAAGCCACCGTTCCCCCCAGCTCGCGCGGCTGGGCGCCGACGCTGACCCGCGCCGCCATCCCCGTGCCGACCTGGGCCAGGCTGTCGGCGGGCAGCGCCGCCTCGACCCAGACCTGCGACAAATCGGCGATGGTCATCAGCGGCTTGCTCTCGTCGACGGCCTGGCCGGCCACCGCCGGCCGCTCGACCACGATGCCGTCCAGCGGGGCACGGATCGTCACAAGGCTCGACACGCCTTCGCTCGCTGCGTCGATCCCGACACCGAGCGCCTCCAGCCGCTGGCGCGCGGCCTGGACGCCGATCCCCGCTTCCTTCAGCGCGGTATCGGCGGCCTCGAAGTCCTGGCGCGCCGAGATGCCCTGCTCCCACAGGGTTTTCTCGCGTTCCCGGGTCGTGCGCGCCAGCGCCAGCCTTTGGCGGGCGGCGGCGAGATCGGCGCGCCACTGGGCCACGTCCGGACTGCGGATGACGGCCAGCGCCTGGCCCTTGCGCACCGCGCTGCCGGGCGACACCGCCACCGACTGCACGATGCCGCGCGCCGGTGCCGCCAGTGCGACGCTGCGCTCGGCATTGGCCCGGACCTGGGCCGGCAGGTGCAGGCGTTCCCGGATCGGGGCCGGGCCGGCCTTGGCGATGGCGATGCCGTTGGCCTTGACTTGGGCTTCGCTCATGGCGACGATCCCGTCTTCGGCAGTATCGGGCGGGCTGCCTTCGGCCGGCGGGTGGCGGTCGTCGTGGCCGTGGGAGTCTTCGTGGGTGGCGTGGCCCGAAGCGCCGGGTGCGGCCGGCTGGCGCCACAGCATCAGGGCGGCCAGCACGGCGGCGATCGCGCACATCAGCGCGATCGTACTTTTTTGTTTCCTGGTCATGGCAATCTCATTCGTTCGGTTGGTCGGCGCCGGCCAGGCGCTCGATGTCGGCGTAGGCGCGCCAGGCGTCCAGCAGCGCGCCGGCATGGCGCGACTGCACCTGGAACCAGGTGCGCTGGGCGTCGAGGACGTCCAAAAAGGCGAACTTGCCGGCTTCGAAGCCGCGCAAGGTCAGGTCGTAGGCGGAAGCGGCGTTCGGGATCACGTCATCGCGCAGGCGCACGGCTTCGGCGCGGGCCGTGGCGTAGCGCGTGGCAGCCACCGTCAGCTCGGCTGCGGTGTCGATGCGGGCGGCGGCGAGCTCGTCGCGCGCCTTGTCGGTGCGCCGCAGCGCCGCCGCCAGCCGGCCCTGGTTGCGGTCGAACAGCGGCAGCGGCAGCGAGATGCCGACCACCGTCTGCCTGTGTCGTATCTGATCCTCGCGTTGCGTACCGAGCGTGACCGTCAGGTCCGGTATCCGCGCGGCGCGTTCGACGCCGGCCTGCGCTTCCTGCGCCGCCAGCTGCCACCTTGCGCGCCCGATGGCGCCGGCCTCGCCGCTGCGTTCGAGCAGTGCCGCCAGCGGCGGCAGCGCGGGCAGCGCATCGGCCTCGCCGGCCGGCACGATGGCCTCGGTGGCCTGGGGCGGCTTGCCGATCAGCGCGCCCAGGCGCGTACGTGCGATGGCCAGCGTGGCGCCGGCCTCCATCAGCCCGGTGGCGGCGTCGAGCGCGGCCAGGCGCGCCTTGGTCTCGTCGATTGGCGAGACCTTGCCCGCCGCCACGCGCCGGGCCGCCACCTCGGTGCTGCGTCGTGCCAGCGCGGTCAGCGCCTGCGCCAGGCGTTGCTGCTCCAGTGCCACCAGTACCGTGTAATAGGCGGCGATGACGTCGGCGCGGATGGCGCGCCGCCGCGCCGCCAGTTCGCCGTGCGCCAGCGCGGCTTCGCCTTGGGCCAGCGCGATGCGGGCCTGCCGCTTGCCGCCCAGCTCGACCGGCTGGCTGATCTGCAGGGTGGTGGTGCGGGTGCCGGCCTGCTGGCCTTCGCGCAGCCAGCCCAGTTCCGGATTCGGATACTTGCCGGCCTGGGCGGCCATGGCATCGCTGGCCGCCGCCTCGTGCGCGGCGGCACGCAGCGCGGGCTGGTCCAGGGCGAGCCGGATCGCAGCCGCCAGGCTGATGGATGCCGCGCTTGCCACTTCGCTTGCTACGTCGCTTGATGTGCCGATCGACGCGGGCTGCTGCGCGACTGCGCCGCCAGACCACGTGGATAGGCATGCGGCGGCCATGATGGCCAGCCGCATGGATCGTGTGTCCATGTCTGCTCCTGATGTTGGTGTCGTTCAGGCGCGCAGGACGATGCGAGCCTCGCGGCTCGCAGACGGATGAAGAACCTGCGCGCTACTCAGCGGCGGCAGGCCATTTGGGACGCTCGGGACGCGCCGCGGGCGGCGAATCCGGGAAGGACGGCACGGCCGCAAAGGCCGGCGCGTGGTGGCGCCTGGCCGGAATGACGGTGGCGTCGGAAGGCAGCGTCAGGATGTGGCCGAACATGCAGGCGGGACAATGCGGATCGGCCATGGATGGGCCGTCGTCATCGGCCAGGAACACCGGTTCGGCGGCGGCGGTGCCGCCAGCCTGCTGCACCACATGATGGGTCACGCCGGCCGCGGTCGTCACGCAGCACCTGTCGGCCATTGCCAGGGCGACCTGGAATGGATAGACCAGCAGCAGGAGGATGAGGACCCAGCGGCGCATCGGTTCAGGAAGATCGGATTGAATGGCGTTGAGCCGTAACCCGCATGATACTTGCTATTGCACCGTGCGGGCAGCTTTCGCGTCGCGCTGAAATTAGCGGGGACTCAGCAGCCGGCCGGGAACCGGGCGCCCTCACCCATTCCTCGCCCACCCCGACACGATGATCGCCATGCCGCACAAGGCGACCGCCGCCCCCGCCCAGTCCCGGGTCGAAAGCGCAACGCCGTCGACGAAACGCAGCCAGGCCAGCGCGGTGGCCACGTACACGCCGCCGTAGGCCGCGTACACGCGCCCGCTGGCCGCCGGGTGCAGGGTCAGCAGCCAGACGAACAACGCCAGGCTGGCCGCGGCCGGCAGCAGCAGCCAGGCCGGGCCATCCTTGCGCAGCCAGAGATAAGGCAGGAAACAGCCGGCGATTTCGGCAAGGGCGGTGGCGATGAAGAGCAGAGCCGTTTTCAGTATCAATGGATTTCCAGGCAAGTCGACGATGTGCCGACATCATAATCGCGCCGGCAACCGGGTGTGGCGCACAAGCTGGCGGCACAGGCCACCCTTTATGTTGCCGAAACGCAACAATATTTATAAACATGTACCCGTGCTGAATGAAATCCATCGACTTTCTATAAGGCAACGCTTACATTCATGTGTTGCGCACGCTCGTGCGCCCGGCCTTCCCCTGTCCCGGCAGGCCGCCAATATGCGCCCTTTCCGGCCTGCCCCGCAACCATGCCGGCCGCAGACGGGCCCATCGAGAACAGACATACATGCAGCATCCTATCCGTGGCCATCACCTGACCGCAACCCTGCTTGCACTCTGCCTGGCGGCCAGTGCCCACGCCGAAGACGGCATGGGCACGTCGCCGAACCTGTCGATCTCCGGCTTCGGCACGGCCGGCCTGGTCCATTCCAGCGAACGCCATGCCGATTTCACTTCCTCGGTACTGAAGAACAAGGGTGCCGGCGCCAGCCGGCGCTGGAGCGCGGACGTCGACAGCCGCCTCGGCCTGCAGCTCGACCTGGCGCTGCACAAGCGCTGGTCGGCGGTGCTGCAGCTGGTCAGCGAGCAGGACCTGGATGACCGCTACCGGCCGCGGGTCGAATGGGCCAACGTCAAATACCAGGCCACGCCGGAACTGGCGCTGCGCATCGGCCGCATGGCGCTGCCGATGTTCCTGGCCGCCGAATACCGCAAGGTCGGCTACATCTATCCGTGGGTGCGCCCGCCGGTCGAGGGCTACGGCGCGCTGCCGTTCACCAGCGGCGACGGCGTCGACGCCAGCTACCGCTGGGGCGCCGGCGCGGTGCGCAACATGTCGCAGGTGTTCTACGGCCATGCCGACGTGGCGCTGGGGGGGCCGCTGCGCGCCTACGGACGGCGCATTTCCGGCCTGGCCAACACCAGCGACTGGGGCGCACTCAGCGTGCGCGCCAGCCTGATCGGCGCCGAAGCGACGACCGCGCTCGGGAGCGAACTGTTCGACGCCTTTGCCGCCTTCGGCCCGCAAGGCGCCGCGCTCGGACGCCGCTATGCGATCGACCACAAGCGCATCAGCGTGGCCAGTATCGGCTTCAACTACGATCCCGGCCGCTGGTTCGCGATGGCCGAGGCCAGCCGCACGCGCAGCCAGTCGCTGCTGGGCGCGACCCGCGCCGTGTACGCCAGCGCCGGCTGGCGCCAGGGCGCCTTCACGCCTTACGTCACCTGGTCGCGCGTGCGCGCGGCCGGCCCGACCTCGGACGCGGGCCTGCCGCTGGACGGCCTGCCACCCGCGCTGGCGGGCCAGGCCGCGGCCCTGAACGGCGCTCTCGACAGCGTACTGGCGACGATTCCGCAGCAGACATCGGGCAGCGCCGGCCTGCGCTGGGACCTGCGCGCCAACATGGCCGCCAAGCTGCAGTACGACCGCGTCACGCCGCGCGGCGGCTCGCGCGGCACCCTGATCAACCAGACGCCCGGCTTCGCCTCCGGCCGCACGGCCCATGTCGTCAGCGTCGCCCTCGACTTCGTGTACTAGCATGCGCCGCGCCAAGTCATTGCGCCACGCGGCGCTGCTGCTCCTGCCCCTGCTGCTCGCCTGCGCCGCGCCCGCCCTGGCCGGCGAACTGGCGGTCATCGTGTCGGCCAGGAGTCCGGTGACGGCGCTGCGCGCCGACCAGGTGGCGGCGATCTTCCTCGGCCAGAGCGCGCGCTTCCCGGACGGCGTGGAAGCAGTGCCGCTCGACCAGCGCCTGGGCGCGCCGCTGCGCGACGAGTTCTACCTGCGCGTGACCAATAAAACCCCGCCGCTGCTCAAGGCCTGGTGGTCGAAGATGGTGTTCACCGGCCGCGGCCAGCCGCCGGCCGAAGCCGCCGACAGTGCCGCGGTGCGCCGCCGCGTGGCCGACAATCCCGACATGATCGGCTACGTCGACCGTGCCGCGCTCGATGCCAGCGTACGCGCGGTGCTGGTGGTGCAATGATGAAGCCTGCCGATACGACGCGCGCGTCCTGGTTCGGGCGCATGCTCGAGACCCACTTCGCCCTGCCCCTGTTCGCCCTGCTGCCGCTGGTCGCGATCTGGATCGCGACCTTCCATTTCATCGACGTCGAACGCAGGGGCGCGGCCAATGCGGCGCGCGATGCGGTGCGCGAACTGGCCGAGACCTACGAAGCCCAGGTCGCGCGCAACCTGAACGCGATCGACCAGACCCTGAAGGTGATCAAGTACGCGGTCGAGGTGGACGGCCCTGGCGGCGCCCTGCCGGCGCTGCGCCGCCAGGGCCTGCTGCCGCCCGGCCTGGTGTTCGCGGTGGCCGTGGCCGACCGCGACGGGCGCATCGTCGCCTGCAATCCCGAGACGCCGGCCCGCGACGTGGCGCGCGAGCCATGGTTCACCGTGCACCGCGACGGCGGCGGCGGCCAGCCTTACGTCAGCCGGACCACGGGCATCCCCAACAAGGGCGACCCCCACCTGCGCTTCACGCGGCGCCTCGATGACGCCCGCGGCAGGTTCGCCGGCATCGCCATCGTCGACGTCGACCCGGCCTATTTCACCAGCTCCTACGAACATTCGCGCGAGGGCGAGCACGGCCTGCTGGCGCTGGTCGGCAACGATGGCGTGACGCGCGCGCTGCGCAGCGGCGACCGCCTGTCCTGGGGCCATCGCATCGACGTCGACGATATCGACGAGGATGCCATCGCGCCCGACGTGGCGGTGCCGGACGGCGTGGCACGCTTTGCCAGCGTGCGCCGCCTGCACGGCTTTCCGCTGTCGGCCATGGTCGGCCTGGCCGACAGCGAGCAGATGGCCGAATTCGAACAGCACCGCGCCAACTACCTGGCCGCAGCCACGGCCGGCAGCGTGCTGCTGCTGGTCGTGGTCGGCCTGATCAGCGCCTGGTCGTGGCAGCTGGCCAAGGCGCGCCGGCGCGAGCGGCGCGCCCACGAAACCTATGCCGCGGCGTCCGAAGCCAGCCTCGATGCGATCTTCGTGCTGCGCTGCGTGGCCGGTGCGGACGGCGCCGTCGTCGACTTCACGATCGAGGAAACCAACCACCCCGGCGAGCAGCTGACCGGCCGGACCAGGGAGGCCATGCGCGGCACGGGCCTGTCCGAGCTGCTGCCCGCCTACCTGAGCAACGGCATCTTCGAGGAACTGGTGAACGTGGCGCTGCACGGCGGCGTGGCCGAAGGCGAATGGCAGGCGGTGACGCCGCCTGCGGCCGGCCGCTGGCTGCAGCGCCAGGTGGTGCAGGTCGAGGGCGGCGTGGTGGCCACGGTACGCGACATCACCGAGCGCAAGCTGACCGAAGACCGGATCCGCCACCTGGCCCACCACGACGAGCTGACCGGCCTGGCCAACCGCACCCTGATCCGCGACCGCCTCGAACAGGCGGTGCACGACGCGCGCGCCGGCGGCAGCTGCCTGGCGCTGGCCTTCGTCGACCTGGACGGCTTCAAACTGGTCAACGACGGCCTCGGCCACGGCGCCGGCGACCAGCTGCTGCAGGTGGTGGCCGCCCGCATGCAGGATTGCCTGCGCCCCGGCGACACGCTGGGCCGCCTGGGCGGCGACGAATTCGTGATCCTGCTGCCGGCGGTGAGCGACAGCGCGCAGGCCCTGAACCCGCTGCTGGAAAGGATCCGCGACGCGGTCGGCGCGCCGGTGCTGGTCGACGGCCAGGCGGTGCAGGTCGGCTGCAGCATGGGCGTGGTGATGTACCCGCGCGACGGCGACGACCCCAAGACCCTGATGATGAACGCGGATGCCGCCATGTACCGCGCCAAGGACATGGGCAAGCACAACTTCCAGTTCTACACGCGCGAAATGAACGCCAGCCTCGAGGAAAAGCTGATGCTGCTGGAAGGCTTGCGCAAGGCGCTCGACGCAACGCTGGCGGCCGAGGCGCAAGGCCTCGAGACGGCGCCGGAGAATGGCTTCCACCTGCTGTACCAGCCCAAGGTCGACCTGCGCAGCGGCCGCCTGTTCGGGGTCGAGGCGCTGATCCGCTGGCACCATCCGGAGCACGGCATCGTGTCGCCGGCGCGCTTCATCGGCCTGGCCGAGGAATCGGGCCTGATCGTCGGCATCGGCGAATGGGTGCTGCGCACGGCGTGCCGCCAGGCGCAGCGCTGGCAGGCGGACGGTCTCGACCTGTTGACCGTGTCGGTCAACGTCTCGGCGCGCCAGTTCGAGGAACAGCACCTGGTCGAGCGCGTCGCCGGGGCGCTGCAGGCATCCGGCCTGCCGCCCGGCGCGCTCGAGCTGGAAGTCACCGAAAGCCTCCTGATGCGCGACCTGAACGGGGCGCTCGGGCGCATGGGCGAACTCAAGGCGATGGGCGTGTCGCTGTCGATCGACGACTTCGGCACCGGCTATTCGAGCCTGTCGGCCCTGAAGTCCTTCCCGATCAGCACCCTGAAGATCGACCGGTCCTTCGTGCGCGACCTTGCCGACAGCCCGGACGACCAGGCGATCGCGCTGGCGGTGATCTCGCTCGGCCATCGCCTGCACCTGCGGGTGATCGCCGAGGGCGTCGAAACCGAGGAGCAGCGCGACTTCCTGCGCGCCCACGACTGCGACGAAATGCAGGGTTACCTGTTCAGTCCTCCGGTGCCGGCAGCGCGCATCGCCGCCCTGCTGCACGAGCAACCAAATGAGCAGCTAATCGAGCACATAAACGAGCCGCTGCGGCCGAGCCGGCCCATCGTAAAGCTGGTAGGATAGACATCATGCGCTCCCGAACAGAGACTCCAGAGACCCGCTTCTCGATTGTGCGCCTGCTGTTCGGGGCGGATCCGAAACTGCACCGGATGCTGCAGTACTGGGCTGCGACGGCCGCCCTCTACGGCTTCTTCATTTTCATGTTCTACGGCCGCCTGGACGCCCCGGCGCATGCGGCCAATGGACTGGCGCTGTACACCGTCGGCGGCCTCGCCCTGTTCTACCTGCTGGTGCGCAACCACCGCCGGCTCGGCCTGGCGCCCACCACGCTGGCGGTGGTCCAGGGCATCTTCGGCATCACCTGCAACATGGGCGCCTATTCGATCACCGGTCCGCTGCGCGGCGCCACCCTGATGGGGCTGATGGTGGTGGTGGTGTTCTGCACCTTTGCGCTGCGGCCGCGCCAGACGCTGGCGCTGGCCTTCCTGGGCCTGTTCGGCATGGGGGCGACCATGTGGTGGCATCAGGCCAACGACCCGCAGCACTACCCGCCGGCGGTGGAAGGCGTGACCTTCGCCATCATGGCCGCCTGCTCGCTGGCGGTGACCTTCCTGACCGGCGAAATGACCAAGCTGCGCCGGCGCCTGACGCGCCAGCGCGAGGAACTGGCGGCGGCGCTCGACACCATCCGCACCCTGGCCACCGTCGACGAACTGACCTCGCTGGCCAACCGCCGCCACATGAACGAGGTGCTGGCGGCCGAGGAACGCCGCCATCCCGCCGCGGGGGCGACCAGCATCGCCCTGCTCGACATCGACCATTTCAAGCAGATCAACGACCACCACGGCCACGCCGCCGGCGACACGGTGCTGCGCAGCTTTGCCGCCGCGCTGCGCGCCGCCGTGCGCGACGGCGACGTGGTGGCGCGCTGGGGCGGGGAGGAATTCCTGCTGATGCTGCCCAATACCGGCGCGGAGCAGGCGGCCGCGCTTCTGGAGCGCATCCGCCTCGGCGTCGCGGCGCTCGCCGTGCCCGGCCTGGACGGACTGCGCATCGCCTTCTCGGGCGGCGTCTGCGTGCGCAACGCGGACGAGACGTTTGCCGATACCATCAACCGGGCGGACAAGGCGCTGTACCGGGCCAAGTCGTCGGGGCGGGACCGGGTGGTGGCGGGTTAACGCGGCGGCGACACCCGCACCCAGTCGAAATCGACGTAGTTGCTCTCGATGCGATGGGTGGCCTCTGCACTTTTCGGCGCATCGGTCTCCGCTTTTATATAAGTGAACAAGGCCGCCGGCTCCCCTTCCACCATGAAAAGCGCGCCAGCGGGATCGCCTTGCCCTCGAAGCGCGTGATCCGGATTTCCTCGCCGGCGTTGACCCAGGCGAGGAAATTCGCCTTGCCGTCGTCTTCCCGGAAATGTGGTCAAAAACGTGATTGCAATGTCGAAATCCCTATCGCAGGGCGACGTTATGATTGCTTGCATACAACACTCAATCACGGAGACCCTGATGCCGCGCCTGCGCCCTGCCATGCTGTTTGCATCCGCGCTGGCGGCCCTGCTGCCGGCCGCCGCCCACGCCGCGGCCGCGGCCGCCCAGCGCATCGACCGCCAGGCCCTGGTCGCGCGCCACGCGCCGCACCTCAAGGCGATCGATCCGCGGGCCCCACTCAGCGTCGGCAACGGCCAGTTCTGTTTCACGGCCGACGTCACCGGCCTGCAGACCTTCCCGGATCACTACCGCAGCCACGGCATCGGCCTCGAGACCCAGGCGCGCTGGTCCTGGCACGAGGATGCCAATCCGAAGGGCTACACCCTCACCGACACCGACGTGCCCTACACGGCGCACGGCCGCACCGTCAACTATCCGACCCGGCTCGACGTGCCGGCCGCGAACTGGCTGCGCGAGAATCCGCATCCGCAGCCGCTCGGCCAGCTCGGCCTCGCCTACACCCACCCGGACGGCAGGCCGCTGGCACCGGGCGACATCAAGGACATCGACCAGACGCTGGACATGTGGCGCGGCGTCCTGACCAGCCGCTACACCATCGATGGCCAGCCGGTCGCCGTGACCACGGCCGCCAGCCCGGAGCGCGACACGCTGGCGGTGCGGATCGAATCGCCGCTGCTGGCCAGCGGCGCGCTGGCGCTGCGCCTGGCGCTGCCGCGCGGGTATGTGGGCGGCATCAAGCAGAATCCGCCGCTCGACTGGTCGCAGCCGGCCTCGCACACCACCACGGTGCTCATGCAGGATGCACGCGCGCTGGTGCTCGACCACGTGCGCGATGGCGCCCGCTACGGTGCAGCACTGCGGGCCGGCACGCCGATGACGATTGCGGCGCCGGCACCACACGTGTTCCAGCTCAAGCCGGCGGCCGGGGCGGTGCTCGAATTCACGCTGTCTTACGGTGCCGGCCAAACGCAGGCGGAGCAGACCGCGTCTGCGCAAACGGTGATGGAACAAAGCGCCGCCCACTGGCAGGCCTTCTGGCAAAGCGGCGGCGCGGTCGACTTCAGCGGCAGTACCGATCCGCGCGCGCATGAACTCGAGCGGCGCGTGGTGCTTTCCCAGTACCTGACCGCGATCCAGTTCGGCGGCACCGCGCACTCCTTCCTGCCGCCGCAGGAGAGCGGCCTCACCACCTCCACCTGGTACGGCAAGCACCACACCGAAATGATCTGGTGGCATACCGCGCACTTCGCGCTGTGGGGCCGCCCGGCCTACCTGGAAAGCGCGCTGCGCTGGTTCCAGGACACCCTGCCCGCCGCGCGCGCGATCGCCCGCGCGCGCGGACTCGAAGGCGCGCGCTGGCCCAAGATGACCGGCCCGGGCGGACGCGAAAGCCCGGGCGGCAATCCGCTGATCGTGTGGAACCAGCCGCATACTATCCACCTGGCGGAACTGCTGTACCGCCAGGCGCCCACGCCGGCCACTTTGGCGCGCTACCGCGAGCTGGTATTCGCCAGCGCCGACGCGATGTCCTCGATGCTGCACTGGGACGCTGCAAGGTCGCGTTACGTACTGGGCCCGCCGCTGTGGATCGCCCAGGAGATCCACGACCCGGCGGCCAGCATGAACCCGGCCTACGAACTGAGTTACTGGTCGACCGGGCTCGAGATCGCCGGGCGCTGGCGCCAACGCCTCGGCCTGCCGCCGAATCCCGCCTGGGACAGGCAGCGCAGGCAGCTGTCGGCGCTACCCGTCAAGGATGGCAGGTACGTCGCCATCGAATCGATTCCCGACACCTGGGACAACCCGGCCAGCCGCCACGACCATCCCTCCTTTTTGATGGCGCTGGGCCAGTTGCCGGGCGCCGGCGTCGACCGCGCGACCATGCGCCGCACGCTGCAGGCGGTGCTGGCGCGCTGGGACTGGAACACCAAGATCTGGGGCTGGGATTATCCGATGATCGCGATGACCGCGGCCCGCCTCGGCATGGGGCGCGAAGCGGTCGACGTGCTGCTCAAGACCGATGGACCCAACAACGCCTACACCGCGGCCGGACACAACCCGAACACCGAGCTGCCGGTCTACCTGCCGGGCAACGGCGCGCTGCTGGCGGCGGTGGCGATGATGGCCGGCGGCTGGGACGGTGCACCGACGCAGTCGGCGCCGGGCTTTCCTCAGGACGGTACCTGGGTCGTGCACAGCGAAGGCTTGCAGCCCCTGCCCTGAAGCGCGGCGCTGTCGGGCGGGACGACGATCACTTCGATGCCGGCCTGCTCCAGCCACTGCACCGACAGATCGCTGACGCCGGTGTCGGTGATCACGGCATGCACCTGCTTCAGGCTGCACAGGATCAGGCCGGCGCGGCGCGCGAACTTCGAACTGTCGACCAGTACGATCAGCTTTTCGGCCTGGCCGATCAGGCGCTTCTCGGCGCGGATCAGCATCGGATCCGACTCCACCAGGCCCAGCATCGACAGGCCGTACACGCTCATGAACATCTTCGACGCGTACTGGTCGCCGGTGGCGTCGTTGTCGAAGGGCGACAGGATCACGTTCTGGTCGCGGTAGATCCGTCCGCCCGGGATCACGACTTCGTTCTGGCTGGTGCGCAGCAGGCGCTCGGCCATCATGAAGGAATTGGTCATGATCTTCAGGCTCTTCCCGGCCAGGAAGTCGGCCATCATGAAGGTCGTGGTGCCGCCGTTGATGATGATGGTCTCGCCGTCGCGGCACATGGCGGCGGCGCGGCGCGCGATGGCCAGCTTGCGCTCGGCGTTGCAGCGTACGTTCTGCTCGAAGGTGTCGCCGGCGATGCCGCCCAGGCGCTTTTTCTGCTGCAGGGCGCTTGCGCCGCCGCGGGTGCGTGCAATCAGGTGGCGCGCCGCCAGCCAGCTGATGTCGCGCCGGATCGTCGACGGCGAGGCGTCCAGGGTTTCCACCAGCTGGTGGACGGTGGCCGACTGGCGGTCGGCGAGCAGCTTCAGTAACGCGTTACGGCGCTTGTTGATCATCGTGTCTGTCTCCACTGTGAGCGCGTTCGGGCGCGTCCGTTCGGGCGTGTCGGCACGCTCCTGTTTTTCGGCCAGCCCGGCCGGGACGCCAGCGCCCGGCGACCATTCAGCGAACGGAACACGTGGGAAACTGCCGCGCTATTGATGATAGCGCAATCAAAACTGTTAGGATAATGTATACCTGGCGCCGCGGCGCCGGGATCAGCCGGCTGCGGTGCCCGGCACCAGGCGCTGCATCAGGCGCTGTACCAGCGCATCCGGACTGGCGTCGAGCGTCAGCAATTCCGCATGGGCCGGACGCACGAAGCCCTGCTCCACCATGTGGTCGACGAAGCGCGCCAGGCCGTCGTAGAAGCCGTCCACGTTGAGCAGGCCGATCGGCTTGGCGTGGATCCCGAGCTGGGCCCAGGTCACCATCTCGAACAGTTCTTCGAGCGTGCCCATCCCGCCCGGCATGGCGATGAACCCCTCGGCCAGGTCGGCCATCATGGCTTTGCGCTCGTGCATGTCCTTGACCACGAACAGGCGCGTCAGGCCGGCATGGCCGACTTCGCGCTCGACCAGCGCCTTGGGAATCACGCCCGTGGCTTCGCCGCCTAGGCGCAGCACTTCGTCGGCGATCACGCCCATCAGGCCGACCTTGCCGCCGCCGTAGACCAGCGCGATATTGTGTTCGACCAGCACACGCGCGAGGCTGCGCGCGGCGTCGGCATACACGGGATTGGCGCCGGGCGAGGCGCCGCAGTAGACGGCGATGGATTTCATTCAGGCTTTCTGGTTGGGGTGGGCGGCGTCGCTGGCCTGGGCTTCCGGCGGCAGCTTTGCCAGGTAATCGTCGGACAGGCGCTGGAACAGCGCATGGGTCTCGCCGCGCAGGTAGGGGCCGACCATCGACAGCACCTGGTAGCAGCCGCGCGCCAGGGCATCGGCGATCGCCTGCTGCTCGCTGTACTTGCGCGGGTTGCGCACGTATTCGTAGGACAGCCAGTAGGTCGCCACCACCACCATGTTGGTGGCCATGGCGCCGATCTGGGCGTCGCCGGCTTCCAGCGAGCCTTCGCTGCGCAAGTCTTCGCACAGCTGGCGCGCGACCTTGATCTTGTGCGCCAGGATCGCCTTGAAGTGCAGTTCCAGCTTGCGGTTGCGCGACAGCAGGTCGTTCAGGTCGCGGTAGAAGAAGCGGTAGCGCCAGATCAGTTCGAACATGTGGTGCAGGTAGAACCAGACGTCCTGCATGTTGGAGCGGCGCCCGGCCGGCACCGTCAGGATGCGCTCGATCTCCGCCTCGAACTGGGCGAAGATCGAATTGACGATGTCGTCCTTGTTACGGAAGTGGTAATACAGGTTCCCCGGCGAGATATTCATCTCTTCGGCGATCACGGTGGTCGTGATGT
>Ga0308160_10003305_pt1 | contig 18308 bp, 19 predicted proteins | sample PhyFR1_FD_201036 | JGI IMG/M metagenome (GOLD analysis project Ga0308160, IMG submission 201036) | Phyllosphere microbial communities from UC Gill Tract Community Farm, Albany, California, United States - DLSLF.R1 | ecosystem: Host-associated > Plants > Phyllosphere > Unclassified | place: USA...
TCCATTTCTCAACCTTGATGACAGTACTGATCCAGCCTGGCTGGATTATTTCGGCGTTTGCGCGCCACTGGCCGTGGACGATGCTTCGGAGCCGGTTGCCGTCTTGAAGTACGCCACATGATAGGCCAAGCCGACGAAGACCGCGCCGCCCACGGCGTTACCCAGGAATACCGGCACGAAATTATCGGCGAACTGCGCCCAGCTCAACGCCCCGGCAAAGATCGCCGCCGGTATGACGAACATGTTGGCAACAACGTGCTGGAAACCGATCGCGACAAAAGCCATCACCGGAAACCACATGCCCACCACCTTGCCGACCACATCCTTGCTCGCGTAGCTGAGCCACACTGCCAGGCACACCAACCAGTTGCAGCCAATACCGGAAATGAACGCCTGCTCGAAACTGGCCGACACCTTGGCATTGGCGATAGCCACGGTCTTGCCCATGAAGGCGCCTTCGGTCAAGCCGACCAAATGCCCGAAGCAGTAGGCAACGAACAGCGCGCCAATCAGGTTGGCCAGCGTCACCAGCGCCCAGTTGCGCAGCAGTTGGCTCAAACCGATACGCCCGGCGAACAGCGCCATGGGCAGACTCATCATGTTACCGGTCAACAACTCGCCGCCGGCCAGCACCACGAGAATCAACCCCACCGGAAACACCACAGCGCCCAGTAGGTTACCCAGCGACGCCCAATCACTGGGGATCATGGTGCTCACATGAATGTCGAGAAGAAATCCGAAGGCGATGAAAGCGCCCGCCAGAAATCCAAGGATCATCAACGAAGAGAGGCTCAGATGGGCTTTCTTGAAGCCGCTTTCGACGGCAATCTCGGCAATTTGCTGCGGGGTATTCAAAGACATGGCGGGCTCGCGCGTGATCGTGGGCTGAGCAGGGGGAACGACAAGCTCAGACGGTGCGCGCATCTGTCGCACCGGGTGGTTACGTTACGGAGGGGGACGGGAAATGGCCAATCAGCTGTTTTGATGGGGTGATTGAGGGGGTTGATGATGCGTGCGGGGGGTGCGGTTTTGGATCATGGGACAGGGTTGTTGCAGGTCGCCCAAAAACAAAAAGGCCGCGCAAAGCGCGGCTCTCGGATCTTGAATCTTGGTGGGCCCAGCAGGACTCGAACCTGCGACCAAGGGATTATGAGGTGGATGCCTAAACGACATTGTGACGTAAGCCCAGAATAGTTAGATAAAGTTTCAGTGAAATTAAAGCTATATTAAACAGTAGTTTAAGTTGGTTAAGCGATGGTGATAGCATCTGGGTACTGTACCGCAGGTGTACCGCGCAAATCACGCTCGGGATTTTCTCACCAGTTGGAGGAGCCACACAATCCTGGCAAAAAAAGCGCTCACCCCGTAAACTGGAGCGTTGCCCGGGCACGTCAGTGTGGTGGTTGTGACATTGGCTACCCACCGGTCAGCCCTTGGGAGGGTGCAGAGTCGTCTGCCCTCCGTTCCCCATCCTCTGCCCGCTGGTGTGAATGATTGAGCTAATGATTCCGACCCCAAGAGCCCCGTTAGTGGCGGCCGAGCGAAAGCGTCTCGGAGCATTTTATACGCCTGAAAGGCTCAGCCAGATTTTAACGGACTGGGCGATCAGATCCGCGTCAGACCTTATCCTTGAACCTAGCTTCGGTGGCTGCGGCTTTCTGACCGCTGCGCGGCGTCGATTAGAGCTGCTGGGAGCAGACGCTCCAAAAAAGCAGATTTATGGATGCGATATCGATGGTGGGGCATTCGAGTTCCTAGCTGAGGCTTTAGGCCGGCCGATCGATCACTCGAGATTCCTGCATAAGGACTTTTTGGAGACAAGTGCATTGGAAGACTGGCCGCTGTTGTTTGATGCCACTATTGGTAACCCTCCATATATTCCTTACCAGTCTATTCAAGAGAAAACGCGTAAGGATTTGATCCAGAGAGCTAACATTCGCGGTGTAAAATTGGGGGGGAAGTCCAGCCTTTGGGCTCACTTTTTGTTTCATGCTGTTTCTTTTGTCGCATTTGGTGGTCGTATGGCGTGGGTGCTGCCTGGTTCGTTCCTACAGGCAGATTATGCCGTGAATATCCGAAAGTACATCGCCCGGTCTTTTAGCGATGTGGTGTGCGTATTAATGCATCAGCGCTTTTTCAAAACCGAAGGCACAGAAGAAGAGACTGTAGTGTTGCTGGCAAAGGGACGAGGCGATTATTCATCCGAATCAGCTATCACCTTTCATGACGCGTTAGATTTAGTCGGCTTAGAGAGGATTATTTTTGGATGGGAATCGGGCGAAACGGTTGGTCAGAAGCTTGTTGGGCGACCTTCTCTCCTAAGTGTCGATAAAAAAATCGCTAGAATTTATGGCGAGCTTGAAAAGGATAATGCATGCATTCATCTTGGAGATTTGGTAAAGGTAAATATTGGTTTGGTAACAGGAGCCAATAATTTTTTTGTAATCAACGAGGCTACCAAGAGGGCAGCTCATTTAGATCGCAATGATGTGCTGCCAGTGCTGTCGAAATTCAAATTCGCACAAGGCTTGAGCTTTTCCCAATACGATTATGATCTTTTGATCAAAGAGGGAGAGCGAGGTTTTTTAATAAGTACGGCAAAAATGCCTGATGAAGGTACAGGACTTTTTAATTACCTCCAACAGTTCAGTGAAGAAGAACGGGAAAAAGTTAGTACCTTCAAAAAGCGAGAAGTTTGGCATGCGCCCGGCGATGAAAGGTTTCCAGATGGATTTTTTCCAGTCATGAATCATCATGGTCCGCGGCTAGTCCTGAATTCTCTTGGGTTGAATTGTACTAATACAATCCATCGTGTGTATTTCAGAGAACATATGCCAGATGAGCAGAAAAAACTAGTCGCAATTTCTCTGCTTACAAGTTTTTCACAGATCTCTGCAGAGTTTGTAGGTAGACGCTATGGCTCAGGCGTGTTGAAGCACGAGCCTAGGGAGGCCGAAAAGATTGCGTTATTTCTACCTCAAGTCATATCGAGAGAGATGATAGAAGATTACTACCTAGAGATTGATACTCTGCTTCGGCAAGGCAAACACGACGAAGCTTCTGCAAAAGCCGATGAAGTAGTTTTTTCCAGCCTGACTAACGGTGCGTACAAGGCTAATGTGCTGGCACTAGCTCTCTGTAAGGTTCGAGAGCTAAGAAAAACCAATCGTCACCGATTAGGGGGTTGATTTCCACTCTGATGCCCACATGGAATGAAGTAACGTTCTACTGCTTATTGAAAAGCTTGAGCGGAGTTTGTTCAGGTATGCTGAGTAGCAAAGCCTCTGCCCGACACCGACCGCTTGGCACCAGCCGGGATCCTCTCTAAGCTCGGTCCATTCGTCAGTGTAGAAATTAGCCACTGTTACTTCGCAAAGCAAGATTAAATCCATAGGTGGATGACACCATCGTGGCACCTTCAGAGGGTGATCTTTATCTCTATGACCTTGGAAATGACCTCCAAATTGGATATGCGTTAGAGGACCACTCTGCATACCACCATCTTTTTCATTTGCTAAATCAACATGCCATCGCGCTACAGGTGCTTGATCCCCATCTACCACTTCAATAGCAATATCAAATGCGGTAAATGGCGGATAGGACGGATGCTGATAATTCACAGTTATCCCTTCACACACAATCCTCGGAAATATCGCAGCGCCATTCTTGTCTTTTGTTTCGGCGAAACAAATAGGATTGCTGCGGTCAATCTCTAGCGACCAGTCAGTCCTATCCTTAAACCTGTTTAGTCTGCTGGCTTCGGTGGTTAAGGCGCCCAGTCCTGGCGATGTTACCAACCCCCACTCGCCAAGTTTGGCTGCGACCGTATTCAGAGCCTTAGCCATAACTTTCGCTGATATGGCTTCGCCCCCAAACTCATAAAAATCCTGCTGGTTTGTTTCCTGTCCGACCAATTAATTACGCTCCATGTGCTTAATTTCCTCTGCTAAACTCAGGTCTACCTCGTCAATAACTAAGCAGCGATCAATATATTTTTGGGTCTGTACACAGTCCCAACATATTCGTCGGCGCTGTCCATGTCTTGGGCAAGTTGGATCGTAGGTTGAAAGAGAGTGCCGGATTTCAGTTGCTGCGCCGCAAGACGCGCAGCTGAATATAAACTTCTCGTCAGAAGATTGATTCCACTTGGATGCTGCTGGAGTGAAGCTTGAACCCGTCCGATCATTGAGGATTTTACATTTTTCGGTGCCTGTTAGGTTAGATGGTCTTTTATTTAGTATGCTTTCTGCAAAATCCTCAAATCGATGAGCAAGCCAGCGCGGCCAGCCGGAGCTGAAAATTCCGTTGTATGCAATGTTGTTGCGGGATAGAAGGTCTTCAAGCTCTTTACGCCCTGACGTATCAATACCTAATCTAGCAAGAGCTTCAGAAGTTGTTAGGAGTATGCCATTCCGCTCTATCAGATTTTTCATGATTGCTCTAGCTGCAATATGTGGGGCTGCGGCCTCCCGGATGTTAAGAGTAATATCTTGATGATCAAAATAAGCTAAGTCATCAGGATCGTTGCTAAAAACACTCATGCGATCTGCATTCCAGCAAAGCTTAAAATGGCGATAGCCTTCACATAGCGATATAAGTTGTTGCTGAATTTCCTTGCTGTTAGCGGAAGCTTGGTCCTTACCATATGCAACGTCAAAAAGGTCATGCGCAGTTCTGTCAGGCCTAAAAAAGTTTCTGAATTTATCCTCAGCAGATATGAGTACAACTGGAAAATCTTTCTCAGGAAGCGCCATTGCTTTATCTCTTAGCAACTGAGCAAGCCCACTTCCCTTAAAAGCTTTCGTAGGATTTATCATTTTAGGGTTTTCGTCTAATCTGAAATCCAACAAAACAATGTTCGCAGCGGAATTAAATATGTGGTTAGTAAGAGTAGTGGCCTCTGATACTTCCAGATACTCAATATCTAGTCCTTCGCTGATTTTTGAAGAAAGTAACCGAGCATATACGGCGTCCTCCAATGTGTCGTCGACGAAGAAGCCTTTAAAAGTCATTGAATGCTCCCTGTTTTTTGAGTGCTTTGATCCTGACTTCGAAGCAGCACCTATAGCTTGCTTGTGGTTTAACTAATCTTATACCCCCGCCGTAGCTTTGAGCTATATCAGAGATGATCTTCAACCCCAATCCAGTCCCTGGTCCGGCAACGGTATCATCCTCGATTCCAACCGTGGTGGTGAAAAATGGATCGAAGATACGATGGGCTATGTTTTCAGGTACGCCAGTCCCATTGTCTTCAAAAAGTATTACAATGTCACCTTCCTCTTCAGAGGCTCGGATTCTAATTAATCGAGGCGATATTTTGGATTTTTTAATGGCCTTGATCGAATTGGTCATCAGGTTTAATAGAATGGAATCAATCTCACTTGAGTGCATCGCTATTGTTTGAAGATTATGTTGAGGAATGTCAACTGTAAAAATAATATGCTGGCGCTCGATGTATTTTTTGAATTGATCCATGAATCGTTCAATCACACCTTTTACAGATAAGCTTCTAAGTTCCCTGCTTTCCGTACTGCTCATTAGTCCCGCTATGTATCCACCTAAGTCAAACATGCGATTGGTGGCGGTTTCAATCCAGGCTATGCCCTCAGCCAGCGCTTGTTTTTCTTTCCCGGGATCTAGGTCTTCTGTTATTAAAGAAAGGTTTGCTATGTTAGCCGCAACGGAGCTCCGAACACCTTTGATCTCATGACTAAAAACCGTTATCGATAACCCAAGTGATGCAAGAATACGCAGCATCTCCTCATATTTTAGCGATTGAGCTTGCTGCAGTTCAATTCGTTCCTCCCAAGCTTCCAGCTCAGCATGGGCTGCTTCAAGTAGACTTGTAGTTGCAGCCTTGATTTCGTCTGTTGAACCCGCCGTAGGGTTCTTGGTTATCTCGCTCTTAAGAGAGTGTAAAACTTCTGTTGGCTTTCTTATGACTTTGGAGACAAAATCCTTCTGACCCGCTGTCATTTTTCTTTCACGAGCCTCAGCTACTCGCTTCACACCCCATTCCACAGCCGCGCGGACAAATTTCTGTAGCTCGTCAAAAGCTTCGTTTTCTATGATGCCCTCTCGACTACTTGTCTCTTCAAATAGCGGATTAAGCTCAGCGTCCAGCTCAACGTGCCCAAAGAAATTTTGGTTATTTGCAGGATTAAGTAATATCCGACGACCATAGTCATGATCAAGGCTCAGCCAATCGTCCGACCTTTCACCATAAGGCAATACCCTAAATCCATTGCGATAAATTCGAATCCCTCCGTAGGCTCTTGCCATTTCCGTCGCGGTGTTTTTGTTAAAGCCTGAAAGCGTTTCGTTTGCATAGATAAAATATTTGGTAGCAAACGAAATAGGCCCGGTAAGTGTGAATTTTATATCTAGATCCTGTGCGTCATGAAGATCCAGTTTTCTGGATGTGACTCTTATATTAGCGTTACCTTGTTGGTCTATTGAACCACTGATTTCAGCAAGCGCATGTTCTAGGAAGGCGCTGTTGATAGATAGCTCTGTGGTCTGTTGTTTGCTGGTAACACCATTGATTATGACATCAAATCCTGGGTCTACGTCCCTAGGTATCTGTTCACTTCGAAGAAACTTGTTTTTTAACTTGAAAGGAGGTTGTAGTAATAAAATTGCTTTCCAGGAGCGTTGCATAGCGGACGCGGTCCATGCTTCGCGCAGTCCAGTAATAGTTAATCTGGTTAGCTGGCTTTTAGGGTTTTTTTCATATGTTTCAACATTGCTGAAAATGTCTGATAGAGATTTGCCGTCGATAAAAGAAGTGTCCCAATTGAACGTAACTCGAAGTCCCTCCGGGTTATCTTGTACTTCAGTTTCCAAGATCAGGCTTGCGCCCAAACGTTGGACGGCGAACCGACCTATCCCTTTCCTGCCCGCCCTGATTCGTCCGTAATTTGGCGATACTGGGTTGTCGCGCTTATTAACCGTCGATATCCTCATCCAAGCGTCACGTACCACCTCAAGTGACATGCCCGCGCCGTTATCTTCAATAACTAGTGTGCCGCCTGGAGCATCAAAATCTCTAAAAGAGACTTTGACTTCTGATGCTTCTGCGTCGTACGCGTTCTTTATCAGCTCGATCAGCGCGGTTTCTTGTTTAGCGACCAACTCCAAACCTAGCCGCTGTATATGAGCGGCATCTACGCTGAAACGAACGTTCATTGGGTCAGAATCCACCTCTTCCCGACTCAATTTTTCGATCAGACGCCAGTCGGGATATTCCTTTTTCAGTTCCAGTTCAATAACTGATTTGAAGTTTTGTTGGCTATCCATTTCGAGGGTCATTTTTATCTGCTTTCTGCGTGTTTGGGGCCTGTAGTTTGCTTCCTGCTCGCTTTGCTCTGAAGCTCAGCAAAATGCCATCCATACGTTTGCACAGCTTTGCCCAGATTGCTACCAGCCGTTCTAGCGCTTCATTATAGGGTTATCCGTGCTGCACGGGAGAATCCGATGGACTATAGTACAAGCCCAGCTGAAGTGATCCGGCAGCGCTGCAGGCCTTAATCAGCTGTGACTCACGCACGGTGAGCCTCCAACGTGCTTGGGCCGCACAGAACGCCCTGGGCAAAAAATGAACCGAGAATTGATTTTGAGGGTTGTGTGCCGGCTTTGCGAAACTAGGCTGCCCGCTAGCTTGTGTCTTGCAGCAGCCGACAATGACGCCGAACGGTAGAAAGACATGCTTCTGCGACCTTGTTACCCTTGTGATGGTCCGCTACGTGAGGGCCACAACGATGAGAGACAGGTTCTGAAAGCACTTGTTGACTTGCCGAACCCTTGTATGAAGAAAGAAGGAGGCAGTATGGCTGTAAGAAAGATGGTATCAGCATCTCAAACGCTTCAGCAGCAACTTGATGGTGAAAGACGGTTAGTCTCATTTGACAGCTACGATCTTAGTGTCCGTCAATTATTAGACATGTTTGAGTCGGGCGAGATCGACGTGCCGCCCGAATATCAGAGGCAATTTATCTGGGATGCGAGCAGGGAGTCGCAGCTCATTGAGTCTGTACTGTTGGGGATTCCTGTTCCGAGTTTGTTTATGGCGACGAATAGTGATTCCACTTGGGAAATCGTTGACGGCGTACAGCGACTAGGAACGCTGGCGCATTTCCTAGGAAGTTCGACGTTGCTTAACAAGGTTAATCGATCATCCGCTTTGGAAATTGAGTCTCTGGAAAAACTTTCTGCGTTAAATTTTACTACATATACAGATCTTCCAAAGTCAGTCCAGCTCATGTTTTCAACTCGACCAATGCGGGTAACCGTGCTGAACGACAAAAGCGACCAGAATGTGCGTTTCGATTTATTTGAACGTTTGAATACGGGTGGTATATCGCTCACAAATCAGGAAATACGAAACTGCGTATTTCGAGGGCTTTTTAATAACGACATAAAAAGGCTTGCGGTAGATAAGAACTTTGTTGCAACAATAAAACTTAAATCAGGTGATGTTAAGAACGGAACGGCTGAGGAGCATGCTCTTCGTTTTTTCGCCTTTTTTGAACATTACAAAGCATTCGACCATAGCGTGAAGGATTTTCTTAATAGTTATATGCAACAGTCCGCGCTGAAGAAGATCTCACCGAGCCTTGAAAAGGTTTTTAAGCAGACTTTCGCTCTACTTAAAAAGAATCTCCCTAAAGGGGTAGTTAGAGGTAATCGAGGTGTTACCCCTGTTAATCTTTTTGAAGGTATTGCTGTAGGGACGGCGTTAGCAATAAGAACAGGAAAACCGATTGCAGAGGCTAAGCTTTCAAAATTGTTGGATGATGAAAAGCTTCGAACCTTCACCACGGGGGCAACCAATACAAAAAAATCGGTGGTTGGTAGGATTGAGTATGTTCGTGATGTGTTGTTAAAGTGATGGATAAATAATAAATGCTTACCGCAGTTAGAGCGGATACCTCAGAGCGGCTTATGGAAGTGTTTCTACTGATTGAGTTGATTCGTCAGCAAGAAGCTACCCCGCCTCAACCGGATCCTGCAGAAGCCAAGATACTGCGTGGTTTATTTTGGGTGCATCTGTACTCAGCATTGGAATACGCTGTGAATTCTGGAATCCAGCGTTACCTTCACGCGGTTGCAGCATTGAACATACCACCACAACATTTGATGCCATGTTTTTTTAGTGTTGCACTGGAGTCGAATTTTTCCGCGTTGAGAAACGTAGGTGAGGATAAACGCTGGACGAAAAGAATAGAGCTGCTGGGCGCTCAGTGTTCTCCAGTCCCCAATAAGATTAATCCTGATATTTTCGGTCTATACCTGCAAAATGTTTGGGCGGAAAAATTAGAGGCATTGTTTGCCTGTCTTGGCATAACCCAAGAAATTGTACCTGATCCTTCATTCAAGCCATATATCGACGAGCTAGTCATGCACAGAAATGCAATAGCCCATGGACGTACGAGCGCTTTAGATGTTGGCTGTGCTAGACGCTCTCCTGAGCTACTGATACGTCACGAAGCGATTAGTTCAGTTTGTCGATACTTTTTTGATTGTCTGGAGCATCATCATATTTCTCGCGGAGTTGTTCAGCCTTCCTGCAGGATTATGTATCTTTAGATTTAGATGGATATTGGTATAATATAATTGTTTTAACCCCCTATTTCCAAGTAACCGTAGTTCATATACACAGGTCTTAGTCCGCAGTCGAGTGCAGGTTGAGGACAAAGAATAAATTTCGGGTAGGGTGTCATCGGTCACATAGGCCCTACGTGGGTGGTTCTCAATGCCAAGTTTTTTTATCGGGTCATTCACGAGGACGGCCGGCCACACGGCATAAGGTGAAGCTAGCCGCACCGCATAGGCTTTCATCGATTACTTGCGAGCGCAAAACCGAAATCAGCTACTGGATGGGAAGGTTTGTGGTTGTTTTCCACGGCTAGGGGTACGCCAGCCCAATCTTGGGTCTCAGCAGCGTTCATGGTCCCTCGAGGCGATGTGGCAGACCTTGCTCCAGACACTTTCAATCGCTAACGTGAGGACGGTTATGAGAAGTTTGAACACGAATATTGGTTTCTTGAGCGCGCCGGCGCTATCCTGCTTTTCGACCCGGTATTGACGGTTCATCGCCGTAGAGGGTTCTTTTTCCAATAGAGGTATCAGATATGCGTCAGTCGCTGATTGAATCCATCGGCCGAGAAAGCGCGCTCAAGCTGATGGGCGATGCAGTGTTGCAAGCCATTGAAGAAAACGATTCCTTTGGCGTTTTTCGCAAAACCAAAACCGCCCATATTGGTGATGGCTCCCTGTGCGCCGTCATGCATGCCCGCAAGGTTCCTCTGGTTGCCGTTCCATTCACAGTTTCTCGCTCACTGAGCAAACAAGTCCCCATCGCGTGACGAATCTAGCCCTGCTTTGGCGGCTATCGCTGATTTGATTCAGGTAGGGGCTATTTGGGCTTAAGAGTCTCAACAGGCGCAGGTTCAGTCGCGGCTTGAGTAGGTCTACGTGTCCCAAGCTCCGTCAAAGTATCTACCCCATTTGCCTGCAAAATTGACTGGAGAGTCGTGCGTGTGACGAATGCGGGTAATGAAGCGCTGACATGGTTCTGCTCGTCAGTGAACTGCGGTTCTGCTGGAGAGGTGGGCTTCATTCTTCTGCTCATGTGCCTGTCGTGGGTAAGACCGCCGCAGTCAAGATGCGACGGTGCCAGTGATGCCTAATCCTGCGGTGGACTCTTGTTAACGAAGTCCGAAATTTCATCCGAGCCCATGCTCAAACTATTACCCTCAAACAAAGAGTTGTCGCCAGCTTGCGACTTCTTGCTGCTTTCATCAATTGCTGTTGCTAACCTTCCCCCCGCCGTACCCGCTGTCGCGGCACTGGCCTGGCTACTTACGTTTTGAGCCACATGATCCGCAATAATCAATCCTGCTTGAGCCGCCAGTCTTCCCGCAGTCGCCACTTTCGATGCGTAGCCAGATTCCTGTCCACTGCGTGAGCCCATAGCATGAGCGAAAGCCGACGATCCTCCGGCGCTCGATGTTGGCTGGTCACCAGCTGAATCACTCATGATGCTACCGGTATCGTTCGAGGTGCCTTCCATATTGGCCTGAGCTGACTTGAAAGCTGCGCTGAGGGCCGACGTGCCTCCTGCTAACTCATTGGCCCCCGCTAATGCCGCGCTACCCGCTGACGCTGCTGCTGATGCCGCCATTGTGGCCGCCCCCAGCGCGGCTCCAGCACCGAAGCTGCCGATCCCAGAGGCTTGCCCACCTGTGCCGACGATACCCGCCAGCATGGGCGGGAGTTTGTTGACCAGCGTGAGCAATATCACGGAAGCCACAAGCAGCACGCAGAGGCTGTTCAAATCGGGTGTTCCAACCTCAAATGCCTTGTAGTACTGGTCGAGGAATGATTTACCTACGCCGATCAGAAATGTCATGGTGAAAAGCTGGATGCCCACGCCAAGCACGGTTTTATAGAAGTTGATTGCGATATCCGAGGTCCAGCGGCTCCCGCCAAATCCTAAGAGAAATATACCTGCGTAAGCGAGTAACCATGCCGATACGAGCAACAGGAGCATATTGACGGCGATCAGCGCCAGTATCACCAGCACCACGATAGCGGCGGCAAGCATCAGCGCTGTAACCACTGGATACATCACTGACGAGGATTCCCCGACCTTCGTGAGAATATTGAAACCGATGTCGATGATGCTCGATGGTGACAAGCCACTACCTAGCCCCGAGGCATCTGCACTGATGGTACGCATGGTATCGATGATGGCTAAAGATATGGCGGGGCCATTGAGGAGTAGCCACCAAAAGAATCCCAAGGTGCCCAAGAAGCGAACTGTTTCGGCAAAAAAAGCCTGTATATCAGCGTTCCTCAGTGCCATCAGGCCATAGGTCCAGGTCATGCTAATTAACGCTAGCCCCCAAAATAACCATGATGCCTTGGCAGTGATCTCGGATTGCCAGGTGACAGCAACCGTCGAAAAGCTATCGAGAATTTTGTTGAGCATGTTTCCGCTGTCCAGGCCGGCTGCCTGAGCGGTATGGCTGAACGCTAGCGTGATAAGTACTAGGTAGACGAGGGATAGTTTTTTCATGGGTCACCATTTCCGGTCGGTGCTTTGAGTGTTTCCATGCCCTAAGACGCAGCCGGCGGAATCGGTAGGGCCGCTCTTCGGTAACTGCTGTCCGTTTGGTCCACGGCATTCGGCGGGCTTAGCGTCGTTCCGTGCATCGCAGCCGCTCATGAGTAGTACTGCGAGCGCTATACCGAAGATAAGTCGAATAGGTAGGCGCATATCCTCACCACTCCTTGTCGCTGCTTTTGCTGTTGCGACCGGCAAGCGCTCTATTACTAGCGACAAGCCTTTGAGCGTCACGGTCAGCTTCAACCTGGGCGCTGGTGGCGAGAGCATTTTGCTGAGCTATAAGCAGGCTGCGAATTTGTAAGAGCTGGTTGGTCTGAGCGCTGGCCAGTTGATTAGCCGATTGAATGGCCTGCATTTGGCCTGTGGCGCTGGTCGCCGAGCGCTGGAGGTGTGCAAGGGCGTCGGCATCTGCTTGTAGGGTTCCCTGTTGGTTCGAGACGCTGGCTAAAAGGGCGTCGTTTGCCTTTTTACGGGCGGTGGTGGCTTGGTTCTGTGCAATCGCGATTGTTTCGAGGTCTTGAGTCGTACAAGTGTCCACACCTATGCAGGGTGCTTCGCCGTAATGCGCTGAGTCCTGATAGCGCGAAAGGTACTGTTCTAGGCTCCCTGCTTGAGTTATGTAATAGCTGAGTGTGTCCTGCGCCGCGAGCAGTTTGGAAATCGTCTGGTCCGCTTCGCTCCAGAGGTACGCCGCAGGCGCAGCAGTGTTTTGCAGCATGTTTTGATACTGCTGCAATTGAGTCGTGTATTGCTCAATCTGCTTGGTCACCGCTGCGACGTTTTGGATGGCACTGATGGTCGTCTGCGTTGTATTGGCAAAGTCAATCACCGGAATGCCGGCGAGTGCGGCGTGGAAGGGCAGGGCAACGATCAGCCAAATGGTTCTTTGTATGCTTCTTGGCGTGTTCATGTGGACTCCATAGGGAAAAGTGAAGTGCGGATTTTTTAGCCGCTAAAATTTCAGTGCCTGAACCAACCTAAGCATTTCGTCTTGGTTGGCTTCAATCCGCTTCAGAAGAGCTAGCACTACACCGGGCGTCCAATCACTGCCGCAAACGGCTAGCTTGGGATCATCTGTTAGCCACAGCTTCAGCAACCCACCAAGTCTGCCTTGGTCTGCGTTGACCTTCACGAGTTGCAGGACATATTCGGAGTCGAGCGTACTTTTTACTTCGTAACCTAGACTTAATCGCCTTAGATATTCCGCAACTGGCAGACTTACATGTGCTGCATTCTCTTTAATTTTTTGCTCCTCACCAGGTAAGACGGGTACTCGAAGATGCTTCCCATATTTTCGGGTGTGTTCCTGCTGTTTGTTGGCGCTCATTAGTTAGCTCCCTTCTGGTGTCTATAAAGTCGCGGTAGCGACCGGCCTCGCAGAGCAAGACAGCATTGAGTGCCGCAGGCGCGAATTCGCGAGAGTGAAGTTAGCTAACCGACTTGTCGGTTGGCTAACTTCACCTATCTTGCCCCACAATTCATCGTTTTTTGTTTGATCGATACCTCTGGCTTAAGCTGAGCAAAAGCGTTCATTTATCGAATAATCGATAAATGATCGTCAAAAACACGAGGTTGTTCATGCGGATATCGCCTCAAAATAAGATTGTTCATTGAAACAACGGTGAAGCAACGATGTTTCGGGGGGTCACTGGCTGCGTCGGCAGGCTACTGGTTTGGTTCCGTTATGAGTTTACGGACATGCCTACGAAACGCTTGATAGTCGAAGTTGATCACGCCCTCTTCGCTCAATGTTTCCCAGATCTTAAGCAATGAGTTTCCTTCTTTGAGAGCGTCTCTGATCTGAGCTTGATTAATAACTATCACGGCATGACGTGCTGATGGAGTACCTGGAGCGGTATTCTTGATCACATATTCCGCGATTCTTTCGCTTAATGACTTCATGACTCGCTCCTAAGCGTTTGGGTTGTCTTGGTTTGCAATGCGCCCCTCATCTGTCATGCAACACTCGCCGAATGGGTTGGAGTTGCTCCTAATTCGCTTTAGCTTACCCAGGTGCTCTAATCCTACGCTGGATGGCTCATTGCGCTTGACACTTGAGGGGCCGTCTTTGTTTGACGTTTGGGAAAGGGCAACGCCCATGCCTGCGTGGTCTGGTGGAACTGACGGTGGCGTCACCGGTTTAAAGTTATAAGACCCTTCCCGGTAGCGTTTGATCACCCCATGGAACCATCGGATAGCCGTTGTCTTGATTGCTCCTGATTTGATCGCAGCGGACAGATCGTCGAGCATCCGTTGGCGATCCGCTGGCTCAACCTGCTGCACGGCTCTCAAAATCTGGTCTCTCGTCTCGGTGAGCAAGGGAGCGGTGATGCGCAGATCGTGGACAGCGGGTGCCGTTTGCTGAGCTCCAGGTGTAGTAGTCTTTTTATTTTTGAGTTTTTTTGTATTGTCAGTATTTATTAGCTTCTCTTTTTCCGAAGCTGAGATTTCCATAGGTGGATTTTCCATATATGGTTTTTCTTGGCTTGGATGTTGTACCTCACGACCTTCTGGCAGGTCGGTTAGGTGCCATTCATAGCCCGAAAATTTGCGGCCGGCGTCGTATTTTCTTTCGGATTTCAAGTACCCCGTTTCTTCAAGCTCTTTTATTGCAGACCGCATCGCTGAAACCCCTGTGCGGTGATATTTGGCTAGTCCCTCCACGCTTAGTTGCCAGTTCGGTGGTAGTGATAGGAGCGCGGTGATCAGGCCTTTTGCTTTCAAGCTCAGTTGCGGGTCGCTGATGATATGGTTGGGGATTTTCGTAAAGCTTCTAGATGAAGCTCTCCTATCCACTATCAGGGAAGTCGACATGTTTCTAACCTTGGTCGATGACTTTGGCAATGTCGGCCGTTCGGAAATAAATACGCCGTCCGATTTTTACTTTGCACGGCAGTAGCTTTCTCGAAACCTCATTGTCTCCACCAAGACTTAGACGTAAGCCGTCTTTGCTTCGCAGCAGGATCTCTGCGAGTTGATCTATGGACAGCAAGGGGGCACCGTCGTATCTCGCAAGCAACGCTTCTTCAGTAGTCATAGTTTTGCTCAGTTGTTTGGTTTCCGAATAATCCTAAGTAAGTTTTGCGGAGTTTTAAAGGTTATTTTGAAGTTTTGTAAGGGTTTTTAAAAAAATCTAATGTTTTCAATGGTTCTGTTTTTAAATTTTCGTTATATCGGTTGGTTTTATTTTATCTTTTCTCTTGGGGCTTTTTGCAAGTCTTGCTGTACGGCCTCGTATGTAGAGATCAATGAATGAATTTTAGCCGCTAAAATCTTTAAAATTTCCGTTATATCGAAAGCAGTCTTTGCAATGAAGCGACAGTTACAGAGGTTTAGCTAAAGTTTCCCGCTCGGTTTTTTGATTTTGTCTATTCTCTTAACAAGATCTTCAGCTCGTAAGTGTGTATAACGCTTTAGCATCTGCATTGATTTGTGCCCGCTGATTGCAGATACCTCCTGATCGGAGAGTCCACCTTCGACCAATCGGCTCACCGCCTCATGTCTTAGATCGTGGAACCTGAAATCGGGCAGCTCCAGTTTTTTTACTAGTGTTCTCCATATCTTGGTGAACGTGTAAGGCCGCCGTTTGTTGTCCCTGCCGGGCTCTCCAAAGAACACCAGGTTGCAGTGAGTTGGTCGCGCGGGATTCGTCATTGCTGTCTTGAAAAGCTCCGTAGCTCGTTTGCTGAGCGGTACGATTCTGTGAGAGTCGTTCTTGGTGTCCGTCAGCTTCACAATACGTCGTTCTATATCAACCTGCGGTCGCCGGAGTGACGCTATCTCTGTTGAGCGCATACCGGTCTCCAGAGCGATACCAACGATCCAGCCGAGCATGGGGTTGCTATGGTTATTGACGGCGGCAAGCAACCGACGCTCTTCGTTGGGCGACAGACGACGATTGCGTCCTTCCCCTGGGCTTGGCTTGCGAATGTTCAGTACCGGGTTGAACGTCAGACCTAAACCCCATTCCTGAATTGCTACGGTGTACAGGTGACTCAATAGGGCCAGTTCGAGTCGCACGGTATTGTTGCTGATGGTCCCACCACGACTGGGCTCGTTCAGGCGCTTGTCGCGGTAGCCTGCGATGATTTCAGCGGATAGGGCAGCCAGTGAATATTTGCCCAGGTGCTCGATGAGCTTCTTGGCTTTCGAGGTTTCGCCACGCTGAGTAGTGGGCTTCTTGGTGGGGGTGATGTCGCTCAAGTATCGCTTGAGGGCTGCCTCCAGCGTCATGCGCTCGGAGCCGGTGCGCTGGATATACACACCCCTCACCATTTCGTCTTCGGTGCGACGCGACCAGTCCTCCGCATCGCGTTTGGTGCGGAAGGTTTTCGCCACTGTTGGCCAGCCGGTTTTGCGGATCAAAGCCTTCCAAGTGCCGGAAGGGGTTTTGACTAGTGTTGCCATCTGAAAGGACTCCAAAGGTGTACTGGCGCACCAGCACTGTACCGATTTTGTACCTTTGGACCATAGGACTGTATTTGTGCAGAACCACCCAGAAACGCGAAAGCCGCGCAGTGCGCGGCTTTGAGTATGGTGGGCCCACACGGACTCGAACCGTGGACCAAGGGATTATGAGTCCCCTGCTCTAACCAACTGAGCTATAGGCCCCAGAAGGCCGCCGATTATAGCGATGGATTGCAGGGAGTGCTATCCGAAAAATCTGTAAGGCGCATACGAAGAAAGGTCGCGGCGAATCGGTCCGGGGGCAGGGGGAGGCTGACGAGGTAGCCCTGGATCTGCTCGCAGCCTTCGCGGGCGAGGAATGCTTGCTGCGCGGCGGTTTCCACGCCTTCGGCGATGACGGTCAGTTGCATGCTGCGGCCCAGGGCGATGATGGCGCGTACGATGGCGGCGTCGTGGGGGTCGTCGGGCAGGCCGCGGACGAAGGACTGGTCGATCTTGAGGATGTCCAGCGGCAGGCGCTTGAGGTAGCTCAGCGATGAATAGCCGGTGCCGAAGTCGTCGATGGCCAGTTGCACACCCAGGCGCTTGAGCTGATGCAACACCACCAGCGCTTCCTCGGTCTGGCTCATGATGAAGTTTTCGGTGATCTCCAGTTGCAGCGACTGCGGGCGCAGATCGCTGTCGGCCAGCAGGCCTTCGATGCGCTTGAGCAGGTTGGGTTGGCGCAGTTGCGCGCCGGCCAGGTTGACCGACAGCGGGCCGAACTCGTGGTAGAGCTGTTTCCACTCGCGCAGCTGCCGACAGGCCTGCTCCAGCACCCAATCGCCGAGCTGCAGGATCATGCCGTTCTCTTCGGCCAGCGGAATGAATTGCTCGGGCGGTACGTCGCCGAAGTTGGGGTGCTTCCAGCGGATCAGCGCTTCGGCACCGACCAATAGATCCGAGTCGATGCTGAACTTGGGCTGGTAGCTCAGGCTCAGTTCGTCGCGCTCGATCGCCCGGCGTAGCTCGTGCTCCAGCGCGATGCGCATGGTCGCCTGAGTGGTGAGGTCGCGGGTGTAGCTCTCCACACGGTTGCGGCCCTTGGCCTTGGAGCGGTACATGGCGGCATCGGCGTTCTTCACCAGGGTGGCGACGTCGGTGCCGTCCTGGGGATACAGGCTGGTGCCGATGCTGGCACTGGTGAAGAACTCATGGTCACCGGCCTGGAAGGGCGCAGCGAAGCAGGCCAGGACCTTGGCGGCAATGTGCTCCGCATCACTGGCGTGGGCCAGGCCTGGCAGCAGAATGATGAACTCGTCGCCGCCCAGGCGCGCTACGGTGTCGATGTCGCGCACCTGTTCCTTGAGGCGCTGGGCGATGCCTTTGAGCAGCAGGTCACCTACGGGGTGGCCGAGGCTGTCGTTGATGTGCTTGAAACGGTCCAGATCCAGGAACAGCACCGCGCCCTGGCCACCGGCTTCGGTCTGGTTGGCCAGGGCGGCGGCCAGCCGGCTTTCGAACAGGGTTCGGTTGGGCAGGCCGGTGAGCGGGTCGTGATGCGCCTGATAGTCCAGCCGCGCCTGAGCGTGCTTGAGGCTGGAGATGTCGGCGAACACGGCGACGAAATGGGTAATGGCCTCTTCACTGTTGCGTACCGAGCTGATGGTCAGCCAACTGGGGTACAGCTCGCCGTTCTTGCGCCGGTTGCAGATCTCGCCCTGCCAATGCCCCTCGGCGGCCAGGCGATGCCACATGGCAATGTAGAACGCACTGTCGTGCTGGCCCG